>Ga0206870_1031_pt1 | contig 37706 bp, 16 predicted proteins | sample Alteio_BWOrgCont_36_FD_152620 | JGI IMG/M metagenome (GOLD analysis project Ga0206870, IMG submission 152620) | Enriched cells from forest soil in Barre Woods Harvard Forest LTER site, Petersham, Massachusetts, United States -... | ecosystem: Environmental > Terrestrial > Soil > Temperate forest >... | reverse complement strand
GCGATGTGGCGCTCGATCGCGGCTTCGTGGAGGGGTGCTGTACCAAGTGCTGCGACAGCCTGTTGGATGCGGGAATTCATTTCTGGGCGAGTCCGGTGCGCACGGCGAGCAGTTCGGGAAAGAAGGTCAGATCGAGAGCCTGCCTGAGGAAGCCGACTCCTGAAGAGCCACCTGTTCCCTGCCGGAAACCGATAATCCTTTCGACGGTCTTCATGTGGCGGAATCGCCAAAGCTGGAAGTATTCCTCGACGTCGACGAGCTTCTCGCACATTTCGTAGGCGTCCCAGTGTTCGCGAGGATGCTCGTAAATGCCGCGGAAGACCTGGACCAGGCTTTCGCTCTTATGGTGCGGCTGGGTCCAGTCGCGCTGAATAATTTCGCGTGGAATGGCGAGGCCGCGGCGCGCGAGATGCAGGAGGAATTCGTCGTAGAGGCTGGGGGATTCGAGCGTGGCCTGTAGATCGTCGTGGATTGCCTGGTCGTGCTCGAAGACACGCAAGGCATCGCGGTTTTTGTTGCCGAGAAGGAATTCAAGCTTGCGATATTGCCAGGACTGGAAGCCTGATGCGTGACCGAGCACACCGCGGAACTCCATGTATTCCGATGGGGTGAGGGTTTCGAGCACAGCCCACTGATCGAACAGCTGCATCTGGATGAGTTTGGCGCGAGAAAGGATCTTGAAGCAGGGGTCGAGCTGGTCATGCTGCACGAAGCGGATGGCGGCAGACAGCTCATGGATGAGCTGCTTGATCCAGAGCTCGGAGACCTGGTGCTGGATGATGAAGAGCATCTTGTCATGATGAGGCGGCGACGATAACGGACGCTGCTGCGCGAGCAGCTCCGGCAGGCACAGGTAGCCGGAATAGGTAAGGCGGCCGGCAAAGTCGGTTACGATTCCTGGTTCAAGGGGTCTCTGGTTTTCGTTCATTTCTTCCTTCGGGTTCCGACGCGGGCGAGAAAATGCCCGGCGGAAATTTAAGCATAACCGCCGGGCCAGGGAGGCGTACTTCCCTCAGGAAACGTCCAGCCTGACGCTTGAGCAATGCGGTTGTCAATGGCGATTACAACAATTTGTAGCGATGCCCGCGCAAAACGCGGTGTTGCACGGGCGGGCAGCGGAGTTGCGTTACGGCGCGACAAATGACCTTGTTCTCAGCGGTGTCTGGTTATAATCGCTCCTAGCGCCGGCCCCCAGTATTTTGATTCGGCGGGAGATGTGACTGGATGTTTGAGGTTCCCACCACGCCTGTGCTTGTGGTCGACGGCTCGCGCGAGAGCCAGCGCGAGATTAGCCATGCCCCTTACACGGTTGGACGCCAGCCGGGCAGCGATATCCTGCTCGAGGATGCTTTTGTCTCGCGCAAGCATGCCGAGATCGTCTATGAAAATGGCTCCTTCTACATTGTGGACCAAGGCAGCAAGCATGGGACCTATCTAAATGGAGCGCCCGTAAAGCGGCACAAGCTCTCGAATAACGATGCGGTTCACTTCGGCAAGCCGGACGGGCCGTTCATTCGGTTCGGAGTACGGTCTGCACAGTCGAGCTCGACGCTGCGGGAACTGCTCGGCCCGCTGAAGGCCGAATCCTCAACGTCGAATACCGCAATCGAGAAGCTGAGCTGGCTGCTGGAGGCCAACCGTAAGCTCAACAATGAGGGCGCGGTAGACCAAATTCTTACAGCGCTCGTAGAGACGACGCTCACCCTGACCAAGGTTGAGCGCGGTTATGTGATGCTGCGCGATCCAGCGAGCGGCGCCCTCAAATTAATCGTTGGACTGGACAGCAAAGGAAAACTACTGAACGATGACTCGACCATTTCGCACAGCGCTATAAAGCAGGCGCTGCAAGGCACGGGAGAGTTCATCGTAACGGACACGTTGAGCGCAGAGACGGGCGTACGGTCAGAGAGTGTTATCGCGCAGAACATCCGGACAGTGATTTGCATTCCCCTTCGCAGCCGGCGGAATGTTGCTGGTTCAGGACGCGGCGAGGTGCTGGGTGTGCTTTACCTCGACAGCCGCCTGACGCCGGGTCACCTGACGAAGGTTGATAACGATCTGCTGAAGACAATCGCGTCGGAGGCGGCGGCCCTCGTGGACAATGCGCAGCTTGCCATTGCCGAAGAGAATTCCAGGCGGGTTCAGGAGGAGCTGGAGATAGCGCGACGCATTCAGCAAAGCCTGATGCCCCGGGAGATTCCGGATCTTCCATACGCGAAAATCTCAACCCTATTCGTTCCCTGCAAGGAGGTCGGAGGCGACTTCTACGATGTGCTGGCCGCCGGCGATCATCTTCATGTTGTGATCGCCGATGTTTCGGGCAAGGGTGTGGCGGCCGCGATGCTCGCGCAGACGCTTCAAGGCATGGTGTATGCGCAGATGCTTGCCGATCAACCGCTGGCTGTAATTGCCAAGACTCTGAACCGCTTTATCTGCACAAAAGACGTAGGCAAGTACGCGACGATGATTATCCTTCGCCTCGACCGAGATGGGCATCTGGAATACATCAACTGCGGGCAGGTCCATCCTTTAATGCGAACCGCCACAGAGATAGTACGTTTGACGGAATCGAACTTCCCGGTGGGTCTGCTCGAGGAAGGCATCTTCAAGTCCTATACCGCAACGATGGAACCGGGCATGCGGCTACTTGTCGTCACTGACGGGGTGACCGAGGCTGAAGATGTAGAAGGGGATTTCTTCGGCACACAACGGATGGAAGACTCCTTCAGTAAAAGCAAAAATCTAGACGAAGTTGTTGAGGACCTTTCGACCTTCTGCGGGCCAGCGGCAGCGAACGACGACTGCACAATCGTTGAAATCGAGTTTCGGCAGGCCGTGGGATAGGGAGCCGGCAGTCGGCAATTTGCTATACGGCGGAAATGCTGTAGCTTGTCCTGCATGCGCTTTCCGATCTCTCTTTTGCTGACAATCTCTCTTTCCGCTTTCGGCCACGCGACGCAGCAGGAACCGAACCACCTGGCTGAATCGATTCTGAGCCTCGAGCACTATCGCGAGACGATGATCCCGGTCTTCATGAATGACTTTGGCCAGCTGGGTCGCTACCGCGATGCCAATAAAACACTCGGCGCGCCTGCAACGGGTCAAGCGCGAGTGATCTTCTTCGGCGATTCGATCACTGATGCGTGGCATCTTGACGAGTACTTTCCGGCGAAGGGCTATATCAACCGCGGCATAGGGGGCCAGACCACTTCGCAAATGCTGGTGCGGTTTTATCAGGATGTGATCGCCCTGCGGCCGGCCGTGGTCGTGGTCTTGGCGGGCACGAATGATATCGCCGGGAACACCGGACCGATTGCAGTCGAGGATATCGAGGCCAACTACACTTCGCTGGCCGAGGTAGCTCACGCCAATGGCGTCCAGCTGATCTTTTCATCGGTAATGCCGGTGCACGACTATACGCCGCAGTCACAGAATTTCTTCGCGCAGCGCGACCCTGCGAAAATTCTGGCGCTGAACGCCTGGCTCAAAAATTATTGTTCGACGAACGGCCTGATTTATCTCGACTACTTCTCTGCCCTCGTGGACGAGCACGGCCTGCTGTGCAAGGACCTGGCGGCTGATGGGCTGCATCCGAATGATGCCGGGTACAAGATCATGGCCCCGCTGGCGCAGGCGGCAATCGAGCATGCTCTGAAACGATAGGACCTGCTCGGCTGCATTGTGTGCCGAAGACTCCGATTATTTGGGGAGCTCAGCCTTTCCGGTAATGGCGAACGTTCCAGTGAGCACGGTGGCTGTTTCGTCCGGCTGACCACCGCCAAGCGATACGGAGTACTCACCAGGGACGATGACACGATTTCCCTGCTCGTCCACCTGCGCGAGCGAGCGGGGATCGATGGTGAAGCGGACCTGAGTCGACTGGCTGCGCGTGAGGTGCATCCGCTGGAAGCCGGCAAGCACTCGAATGGGCGTCTGGAATGCTTTGGGCTGAGTGAGGTAAAGCTCTGCGACTTCGTCACCGGCGACGGAGCCGGTATTCTTGACCGTGCCCTCGATAGTTACGGGATCTCCGGCCTTTATTTCTTGAGTCGGAACCTTGAGATTGCTGTAGGCGAAGGTGGTGTAACTGAGTCCATAACCGAAGCTATAGAGTGCCTTGCCGGAGAAATAGCGATAGGTGCGATCTTTCATGGAGTAATCCTCGAAGGAAGGCAACTGGTTGAGTGAGGCGTAGAAGGTGAGTGGAAGGCGGCCAGCGGGATTGTAGTCTCCGGCCAGTGTTTCGGCGATGGCGTTCCCGCCCTCTTCACCTGGGTACCACGCTTCGAGGATGGCGTTGGCGTTCTCCTGCGCCCAGTTGACGGCCAGAGCACTGCCATTCTGCACTACGACGATTAGAGGCTTGCCGGTTGCAGCGAGTGCTTTCAGCAGGTCCTCCTGGACAGCGGGGAGATCGATTGCGGTGCGATCACCTCCAGCGAATCCGTCGAGTTTGACGGGCATTTCTTCGCCCTCGAGAGACGGCGAGAGACCGACGAATGCGATGGTCACATCGGAATGCCGCGCGGCCCGCGTTGCCTCATTGCGGAGAGATACGCCCGGCGCCTGCCAGGTGAGATCGATGCCGGCGCTGCCGGCGGCGTGGAAGTATTCGAGGCGGATTGGGTGCGGCTTGGTATCGTCGAAGTGCACGGGCGCCTCGATGACGGAGCCGCGTTCACCAGTCTTGCCTTTGCCGCTTTGAACCAGGATTTTGCCATCGAGATAGAGCTTGAAGCCTTCGGCGTTTTCGCAGGCATAGCAATAATTAACGCGCACGCCGAGTTTGTAGTCGCCGGAATCAGGCGCCGTGAAGGTTCCCTCCCAGCGCACGGAGTAGTTGTCGCGATGGAGACCCTCGACGGGGACAACTTTGTCCCAGTTAAAGTTGATGTTGCGGTCATTTCGCATCAGTACAGGAGTGCCGCTCAGATCTTTTGAATTGAAATATGCCCCGGTAAGGCCGTCACCCGAGCCGCTGGCCGGATGCAGCGCCGTGTGTTCGATGGGCATCGCGAAGCCGGCGACGAGGCTGGAGCCCTGGGCGTAATTGATGCGGGTCGAGGTGAAGCGATTTTCAATTCCAACCAAGGGGTAGACGGGATCGGGCGGCGGCCCGTTGTAATTGCCCTGCAGCGACTGAACGAACTCTGCCGTGGGCCCAACGACGGCGATCCTGCCGATGCCCGATTTCAAAGGCAGGATGTGATCCTGATTTTTGAGCAGGACCATCGATTCGCGAGCGGCCTGAAGTGAAAGCTGGCGATGCTGCGGAGAGTTGTCTTCGCTGAAAGGAATGCGGCCGTACACGTAGCTGGAGGGCGGATCGAACATGCCGAGGCGGAAGCGGGCGCGGAAAAGGCGGTGAAGTGCGGTGTCGAGTTCTGATTCAGTGATGAGATTCTGATGCACGGCGTCGATCAGAGCGGGGAAGGCCTGCCCCTGTCCGAATCCGCACTCCAGATCAGTGCCGGCCTTCACCGCGGCTGCGGCAGCATGGACCATATCCGGAGCGTAATGATGGCCAGTGTTGACGTCTGCCACGGCGGCGCAGTCACTGACGACATATCCGTCAAAATGCCAGGCGTTGCGGAGATGATCGCGCAGGAGCATGGTATTGGCACAGGCGGGAGCTCCGTCGATGGCGTTATAGGCGCACATGACGGATTGGGCATGGGCTTCGGTCACGGTAGCGCGGAAGGCGGGAAGGTAGGTGTCCTCGAGATCGTGCGGAGAGACATCGACGTTGAAACGGTGCCGGATAGGCTCCGGGCCACTGTGCACAGCGTAGTGCTTGGGCGTGGAGACAACCTTGAAATATTTAGGGTCGTCACCCTGCATGCCAGTAACAAAAGCGACACCCATGCGGGACGTAAGGAATGGATCTTCTCCGTAGGTCTCCTGGCCGCGGCCCCAGCGGGGATCGCGGAAAATATTAATGTTCGGGGCCCAGAAGGTCAGACCGAAGAACATCTCGTGGTCGTTGTCGCGCATGGCCTGGTTGTATTTGGCGCGCGCTTCGGTGGAGATGGTCTGGGCCATCTGGTGCACAAGTTTCGTGTCCCATGTGGCGGACATGCCGATGACCTGTGGGAAGTTGGTTGCATATCCGGCGAAGGCAACGCCGTGAAGGCCCTCGTTCCACCAGTCATACTTCGGCACACCGAGCCGCGGAATGGCGGGAGAGTGATCGCGCATCTGTGAATCCTTTTCCTCAAGCGTCATGTGGCCGATAAGAGCGTCGACGCGCTGATCGATCGGCAACGCAGTGTTCAACCAGGGTAAGCCGGCGGCGGTCTGCTTCTGGGCATCCACATAAAGCGGCACAAGTAGCACCACGGCGAATAGTGAGGACAGAATCCTGAATGAAGGGCGCGACATAGGGCAGCTCCTGCAAGTGACGGATTAGCTTGGAGATTCGAACGCGCGATCATTATATTCGAGCGACGAATAAATCGCTTTACTCGGGATTTCTGGGTGACGCGAAGATAATTCAACCGGAACCCCTATACTTCATTTTCTTCATTTGGAGCTTCGGCTTGGCTATCGCGAGCAGTCAACTCGACTGAGCAGTTCGACTAAGCACAAGAGAGAGGTATTGCCGGTTAAAGGGTGATCACCGCGACCACTTTCATGACACAGTGCGCTTCAATTCTGCGCGTCGTGCCCCATTCATTTTTTTTCAGTTACAAATTTGCATCGGAAGGTTGCCGTCGACAGATCGTGTGCTACATTAAATGCAGCTGCCGCCAGGTAGCGTTACAAATCATCCCAACTAGTATCCCTCAGTGCACTTCTGAATCACTTTACTCCGCCTTAGTCGAAAGGATTACCGATGTCGATTATTCGACTGCAGCGTATATTTGTCTTTACTTTAGTGTTGTTTGGACTATTACTTGCAAGCTGCGCAGTTGGGCAGACAATCTCGAGTATTACACCTTCCAACGTGGCCGCCGGCAGCGGTGGCTTTGTACTCACCGTATACGGGAACGACTTTGATGCTGACTCTGTTGTGCGCCTTCATTCACCTAGTGGCGTGCAGACGCTTCAAACATACTTTGTCAATGCCGGCCTATTGATGGCTGGGGTTACCGCAATTGAGGTCAAGAACGCCGGCAATCTGGAGGTCGATGTTGCCACCTATTCAACCACATCATCTTCAAACCTGGTTACCCTGCAAGTCACCGGCTCCGGCTCGGGTTCCTCCAGTGGGAGTTCGGGATCAAGTTCCGGATCTGGCTCGGGGTCGAGCTCCGGGTCAGGGTCCAGCTCTGGATCTGGTTCGAGTTCTGGGTCCGGAGGAAGCGCAAGCTGTTACGGATGCGCACCCAGTGAAGGCGGTTCGGGATCGAGCTCTGGATCAGGTTCAAGTTCCGGGTCTGGGTCGAGTTCGGGCTCGAGTGGTAGCTCTTCCGGAGGTTCGACGACCAGCCCGGCAGGGTCATCGTTGCTGGTGACAGTTACATCGCCCGCAGCCAACTCATCCGTAAACGGCTCGGTTACGATTGCTGCAACAGCCGCGAAGATGAGCACTACTGACGGCTCGATCTACAGCTGGGCGATCTTTGATGGAAGCGATTTGCTATGGGTTGATGAAAACCCCGATCCGTCAATCAGTGCGAATCTTGCGCTATCGGCAGGCGCGCACTCGCTGAGAGTCGTGGCCTATGACGATTCGTTCACTGGTTCGACAGCCACAGTACCGGTGACGGCCACGGCATCGGGGATGACGACAACCTGGAATGCCTGCATCTACACCCAAAACGGAGAGCAATACCAGGCGATGCAGATTTCGCCGAGCCAAACGCTGACCGGCGTGTTGCAGTCGCAGATGTTCTGGGGGCCGAACTGCAATCCAACACAATGGACTGACCAATTGAACGATGTTGGCCAGACAATGACCTTCGGCGCAGGCTCAAGCTGGACCTACTGGTTTATCCACCGCGCTGACACGCCGAATGTCTCAGCGGTATGGACGATGGGCAACCAGAGTTCCGGCTGCGTCAACTACAGTACAGCGCCGCCGTGTAACTAGGTCGGGTAGCCTAAGCCCCCTGCGAATGTAGGTCCGGGCAACATACCCGCATTCGCAGGGGCGTTCGATGACAGTTAGCGGGCAGCCTGACTCCGCATCTAAGGCGACTACTGCTGGTCGAGCGCCTTCAAAGCCTGCTCGGCCAAAGCGTTTCCATGCTTGTCGGAACGCTGATACCAGGCAATCGCCTGTTGGCGGCTGACAGCGACGCCCTGCCCGTGTTCGTACAGGTAGCCCACCTTATACTCGGCTTCCGGACGATTTTTTTCGGCTGCCTGCATGTACCAGTTCATCGCCTGATGATAGTCCTGGGGAACACCCAGTCCCTGTTCATACATCTCACCGAGGCGATACTGCGCTTCGGGACGTCCCTGTTCGGCTGCTTTCGTATACCACTTCGCAGCTTCTGCAGGATTCTTAGGAGTGCCACGTCCCTGGTCATACATCACGCCAAGCCGGTACTGCGCATCTTTGTAGCCTTGTTTCGCGGCGAGCGTATACCACTTAATGGCTTCGGTTGGATTCGGGGGCGATGAGCCAACATCGAGCATGCCGGCCAGGCGATATTCACCGTCGGCGTAACCTTGATCCGCAGCCATCTGGAACCATTTGATGGCCTCCTTTGAATCTCTGGGCATTGACAGAGCGTAAGACATTCCGACCTGGACCTGTGCCGCCGGGTCCCCGGCGCTCGCCTTCTGTTTGAGAGCCGCAATGTCAGTCTGATCCACTACACCAAGGGCAAGCGGCCCGCTCGCCGCCATCAGCAATATTGAGAGCACGCGCTTCATTGATTCCCTTCCTTTGAGCGGGCCCGGATGACTCCGGGCCGCGCATTTGATCAACTTTCAAGACCTCATTGTTGAAAGTGCAAGATAACTGGTTGGGTTGTTGTGGAGTCGAGATCCAGTCCGACAAACTGAGTACTGCTGATAACCCAAACGGCGATGGTTGACCCGGTTGGGGATGTGAGCAGAATCGTGCCACGACCGTTATTTGAAACAGCCGAGACGCTGTAAGTTCCGGCTACAACCTGATTGGGGCTGAGACTTGAAGCCTTGCTGAGATCCTCGGCTCCGCTGACCACACCGCGACCTCCGACTGAGCTACCTCCATCAAAACTGCTCACGCCGGAAGCGAGCGGAGTAGTCTGAACCACTGGATCGTCGTGCCCAAAGAGATAGGAACCGAGAATGTCGGAGTTCGAGAACGGCGGCACAATCGCGTCGGGATAAATTTCTCCAATACCCGCGGCCGCTGTCGAGGCGTCCATGAGGAAGCCCTGGTTCGGGCCAGTGGCATACATGTACCAAATAGTGGACCCGGCTGCGGTGTCGAGATTCAACGTGCCGCGGCCGTTCAACTCGAGGTCATAAGCTCCCGTCATTGATCCCCCGACAGTGATCTTGCCGCCGCTGTTTTCATCGAAGGTCACAACCATATTCACGCCTCCGTTGAACTGAAGCTGTCCGACGACATCTTGAGGGGCAGCTCCGGTTGATCCGGTCAGAGTGAAGATCGAAGGTCCGTTGAATGATGTAGCGGTGAACGGAGCGCCGTTCTGTATCTCACCCGGCCCACCAAGGATGAAATTGTTCTGGAAGATCGCGTCAGTCGAGACCAGCAGAATCTCGTTCGCAGACACTACGTAGAATGCGAGATCGACGACACCACTGCCTAAGCCCGGTATCAGCAGGGTCATGGTACCGCGTCCTGTCGGATCAACCGTGTAAGTGCCAAAGAATGTGGGATAAGTGGGTGCGACCGAGCCGGCATCGTTCAGGTCCAGGGAACTGCCTGAAACGAAGCCCGCTCCGTCTGGGAAGATGAGCCCCAGAGCTGCCACCCGTCCGCCACCCGAATCCTGACCACTTAGACCCAGGACGTAGCCGTTGGCAAACACCGAAGGATCGAAGGCCGTGGGATCCTGCCGCTCGATTACGCCCGAGCCGCGCACACCGGACTGGTCGAAGCTGATGAACCGGCCGGTGGTGCCAAGTGAATTGAGCGCGAACTTGTAGGTAAAGGTTCCGACAGGACTGTTAATCGTCATCGTGCCGCGATTGTCACTGCCGACCTGATAGGTTCCGGCGATGGCGAGGCTTGTAGAAGGTCCGTTGAAGTTGTTGACGTCTTCCTCGCCGGAAGTGAGCCCTCCGTGTCCGTCAGCGGTGAAGGACCCGACGGCCAGATATGATCCGTTACTGTCGTAGCCGGTGAAAGAAAACGCATATTGGCCAGTCAGTTTCGAATTATTGGTGCCCACAAGCGAAACCGTTGCAGATGCAGAAGCAGCGGCCATCGCTTGCGATGTTGCTTTCACGATGACTGTCGCCGGACTTGGCAGACTGGCCGGTGCCGTGTAGAGCCCTGCTGCGCTGACTGTGCCGCAACTACTTCCAGAGCAACCGGAGCCGCTTACGGTCCAGGTAACAGCTTTGTTCGAACTACCAGTGACGCTCACCTGGAACTGCTGCTGGGTGCCAAGTGCAACAATCGCGCTGGTCGGCGAAATGGTGACAATTACCGGCGGAATGATAGTCACGGTTGCCGATGCCGAAACGCTGAGGTCAGCGACCGATGTCGCCGTGACCATCACCTGAGCGGGTATGCTGTCGGGAGCAGTATAGAGACCGGAACTGGTGATAGTTCCGCACCCTGATCCGGAGCAGCCCGTGCCACTGACGCCCCAATTGACACTGGTATTGGAGGTGCCACTTACGGTGGCGCTGAACTGCTTCGTCTGTCCCTCAGCTACGCTTGCAGTGGCTGGAGAGATGGTAATCCCGACCGTCTGAGTGACCTGTATCGATGCAGTTCCTGACTTAGTCGGATCGGCGACGGATGTCGCGGTGACCGTAACGAAAGGCGGATTGGGCGCCGCGGATGGAGCTGTGTACAGGCCGCTTGTCGAGATCGTTCCGCAGAGTGTTGCGGTGCAGCCGGTTCCACTCAGGCGCCACGTCACGGCGGTATTGGTTGATCCCGTGACACGGGCTGTGAATTGTTGTTTAGCACCCACGCCAACTGAGGCGGTGGACGGTGAAACTCCTACCGAGACGGTGTTGCTGATGATCGTAACTGTAGTTGAACCTGTTACCGCGGAATTCGAGAGCGAGGCCGCTGTAACCGTCACCGTATCTGGGTTTGGCGCTGTCGTCGGCGCCGTGTAAAAGCCAGAGGAGTTGATAGATCCGCAGGTGATTCCTGAGCAGCCGGCGCCCGATACGCTCCACACCACGATGTTGCTGCCCGGCCCGCTTGCAGAGAACTGGACTGTACCTTGCGGCTTGACCTGGGGGCTCGCCGGAGAGAGGGTCAGTTTTGCAACCGCAACGACGGTGACAGTCGCTGAGCCCGACTGGCTGGGATCGGCCACTGAAGTGGCCACGACCTTAACGGTTGGTGACGAGGGTACGGAGGAAGGAGCGGAATAGAGCCCGGTGCTGGAGATCGTTCCGCAAGCAGAGCCGCTGCATCCAGAGCCCGAAAGTGTCCACTTCACCGCAGTATTCGTGGCCCCGTTGACGTTCGCTGAAAATTGCTGCTGCGCCCCGGTAGAGACTTGAGCAGTCGACGGACTGACGGTCACGGAAACCGCAGACGCCGATTGGATCACAATACTTGCCGAAGACGATTTCGTGGGATCCGCGACTGAAGTTGCGGTGACCGTTGCCAGAGCAGGACTGGGTACCGTAGCCGGCGCCGTGTATAGACCCGAGGAAGTAATCGTGCCGCAAGAGCCGGCAACGCAGCCGATACCGGTGACCGTCCAGTTGACACTGGTATTTGAGCTACCCGTGACCGATGCCGTGAATTGTTGCTGACCTTTTACCGCCAAAGTGACAGAGCTTGGTGAAACAGAAACGGCAACGCTCGCCGTGCTACCGACAGTGACGGTGGCCGTTCCAAACTGTGAAGCATCGGCCAAGGAGAATGCGGTAACCGTGACTGTGGATGGAGAGGGCGCAGTCGACGGAGCGGTATAGAAACCGCTGGAGTTGATGGAGCCGCAGGTTATGCCACTGCAGCCCGCACCCATGAGGCCCCACGCGACCAGGCCATCGGGGGCACCGGCGGCCGTGAACTGGACCTGGCCGCCTGTCTTGACCTGCGCTGATGAGGGAGAGACGGTTACTGAAGCTGCCGCACTTACCGTTATAGCAAGCAGCGCGAGTATCGACACTGCCCCTGCAATCCTCTGAGTCCGGTTCATTCCTCACCCCCAGCCAACGTCCTTCACCAGCACCCACCATCGCTCAGGGGCTGTGTGTTAATTCACTTGCGCGATATTTGCTCTTTGGCATGCGTGGAGGCAGCCAGGTTCAGCTGCTGGTTCACCATATCCTTGAGCGTTCCGTAATCGATCACACCACTGAAGAAATGTCCGTTGACAAAGAAGCTGGGGGTGCCTGTCAATCCGAGACTTTTTCCTTCTTCCAAATCCTGCTTTACTGCTGCCGCCTGCGTTCCGTTGTCGAGGCAGGCGTCAAACTTGTCACCATCCAGCTTTAGAACACGTGCGTGTTCTTTCAGCGCATCAACATCGAGCTGACGACTATAGAACAGGACGTCGTGATACTCCCAGAACTTGCCCTGCTCGCCTGCACAGCGGGAGGCCTCAGCTGCTTTTTCCGCAGTGTGATGCATGGGAAGCGGGAAATCCTTAAATACCAAGGCGACCTTGTCCCCATACTCCTTCTTGAGCTGCTGTATCTGTGGATTTACCTTCTGGCAATACGGGCATTCGTAGTCCGCGAATTCCACGAAGACAACTGGGGCATCCTGTGAACCCTTGGTGTACGCCTTGGCAAGATTGAGATCGACGGAGGGCGGCATCAGGAGAACGTTGATGCTGGCTTGTTTGCGCAGATTCTCAATGAAGGCCGTGCGCGCCTTCGCACGACGCAGTTCACGGATGTGCTGCAACACGTCCGCGCGAACCGCCTCATAGGGCTCCTGTGTATCGAGGCCTTCGTAGTACACCTGGAGCTGATCTTCCGTCGGATCTTTTACACCCTTGTATACTTCGGTGTTAAGAAGCTCATCCAGTGATACGTTGCGCTGATGTGCTTCGTTCGCGAGCAACTGGTCGTCGATTAACTCCTCCAATGCCTTTCGCTCGTTGAGGTAGTACTGATACTCCGCCTGGAGCAGTTTGCCGCCTTCTTTCTGCTGAAGATCGGCCATTGTAAGGTTCTTGCCGCCGACGTTTGCCACGACGACCGCCGGATCGTTACTGCTCTGTCCGTGTGAAGAGGCAACAACTGTTCCGAGGCACATTCCCGCAACCAACAAGCCCGCGCACCGTGTGGTCCAATTCATGATTTCCTTCCGTTTCGAGAGAACGAATTTTTGGTATAAGGTGCGCCAGGCTTGCACTTTGCAAATCCCGGCGCACAAGTCACTTCCATCCACCATGTCTTGCCTGAGTAATCGGCAGGGCATGTTGCCTTTCCTGTTACAAACCAAACAATCAGTCGCCGGTACCGCAGCTGCAAATTCCCTGACCGCTGCCGAGGATGTTGATAAACGCGCACTGCGCCTGCAGGTTTGCAAGCTCAGTAGCACCCAGGGTTGAGTCAGAGGACTCGGTCTCGGTAATTGGCCATGCAGTGCCAACTGCGTTCTGGACGTGAGTGACCCAAACGCGGAGGTTGGCCTTGGGGGATACGTTCGAGGTCGGATCGCACGGAGAGTTGTTGACGGCCGCGGAGACAACCTTGATGACACCATTACGTGAGACGACGCCGGTTAACGGGTTGGAGGTCAGATTGGAGCGAACAGACAGTGTGCGCAGACCGTTGTGAGTCTCAACGCATCCGCAGCATTCTGTCAGCTGCTGATCCGCATCGAACACATAAACCATCGCGCACAGGTTTCCATACGTCAGGCCCGGATTGTCGATCCGGACTGTAGCGTCTGGGGCCGGGGCAGCATTGTTAGAGAAATAGTTGACCTTGTAAACGTCTTGAGCCGAGGCAGCGCCAGCGCCGATGATGGCGATGCCGAAGATCGCAACGGCTACAAGGAGTGTCTTACAGAATGTAACCTTCATTCGAATTCCTCCTGGGCGTCCGCTCACTGTGGGGGACAGCAACAACGCCTGATGCTAAACTCTAGACCTTCACAAAAGTAAAGCAATTACCCAAGTGACTTAGCCCCGCCTGCTATACAACGCTGACTAATACTTTTGGAATAGTACGTAGCGCACACCAGCATAATTACTTGTCGCCAGCCAGTTATCTCACGTTGTAAGTCGGCAACGATCAGCGGTTGAGCACTCGCAGATTGCACGCCGGTGCTGCGGGTTAATCCCGCAGCTAGAAACAGCACTTTCGTGGTCTCGATGCCGTCGTCGTCACTGGGCGTTGGGGGGTACTTCGGGAAGTCTAAAATGTCCGTGTTTATCCCAACACGGGAAGGCTTTAATAACGTGCTAGCGCGATCCTGACGGAGGCAGCATGACGATCCTGCGAGGCTACAGCGGGGACTGCGCGGGGATTGCCTATTGCTGTGGCGCTGGCTGCGACTGTGAGGCGGCCTGATCATCCAATACCTGCTGCTGATGTTTCTGTAGCTCATCGAGAATCTGGCCGGGAGTTTTGTTGGACTGGGCCGCGAGCTGCTGAATGTTTATCCCTGTGGGGACCGACGAGGGAACTACGGTTGGCGGTGTAGGCGCCGCTGACGGAGGAGGCTCGGAGGCCTCGGCTTCGGTGTCAGCTTCAACTCCCTGGCCCCCGTAAAGGCTAGCCTGCCCCCCAGCCGCTCCCTGTGCTGATGCAACGAGCATTGCTGGTGCAGCGTTTGTTCGCCTGGTCAAAATGAGCCTCTTAACCAGCCGCGGATCTTTCTCAGAGCCTACGATGATGTAGTTGTAATCGCTCCCATCCATCAGCGCGACCAGTGCTTCTGTAATCGACGCCGGACCCGTACTCAGAAAGACCGGCTCGGAGTCCATCCCGGAAGGCATCTCGACGGTAACGCCAGTTACAGAACGGACGGAGTCGAGAACCGATGCGAAGTCTTGTCCATTGGCCCTGATGATCAGCTTGCCATCTGTCAGTTGAGCAATGGGGGGGGGTGTAGCAGGCTGCGCCGGCTCGGCCGCCACGTCCGGCTGATCGGCTGTCACCGAAGGACGCAATGAATTCTGGCCGGAACGTTCGCGCCTACAGAATTGCCCCTGCGGATCCTGCGATTCCTGGGCTGCATTCGTCGACAGCTTGAGCCGATCTGTTCCGCCCTCTGCGGCAGACTGGGAATCGGCGGAACCCTGGTGCGCGGACGTTTGGGACGGAAGCTTGCCTTCACAGCTCTTGCTGGCCGTCGCGGAGGTCGGAGGGTTCGAAACCTTCTGGCCATGAGTCGGGACTGCTGTCATGGAAGTAAGACAGAAAACCAGAATTGGCAGGTTGTAACGGGAAAGTTGCGAATAGGTTAAAGGCATGTTTTCGCGACTCCGTGACATCGTCCACCCCCTTGTATTTGCATTGGCGATTGCATCATATTGGGGGGTGCGGGGCAATCGTGCATCCGGGCTAGTCAAACGAGGTACGCCAATTGTGCTCATCCCGTACTTGGTTAGTGCAAAAGAACAACTCCAAAAGATGCAGCACATGAGGCTTGACACTCAGTTGCCTGATGCACCACACTTCGGGAGCTGAACTGAGAAAGGGATTAGTTCTTCTTTGCGATGGAATTAGTTCGAGTCGTGAGAAGCTTTCAGTAGATGCTCGGATAAAGATTCCCTGCCCCATCCCCTACTTATGGTGCAAGACCCCGGCGAGGGAAAGCAACAGAAAGGAGATCGGCGTGCTCACCACTGCAACTTCAGGCCAGGGATTCATCCTGCTTGATTCCAGACTGCGACCAGTTGCGTATAACTCTGAAGCTGTGCAAATTCTTTCATTCCCCACAAGGCCCGAAAGCATCAAGCAGCTTTCTCAGTTTCTCGGAGACAAAATTCGTTCAACGCTCGTAAACGGCGGCTCACCGGAGATGCCAGAATTCGTGCGGGAGTGCAAAGCCGGCCGGCGGACATATTCCTGTCGAGCCTTTCGCATTGATTGTAATAGTGTTAGCGACATCCCAACGCCTATTTCGTTCGCGATTCTGCTGGAACGTCATGTATCGAGCGCCGCAGCGCTCGCCAACCTTTCTCGCCAGTTCGAGCTGACGGCTCGAGAGTGCGAGACGGTCGCCCTGCTTCTGGAGGGACTGACGAGCAAAGAAATTGCAAACCGAATGAAGATCAGCCCCAATACAGTTAAGGCGTTTCTGCGGCTGGTAATGGTCAAGATGGACGTGTCGACGAGGTCGGGTATCGTTGGCAAGGCTTTGGGACCGACCCATTAGATCTCTAAATGTGTAACAGCAGGGGTGACAATGGCTTCGGACTACGCCATCTGAAGAATGTACTTCTCGCCCTGCCTCGCGCAATGATAGCTCTGCGTGAAGACAGCACCCAAAGCCGATCGGCGCAGGCAAGCACGGTTCCCCCAGAACCTTAGAGTGTCTATCACTCCACTACCTGACGTAGGGACTAAAAAGGTCAAGGGCAGCACAATTTCGGGCTCTATCCACAATATGAGCCAGGGGGGTCTGTGCGTTATCACTCCACGGGCGCTGCAGAAATCCTCTCTGCTGCGGTGTGAAATCGCGATCGGTGAGGCACCCATCAAAATCAGTACCCTGATGCAAGTGCGCTGGACGGAGAGGCAAAAGCTCCGTCCGGAGAAGTTCCTGTCCGGACTCTCATTCCTCCTTTAATACTTGCGATCATAAGGCCGAAGGCGGCGGACACCTTCCTTTAGGGCCTCTCGCTTCCTCCCGTGGCTTAACGACAAGCCCATTCGTTATACGAAAAGCGTTTGTCATGCCACTTTCTACACTCCTTAAATCCACTTTAGTCCGTTTGGATTAGATCGGATAAACTACCGCGCCTGTAGTAGGTCAACCTAGTTAACCGTGAAGAGGAATTGCAATTCGAACGCAGCTCATTAAAGTTTACTCCGGGCAGAAGGCTGGCTAACCCACAATGACTAGTCGTTAAAAAACAAGTTGTGGCAGCCTTCATTGACTAAGTAGCACGTCAGGAGTTCCTCAGTGATGCGTCGAAGGAAGGGTTCACTACTATCTGTTCCCCATGCTCTTATCTGTTTTGCCGGAGTTGTCGCGGCATCGTTCGTAGGTGGGTGCGGGACTCCTCATCTGACCTACCTTTCGGTCGTTCCCGGGCACACCTCCATCGCGCTGGGCGACACCGCCAAGTTTACAGTGGTGGCAAATTACAGTGACGGGACAACCGAGGATGTGACTGCTTCCGCAGCGTGGAGCACTTTGAACTCGAGCATCGCGACTGTCAACGCTGGCGGCGTTGCGTCTCCTGTGGCGGTAGGAACTGCGACGATTGTCGCGATCGCATACGGCAAGAGTGGGACAGCTTCTCTCATTGTTTCCAAGGCTTCCCTGACAGCAATATCTGTCACGTCGCCCACCGCGCCGATTGCACTGGGCCAAAGCGCTCAACTGCAGGCGCAGGGCACTTACTCAGACAAAAGTGTCCAGGACATAACGGACCAAGTTAGCTGGAGCGCAGCTGCGCCCGGTATAGCAACGATTTCTTCTACAGGATTAGCCGTCTCGAAAGCTATTGGTAACACACAAGTTACGGCATCGCTCAACAACATCACCGCGTCCGGTCAGATTACCGTCTCCGGGGCCGTTCTCGCCTCGATAGCTGTCAGGAGCAAGGATGTTTCCGTGCCTCTCGGGGCAAGCGAACAGTTCAGCGCAATCGGCACGTATACAGACAGCAGCACTATCGACCTGACGAGTAAGGCCAGCTGGGTGAGTTCGGCTCCTGGTGTCGTCAGCATCAATGCCGCTGGTACGGCGGCAACGAAAGCAGTGGGAGGAGCGTCGATTTCGGCAACGGTTGGCGGGGTCAGCGGCATGACTGCATTCACGGTTTCGCCGGCAGCTCTGGTCTCGATTGCAGTAGCTGCAAGCAATTCGTCATTGCCGCTTGGGAGTAAAGCACAGCTGACTGCAACCGGCACCTACACAGACACCACCACGAAAGACATCACCGGGTCGGTAACGTGGACAAGTTCAGCTCCGGGGGTGGTCGCCGTCAGCAGCGGGGGCGCGGTGCTGGCTAAGGGTGTGGGAACTGCTGGTGTCTCGGCGTCATCCTCGAATATCAGCGGCGGCACAAACCTGAGTGTCTCGACGGCGGCATTGGTCTCGATTGCCGTAGCTGCAAGTAATTCTTCATTGCCGCTCGGCAGTAAGGCACAGCTGACTGCAACAGGCATCTACACAGACGCCACCACGAAAGACATCACTGGGTCAGTAACGTGGACAAGTTCGGCTCCGGGGGTGGTCTCCGTCGGCAGCGGGGGCACGGTGCTGGCCAAGGGTGTGGGAACTGCTGGTGTCTCGGCGTCCTCCTCGAATATCAGCGGCAGCACAAACCTTAGCGTTTCGATCGCGACGCTGGTCTCGATTGCCGTGACCGCGAGCCATTCTTCATTGCCGCTCGGCACTGGCGAGCAGCTGACCGCGACCGGAACCTATACCGATAGCAGCACGAAAGATATCACTGGATCCGTTACCTGGACCAGTTCAGCCCCTGGAGTGGTCTCGGTGAGCAGCGGAGGAACTGTCCAAGCCAAGAGCATTGGATCTGTCGCGGTGGCAGCCACTTCCTCGAATGTCACCGGCAACGCGAATCTGAGTGTCTCGGCGGCGGCCCTGGTCGGAATCAGTATTTCAGCGGCCAGCGCGAGCATTCCTGTCGGCGACACCCTGCAACTAAGTGCGGTCGGAACTCTCACCGACGGCAGCGCGCAGGACCTGACCCGATCCGTTAACTGGGCCAGTTCCGCTCCGCAGGTGCTCAGTGTTCAGGGAGCCGGTCTTGTTTCGGGCATGTCAATCGGCGCTGCCGGAGTGACGGCCGCATCCGGCAGCATCACCGCGGCCACGACCCTGAATGTTTCGGCCCCGGTACTTTCATCGATCACGCTTGCGCCGGCCGGTCCGACTGTTCCACTGGGGAGCAGCCTGCAACTAACCCTTACAGGGACCTACAGCGACGGGAGCACGCAGGATGTAACCCAGCAGGCGACCTGGAATATCGACACTCCTACTATCGCGAGCATCACGTCTGGAGGGGTGGTCAGCGGACTGCAGGTTGGGACTACGGGTGTCGAGGCCTCGATCAACGGAGTACAGACATCCGATACGGTCACCGTGCAGCCCCTGTTGACAGTCTCATACTTCGATGCCACGTCGGGTATCGATTCTACAATCCGGGTTACGAATCCGGGGACGACGGGACAGGATCTGTGCGCGATGGTCTACGTCTTCGACCAGGATCAGCAAATGAGCGAGTGCTGCGGTTGCCTGGTTTCGCTGGACGGGCTGCTGACGTTGTCGCTCAAGAATGACCTTCTCAGCAATCCGCTGACAGGTGTCGCATCGACATCCGGAACGGTGATGCTCGTTTCTGGGCAACAACTGAGCAGCGGCGGTTGCAATGCGTCCACCGTGACTCCCGCAGGGACGGTGGTTGCGTGGGCCACCCACCTACCCCAATCGAAGTCGGGAGCGTTGACCAGCGCCGAAGTCCCATTCTCAACCTCGCCCTTGAGTTCGATCCTTTCATCGTCGCTTCAGGCCCAATGCTCGTTTATCCAGCAACTCGGCAGCGGGCAGGGGCTGTGCGGCTGCGGCAACGGTCAACATTGATCTGTTGAACGTCTGGTAACGATTGGATTGACGGCTATAGCCGCCACTTGCTTTTGAGTTAACCCTATGTAAAAGGAGCCGTTATCGTGCGGCTCCCGCGTCTCTCCAAGGGGCGCGCTCCGATTGCGGAGACTACGCCAATTGCATCATTGCGATGCGCCTGCTCAAGGTGTTGCAATTGCTGTCCCGAAGGGTTTGGAGCACCGAGATTCGTTCCTGTCTTGAAATCTCCGGTGGATTTATCTGTCATGCACGCCGACGGGTGAGACGAATACAAGCTTGCGGAGCAAGAGCTGCACCGAATCATCGCCCAGTCTCCATCGAGACGACTGGCGGCACAATTCAAGGCGGGCAATACATGAGATGCCAATTGAAGGTCGCGCTGGTCATTCTTACAGCACTAATCTGCCCTGCGGTTTCTTTCGCCACCGTATCGGTTTCGATTTCTCCCTCCACAGTGCAGGTACAGCCCGGGGGGCAGGCGCAATTCAATGCGGTAGTGAGCGGAACGAACAGTGTAGTTGTCTGGAGTCTTACAGGCGTCAACTGCAGCGGTGTCGCCTGCGGTCAGATCTCCAGCACGGGGCTTTATTTGGCACCAACGACGGCACCCAACCCGAATGTTGTGACTGTAACAGCGACGGTTCTATCCGACCTTTCCGTGGCCGCGAGCGCGGCCGCGATTGTCGGAACTTCTTCTGACGTTAAGGTTACTGCCTCTCCCACCGCGGCTACTGTCCTTGTTGGTCAACAGCAGCAATTTGTTTCATTCGTGAGTGGGACGACGATAACGGGCGTCACCTGGCATCTCTCTGGCGCATCCTGCGCAGGATCCGGGTGTGGCACAATTTCTGCGGCTGGCGTCTATACTGCGCCCGCCACCCTGCCGAATCCGGCGCAGGTTACGATCACAGCAACTTCGATTGCCGATCCGTCGAAGTCGGGTTCCAGCGTAGTGACGGTGGCGTTGCCGGTGGCTATCAACATCTCTCCGGCATCAGGCACGTTGAATACCGGGATGCAAAAGCAGTTCACCGCGACTGTTGCGAATACCACGAACACTGCTGTGACCTGGAACATTTCCGGCAATGGCTGCAGCGGGGCAAGCTGCGGAACGATCGCAAGTTCAGGTCTTTATACCGCACCATCATCAGTGCCAAGCCCTCCCCAGGTCTATGTGGCGGCGACGTCGGTGGCAGATCCGACCAAGACCAGCACGGCGACGGTTACGATCATTCCACCAGTAGCGGTTTCGATTGCGCCGACCACCGCCCAGGTACTCACTGGAGGCCATCAGCAGTTTACGGCAACAGTCACGAATACAACGAACACGACCGTAAACTGGAGCGTCGCCGGCAGCGGGTGCAGTGGACCCAGTTGCGGAACTGTCACCTCTGGCGGGCTTTATACTGCTCCCGCTACAGTTTCCTCCCCCGCTCAGGTCTTTGTGACGGCGACTTCGGCTGCGGATCCCACCAAATCAAGTACTGCCTCGGTGACGATAAGCCTGCCCGTATCAGTAACCGTGTCGCCAACCACCGCGACGGTTCCCTTGGGTGGCAAGCAACAATTCACGGCAAGTGTTGCGAATACGACGAATACCACTGTGACGTGGACCCTTACGGGTTCCGGCTGCAGCGGGACAAGCTGCGGAACCGTCACTACAGCGGGCCTCTACACGGCCCCGGCCTCTGTACCAAGTCCAGCCCAGGTGACCGTTAAGGCGACTTCGGCGGCCGATCCGACGAGATCGGGATCTGCTGTGGTGACGGTAAGCCTGCCGGTCGCTATAAATGTCTCTCCTACGGCGGCCACAGTTACCGCCGGGACCCAGAAACAATTCACCGCAACTGTTGCGAATACGACGAATACCGCTGTGACGTGGAGCGTTACGGGTTCCGGCTGCAGCGGGGCAAGCTGCGGAACGATTACAAGCGCAGGCCTCTATACCGCGCCCGCATCCGTACCCAGCCCTGCCAAGGTCTTGGTGGCCGCAAAGTCGGTGGCCGATCCGACAAAAACCAGCACGGCGACCGTCACGATTGTTCCCCCGGTTTCCGTGGCGGTCTCTCCCGCGGCTGTGCAAGTCGTCACGGGAACTCAGCAGCAATTCACGGCTACGGTGAAGAATTCGACCAACACGGCTGTGACCTGGAGTGTCAGCGGCAGTTGCAGCGGAGCGGCGTGCGGCACGATTACGAGCGGCGGTTTATACAAGGCGCCGGCGGCAGTTCCCAATCCTGCGCTGGTTGTCGTCAAAGCGACGTCGGCAGCAGACCCCACCAGGTCTGGTACGGCGTCGGTAGCGATCGTACCCCCGGTCGGAGTGACTATTTCGCCGACGACAGCAAACGTGGCCGTTCTCGGCAACCAGCAATTCCTCGCAACGGTAAGCGGCAGCAGCAATACCGCAGTGACGTGGAGTGTGAGCGGTAGCGGCTGCACTGGAGCAGCCTGCGGCAAAGTCACGTCCAACGGTTTCTATACTGCCCCAGCGACGGTTCCGAGCCCAGCCAACATCACGGTTACCGTAACGTCGGTTGCCGATCCAACGAAGTTCAACACGGCCACTGTAACAATTATCCGCACAGTCTCCGTGAGTATTTCGCCGACCACCACGCTGGTCGCGACCGGGGCCACTCAGCAATTTGTTGCAACTGTGACAGGCAACTCAAACACCGCGGTTACCTGGCGTATCACCGGCGGTGGTTGCAGCGGTGCAGCTTGCGGCACGATATCGACGGGCGGCCTTTACACTGCACCGTCTGCTGTTCCGAATCCGGCACTCGTTTCTGTAACAGCGACGTCGGTAGTGGATCCCACGAAATCCGCAACGGCTGCGGTAACGATAGTTCCGCCCGTCGGTGTGTCTATTTCGCCGATAACGGCGACGGTTACGGCGGGAGGCCGTCAGCAATTCCTCGCCTCTGTCAGCGGTACCACCGACAATAGCGTCACCTGGAGCGTAAGCGGCAGCGGCTGCAGTGGGTCAGCGTGCGGCGTTGTGTCTTCCGCAGGTATATACACTGCTCCGACTACAATCCCGACCCCAGCACAGGTTACTGTCAAGGTTGCATCGGTTGTTAACCCGGCGAAATTTGCTACGGCGACTGTAACGCTCGCCCCACCTGTTGCAGTGAAGATTTCGCCCACTACCGCAGAGGTTCCCGCAGCGGGAGGGACTCAACAGTTCACCGCAACCGTGACTGGTTCCACGAATACCAGCGTGATTTGGAGCGTCACAGGCACCGGCTGCACGGGCGCGTCATGCGGCACGGTTTCGAGTACCGGCCGGTACACAGCTCCGAGTACAGTGCCGAACCCGGCTGATGTCACAGTGACGGCAACCTCGGCGGCCAACACCAGCAAGTCCGCAAGCGCTACGGTCACAATCATTCCGCCAGTTGCCGTCCGCGTCTCGCCTGCGACTATGCAAGTGGTGAGCGGCGGTCATCAGCAGTTCACCGCGACTGTCACCGGCTCCCAGAACACGGGCGTCACCTGGAGCCTGTCAGGCTCCGGTTGCAGCGGAAGCAGCTGCGGGAGTATCACGTCAACCGGGCTCTACAGCGCACCTGGAACGATTCCGAACCCGGCCCAAGTGAAGGTGACCGCGACCTCGGATGCAAACAGCACAAAGTCTGGGTTTGCTGCAGTGACGGTCATAGCACCGGTGGTCGTAACTATTTCGCCGACTAACGCCACCGTGGCTATTGGCGGTCAACAACAGTTCCAGACCAAGGTTACCGGCAGTACGAACACTGCCGTCGACTGGAGTGTGAGTGGTGCAGGCTGCTCAGGATCGGGATGCGGCACCATCAGTTCAACCGGCTTATACAAGGCACCTGCTTCTGTGCCTTCCCTGCCCACGGTAATCGTCACGGCATCTTCGCAGATCGACGTGTCGCAGTCAGCCTCAGCAACCGTCAGCATCGTTGCCAACCTGGACGCAAAGCTGAACGGTCAGTACGCCTTTCAGTTCACGGGCTTTGATAGCAACGGCGTTTACCAGGCAGCGGGATCTTTGACGGCGGATGGCGCTGGAAATATCAGTACAGGTCTGGAGGACGTTAACAACGCCGGTGGTCCCGCGACCAGTGTTCCGTTCACCGGAACCTATATTGTAGGCGGCGACAATCGCGGTGTGCTTACTCTGTCGAGCGCGATGGGGACGCAGGTTTTCAGGTTCGCGCTCAATGTGACCGGCACGAAGGCGAGATTCATTGAATTTGACGCCTCCGGGATTCGCGGATCGGGCGAGTTGGAGAAACAGGATCCTTCGGCATTCGGCGTCTCGTTACTCAAGGGCGCATACGTTCTGAGGCTCGCAGGCAAGGACAGTATGGACGCACGCATTGGAGCTTTGGGCATATTCGATTTCGATGGCACCGGCAATATTCTGGGTGGAAGCCTGGATGTGAATGACGGCGGCACATTGTCGCCCACTTTTGCCTCATTCGGAGGTATTTATCGTGTCGCCAGCACGGGCCGAGGCATCGTGAATCTGAGCATTCCAGGGTTCGCCGGTGGTTCCTTCCGCTTCGCGTTCTACGTGGTGTCCGCGACGAAGCTGCTGTTTATCTCGACGGATCAGCTGAGCCCGAACAATCCACTCTTCGGCGGCCCGGCGGAACTGCAGTCCGGCGCTCCGTTCCTGACATCGGTGTTGAGCGGCTCGACCGTGTTTAGCCTGAGCGGGGAAGAGGCGAATACTCCACAAGTTATTTTGGGGGGAATTTGGTTTGATGGTGTGTCTCAACCGTTCGTGCACTTTGTTGAGAACGCGGGCGGCGCTGTAACAGCCAACGCACTAACCGGCGCCTATGCGGTCGGAGTCAACGGTCCGGGAACGTTGAACCTGGATGATTCGAACGGTCACAGCAGAGTTTGGTACGTCTATACTATTGGGCCCAACCATGCCTTCATGATGGACGCCTCGTCGGCTAACGTTGGGATGGGCGAACTCAAACCTCTGACGGTGGAGCCGCCATTCTCGAATGCCGACATTCTGGGCACCTATTTGCTCGGGTCGGGCGAGCCGCTCGTATCTACAACTACACTCGTCTCCGGTGTCAGCGGCTTCGATGGCAAGAAAGTGATGGGCGGTACAGAGGACGTCAGCCGGAGCTCGGGTTTGACTGCGGGGCAAACACTGTCCGGAACATATAGCGTATCGAATTCGGTGAGTGCGGGCCGAGGAACCCTGATCCTCACTTCTCCATCCGGCGAGATCTTTGCGCTTTGGGTGACGAGTGACGCCGAGGTCTTAGGGCTCGAAATCGATTCGTCCACCACTCAGCCTGTCGTTCTGTACTTTGAACAGTGAATCACACCGGCTCGTCAAAGGACTCTGGTGAATAATTCGGATGGCATAAGTACGACTTGATCAGCACCCAATGCCGTGCTACGGTTTCCTTCGCACACAACCACCACCTGGGAGGAAGCCATGAGCACGGACGAAGTCCGTAGTAACGACGCGGCCCGCGCAAGAGTCGACATGAAGCTCGAGATCGTCGTCATCCCCGTCTCCGATGTCGACCGCGCGAAAGAGTTCTACGGCGGCAGGCTCGGGTGGCGGCTTGACGCCGACTACGACAACGGTAGCGACTACCGCGTCGTTCAGTTCACGCCACCCGGCTCAGGGTGCTCGGTCATCTTCGGCAAAAACGTCACGGCGGCAGCACCCGGCTCCGCCCAGGGCCTCTACCTGATCGTCTCTGACATCGCGGCCGCCCACAAAGAGCTGCTCGGTCGCGGCGTTGAGGTCGGCGAGTTCTTCCACGGCTCCAACGGCGTGTACGCTGGCCCAGACGAGCCCTACCTGTTTGGACGGATTCGAGTCAGTGGCCCGGATCCCGACCATCGCAGCTACCGCTCGTTCGCTTCGTTCAGTGATCCGGACGGCAACGGCTGGCTGTTCCAGGAGATCACGACGCGGCTGCCCGGACGTGTCGCCGGCGACACGTCCTACGCGTCGGCGAGAGACCTGTCGCAGGCGTTGCGGCGCGCCGCCGCGGCGCACGGCGAGCACGAGAAGCGCACCGGCGGGCAGCGCGACGAGAACTGGCCGGACTGGTACGCCGAGTACATGGTGCATGAGCAGTCCGGAGAAGAACCGCCGCAATGAACGACTACGACGCGACCGTCATCGGCGGCGGCGAGCATGGTGCAGCGTGTAATCGCCAAAGCACTCGGAGATCGATCGAGTGAAACTTTAACCTGCGGATTGAGCCGAACGACGGGCTGCTCGCAACGACTCCTAGATCGCCTCAGCGTACCGAAAAGGTCTTAGACGATGGCTCTTCCAGAAGTAAGCCAGAATGATGACGCTTGCGACCGCTGCATAGGCGCACCATAGCGAAGTGAAGGCGTATCTCTTCACCGCCATCACTACCAGCAGAATCGCCAGATTGGCTAAACCAAAGATCACCATGTCCTTGACCTTCGAGAACAGGAGTGAGCCGCATGTTGCGATGACATATAGAATCGCAACGATCGTATTGTTAGTCGCGGGATTGATGTACACGATGCTATTGTTCTTGATGAAAGTCTGCGTTGGATAGGCTATCAGCGCCCAAAGAGTATAGAGAGCGGTGAGGCATCCAATCACAAGGAACGGCAGCATCCGCCTGCGGCTCCTGACGTCAGGCTCGAACAACAGGACGCTGAGCGGCGCCAGAAACGGTAAGAGCCCTTGCGCATACAACATGAACGCTGCGGCCATGCCGTGCGTAACCGTGGGTGAGAGCACTCCATCCAGCCCCAGCCAGACGAACCCCTCGGTGAACTGATGAATGGCAAAGAGTATAGGGAGCGATGCAAAGAGTAGTTCGCGCCTGTGTTTCACTCTGGTCAGAGTGAGGGCTCCGATCGTGCCCAGAATTCCGCTGCCAGTAAAATTTGCCGCTGCCGAAAAACACACGCTCGTCTTCCTCCGTCACGATGACTCAATCATAGTCAGCCACGCATCACTGGCCGTTTACAAATCGACAACATCTGATTCGAAGGTTAATCTCCTGTTCTTTAGCCGCCGCCCGCAATCTCTTATTTAGTGATCAACCTCAAAATGGACCGGCTTTCCTCTTGTGGACTGAAGGCAAACCCCACGAGAAGTCAAATCTCAAATTCTTCCCGACCTTCGTCTGGCACCATCACGGGTATTGGAACGGCTTGCGCACTTTGCCGCATCCGGCGAAGAGCTTCAGCAAGTTCCACAGCGGTCGGCGATTCAAATAATGTTCGGAGCGTCGGCACCACACCGAAACGGTCTTGAATACGGGAAATTACCATCGTTCCCATCAAAGAATGACCGCCCAGTTCGAAGAAGTTATCCGAAGGCGCGAGGATATCAACGGCCAACAGCTCTTTCCATATCTCCAACACGGCGGCGAGTTCAGTATCCCTACACTGCGAAAAAGCTCCCTCACTCTCTTCGGTGGCGGCCTCGGGCAATGTTTGCCTCGACAGAATTGCCTCAAGCGCCACGGGCGAGGCCAACACCTGCGGGCCCTTCCAGGAGACCAGGACGCGCCGGATCACTTCGATTCCTTCGGCGACGGTCATTGCGGTTCGCAGATGCTCTTCCTTAAGTGCCTCAAATTCCTTGGGGACTACCATCTCCGCTGCCATACCAACCTCTTGCCACGCGCTGAAATCGATGGCGACAGCTGGAAGTTTCAGAATATGCCGGCAATAGTCCGCAAAATAATTCTCGAAGGCATTCGCTGCGGCGTATGCACCTTCTCCTGCGGTGGGAAAAATGGAACTTATTGAAGAAAACAACAGAAAGAAATCCGGATTTTTTCCCTGCAACAGTTCCGCTAGAACAACACTTCCCTGCACCTTAGGATTCCGAACCTCTGCTGCCGCCTCTACATCCTGGGACGCAACCGAAGCAGCATCAACTATACCTGCTGCATGCAGTACACCGTCTATTTTGCCAAACTGTTTACGGGCCAGCTCAAAAACTTCAGCCATGGACTTCTTGTCGCAAACATCCGCAGATATAAACTGAAACTCCCCTCCGGCCCGTTCGAGTTCCTGCATGCGCAGGATTCGACGAGAGACAGGGTCTTCTTTACCGTGCGCAGCCATCCATGCAGCCCACTCGTCTCGCCCAGGAAGCGCAGTTCGCCCAGTGAGGATAACCCGAGCCTGATAGTTCTGGAGTAGATGACGGGCGACACTGTATCCAATCCCGCCAATTCCACCGGTAATGAGATAGACACCGCGATTGCGGAAGGGCGTCTCGGAAGTCTCGCGCAACGGTGCAGCTATCCAGCTCTTCTGCCAGCGGATTCCTCCCCGGTACGCGACAGCTAATTCCCCACCCTCAACACGAATCTCATCCAAAATTTGATTAGCAGTCCGATCGATCTCACCTGCGGACATAGACACATCGATGGAACGGCAGTGCATTCCTGCATATTCTGACGGCAAGACACGTACAAGGCCTAGGATTTCAGCCCGCTGCACCTCGTCAGGCGCATCACCACAGACGTTTTCAAGGTAATCTGACACGATCTCAAGCTGGCGAAAGCGCTGGCGATACCTAGTTGCGGTTTGTAACAGGAGTACGAGACTGTCGTACGTCTGTACCTGCGTGCCACGCATCGTCCAGAGATTGAGAAGTCCGGTGGGACGCAGACCAAGTTCTACAATTCCCTGCCACATTCGGCCGTAGTCGTCGACCCGTACGGGATTAATCTCAAATCGTGCACCGTTCGCAGCAAATTGGCCGGCCGCGGTCACCGTTACGACGGCAGCTCCATTCTGCCTCAGTCCTGCGAGCAGCGCTTCTCCCAGTCCGGCGTCGCCAAGCAGAACCAGCCAGCAGTCAACAGTGGCACTCTCCGGCTGTAATCCGACAGAGGGGCTCGGTGTGCTTTGCCAGGATGGCGTGTAGAACCAGGAGGAAATGTCAGGGCGCTTAACGAACTCTGTAGTATCCTCCCGCGCCGAGGGAAGATCACGGTCCAAGACCCATTCAGGCGTACTTGATGGAGCTGGAACTGATGGTTCGATCCAGTAGCGCTGGCGTTCAAAAGGATAGGTTGGCAGCGGAATCCTGTGTCGTTTGACTCCAGGCTGCAACGCGTGCCATGCGAAATTGACCCCGCATTCCCAGGCTTTAGCCGCAGCTTCGAGGAAAACAACGCTGTCGGAATTTCGACGGTTTTCGGTTCCAAGTGAGACCGTCGTTTTACTTCCTGGCATTTGCGAACGGGCTATTCCGATGAGCGCTTCTCCTGGACCGACCTCCAATAGGAATTTCTGACGATCTGCCAATTCAGAAATATTCTGAGTGAATCGAACTCTCGAAAGAATTTGCGATCCCCAATATCGCGAACTCTGCGCCTCGGTTGCCTCTATCCACGTTCCGGTTACGTTTGAAAGCCATGGAATCGTCGGAGCATGGCGCTCGACAGATTCCACCTCCTGGCGGAACGCCTTTGCGGCGTCTGCCATCAATGGGCTATGGAACGCGTTTCTTGAGGCCAGGCGAACACAAGCAACGCGGTCGGATGAAAGTCTGCGCTCAAGATGCTCGATCGCCTCTACCAAACCAGAAGCAATCGACATCTTTGGGCCATTCTCGGCAGCGAGCCATATATCGCTCTCGATGTAGTTGCCGAGCTTCTCGGGCGGCAACGAGACAGCCAGCATGATGCCGGGTGGCGTTTGCGCCATAAGGCGACCACGAGCCGCGGCAAGGCGCAAGCCGTCGTCAAAGGAAAATACTCCAGCGACGGAAGCCGCGGTGAGCTCACCCAGGCTGTGTCCCAGCAATGCCGATGGCTCGACCCCCAAAGATCGCCAGCGCGCAGCAAGAGCGTACTCGATAAGAAAGAGCGAGGGCTGAGCCGCGCCTGTCTCACGGAATCGTTCTTTCAACTCCGGGCTCTTCTCGTGGCCCGCTATCAATTCGACGATATCGAGATCTAAGACGTCACGCAGAATGCGTGCTCCGTCGTTGATCGTGTTGCGGATCAACGCATCTGTCCGGTACAAACCCTCTGCCATTCCAATGAATTGCTGGCCTTGGCCCGGAAAGAGAAAGACCACATCATTTCTGAGATCCAGCGGTGCGACTTCACGGTTATTTGGCAGGTTTCGCAGCCTGATAGCCAGGTCAGGGCAGCCGTGCGCTACGACCGCGCGGCGAAAGGAGAAGTCACGCCGGCCTAGCTGCAAGGTCGCCGCCACGTCGTCCGCAATCAGCGACGCATCGGTCTCAAGCCTGTCGGCGAGGCGATCACAAGCTGCTGTAAGAGCCGTTGGGGTGCGTGCCGAGATGGGGAAGATATGAGGAGCGTCCACCCGTGAACTTGAAGGACGTTCGGGCGCGCTACTTAGAACAACGTGCACATTTGTCCCACCTATTCCAAAGGAGCTGACGCCAGCCCATCGATCTCCTTCAATCAGCCATGGCATGGCGGAGGAACTAACGGCAAATGGGCTGTCTTCGAAGTCCAAATGCGGGTTGGCCTGAAGGAAGTTCAATGTAGGTGGGATGATGCCGGACTGAACAGCAAGAGCCGCTTTGATAAGACCGGCGACACCGGATGCCGCGTCGGCGTGACCCATATTCGATTTCACTGCGCCGAGTACACATGAGCCGGGCTGCGCGTTGCTCTGCGAAAAGACTTCTTTCAGTGCGGCAAATTCGATTGGATCTCCCAATTCAGTTGCGGTTCCATGTGTTTCAACATATCCGATGCGATCTGCCGCAACCCCCGCGGCGGCGAGAGCCTGCCGAATGACGGCGGCTTGACCATCAACGCTCGGTACGGTGTAACCCATTTTTCCAGCTCCATCGTTATTCCAGGCGGAGCCACGAATTACGGCGTAGATAAGGTCTTCATCGGGGATCGCGTGGGATAGCCTTTTGAGAACGACGACGCCGGCGCCACGACCTGGAACCGTTCCATTGGCCCCCACATCGAACGGCCTGCAGTACCCATCGGGGGACAGAATCATGCCGGGCATGTAGAGATATCCCGCGCACTGCGGAAATGGAATCGATACACCTCCAGCAAGCGCCATGTCGCACTCACCGTTGAGAATGCTCTGGCATGCCTGGTGGACTGCTGCCAGTGAAGTGGAGCATGCCGTCTGAACCGCGACAGCAGGACCACGGAGATTCAATTTGTATGCAACCCGCGTCGCTAAATAATCCTTGTCATTCGCCAGCATCAGCTGATATCCGCCTGCACTGGCAAGAACATCAGGGTTGCCCAGCAACTGCAGCATGTAAGTATTCATCCCAACTCCGGCGAAGACACCTACGTTCTCTCCCTCCCCGGTATAGCCTGCATGCTCCAGCGCTTCCCACGCACATTCGAGAAGCACACGTTGTTGGGGATCGATTATTTCCGCTTCCCGCCTGCTAAGCCCGAAAAACTGCGCGTCCAGATAATCAGCTTCGTCAATCGAGTTGCCTCTGAGAACGTAGTTGGGGTTGGAAAGCATAGCATCGCTTACACCAGCTTTCAGCAGCTCCTCTTTACTAAATTCAGAGATTAGAAGTTCGCCGGCAAGCAGACGATCCCAGAATTCCTGAACGCTGCGACAGTGAGGAAAGCGAGCGCTCATGCCAATGATGGCGATGCCGTCGCTCCATGATCTCTCACTCTGCATGAATTTGTCCGACTGCATCAGAAGTTCGCTCCCACGGCCACTGTAGTTTCGGAAAGACGACGCTCAAGGCAGGCCGCCATCGATTCAATTGTTGGATAGCGGAAAAGGTCGACCACCGGGATGTGCACATCCAGCTCCTTCCGCATCCCGGCGTGTACTCGAATCAGAAGGAGCGAGTGTCCGCCCAACTCAAAGAAATTGTCACGAATGCCCACACGATCGATGCCAAGGACATCCGACCATAGTTTCGCCAACTGTCTTTCTATCCCGCTGCGCGGGCTGACTGTTGCGGTTGATCTCTCGCGAGCGAACCCCTTCGGCACGGGCAGTCGTTTGCGGTCGACCTTCCCGTTCGGGGTGAGCGGGATTTCCTGGATTGGAAGGAACGCCGAAGGGATCATATACTCCGGCAAGTGTGTCTGTAGCCACGGCCGGAGCTGTCCGACGTCTGCCTCATCGGGTAGCCTGACCAAGGCAATGAGTTGCTGATCTGAACCTTCTCCGTGCAGTACCACTACTGCCTGAAGCACTTCCGGATGGCGGTTGAGTACCGTCTCAATTTCTTCCAGCTCTATGCGATGTCCGCGCAGTTTGATCTGGTGATCTGTTCGCCCCAGGAGTTGAATCTGTCCGTCTCGCCTGTAACGCGCGCGATCTCCCGTCCTGTACATTCGCCGACCCGGATTCGTGCCGAAGGGATTGGCCATGAATCGGGTTGCCGTTAAGTCCGGGCGTCTCCAATAGCCGCGCGCCACGCCAGCCCCACCGATGTAGAGTTCTCCTGGAACTCCGATCGGGACCGGCTGGGCTTCAGCGTCAAGAATATACATGCGGGTGTTCCCGATCGGTTTACCGATGAGAACAGGGTTCTCTCCACCTCTGACCCGATGAGCGGAAGACCATATCGTCGTTTCTGTTGGGCCGTAAAGATTCCACAATTCCCTTCCTCGCGCTAAAAGGTTCTCGGCGAGATCGGAAGACAGTGCTTCTCCGCCGCACCACATTCGCAGATTCGTCTGTCCCATCCAACCGCTCTCGACAAGTGATCTCCAAGTCGAGGGCGTTGCCTGCATGATGGTGGCTTCAGAATCTTCTATCAAAGCCGCCAGGGACTCCGGATCGATGACTTGATCTCGGGAGGCCAGCACCACTTTTGCGCCGCAGACAAGGGGGCCTAATATCTCAAGCGCTGCAATATCGAAGGATAGAGTGGTGATCGCAACCAGAGTGTCAGTGCTCGAGATTCCGGGTTCGCGCAGCATGGAGCTGAGGAGATTGACCAGCGCGCCATGCGGTATCTCTGTACCCTTCGGATGCCCAGTCGACCCTGAGGTGTAGATGAGATAGGCCAGATCGTCAGGCTTTGGCTCATCGGCCACCGAGCCCTCAGTGCCCTCCTCGTTCAGATCGATCTTGTCGATCATCAGGTGCGATGCTTCCGATTCAGGAAGCACATCGCGCAGGTCGGTGTGCGTGATAATCACACGAACTGCTGAGTCCGACAGGAGGAATTCAATTCGTTTGGGAGGAAGCGTTGGATCGAGGGGAAGGTAAGCGGCGCCCGCCTTCAAAATGCCGAGCAGGGCAACAACCATCTCCGGACAGCGCTGCAGATATATGCCGGCGATTGTCCCCCTTCCGATACCCTGTGCGCGCAGAACTGATGCCAGTCTGCTGGATTGCGCATCGAGCTCCGCATAGCTGAGCGTTCTTCGTCCCACTTCAACCGCGGTTGCCTCGGGCGACTTGATTCGTTGCGCACGAAACCATGCGGGCACCGTTGCATAAGCCTCCAATGGCATCTCCGTGCGGTTCCACTCTTCCAAAAGGTGACAGCGCTCCTCCTCACTCAGCATCGGCAGTGCATCGATGGGGGTTGTTGGATTTGAGACTGCGACCTGAAGCAGGCGAATATAGTGTTGCAGTATCTGGCGGACGGTCGCCTCTTCGAAGAGGTCCGTGTTGTATTCGAAGTCACAGTGATAGTTGCCGTCAAGCAGGTAAATATCGACAGCCAGATCATAACGAGCACGAAAGCCCTCGAACTGGAGCGGGGTCATTGCCAGATCGCCCAGACGCAATGGCGGCAACGGAGCGTTTTGGAGCGAAAACATCACCTGGAAGATAGGGCTCCGGTCCAGGCTGCGTTCCGGCTGCAATTCCTCCACAAGCTGATCAAAAGGAATGCTCTGGTGCTCAAAGGCCTCCAGTGCCGTCTTCTGAACGCGGCGCAGCAACTCGACAAAGCTTGGATTTCCGCGCAGATCGGTACGCAATACCAGATTATTGACAAAGAAACCGACGACCCCCTCGAAGTCGCTCTTCAAACGACCGGCCGTAGGAGTGCCTACCAGAATGTCTTCCTGCCGGGAATAACGCCGCAGAAGGACCGTGAACGCTGCGAACAGAATCATGTAGAGTGTGGCATTCTGTTCCCTGCTCAGCTTTTGAAGCTGATCAGTAAGCGTGGACGAAAGTTCGCTTGTTACTCGCTGCCCACGAAAAGTTTGGAGTGAGGGCCGCGGATGATCGGTCGGAAGATCCAGTGCCGGTAGGTCGCCGGCCAGCTGTTTTCGCCAGTACTGCATATCTGCTCCGGACGACAGCTCCGACTCCTGCTGCTCCCAGGCAACGAAATCACGAAATTGAAATCGCGACGGCTGCAGGGCCAATTCACGGTCCTGTGCCCGAGACTGATAAATGGCTCCCAGTTCCCTTGCCAGGATTCCCAGTGACCAGCCATCGGAGATGATGTGGTGCATGGCCAACGTAAGCACGTGCTGGTCCGAGCTTTTTCTCAGCAACGTTGCCCGAAAGAGTGGCCCCTGATCGAGCAGGAATGGCTTCCGGGCCGCCTCCCGGATAAACCCCATAACTTGCTCCTCCTGCACACCCGGCGAGAGAAGCGAGTAGTCCACGAAGTCCGCGTGCCAATCGCGCGCATCCTCGACGATCGCGTGCGGGACACCTTCTTTCTCCAGGAAGCGCGTGCGAAGGGCTTCGTGTCTGTCGACAAGTGCTTTTAGTGACTCCTCAAACGCTTCTCGTCTAAGCGGTCCATCAACGACAAGCGCAATCACGATGTTGTAGACGGGATTGCCGGGATCCAGTTGATTCAGAAACCAGAGCCGCCTCTGCGATCTCGACAACAGGTGCTCCGTCGCTTGCTTCGTATAGCGGGTGCGTGATGATGCGATCGCAGTAGACGCTGCGAGCAAAACCTCTAGCCCCCGCGCCAATGCTTCCACGGTCGCATTCTGAAATACGCTGGCGACGGAGAGATTAACCTGGAAAGTAGTGGAGACTCTGGATATCAGCTGCATAACCAACGATAACGAGTGGCCGCCAAGCGCAAAGAAATCATCCTCTGCCGAGATTGATTCCACCTTGAGAAGTTCCGCAAAGATGACAGCCAGTTTCTTCTCGATCTCAGTTGATAGGGGACGCAGATTCTCGCGGTCGCCGCTAGAGTCGAGAGGCAGCGAGTCGAGCGCTGCAAAGTCGACTTTTCCATTCGCGGTCCGCGGCACCTCGGAAATCATCACATAACTTCGGGGAATCTGATGCGAAGGCAGCACCTTGTACAAGGCGGCGCGGAGCGTTTGCGAGTCCAATCTTGCTCCGTTGGTCGACGCTACATAAGCAACCAGCCTCTTATCACCGTCCGGCCACATACGCATCGATGCAATGGCGGCGCGGACGGGCGGCAACGCTAACAACGCCTGCTCTATTTCGCCCAACTCGATGCGATAGCCGCGCAGCTTGATTTGTTTGTCTCGACGGCCAAGGAACTCGATGACGCCATCGGAACGGTATCTCGCCATGTCGCCGATGCGATAGGCGAGCACCGTCCCCAATTCCTCGAACTCAAGGCGGACAAATTTTTCGGCAGTTAACGCGGGCGCGTTGAGATAACCAAGGGCTAAACCATCACCGGCGGCATACAATTCACCAACAACACCACACGGCACCGGCTGCTGAAATTCGTCCAGAATGAATACGCGAGTATTGGCGACAGCCTTGCCGATTGGTATTGCACCCCCATTGAGAGAATTCGCCTGGATCGCATGACAACAGGTGAGTACCGAATTCTCCATGGGTCCGTAAGCATTTACCAGGTGAAGGTGAGGCAGGTTTCTCAGAAGCCGCTCGACGTGCGCGGGTGAGAGAACGTCCCCCGTGCCCAGCAACTGCCGAAGTGGACGGAGCGCCTCCATATGATCGTCGATCATGAAGTGAAAGAGGGCCGCGGTCAGCATGACTGTAGTTACGCCATAGTTGTGAATCGCAGAACAGATTTCCTCCGGATCACGCCGTCCCGGCTCCAGAAGAGCGAGGCTCGCGCCGCTCAGGAGCGCGCCCCAAATGTCGAAGGTAGATGCGTCGAATGAGAGTGGGGAAACCTGCAGAAATACTTCGTCACTCCCCCATCGAATGTAATCGCTATTCCTGACCAGCCGAACAATACCGCGATGCGGTATTACCACGCCTTTGGGTTCGCCTGTAGACCCCGATGTGAACATCAAACAAGCCGGATCATCAGCCTCCGCAGTGACGTCCGGACACTGATCCGTTGCAGAGAATGAGAACTTCTCGAGGTGTGTCAGGTGGGGAAGATCGATACCAGCGAACTGTTCGAGGAGAGCAATTGTGGTAAGGAGAACTGTTGAACCCGCAACGCGCAGCGTGCTTTTCAACCGTTCTACCGGCTCGTTGACATCGATCGGAAGATATGCGTGGCCAGCTTTAAGTGTTCCCAGAAACGCTGCGATGCCGAACGGACTACCCGCAGCGCATACAGCGACAAATGAATGGGAAGGCAGAGGAAGAGCGAGCAGATAATGGGCGATAGCATTCGCTACACAGTTGAGTTCGCGATAAGTTAGTTCCCCCGAAGCGCACTTGATCGCCACTGCATCCGGGGTCGCCCTGACATGTTCCTCAAATACCTGATGCACCGCCGTTTGCGGATAATCCCTGCTCGTTTCATTCCAATCCACCAGAAGCCGTCGCCGCTCTTCGCTTGAAAGCAATGGAAGACTCTTGACGCGTGCAGACCGGTCCTCTGTGACTACGTGAAGGATGTTGCGGAAGTGCGACTGCATGGCTTCGACGCTGCCGTCGTCGAAGATATCGGTGTTGTACTCGAAATCGCAGCGGTAACCCTCACCCTCCGGCCAGACCTCAATCGAGAGGTCCGCTCGAGCGATTCCGGGATCAATCTGCTCAGGTTCGACGGTCAGTTCGGGAAGCACGATGGGCTGCACAGGCAGATTCTGAAACGTGAACAAGACCTGCACTAGCGGGCTGTGGCTAACCCCACGTTCTGGCTGCAGCTTCTCTACCAGCAGATCAAATGGCATCTGTTGATGCGCATACGCCGACACTGCGGCCCCTTTTACTTTCGATAGCAAGTCGCCAAATGTCGGATTGCCGCTCAGATCAGTTCGCAGGACGAGAGTGTTGACGAACAATCCGACAATCGGAGCGACATCCTGGGACTGCCGGTTGGAAGTCCCGCTGCCCACGAGAATATCTTCGATACCGGTGTACCGAGCCAGGAGGACTTTAAATGCCGTAAGCAGGAACATATACGGCGTAGCGCCGGTGGCACGGCACGACTCCCGAATCCTCCCGGCTAACAGCGGCTCGATCCGCAGAGCAACGCGCTTTCCCGCAAACGTCTGCATGGCCGGCCGCCGTCGGTTTCCCGGTAAGTCCAGAATGGGTAGCGAACCACCTAGACGTTCAAGCCAGAAGGGCATTTGTCTTTCCGCCGCCTTTTCCCCCTCATCCTGCTCCCACCGAACATAATCTCTGTACTGAAAAGCGATGGCGGGAAGGTCAGGCTGCTGGTCGGCGGCTATGGCGGCGTAAAGGGCTGCCAACTCTTTCGAGATGACGCCAAGCGACCAGCCATCAGCAACGATGTGATGGACGACGAGCAGGAGCAGGTGGTGCTGCTCCGAAATACGGAAGAGGGTAGATCGAAAGAGCGATTCGCCCCCTAGATCAAACGGCTTTCGCGCCTCAATGCGAGCCGTTCTTAGTGCTTCGTTTTCAGCCTCCTTTTCAACAACCGATGAGAGGTCAACAAAGGAGCTCTTCCATGCTGCTCCATCCAGCACGCGGGCGAGCGGAATTCCGTTTCGCTCATAGAAAGAGGTTCTGAGAGACTCATGCCGCTCCACCAGCGCATACAACGATCGCTCCAGGGCAGGACGATTTAGCTTTCCGTTGAGGCGGAGGGCAACAACAATGTTGTAGA
>Ga0206870_1030_pt1 | contig 37775 bp, 28 predicted proteins | sample Alteio_BWOrgCont_36_FD_152620 | JGI IMG/M metagenome (GOLD analysis project Ga0206870, IMG submission 152620) | Enriched cells from forest soil in Barre Woods Harvard Forest LTER site, Petersham, Massachusetts, United States -... | ecosystem: Environmental > Terrestrial > Soil > Temperate forest >... | reverse complement strand
CGTCCTGGCCAAGAGCACAGGCTGCGGTTTTGGGATGGCTCCCGGTTGAATTGTAAAAGCTTGCGCGGCTTTCGGCCAGCGGCCTCATGCCGTTTGTATTGTGTGAAAGCAGGCGGCCCGCCTACGCGAACCGCCTTGAGCCTGTAAGTTGCGGCGCAAGCTAGTTGACATGTCCGCTGGCCACGCACCAGGTGGGAGTCCCGACCGTGGCGTAGCTTGTGGCGTTACGGAGATCGGTGAGATTACCCGAGTTGGGGTCGAGCACGTGGCCGGTCACCGTATTACTGTTGGCGTCGGCAGTGTAGATGTACTGGTTGGACGGATCTTCAAGGATGCATTGCGGTCCCGATCCGGTATTGAATGTGCTCGGGGCGACTGGGGCCAGAACTCCGTTTGCCGCGATGGTGAAAGCGCTGATCACACTATTGGGGTTCGTGGTGCCCGAAGCAGGTCCGGCATTGGCGATGTAGAGGAACTTCGACTTGCTGTCGGAGGTGAGAGCCACAGGATTGACAGCCGACGCGACGTTGGCTGTGGGACTGCCGGTTACTGCCTGCAGAAGTCCGTTCGTGCCGATGGTGTAGTAGAAGATCTGGTTTCCGCCGGTATCGAGAATATAAATATATTTCGACGCCTGGTCGCTGCCGATGGCGCTGATCTGCGTCGCTCCGGTTGGCAGCTCGGAGTTCTGCGTGAGAGTGAGCTGGCCATTCGTCGCGTTCAGCGAATATTCGAAGACTGTCTGCGTCAGCCCGGTCGTCGGCTCAGGACCGTTGTCAGTCACGAAAATAAACCCAGCCGAAACCTTGACATCGATGGGGTTGCAGCCCACCGGGAAGGTGGTGAGCTGCGTGCCGCTGGAGTCCTGCTGCTGGTTGTTGGTGATCAGCGAGAGGCGGCCGGTGTTGGTGTCGACGCTGAAGGCAGTGAGGTCGCCGACCGGACGCCAGAGCCCCGGAGTGGTGGGATCGGGGCAAGGGAAGGTAGTGCTCTGAGTGGTTGAGGCGTTGACGAAGCCACCAGAGGCGTTCTGCACAGGCATGTACTTGTCGAGCACATAAAGAAACGTCCCTGTGGAGCTGAATCCAAAGCGCAGGGAGCCCGTTCCCTGGCTGGTGTAGGACTGCTGGAACGCCAGATTGCCGCTGCCGCCGACAGAGAAGATGGCGATGTTGCTTCCGCTGTAGGTGACGTTGCCCGAGGAATCGGAGCTGGGAGTGCCTTGATTAAGCACATAGATGTAACGTCCCGTAGACGAGACGAGAGAGCGAACCGGGTTGGTGCCGCCGGAGCCGTAGGGGGAGCCCTGGACTGAAACGAGGTTGCCGGTGTTGTTCATGATTCTGAAGGCGCCGAGCTGGTTGTACTGACTACCGGTCACATAAAGAAACGCGACGGTGAAATCGACGCTGCACGAGGTAATACCAAAACATAGACCGAGGGATACAACCAGGGCCAGACCAGTCCGGCCGAATTTCCTGAACTTCATGCGCTTCCTTCATCCTGGCGTGGAGAGATGCGACCAGGCAACTGGATCGGGATCGCTCCCGTATGCATTGTAAAAGCTATAAACGCTTTCCGCTATAGCGACGGTGATCAGCGATCAACGTTCAGCGTTCAAAAATGCAGCCCGTGCGCACTTTCCTGAACGCTGAACCCTGGATTTACTACCACACCACACAGGGATGGTCCGGCATCATCGGCTGGCCTTTGTGGCAGCCAAAGGCTTTACCGAACTCGTCGAAGTTCTGCACCGCTCCATTGGTGCGGAACATGCCCGGCGAGTGCGGATCAGTGCGGGCGGAGACGCGCGAGTACTGTTCGGTGCGGTTCTCGCACCAGATCTGCCCAAAGGAAATGAAGAATCGCTGGGCGGGGGTGTAGCCATCGATCTTCTGCGTTTCAGCTTTGCCGCCCTCGCTGGCTAATACGCTCATCAGAGCCTGATAAGCGATGCGCAGGCCGCCGTTGTCGGCGGTGTTCTCGCCAAGAGTGAGCTTGCCGTTCAACTTCTGGCCGGAAACTGGTTCGAAGTTGCCGTACTCGTTCACTTCACAACCGGTACGTTCGTCAAAGGCGGCGCGGTCAGCAGGGGTCCACCAGTTTTTGACGTTGCCCTGAGGATCGAACTTGCTGCCCTGATCGTCGAAACCATGCGTCATCTCGTGCCCGATGACGACTCCGATGCCGCCGAAATTGACGGCCGGATCTTTGGTCGCATCGAAGAAAGGCGGCTGGAGGATGCCGGCAGGGAAATTGATGTCGTTATTGCTGGGCTGGTAATAGGCGTTCACGGTCGGAGGAGTCATCGTCCATAGTTTTTCGTCGACCGGCTTGCCTATCTTGCTAAGGTCATAGTCAGTTTCAAAGGCATTGGCGCTACGGATGTTGCCCATCAGGTCGTCACGCTTGACCTCCAGCTTGGAGAAGTCGCGCCACTTCTCCGGATAGCCGATCTTTTGGCGGAAGGCCGCCAGCTTGGCTTCCGCCTGTTTCTTTGTTTCCGGAGTCATCCAGGCGAGGGACTGGATGTCCTGCTGGAGGGATTTCTCCAGGGCGGCGACGAGCTTTTCCATGGTGGCCTTGTCCTCAGGAGGGAAGTTCTCCTTGACCCAGTCCTGGCCGACGGCTTCGCCCATGGAGCGATCGGTGAGAGTAGTGCAGCGCTTCCAGCGGGCGCTCTGTTCGTCCTGGCCCTGCAGGGTTTTCTGGAAGAAGTCGAAATTGAGGTCTACGTAGGCCCGGGAAAGCCAGGGCGCTGCGCTGTTCAGTGCATGAAAGCGGAGATAGCTCTTGATGCCGTCGAGGCTCTGGCCCTCGATGGTTGCATTCATCGCCTTGAAAAAGTCGGGTGTGCCGATATTGAGTTCGTGCAACGAAGGTGCCGGGGTGCCGGACAGATAAGCGGTCCAGTCGAAATCAGGAGCCAGGGTATTGAGATCGGAAACCGGTAGCAGGTGATAGCGTTTGTCGGGGTCGCGCAGGTCCACGCGCGGAATGGAACCTTTCGCCAGGGCGGTTTCGATGGCCAGCACGCTGTCGGCTTCCTCCGCGGCCTTGTCGTCGTTGTCTCCGGCGAGCTTGAAAAGAGCGGCCGCGAACTGTTTGTACTGCTGGCGAATCTTGGTCATGCGCTCATCATCGAGGATGTAGTAGTCGCGGTCGGGAAGGCTCAGACCGCCCTGGTAAATGCCGGCGATCTCGCGCTCGGAATTTTTCTGGTCCTGCTCGGAGCCGAAGCGGAAGAATGTTCCGGTGGCCTCATCGACTTCCAGCCGCGCGACCAGGGCAGCGAGGCCTTTCTTGTCGGAAAGCTGATCGATCATGGCGAGCACGGGCTGGACGGGCTTCTCTCCCAGTTGATCGGCCAGGTCGGAGTTCATACAGGCGGCGTAGAAGTCTCCATACTTGTGCTGGAGAGCCGTGTTCGGTTCGTTGGCCGCACGGTTCAGGTCCACCCAGAGCAGATAGCGGTCACGTTCCCCCAGCTCGTTGAAGCGCCCCCACCTGGACTGGTCTCCCGGGATGGGGTTGCTCTTGCGCCAGTTGCCGCAGGCGTAGGCGTAGAAGTCGACGCAGGGGTCCGCGGACTTGTCGATGGCGCTGAGGTCGAAGCTGTGGATCGGCTTGGGCGCCACCGGAGCGGCGTCAGAGGAATTGCCGGCTGGCGATACGGCGCTTTGAGCGGACGCCAGACTGCAGCAGAACAGGAACACACTGGCGAAACGGGAGATTCTCATCGATTTCCTCGGAGCAAAAATTTCTGGGTGAGCAGGGATGTCTTTCATGGACTGCTGGGTAAATAGTCGCAAATTTCGGCAAACGTGCCCGCAGAGAAAAAATATCACGGCGTTTACAGAGATGTAACGCGGACTTGAGCTGAGAGGAGACGCCGTGCGCGCCTAAAAGATCTTGAGTTGGATGGTCAGGTACTTCTTCGGGTTCTGACGGAAGGCGTCGATCAGCTTGCTGCTGTTGACCATCAAGTCGTCGGTGTGGTGATAGAGAGCCGGATTCTTGACCAACTGGCCGACGGTGCCTTCGCCCCGGTCGACATCGGCCAGGATCGAGTTGAGGTGGGTCACGGTGTCGTTCAGCTTCTGGGCGAACTGGGGATCCTTGGCCATCAGGCCGAGGGCGCCCTTCCCGGAATTGATGCCGGCCAGAAGCTCGTTGAGATTCTGCGTAGACTGGCGCAGGTTGTTGTACAGCGTTTCGTCCTTGAGCAGTTTGCCTATGCTGCCATGACCCTCGTCAAGTTGGGTGGTGATGTGCTCCAGATGCCCCACAGCATTATTGGCGCGGTTGTAAAGCTCATCGCTGGCGACCAGCTTGCCGATGGACCCCTTGCCGTTGCTGACTCCATCGACCAGGGCCTGAATTTGGTTCACGGCAAGCAGAGCCTTGTTGTAAAGGCCGGGATCGTTGATAAGCTGCCCGATGGAGCCTTTGCCGCTGTTGAGGGAGTCAACGAGATTGTCGACCTTGGCGAGGATTATGTTGAGCTGCTCGATGGTTCCCTGGCTCGACTTGATGACGTCACTGAGATTGGGTGTTTCGTTGGTCTTCAGCTCGCCCCCGCTCTGAAACTGGGGGCCAGTGGCGAACTTACTGTCGATGTCAACGACGGTGTCGCCGAGCACGCCGATGGTGTCCAGGCTGCTTTTCGAATCGGTGTGGATCGCAGGAGCGAAGTGCTTTCCGACCGTCATGGTCACCTGGACGGGAGTAAGCTTGCGCTCCGGAATGATTTTGATGCTTTTTACGTTGCCGATGGTGACGCCTTCCAGGTTCACCGGCGCGCCAAGCTTGAGTCCCGCTGAGTTTTCAAAATAAGAGACGATGGTGATCTTGCCGGTCCAAAAGCCGCCCGTGCTTCCCGACATGAGGAAGATAAGTGCCGTGAGTGCGCACAAGGCCACGATGACCAGCACGCCGACCTTAAGTTGAGACCACTGGACCTGCTGCTGGCTCGGCAAGGAATCCCTCGGGAAAAGTATCTCTTAGAATCAAAAAGCGCTCTGGCTATGAGCATACCAAACCAGGCATTCCAACTCTTAGCAACTTGCACTTTCGATGCCGGATTAGGGTGCCTTGTTGCAGAAAAGTGGCAGTCAGTGGTTCAGGGTTCCGGGTTCAGTCGTGGTTCCATTTTGGGATGCGCGGCTAATTTTCAAGGTGCACGGCAGCCATGGCTGTCGTGGTGCTGTGGGTGAGCGACAGCGAAATGTGGCGGACTTCTAATTGCATGGCAATCTCGTGGGCGCGCCCGCTGAAGTAAAGATTCGGGCGATGGCCGGGAAGGCGGCGCACTTCGAGCTCCTTCCAGGTGACTCCGTGCTGAATTCCAGTGCCAAGGGCCTTGGCGCCCGCCTCCTTGGCGGCAAAGCGCGCCGCGAAGCTCTCAGCGCTGTTCTTCTTGCGCTGGCAATAGGCGATCTCGCCCGGGGTAAATATGCGGGAGAGAAAGCGGTCGCCGTAGCGCGCGATGGATTGCGCGATGCGGTCAATTTCGATCATGTCGATGCCGGTTCCGACAAGCATGAGGGAAAATTACATCATTTTTGCAGGCGAATGTAAGCAAAGGGAGGTGTACGCCGCGGCGAAGTCCCAGCACGAGACAGTTAACGAAACCGCCCGGCAATCCGATCAAGAATGTGCGGAGAGATGTGTGCGTGACGGTTACGAATCCGAGGAATCAGCCGGGTGGATGCTGCGGCTGACTGCCCTTTGCGCCGAGGATCCGGGGAGGACGGTTCGCACGCTGACCGGCGCGCTGCTGGCCTGCGGCGGATGGGTACTGACGCGCACGCAAGAGAAGGGCGTCGCTGCACTGGATTTCGAGTTTGCCCGCGCCGCGTGTGTGGAGGTGTACGCAGTGCTCATCGGATGCGGGCTGGACCTGAGCCGCGACTCGCACCTGAAGATGGCGGAACTGTGCCACTGCACCGAAAACCTCGTCGAGACCAAGGCGTTCGATATCGCCCGCATTGATCTGGTGGTCTACAACAACCGCTCGCAAAATGCGGGCGACGACCCTTTGATGACGTTGCCGGGCTAACTTGCCGTTGCGGGACCTACCCCGCTTCGACCAGGCCGTAGCGGCGCTGCCAGGCTTCGCGCAGACGGGCCCAGACGCGCTTCTTCTCCTCATCGGAGGCTTCGCTGCTGGATTCAATAAAGCGGCCAGATTCCTGCTTGGCCAGCTCCAGCATCGCGCGGTCGCGCAGGAGATTGGCGACGCGGAAATCGGGCAGTCCGGCCTGGCGGGTGCCGAAAAATTCTCCCGGGCCGCGGAGTTGCAGGTCGAGCTCGGCCAGCTCGAAGCCATCCTGCGTGCGGACCATGGCGGCGAGGCGCTCCTCAGCATGGGGAGTGATCTTTTCGCCGGTCATGAGGATGCAGTATGACTTGGCGGCTCCGCGGCCTACCCGTCCCCGAAGCTGGTGAAGCTGGGCGAGACCGAAGCGCTCGGCATGTTCGATGACCATGACGCTGGCGTTGGGGACATCGACCCCGACTTCGATCACCGTGGTCGAGATGAGTACATCGATCTCGCCGCGCTGAAAGCGGCGCATGATGATCTCCTTCTCGTCGGCGTCGAGGCGCCCGTGCAGAAGGCCTAGGCGCAGGCCGCTCAAATGGGTGCTCCGCAGGTTTTCGTACATTTCGGTCGCTGACTTGAGGGTGGGCTTCTCGAAGAGCGCTGCAGCTTTCTTGTTTGCGGTCTTCTTTGCGGGAGATTTCTTTGCCGGTTTCGTCTCTTCTGCCGGCTCAGGCTCGGCGAAGTCCAGCTCCGGCTGGTCGTCCTTCGGCCCCTCGATGACCGGATAGACAACGTATGCCTGGTGGCCGCGGCGCACCTGCTCGCGGAGCACCTTCCATACATCTTCGGCGCGCTCGTCGGAAACCTGCTTCGTGATGATGGGCGTGCGGCCGGGAGGAAGCTCGTCGAGCACGCTGAGATCGAGGTCTCCGTACAGCGAGAGTGCGAGCGTGCGCGGGATCGGTGTTGCGGTCATCACCAGTACGTCAGGTTCGGCAGCGTTTGGTTTTTTCATCAGCCGAAAGCGCTGCAGCACGCCGAAGCGGTGTTGCTCGTCGACGACCACGATGCCGAGGTTGGCGAAATCGACCTTCTCTTCGATCAGAGCATGTGTCCCTATGACCAGATCGGCCTCGCCGTGAAAGATTCGTCTTCGTGCCAGCTTTTTCTTGTCATCGTCGAGGGAGCCGGTGAGCAGGACCGCGCGGTATTTCCGCGACGATTTCTCGAGCAACTTGCGTGCGGCGAGATAGTGCTGCGTTGCAAGAATCTCCGTGGGAGCCATCAGCGCAGCCTGGTAGCCGTTTTCAATGGCGACCAGCATAGCCTGCAGCGCAACGATGGTCTTACCCGACCCCACGTCTCCCTGAAGCAGGCGCCGCATCGGTGATGCCCGGCGCATGTCGGCGACGATTTCTGCGAGAGAACGCTTTTGCGCTGTCGTCGGATGGAAGGGAAGTATCTGGCGGATGGCTTCGCGTACTTTGTCGTTGGTTTGGAAGGCGAAGCCGGCGCGTTCTTTCAGCTTGCGGCGCTTCAACTCCAGTCCGCATTCGAGATAAAACAATTCCTCAAAGATGAGGCGCTTGTGCGCCGCTGTTGCCGAGGCCTGCAGCTGCGACATCGGCGTCCCGGCGGGTGGAAAATGGACTGCGCATAACGCGGCTTCGCGGCTCGGCATATCGAGACGCGCGAGTAGGGCCGCGGGAAGTGTTTCCGGCATGTGGCCGCGCAGCTCCTGGAGAAGGTTGTAGACGATGCGACGAATCCATCGCGAGGCGAGGCGGCTGCCACTCAGCGATTCGTATACGGGAGTGATGCGGCCCACTTCGAGCAGGCGGGTTTCGTCGTCTGCGTCCTCGGGCAGGATCTCGAACTGCGGCTGGATCATCTTGAAATTGCGCGAGGACCGCGAGGGCTCGACCTTGCCGTAAAGAGCGACCATCTGTCCGGGCTTGAATTTGCCTTCGAGATAGGTGCCGTGAAACCACATGCACTTCAGCGTCGAGAGATTCTGCCCCACGGTCATTTCGAAGATAGGCATGGAGCGGGTGCGGAGCAGCACCGTACCCCGGACCTCGGCGATGACGCTGGCCATCTCGCCCGGGACAAGATCTGTCAGCGCGCGGGGATGCAGGCGGTCTTCGTAGCGGAAGGGAAGATGATAGAGGAGGTCTTCGACGGTGGTGATGCGCTTTTCAGCGAGCGTCGCTGCGATTTGCGGGCCGATGCCTTTGACAAACTGAACAGGGGTGTCGAGCTGAACCACTTTGCGATGCTATCAGGTGCTGCGCGCACGGCGACACGCGCCTTCGGCGCCATCCCGCCGCTGGCATTTGTGAAGGCTCCGTCGGTCACGGCATGCGCTCGGACAGAGTACGCGAAGCGCGAACGCCAGGACGGCGAGTCCCGCCTGATAGACTTTGGATGAATTTGGGGGAGAGGCGCGGTATGTCCACGGTTGTGAACCTGGACCGGATCTCAAAATCATACGAACAGAAGATCGCGGTCAGGGAATTGAGCCTTCAGATTGAAGAGGGCACGATGTTCGGTCTGCTCGGTCCGAACGGCTCGGGGAAGACTTCGAGTATCCGCATGATGATCGGCATTACCCTGCCGGATTCAGGCACGGTGAACCTCTTCGGCAAGCCGTTTTCGCGCGAGAGTCTGAAGCGGGTCGGATATCTGCCCGAAGAGCGCGGCCTGTACAAGAAGATGAAGGTGATGGATCAGCTGGCCTTCATGGGGGAGTTGCGCGGCCTCGATCCCGCGGTCGCCGGAAAACGCGCGCACGACTGGTGCGAGCGGATGCAGATTCTGGAAGCGGTCAACAAGAAGACGGAAGAGCTTTCCAAAGGCATGCAGCAGAAGATCCAGTTCATCGCGACCCTGCTGCACGATCCCGATCTGGTAATTATGGATGAGCCGTTTTCGGGGCTCGATCCGGTCAATGCGACGTTGCTGCAGGACACGCTGATCGACCTGAAAAACGCCGGCAAGGCGATCCTGTTTTCAACTCACCGCATGGACCAGGTGGAGAAGCTGTGCGATGCGATCTGCCTGATCGACCGCGGGCGTCCTGTGCTGCAGGGGGGCATGCGCGAAGTGAAGTCGCGGTATGAGCGCAATCGCGTGGCGATGAATTTTGAAGGAGACGCGTCCTTCCTGCAGCACCCGGCGATCGCGATTTACAAGAATTATTCGGGGCAGGCTGAGATTGAGTTGAAGCCCGGCGCGAATGCGCAGGATCTGCTGCGCGAAGCAGTCGGGAAGGTGACGATCACGAAGTTTGAGCTTATGGAGCCGTCACTGGAAGAGATCTTCATCCGCACGGTGGGAGAAAAAGTCGATGCGTGACATCTGGCTGATTGCGAAGCGCGAGTACTTGGAACAGGTGAAGGGCAAGGCGTTCAAGGTTACGACCATCCTGATTCCGGTTGTATTCGCTGCCATCTTTGGCGTGATCGCAATTGCAGGTAAGAACTCCGGGGTAGGCAAGCATGTCGTGATCGCAACGGCTGACCCCACGCTTGCCGAGCGGGTGCGCAATCCGCTGATCGCGGACAAGGACGCGGAGATGATCGTTGACGTTGTGGCTCCGGCGACGGAAGCCGATCATGAGAGATTGTTGGCCCAAGTGGACCAGAAGCAGATTGATGGATTCCTCTGGTTGACGATTGACGGCGGGACGGCGAATGCGACATTCGAATCGCGTTCGTCGGGAGACTTCGCCACCGAAGGGCGCCTGCAGAGCGCGGTCAATCGCGCGCTGGTGGAGCAGCGGCTCGCGGCACGGGGAATTCCCGCGAGCGACGTGCAGGCGTTAACCAAGGACATCGACATGAAGACGGTGCAGGTGAAGAACGGCAAGGAGACGGCGACAAACGCGCTGAGCACCTTCTGGGCAGCATACGTGATGGCGTTTCTGCTCTCGTTCACTGTGGTGATGTACGGGATGAACGTAGGGCGATCGGTGATTCAGGAGAAGACTTCGCGCATCTTCGAAGTCATGCTGGCGACGGTGACGCCCGGCGACATGCTGGCTGGCAAGCTGATCGGGATCGGCGCGGTGGGGCTGACTCAGATCGGGATCTGGGTTACGGCGGCGGCGTTGTTTGCGGGATCGGCCATGGGCATGAGGCTGATGTCCGGCGATATGAAGATCCATGTGTCGGTGCCGGAGGTCGTGCTGTTCATTCTGTACTTCGTGCTTGGATACGCGCTCTACAGCACTCTGTTTGCCGGCCTGGCCGCCACGTGCGATACCGAGCAGGAATTGCAGCAGTATTCGCCGCTGGCGGCGGTGCCCATCTGGCTGAGCTTCGGAATGATTGCATTTATCGTGAGCAATCCAAACTCGGTGTGGTCAGTGGCGATATCGATGTTTCCGCCGTGCGCACCGATCACGATGTTTCTGCGGCTGGCGTCGCAGTTTCCTCCCTACTGGCAGATTGCGTTGTCGCTGGGGCTGATGGTGCTGTCGGTCTACATCGTGCTGTGGCTGTCGTCGCGTATCTATCGCGTCGGCATTCTGATGTACGGTAAGCGCGCGACGCTGCCGGAGATGCTCCGCTGGCTGCGTTACAGCTGAGGACTGACCGCGGGAACGCGTCGGTGGCCCATTCAAGCCTGCCTGGCTTGAGTGGGAATCCCTCTCGCAGGGTGAAGCACCTTACAATCGCTGAGTGGGATCGGACAAGGAGTTTTCCTTCGGGCAGCGTGTCGCTTTGTGGGCCGTTCCAAAGCTGACGGCGCTGCTGCTCGCGATCATCGGCACGACGCTGCGCTTTGAAGTGATCGCCGAAGAAGGCGCGGTTCCGGAGAAGCCACCAACCACGGGCATCTTCTGCTTCTGGCACCGCTGCACGCTGCTATCTGGATGGTATTTCCGTAAATTTCGCTGCTCGATTCTGATCAGCCGCAGCTTCGATGGCGAGCTGATTGCGCGGACGCTCGGCCTGCTGGGCTACGGCACCGTGCGGGGTTCAAGCTCACGTGGAGGCGCTGCAGGTCTGCTCGGTCTGCAGGGAGTAATCGAGCGGGGGCTGCCGGTGGTGTTCACGGCGGATGGTCCGCGGGGGCCGATCTATCAGACAAAAATCGGACCGGTGAAGCTGGCGCAGATGACTGGCCAGGCCATGGGTAGCTTTTATCTACTTGCGGAGAGCGCGTGGGTGATGCGGTCGTGGGATCGATTCCTGATTCCGAAACCGTTTTCGCGAGTGGCGGTGAGCTGGGCGCGCAAGGTGGCTGCTCCGGCCGAAGATGCCGACGCGGCGACGCGGGAGCGAACCCGGCAGGAGCTGAATGATGCACTGGAGCGGGCGCGACTGAGGGCAGAACGGCATTTCGCAAAGTAGAATCAGCCGAGTGCTGGTCTCCGATTTCGATTACGAACTTCCTGAAGAATTAATAGCGCAGGAGCCCCCTGCGGAGCGCGGCGGAGCGCGGATGTTGACCCTCGACCGGACGACGGGTGCGTACGAAGATCGCATGTTCCGCGACTTCCCCGAGTTCCTTCGCGAAGGCGATCTGCTGGTGCTGAACGACAGCCGCGTGATCCCCGCGCGCCTCTTCGCACACCGCGCCGGACTGCACACGCAGCCCGGACATCACACCACTGGTCGCGTGCAAGTGCTCCTCACCGAGCAAATCTCCGAGTGGGAATGGAGGGTTCTCGCGCGACCCGGGCGCAAGGCCCTCGTCGGCGAAGTGCTTTCGTTTGGAGACGGCGCGTTGTGCGCCGAGATCATCGCACACAGCGAATTCGGCGAGCGTACGCTGCGATTCGAGCCCGTCGCCGATTTCTTCGGCGAGATCGAGAAGCTGGGGCACATCCCGCTGCCGCCGTATATTCACCGAGCAGCTGTGGACGGGGATCGCGAGCGCTATCAGACTGTTTACGCACACGAACGGGGATCGGTCGCCGCGCCGACTGCGGGACTGCATTTCACGCCGGAGATTCTCGACCAGATCCGCGCGCGCGGGGTGCAAATTGCATATGTCACGTTGCACGTGGGGCTAGGCACATTTCAGCCGGTGCGCGTAGAGTGGCTGGAAGACATTCATCTGCACACAGAACGCTACACGCTGCCTGAGAGCACGGCCAGCGAGCTGAATGCAGCGAAGCGGGAAGGCCGTCGTGTGGTTGCCGCGGGCACCACGACGGTGCGGACTCTGGAACATTGCGCGCTAGCAGGCGAGGAGTTCGCAGCAGATTCCGGCAGCACCAACATCTTCATCTCGCCCGGATTTGAGTTCCGCGTGGTGCAGGCGCTGCTGACGAATTTTCATCTGCCGCAATCGACGCTGCTCATGCTGGTGAGCGCCTTCGGTGGTCGCGAGCACATGCTAACTGCATATCGCCACGCGGTCGCCGAGCGCTATCGCTTCTTTTCTTACGGCGATTGCATGTTCCTTTCGTGATTTGCTGCACCGTCCGCTACCACACCTTGCAAACCGGCTCCTTGAGCATCGGCTGGCCTGCTTTGCATCCGAATGCGGCGGCGAACTCCGGCATGTTGGTCACGATGCCGTTGACGCGTGCCTTGCCGGGAGAATGCGGATTGGTGACGGCGGAGACGCGAAGGTTCTCCGGCCGCTGGTTTTCGCAGGCCCACTGCGCGTATCCGATGAAGAAGCGCTGGTCGGGGGTAAAGCCGTCCTTCGACGGCAGGGTCTGCCCGGCGGTCTCTTTCTTCCATGCGATATAAGCGAGAAGCGTGCCGCCCAGGTCCGCGACGTCTTCGCCGCTGGTCAGCTTTGAGTTGATGTGAATGTCGTCGACGATGGTGTAGCCGGCGTATTGTTCGCGCTGGCACTTGATGCGCTCCTCGAAGGCCTTGGCATCCGCGGGCGTCCACCAGTCCTTGAGGTTGCCCTGGGCATCGAACTGTCGTCCTTCGTCGTCGAAGCCGTGCGTGAGCTCGTGGCCGATGGTGCCGCCGGTATTGCCGTAGTTGGGCGCGTCGTCTTCTTTGGGATCGTAAAGCGGAGGCTGCAGCACGCCGGCAGGGAAGTTGATGTCGTTCATTTGCGGATCGTAGTAGGCGTTGACCGTGGGCGGCGTCATGTCCCATTCGTTGCGGTTGACGGCCTTGCCTATCTTGGCCCAGTCCCGGTCATAGTCGAAGACGCGCGCTCGTTGCACGTTGCCGAAGTAGTCGTCGGGGCTGATGGTCAGCGCCGAGTAGTCGCGCCATCTATCGGGGTAACCGATCTTGTTGCGGATGGCGTGCAGCTTGAGCAGCGCCTGCTTCTTGGTGGCATCGCTCATCCAGTCGAGATGCTCAATCTCGTCCTGCATCGCCTGCTCGATCTGCTCGGTCATCTCCAGCGTCTTTTGTTTCGTCGCGGCAGAAAATGTGCGCGCAACGAATTCCTGCCCGAGTGCTTCGCCGAGATAACGGTCGACCTGGCCTTCGCAGCGCTTCCAGCGCGGCTGCATCTGGGGAACACCGCGCAGGAATTTGCTGTAGAAGTCGAACTGCGCGTCGTCGAAGTTGCTGGAAAGGCTGGTGGCAGCTGCGTTGAGCGCATGGGTGCGGAGATAGGCCTTGAGATTGTCGAGGGATTCGTCAGCAAGCTCGCTCTGCAGGGCCTGAAGGAACTTGGGCTGCGCAACGTTGATGTTGTCGAGCGCGGAGGGTGAAATCTTCTGCGACTGGAAGTACGCACCAAGCTCGAGCGCGGGCGAAAGAGCCTGGATCTCTCCGATCTTCATGGGATGGTAAATGTTGTAGGGATTGCGGCGCTCGACTCGGGTAAGAGAAGCGTTGGCCAGGGCGGTTTCAATCTTCATGGTCGCGGCAGCCTGCTCATCGGCCTGCGTCTGCGGCACACCGGAGAGTACCAGCAGCTGTGCGAGATAAGCTACGTAGCGCTTGCGGATCTCCTCGCTCCTGGCGTCAGTCTTGGAGTAGTAGTCGCGGTCGGGAAGCCCGAGTCCTCCCGCGCGAATGCCGACGATCATCATCTCGGCATTTTTCGGATCCTGCTCCGCGGCGATATTCAGAAAGTACAGGCCCCGGCTGTTCGCGCCCTCGCGCAGAAAGGCGGCCAGTTGCTCACGGCTACCGATTGCTGCGATGCGATCCAGCTCATGTTTGAGCGGCTGCAGACCGCGTGCGTTGATCGCATCGGTGTTCATGCAGGCGGCAAAGTAGTCGCCAACCTTCTGCTGCGCGGGTGTGCGGTTTTTTGCCTTCGCGTCTTCTTCGAGGATGCCCCAAAGGAGCTGGCTGTTTTCATCGGCGAGCTTCGCGTAGACGCTCCAAGCGGCCTGGTCGGCGGGGATGGGATTGTCCTTCATCCACCCGCCGCAGGTGAACTGGTAGAAGTCGACGCAGGGGTCGGCAGTGCGGTCGAGGTTCGTCAGGTCAAGGCTCGGCGAATAGGGCAAAGCTTTAAGGGGTTGTTTGGAGGCGGCAGCGGGCTGCGGGGTCTGTGCGACGGTAACGGAAATACACGCGGCGGCCAGAGCGGATGCGAAAAGGCGAGCAATCATTATTGAATCTCCGTGTGCGTGCATTGTACCGAGAGCAGACCTGCCGGGCGCTTCGGACCGAAGGCCGCGCGAGGCGATAGACTCAAACGTGATGTCTCCCAAGCAATCCATTACTGTCCAATCCACGCTTCCTCCGGTATTTCTTCTCGACTCGATGTCGTTCATCTTTCGCGCCTATCACGCGATGCAGCGGTCGCGGCCGATGTCGACGCGCACGGGCGTGCCCACTGCGGCGACATATGTCTTCGTCAACATGATCAACAAGCTGCGCAAGGACTTCGCGCCCGAATACTTTGCCGCAGTCTTCGATATCAGCGGGCCGGTATTTCGCGATGAGCGCGCGCGTGAGATGAAGCTGCGCAAGTTCAACGCGGCAACCCAGACATTCGACGAGGTCGACTACGGCGGTTATAAGGCGAACCGCACCGAGATGCCACCGGATCTGGCGCAGCAGCTTCCGTACATCCGGCGAGCATTAGAGGCGTTTCGCATTCCGATTCTGCAGGCGGAGGGCTTTGAAGCGGACGACGTGATCGGCACACTGGCGGCCCAGGCTGCGAAGGCGGGGCACCCGGTGTATGTTGTTTCAAACGACAAGGACATGCTGCAGCTGGTGACCGACCAGGTCAAGGTAATGAATCCGATGAAGGACAACCTGGTGCTCGATCGGGAGAAGGTCATCGAGACGCTCGGCGTGCCTCCCGAGAGAGTGATTGACGTAATGGCGCTGCGCGGCGACTCGGTTGACAACATTCCCGGCGCGCCGGGCATAGGCGATAAGGGATCGGTGGAACTGATTCAGCAGTTCGGAAGCGTGGAGGCCGCGCTCGACCGTGCCGGCGAGGTGAAACGCAAGACGTATCGCGAGTCGCTCGAGAACAATCGCGACGCAGTTTTGCTGAGCAAGGAACTGGTGACGATTCACTGTTCCGTTCCACTCGGATTAAACCTGGACGAGATGCGCACCCTGCCTCCCGATGTGACCGCGTGCCGCGCGCTGTTTACCGAGCTCGAGTTCACCACGCTGCTGAAGGAGCTCGCGCCGGCAGAATTGTCACGCCCAGTCGAGTATGTGACCGAGCCGACGGACGATGACATTGCGGAATTTGTTCGCGAGGCGAAGGCGAATGGAGTTGCGCTGGCGACCTCGTCGTCAAAGCTCGAAGAGATAGCCGAGCAGGTCAGCGAGCAGGAGTCCGAAGCGGTCGAAGAGGCCGAGCCAGAGCTGAAGACCATATCTTTGTTCGATCTAATCGAGACGGCTGAGGACAAGGCTGCCCCAGTCGATGTGAAGGCGTTTCGGGTGGCTGTTGCTGCGAGCGCGGACAAAGCGCTCCTCGTCCCGCTGGAAAGCGTGCGTGCGCTGCTCGAAGACGAGAGCGTCCCGAAGCGTGTGCACGACCTGAAGGGAACGATGCGCTCGCTGGAGCAGCACAGCATAACAATGCGCGGAGCCGGCGACGATCTGATGCTGTATTCGTATCTCATCAATCCCACGCATGCGTCGCACCGGCTAAGCGATATCGCAGCGCGGTTCAGCGCGCATCCGCTGAAGGAAACGGGTGATCGTGAGCTGACGGAGGCCTCGCACGTCATCGAGACGCTAACACCCATTCTGCATGAAGACGTCAACGTGCTCGACGGGCGCAAAGTTTACGAGACGATCGATTTGCCGTTGGTCACGGTGCTGTTGCGCATGGAGAAGACCGGCGTACGCATCGATTCGGAGGTCCTGAACAAGATGTCGGTTATGCTCGGTTCGGAGATCGATCGCGTTGGCGAGGAGATCTTTGCGCGGTCAGGACACCGGTTCAATATTCAATCTCCGAAACAACTGGGAGATGTCCTCTTCAACAAAATGTGCCTGCCCAAGCCGCTCAAGCACGGCAAGGGCAAGGTAGTTTCGACGGCGCAGGACGTGCTGGAGGAATTGGCGGTACACAATGACGTGCCGCGCATGGTGCTCGAGTACCGGCAGCTTGCCAAGCTGAAGTCGAACTACGTGGATTCGCTGCCGCTTCTGGCCGACAGCGAAGGCCGCGTGCATACAACCTTCAACCAGGTGGGCACAGCGACCGGGCGCCTCTCATCGACGAATCCAAATCTACAGAACATTCCCATCCGCACGGAACTTGGCCGCGAGATCCGCGCGGCATTCATCGCGGCGCCGGGCTGCCGGCTGTTGTCGGCGGACTATTCGCAGATCGAGCTGCGGCTGATGGCGCATTTCTCCGACGATCCGCTGCTAACGCACGCATATCGCACCGGGCAGGACATTCACACGCTTACAGCGTCGGAAGTCTTCGGCGTGCCTGCCGACAAGATGAGCAAGGAAACGCGCAACAGGGCCAAGGCGGTGAACTTCGGGATCGTGTACGGAATCTCACCGTTCGGCCTGGCAGCCCAACTGGGCATCGATCAGCACGAGGCGCGCTTATATATCGAGACTTACTTCGAGCGCTATAAGGGAGTGCGCATGTTCATCGACCGGCTGCTCGAAGAGACGCGGCGCGAGCAGAAGGTGAAGACCATCTTCGGGCGGGTGCGGCCGATTCCGGATATCCAGAGCCGAAACGCCAATCTGCGCGGATTTGCCGAGCGGACGGCGGTGAATACTCCGCTGCAGGGCACTGCGGCCGATCTGATCAAGCTGGCGATGATCCGCATCGACAAGATGCTCGCGGATCGAAAGCTGAAGACACGTATGACGTTGCAGGTCCACGACGAGCTGCTCTTCGAAGTCCCTGACGCTGAGGTAGATGAAGTGCGCGACTTAGTGCGGAGAGAGCTGGAACACGTCATCGAGCTCAAGGTTCCGCTGGTGGCGGATGTGGGTGTGGGCGCGAACTGGCGGGACCTGAAGGACTAGCCAACCGGCAAATGGGCCTTACGACGCATGGACATGCTGCCTGGCTCAGACCCCCAAAGCATCGCGAATCGCGCCGGCAATCGAATCCGCATGCCGGCGCATCGTCTCTTCCGACTCTGCCTCGATCATCACGCGCGCGAGCGGCTCGGTGCCGGAGTAGCGCACGACGACTCGACCATTGCCGTTGAGAGCTTCGTCGGCCTCGCGGATTCTGAGTGCGATGCTTTCGATCTCGTCGAGTGGCTTCTTCTCCTTCACGCGAATGTTCACAATGACCTGGGGAAACACCTTGAGATCGGCGATGAGTTCGTCGAGCGGCTTGCCGGAGCGTTGGAGAATGCCGAGTACTACGAGGGCGGTGAGCAGACCGTCACCCGTGGTGGCCAGATGCGGAAAGAGGATGTGCCCCGACTGTTCGCCGCCGAGCGAGGCAGAGTTTGCCTGCATCATTTCGAGGACATACTTGTCGCCGACAGGTGCGCGCAGCATCCTGATCGCATCGCGTCTTAGAGCAGCCTCCAGGCCCATGTTCGACATGGTGGTCGCTACAACGATATCGCCGTTTAGCAGATGGTCAGCTTTGAGAGCGCGGGCAGCGAGCAGCAGAACGGCGTCTCCGTTGACGACGTTGCCATGGCGGTCGGCGAAGAGTGCGCGATCGGCATCGCCATCAAAGGTGATTCCGATGTGAGCGCCCGCTGCTTTGGTCTCCGCGGCAACGACCGACGGGTGCAGCGCGCCGCAGTTCGCGTTGATGTTGCGGCCGTCGGGAGCCGCATGCGTGAGCCGCGTCTCGCAGCAGAGACCTGCGAATAACTCAGGCGCGATGGCCGAAGCGGCTCCGTTGGCGCAGTCGACCACGATCTTGAGGCGTTCCAGGCACAAGCCGGGGACGGCGGCGAGCAGAAACTTCTCGTAGTCGGCGCGAAAGGCGTCATTCACGGGAGGTGCCGCAACCTTTGCCGGATCGGGCGCAGTGACCGATTCGAGTTGGCGGAAGATCTCGTCCTCGATGCGCAGCTCGGTCTCGTCGGGCAGCTTGTAGCCGTCTCCCCCGAAGACCTTGATGCCGTTATCGTGCCAGGGATTGTGCGAGGCGGAGATGACGACTCCCGCCGAGAACTTGTGATGCCGCGCCAGATAGGCGATGGCCGGGGTTGTGATAACGCCGGCGCTGGTGACCGAAGCTCCGCCCTGTGTAAGGCCCGCGGTGAGCACTGCCGCAATCCATTCGCCCGATTCGCGGGTATCCATGCCGAGAATGATTGAAGGCTGATGGTTATTGGCCTTCAGCTGATGTGCGAGAGCCATGCCGACTGCATGTATCGTTCTGGGATCAAGGGGAGCTTCGCCGGCTACAGCGCGAATTCCATCGGTTCCGAAGAGTCTTCTCATATTTTTACTGTTCTGTCGTGGTCTTGATCACGCTGCTTTCGATGCTTCCCTTTGCAACACGCGTGATGAGCTTTTGTTTTGGCCGCAGAGCGGCTGCATCTCTCACCAATGCGCCCGAGTCGTCATATACTAGGGCGTAGCCGCGATTCAGCACACCGAGTGGGGAGAGCGAGTGAAGCTGCTTCTCCAGCGCGTGCAACCGCGAACCAGAGTGGAGCGCGAACGTAGAATGCGTGCGCAGCAATTGCGCATCGAGGCCTTCCAGACGGTGGCGCACCAGGGCCAGCCGATGGCTCACATCAAGACGTTGTAGGTGAGCCATCAGAGATTGCAGCTGTTGAGCGGCCGCCTGACAGCGCTTTCGGCAGGCCGCTTCCATGCGGAATGTCAGCTCGTCGACGCGCTGCTGGCGCAGGTTCAGATTGTCGCGCATGCGCGAGAAAGCCGCAGTGGCCGACAGACGCAGGTACCTCTCTCGCGCCTGCATCAGGGCGTAGCGTGTCGCGCGGTCCAGGCGCTGCCGCAGCTCCTGCAGGCGTTCTTCCACCTTGTGCTGAGCAGCCGTGATGAGCTCGGCTGCAGCAGAGGGAGTGGGAGCCCGCAGGTCGGCGACGAAGTCGGCAATCGTGAAGTCAGTTTCGTGGCCAACGGCGGACACGATGGGAATCTCCGAGGCAGCGATGGCGCGCGCCAGGGATTCGCTGTTAAAGGGCGCGAGATCTTCGAGCGATCCGCCTCCGCGGGCCAGCACGATGACATCGACTTCGCGTGTGCTGTTAAACCAGGCGATGCCGGCCTTGATCTCGAATGTCGCTGAGTCGCCCTGGACAAGCGCGGGATAGACGAGGATCTGCAGCGCGGAGTGCCGGCGCGCGACGATGTTAACGAAGTCGCGAATGACCGCTCCCGCAGGCGAGGTGATGATGCCGACGCAGCGCGGAAACGCCGGCAGAGCTTGCTTGCGGTCAGAGTCAAACAGGCCTTCACGCTGCAGCTCGCGCTTCACCTGTTCGAAGGCGAGCTGAAGCGATCCCGCCCCCATCGGCTCGATGTGTTCGGCGACGATCTGCATCTGGCCGCGCTGCTCGTAAACCGACAGCCTGCCGCGCAGCAGGATGTGCAGGCCATCTTCCGGACGGAAGCGGAGGAGCCTGGCCTGGCTGCGGAATAGCACCACCGAGAGCTGCGCCGAATCGTCGTTCAAAGTGAAGTAGATGTGGCCGGAGGCCGCCGGGCGCAGGTCGGAGATTTCGCCCTCGATCCAGAGGTCGGAGAATGCGCGCTCGACTTCCGACCGCAGCTCTGCGGCAAGCTCGCTGACTTTCCAGATGCGCCGCTGGGCGGGCTTGGCTTCTTCGAAGGTGAAACCGAGCTGGCCGGGCACGTTGGAGAGGTTACCCACAATTCTTCAGTGTACATGCGCCTCAGCGGCGAAAACGGGAGAGTAGCCAGAAGAGCAGCGTGAGCAGAACACTGAGCAGGATGGAAGTCCCGATAGGGAAGAAGACGGTGACGTTTTTCCGCCGCCAGGTGAGGTCTCCGGGCATGCTGCCAAAGGAGATCCCCACTCTTCCCAAAAGATAGACAAGGCCGCCGGCCACAATCAGGACGACGCCGACTTTGACGAGGAGGCGCGCAACGGCAGTCATTGAAAATAGATTACGCAACGACGCAGTTGACGTGCATGGCCCACTCCTGTTTTGCTGGCGGAGAGTGGGGGAACGGCCGTGCAGGTCTTCTGGTTTTGCCTCGGTGTTGCGTTTGTCTTCCTGGCGTTGCTGGATGCGTTCCAGACGGTGATTTCGCCGCGCCGCGCTACCGGGCGCTTCCGCATCACCCGGCTGTTCTATATCCTCACTTGGTGGCCGTGGTCGCAGATGGCAATGAGAATTTCTCATCCGCGAAAGCGCGAGACTGCCCTCAGCTTTTATGGTCCGCTGTCTCTCTTGTTGTTGATCGTGGTCTGGGCGGCGGCGCTGTTGATTGGGTTCGCATTGCTGTTTCATTCGCAGCGCGCTCCGCTCGCGGATGCTATGTTTTCCGGGAACGACCTTCGCTCGGATCTATACGTCAGTGGAACGACGATCTTCACACTGGGAATAGGCGACTTGACGCCGCATTCTTCCTGGGCCCGACTGATCATAGTTCTAGAATCTGGTATAGGACTGGGATTTCTGGCCATGGTGATCAGCTATTTCCCGGTGCTCTATCAAGCATTCTCGCGACGCGAGGTAAGCATATCGCTGCTCGATGCGCGGGCTGGCTCGCCGCCCACTGCCGCGGAACTGATGCGGCGGCATTCCTTCAAAGGCGGCAGCGAGGCACTCAACACGCTACTCGTCGAATGGGAACGATGGTCGGCGGAATTGCTGGAAAGCCACATTTCTTATCCGCTGCTCTGCTACTACCGCTCGCAGCACACCAACCAGAGCTGGCTTTCGGCGTTGACCTCGGTTCTGGACGTCTGCGCACTGATGATCGCCGGCGTGCAGGACCACGCGGCGCGGCAGGCTCAGCTGACCTTCGCCATTGCCCGCCACGCGATGGTGGACATTGCGCAGAACTTTTCGCAGGCTCCGGTAAAGGACGGCCCTGACCGGCTGCCTCCCGAACGCTTCGAGGAGCTCTACGGACTGTTGTGCGGAGCCGGAATACGCGTCTGCCGTGATGAGGATTCGATGGAACGCCTCAGAAAGATGCGGGGACTCTACGAGGGCTACGCGGAGGCGCTAAGCCGCTTTTTGTGCATGCCGTTGCCACCGTGGATCGCGGATCAGCCTCACAAGGATAACTGGCTCTCAGTGGCAAAGCTGCGAGAGCAGGCGGAATCAGTCGGTCCGGAAAATGTGAACCTCGAAACCGCGCTGCCCATTGCGTTTCATGAAGACGAGCACCACTTTTAACGCGGCGCGCCGGGCTCACTGGCGGGGAGGCCTCAGTGTCGCGAAGCGATGATCGCTTCGAGCTCCGTTAGCCAGGATTGCAGCTGAGGCGCGAATTCAGCGCTTGAGGTGGTTTCCTTCGCCAGCGATGTTTCGATTTTCGATGCGAGCGCACTGCCCTGCGGAAGACCGAAGGTTCCGAGGATTCCGGCGAGTTTGTGAGCAGCCGATTCGGCATCGCAGCGGGTCTGGTTGTCGAGCGAGCCCGCGGCCAGCCTATCGTACGCGTCGCGAATGAGCTTCAGCCGTTCCTCCAGCAGTCCATAGTTTTTCGTCCACAGACTCTGAAGCAGCTCTTCCATCTCCTTCGCGCTGGCATCAGGCTGCTCGCTCATGGCGAGGCTCTCAGTCCTTCCATCCCAGCGCGTCGGACATCTGCTGAGCGAGCGTGAGGGGGTCGAAGGGTTTGAATAGCACCGCGGAGACGCCCAGATTGGCGAAGCGCTTTTGATCGGCCCCCTGCACCTTGGCGGTGAGCAGGATGACAGGAATGTTAGCGGTTTCCAGGCCCTTGCGGAGCTCGAGAAAGGTCGTCGGGCCGTCCATGCCGGGCATCATCACGTCGAGCAGGATCGCGTCAGGCCGTTCGATCTGGGCGCGGCGAATGCCCTGAGCGCCAGAGCTCGCGGTTACGACGTCCCATCCTGCCACTGTCTCCAGGCTCATGGCCGCTACCTGCCGGATGTCGTCTTCGTCATCAATGATAAGAATGCGGCGTTGCATGGGGGAAACTTTCATTGGCGAAACATTATCAGTTCAGGAGTAGCATGGCACAAAAACCGGCTCAGGGGATTTCCTACAGAGGTACAACCGGTTCAAATGGACTCCCTGACCGACTCGTCCAGCGGTGCATCAGCGGCGCGGTAGCGGCGAAGCATCGTGAATACCAGCGCTTCGACGTCTTCGGGCTGCACCTTGGTCTTGGTGAGGAACTCGGTCGGACCGAGCTGGAAGAGCCCTCGTTCTGAGTTGGAAACCTCGCGCGCGGAGTAAACAACCAACGGCAGGCTGCGGAGTTCCTTGCGGGTGCGCAGCCAGTCAATCAGCTCCAGTCCGTGGCCGTCCGGCAGGGCCAGGTCGAGGATGATCAGGTCGGGGCGAGCCGATTCACACAGCTCGATCGCATGCTGCAGCCGGGGGGCATGGTGGACAACGATACCGTCGCGCTCAAAGGCGGTGAGAATGACGCGCGCCAGGTCGAGATCATCCTCGACGAGCAGAACCGTCGGGTGCTCGCGTGATCCTTTGACCAGGCGCGCCAGCTCGGCCAGAAGCAGCGTCTCCTCGACCGGAGTCTGCAGCCAGGAGTCGGCCACGTCGGCTTCCGGGCTCCGGTCATCGGGCGACAGAAGGCTGAGAACGACAATCGGAACCTGTGCGATGGATGGTTCTTCCCTTAGCGCGCGCAGCGTCATCAGGCCATCGCGCCTTTGCTGCGAAACGCCGAGCAAAATGGCTCCCAGCGAGAACTGCTGCGCGAGATGGATCGCCTGCTCCCGGTTCTCGGCCTCGAGAATACGGTAATTGCGCTTGCGCAGCGTCTCCACGAACTGTTTCCGCGCAGCCGCATCGCGCTCGCAAATGAGGATGGTGTCTTCCTTCGTGAAAGAGTCCGGCATGAAGTTGCTGGTTTCCGGCAGTGCCTCCAGCCTGCTCCGCTCCGGCAGGAAGAGGCGGAACGTGGACCCCTGCAGCGGATTGTGTTCCGCCCAGATCCGGCCGCCGTGCTGCTGAACGATGGTGCGGCATATCGCCAGGCCCAGGCCGGTGCCGCCCTTCTGGCGCGAGTCGGATGCGTCTACCTGCTGGAAGCGGTCGAAGATGCTTTCCAGCTTGTCGGTGGGGATACCGCGTCCCTCGTCGATAACGCTGAGCTGCGCTCCGCCGTCCACCGGCGTGACTTCAACGGATACAGTCGAGTCCGGCTGGGAGAACTTGATGGCGTTGCTGAGGAGATTGGTGACGACCTGCACAAGCCGGTCTGGGTCGGCCTCCACCGGCGTGATTTCCCAGTTCACGACGAGGCGGATGCTTGCAGCGTCAGCCATCGGCTGCATGGCGTCGACCACCTGTTGGGCAAGTTCATTCAGAAAAGAGGCGCGGAAGTTGAGCGGGGCGCGGCCGGACTCCATGCGCTCCAGGTCGAGGATGTCGTTGATCAGACGCACCAGCCGGTCGGAGTTGGAGACGGCAATACGCAGCAGGTTGGCAGCCTTGTCCGTGATCTGCCCGAGCAGGCCTGAAGACAGCAGCCCAAGCGCGCCCCGGATCGACGTAAGCGGCGTGCGCAGCTCGTGGCTGACCGTGGAGACGAATTCATCCTTCATGCGGTCGAGCGCATAGCGCTGGCCGATATCCCGGAAGCTGAGCACGCTGCCGATGATCACTCCGTGCTCCAGCATCGGCGTAACTGAGAACTCAACGGGGAACGATGTCCCGTCATGGCGGTAGTAAACATCCTGGCCGTTGGTGCTCCCGTGCATGACAAAGGCGCGGCGGGCACGGCACTGATCGTCGCAGACCTCTTTTGACGCGCCCGAGTGAATCATGGCATGGACCGGCCGGCCGATGAGCTCCGCGGGAGTCGCGCCCAGCATCTCCGCGGCTGCGGGATTGACGAAGTCGACGCGCCCGGCGGGATCGGCTCCGAAGATGCCATCGGCCACCGATCTGAGGATCAGCTCGTTTTGCTGGTTAAGCTCGCGCACCCGGCTTTCCTGGGCCGAACGTGCCATGAACTGCCCGATGGACGCACAGACCGTTTCCACCGTAGCCATGGTCTCGACATCTTCTTCACGGCGCTGCCGGCTGAACAGCTCGACCGCCGCAATAATTCGATTGCCGACCCGCACCGGGACCGCCCATCCGGTGGTAAGGCCGTCTTGCCGAGCCGCCTGCCCGCGAAGGAAGCCGGGATCTTCCCGCACGTCCACAATCCACCGGGGCGTGCCCAAAGTCCATACCAACCCGGGAAGTCCCTGACCGCGAGCGAAAGGGTGCGCGCCGCTTTCGCGTAGGAACTCCTCGTAGGAGCGGCCGGGCACCGACCAGCTGCAGTCGAAACGGATGTGCTGCTGCATCTCGTCGACGACCCACAGGGTGGCCAGATCGTATCCCAGATTAGTGCACAGCACGGCGAGCACGCTGAGCAGCGCCTCCTCCTGGGAGATCGACTGGCCGACGATCTGGCTCACCTGCAGCTGCATGCCGAGACGGCGTTCGCGGCGGTTCTGCTGGGTCACGTCGCGGAAGATGCAGCGGACGGAGACGGCGCGGCCCTCGTCACGCCGGCAGCTCAGGCTTGCTTCGACCTCTACCCGGCCGCCGTCGACGTTGCGGAGATAGAGAGGTTCGCGCTCCACCCTCTCGCCGTTCAGCGCCCGGCGGAACAGGGCAGCGGCCTCGGCCTGCACTTCCGGCGGGAAAGGAGACTCAAAGCTCATCAGCCCCTCAAAGCCGTCGCTGTTGATGCCGAACATCGCCTGCCACGCCGGGTTCACATAGAGATAGCGGCCATGAGGGCTTAGCGTGGCGATCATCTCGATGGCGTTCTCGAAGATGTCGCGGTAACGCTCCTCGCTTTCCTTCAAGGCCTGCTCGGCGCGGCGGGTCGCGGTCAGGTCCATGCTGATGGCGACCAGACCCGTGACCGTCCCCTGGGGTGACCGCACCGCCGAGAGGTAGACCATCGCCGGGAAGGTGCTGCCATCCTTGCGCCGGTACTGCATCTCGACGCCGCGAACGCGGCTGGCCGGGAAGCTGGTGATGTACTGGACAAAGTTATGCAGGACAGAGGAACTGGCAGCGGAGGCCGTATGCATGCGGCTGAGGGAAGCGACCAGCTGCCTGCCCACGCGCTCCATCTCCCCCTCCGGGAAAAGCTCTTGGGCCTTCAGCCTGCGGCAGACCTCCTGCGCCGTGTAGCCCAGCATTCGCTCGGCGGCGGGATTGAAGAGCAGCAGGTCGCCTTCGAGATCGGCGGCGATAATCATCGGGCCGGCCGAGTCGAGGATGCTCTGCTGCAACTGGGCGATATGCTGGAGCTGCCGCTCGGCCTGGCTTTGCCGCTGGAACGACCGGAAGCTGGAGATACTGGCGGCGATCAGCAGAACCTGGGCGGCCAGCCAGCAGGAGACAAACCAGAAAAGCCGGTGGATGTCCGGTTCGGGCGCGCGCATGTCACGCGCCAAAAGCAGGACACCACCCAGGGAAAGGCCCAGGGCTGCGATAAAGACGATGGTCTGGGTACGTGCGTTTCGGGGCAAAATCAATTCAGTCGCTCGCGGAAAAGAGCTGGCTGCCAGCGGTCCCAAGGTTCATGCCGGCGCATCTCTCCTTGCCGGTACCGATTGTGACCTGCGAAGCGGGCTACGCTGATTTGCTCGCCATTCGGGCGCGAGCCGATGCTGGCGGATCCCGATCCGCGTCGCAATCTCAACTACAACGCAAGGCCAAAACTAAGAACTGCAAGTATTCGGAATTAAACCAAGTATAAGGTATTGAAGCAGATTCGCTGCAATTTAGTGCAATCTTAGCCGAGACAAACGAAGGCTCCGGCAGTATTTCTGCCTCGTCGCCTCGAAATCGGCCCCACTGGCGTTAAATGGCAGTGGGGTGCTTGCGCAGGTGCATCTGCAGACCACGCTCGAACGGGATAAGGTTCGACGGGCGCTCTTCCTCGCGGACCTGCGCCAGCTCACGGCGGGCCGACGAACGGCAAAGTTGCCAAAACCAGGCGAAGGAGGCGACATAAAGCGCAGCAAACAACTCAACAGCGAGCCACACGGCAGAACTCCGGGGATGAAATCGGCAAAACAACTTCGTATTAACGAAATTGGATCGAAGAATCGTAACCCAGTTGCTACCAGTAACGCCACAATAAATCTTGCTATGAAGCGCTTTTTAATGCGCGCCAGTAACCATTCGGCGGTGACTAACGTGGTAGACTCGTCGGCCGCTCTCCCCGCCGGAGGCGGATTTTGCCGCGTACGCAACGGCGTGCCGGTTCCAACTGATTTCTGGATCCGCCGGGTATACTGCTGGCATGCAAAGAGATATGCCCTCTCACCTGCGCCGCCTCGCGGCTCTCGCGCTCCTGCCCTTGCTGGCGGTACCACCGTCGTTTGGCTGGGGAGATGTGGGGCACAGGATGATCAACAGGCTGGGCGCCGAGACCCTCCCGTCAGATGTGCCGGCGTTCCTGCGCACTCAGGAGGCCATAAACGAGATCGAATACCTCGGTCCAGAGCCCGACCGCTGGCGCTCGCTGGCCGAGCCGGAACTGAACGCCGCCCAGGCTCCCGACCACTTCATCGACCTCGAGTACGCGGAGATCATCGGTACTCTGCCGAAGCGCAGATATCAGTACATCGCCGCACTGATCGCGGCGGAAATCACCCATCCCGACATGGCGGCCCTTCTGCAGCCTGAAAAAGTAGGTTTCCAACCATATATCACCAGCGAGATCTGGGAGCGGCTGAAATCGGCCATGCGCGACTATCGTAACCTGAGCGCCCAGCATGCCGATACCAAACCGGTTGAAGCAGCTATTCTCTTCTACGCAGGATGGCTGGGCCACTACGTCGGCGATGGTGCGCAGCCTTTGCACGCGACGATCAACTACAACGGCTGGGTGTTGAAGGACAACCCGAACGGCTACACGACGCAGCACACCATCCATTCAAAATTTGAAACCACCTTCGTAGCTGCGAACATCAAGCCGGCAGATGTTCAGCCGCTGGTGTCGCCGCTCAAGCCCGTAGGCGATGAGTGGGACTCCTATCTCGACTACCTCCACCACTCCAACTCGCTGGTGGAGCGCCTCTATCAGCTCGACAAGCAGAACGGTTTCGACGGCGCCGGCACTCCGGAAGGGAAGCAGTTCACAGAAGAACGACTGGCCGCTGGAGCGAGCATGCTGCGCGACTTGATCTATTCGGCGTGGGTGGAGAGCGCCAAGCCTGTTCCGCAGTGGCATGAGCGTCCGGCGACACCAGGCGCTGCCGGTGCTGCGAAGCCCAGCTCGGGCTATTAGAGTCTGCATCCCGCCATTGGTGGCTGGCTGGGAGCGCGATACCGCTGTTGCCGCGATGTGACGCTCATGTTACAAAAAGGTACGTTTTAGCTTTCTCGCATCCAAACGAGCGCTCAACCAGATAGCTTCCAAACGCACGACGCCCTGATTCTCGGGGATGATTAGTAGTTTATCCAGCTAAGACTGCACGATCGGGTTGCAGTCATCGGGCTCTGCACTCACATTCTGCATCCGAGGATATTTGAGATCCGGATGAGCACAACGCTGTTACGCGGTGAATTCGACAGTCGCCTGCTGCGCGAATATTTCCTCGACGACGCATTCGATGAAATGTTCACGCCGGACGGTGGCATTCGCTCGCACTACGCCGCACTGCTCAAGGTGCTCTCCGATCTGCCGCGCGAGGAACTGCAGCGCCGCAAGCAATCCGCCGATGTTTCGTTCCTGATGCAGGGCATCACCTTCACCGTCTACGGACGCGAAGAGGGAACAGAACGCATCTTTCCCTATGACCTCATCCCGCGGCTCGTCACCGGCGAAGAGTGGGATCGCATCGAGCAGGGCCTGACCCAGCGCATCAGCGCTCTCAATCTGTTTCTGCACGACGTGTATCACGATGGCAAGATTCTCGCGCAAGGAGTCATACCGCGCGAGATCGTCTACAGTTGCCAGCACTTTCGCCGTCAGATGCGCGGATTACAGGTGCCGCGCAATGTCTACGTCGCGGTCGCAGGCACTGATCTGCTGCGGCTGAAAACCGGCGAGTACGTAGTCCTCGAAGACAATCTCCGCGTGCCCAGCGGCGTTTCGTACATGCTCACCAACCGCCGTATCATGAAACGGACCTTGCCGCACCTCTTTCACAGCTACGGAGTGCGGCCCATCGAGAATTACACGCAGGCCCTGCTGAGCACGCTGCGCTCTCTCGCTCCCGAAGGACGGCCTGAGCCGGTGATCGTTCTGCTCACTCCCGGCGTATATAACTCCGCATACTTCGAGCACACGTATCTCGCGCGCCAGATGGGCATCGAGCTTGTCGAAGGGCGCGATCTGGTCACCCATGACAACGTCGTCTATATGCGCACGACCGGCGGCCTCAAGCGCGTGGACGTGATCTACCGGCGTGTCGACGACGACTTCATTGACCCGCTGGCTTTCCGTACGGATTCGATCCTCGGAGCCGCCGGCCTGTTCAACGCTTACCGGTCTGGGAATGTCACCCTGGCCAACGCATTCGGAACCGGCGTGGCCGATGACAAGGCGCTCTATGCCTATGTCCCGGCGATCATTCGCTACTATCTCGGCGAAGAGCCCATTATCAACAACGTCGAGACCTACCTGATGACAGACCGCTCGCAGCGCCAGCACACGCTTGAGAATCTTCAGAATCTTGTGATCAAGGCAGTCGGCGAGTCGGGTGGCTACGGCATGCTGATCGGTCCGCATAGCAGCGCGGCAGATCGTGAGGAATTCCGCAGACGAATCGAGGCGAATCCGCGCAACTACATCGCTCAGCCCACGCTCGATTTCTCGCGCTCGCCCTGCCTGCTTGAAGACGGCACCATCGAGCCGCGCCACGTCGACCTGCGGCCCTACATTCTCTTCGGAGACAAGGTTACCATCGTGCCCGGCGGGCTCACGCGCGTCGCCCTGCGCAAAGGCTCGCTTGTAGTTAATTCCTCCCAGGGCGGCGGCAGCAAAGACACGTGGGTGCTTGGATAGCCTATGCTTTCACGCGTTGCAGACAGCCTTTACTGGACAAGTCGCTACCTGGAGCGTGCCGAGCATACTGCGCGAATCGTCGATATTAACGTCGGCCTGATGCTCGACAAGTCCGCCATCAGCGAAGAACGCAGATGGCGGCGCGTGCTTGCGGCGCTCGGCCATCCCCGCGACATCGAGTGGAATGACGATGTGTATTCGCTCGTATACACTCTGTGTTTCAGCGCGACCCATGTCGGTTCAGTCACCGCCTGCGTCATTTCAGCGCGGGAGAATGCGCGGCAGATTCGCGAGGCGATCAGCACAGAGCAGTGGCAGAGGCTGAACCGGCTCTTCCATGATGTTTCGCGCCTGCGCCCCTCGTCGCCCTCCGACACGCAGCTCTCCGAGTTCATGCCCACTCTCATCGACGGAGTGCACCTGTTCCAGGGAGTCACCGACACCACGTTGAGCCACGGTGAAGGATGGCAGTTTCTCCAGGTAGGACGCTTCCTGGAGCGGGCAACGGCGACGGCCAAGCTGCTGGCTGTCTATCAGGACGATGTCTTCGCGAACTCCACTGACGTCGTTGACGCCTACAGCTATCTCGAGTGGATCGGGCTTTTGCGCACCTGCACGGCCTTCGAGGCATATTGCAAGGTCTACACCGCCGATCTGACTTACGAGCGCATCCTGGAGTTTCTGCTCCTCGACGCGGAGTTCCCGCATTCTATCCGCTATTCGATCGACCGTCTTCACCAGTCTCTCGATGCCATTCAGCAGGAGTCGCACGGACAGCACACGACCGACCTGATGCGCGTCTCGGGCAAGCTGCAGGCATCACTCGGCTACGCACAGATCAACGAAATCGTGGCGCAGGACCCCGCGCGATATCTGCGCCGGATTCTTGAGCAGTGCCGCCATATTCACGACCTCGTTTACGAGGTCTACATTCAATATTCCGTGCAGACCGCGCTGGCCATGTAGGGCGAGGACATCGATGCTTTTCTATTCCATTCGGCACCTGACGAAGTTCGTTTACTCGAAAGCGGTGAGCGAGAGTGTGATGGAAGTGCGCATGCACCCGCGCAGCGACAGCAACCAGCGGTGCCTGACTTTCTCGCTTTCGGTAAGCCCGCGCTGCCGCGTTTTCTCGTATCGCGACCACCTGAGCAACAATGTGCATCATTTCGATATTCCTGGCCAGCACGGGCAGCTGGTAGTCATCGCCGAATCCCTGGTCGAGCACCAGCCACTTGCCGAGATCCCAAGCTTTCTAGCGCCCGATGCATGGCGCGAGCTCGACGCCCTTGTTTGCGAAGGGGACTACTGGGAGATGCTGCTACCCAGCGAATTTACCGAACCGACGCCCGCGCTCGACGAGTTGGCACGGGAGCTGAACGTCGTCCGTCGTGACGACCCCATGATGCTGCTGCGCGAGCTGAATCACCGGCTGTACGACTACTTCAGCTATTCGCCGCGAACCACACGGGTGGACTCGCCGATCGATGAGGCGCTTCATTCGCGCCAGGGCGTCTGCCAGGATTTCGCCCACATCATGATCGCCCTGGTGCGGCAACTGGGAATTCCGTGCCGCTACGTAAGCGGCTATCTGTATCACCGCCAGGAAGATCACGACCGGTCGACCTCGGACGCTACGCATGCCTGGGTTGAGGCTTTCCTGCCGCACCTGGGGTGGGTAGGCTTCGATCCGACCAACGCGCTGATCGCGCGTGACCGCCACATCCGCACTGCTCTCGGCCGCGACTACGCCGACGTGCCGCCGACCAAGGGGCTCTTTCTGGGGCGTACGGCGAGCGACCTGTACGTTGCCGTGCAGGTGACAGCTTCAGCAAAAGCCCCGGCTCTCGACCAGGAACTGCCCATCCCCGAGGACTGGTCGATGCTGGTCGAGAAAGCCCAGGCTCCTCCACCACCGCCCGCCGAGCCACTCTTACAGCAACTGCAGCAGGCACAACAGCAACAACAGTAGAAAGCGAGCCGGCGAGTCAGCAAGATTCTACGACCATCGGGAGCGGGCTGAAGGTTATGGCAGCAAGCCCGTCAAGAATGGCGCCGCAAGCGCGTATCGCCGGAAGCGAAGTCCCGGTACGCTACCCGCCGATGTGGACCATGGTGCGTGAGGGCTTCAGGAAATCCGGTTCGCCGATGTGGTGGCGAGCTTCCTTCTGCGCGACGGTGCGCTGAATGAATGCGTCGAGGTCCGCATCGCTGCCGCCGCGTTTCATTACGCCGTAGAGGTCGTGGTCGAACTGCGAGAAGAGACAGGTGCGAATCTTCCCGTCAGAAGTGAGCCGCAGGCGGCTGCACTGCCCGCAGAAGGCCTGCGAAACCGGCGCGATGATGCCGACCTCACCGACGCCGTCGTCGAAAGTGTAGCGCACCGCCGTTTCGCTCCTGCTGTTCGGGATCAGCCGCACAACGGGCCGGAAGCTCTCCAGCTTTTCCACCACTTCACGGATCGGGACGACGGTGTCGGGTGTCCACAGCCGGTCTTCCTCGAGCGGCATGAACTCGATAAAGCGCACGATCACGCCTTCTTCCCGCGCGAATTTTGCAAAGGCGACGATCTGGTCGTCGTTGAAGCCGCGCAGCAGTACGCAGTTCACCTTCACAGGATCGAGCCCGGCACGCTGCGCCGCCCGGATGCCCCGGACTACATGCTCGAAGCTGCCCGGAACGCGCGTGATACGCGCGAAGGTATCGGGATCGACGGCGTCCATGCTGACCGTGATGCGTGTCAGGCCGGCGTTCTTGAGCGGCGCCGCGAGATCACGGAGAAGATGGCCGTTCGTCGTGAGCGCTATATCCAGCAGTTCTCCGGTTCTGATGGTCCTGAGCTTGGCCAGTTCCCCAACGAAGTCCACCAGGCCCCTGCGCAGCAACGGCTCGCCTCCGGTGAGTCGCACCTTCTCGATGCCCAGCCCCACGAAGACCCGGACCATCCGCAGGTAATCGGCCATCGGCAGCTCGGAGAATTGCGCGCCCTCGTTGCCGGTCCGGCAGTAAACGCACCGGTAATTGCACCGGTCGGTAATGGAGACGCGCAGGTCGGTGATGGCGCGGTTGTAGCGATCGGTGAGGGCCGGCAGCGCGGTCAGACGATCCTCTTCACCTGCGACTGATGTGCCCGATAAGAGCGACGTGCCGGATAAGAGCGACATGATCTGATAACTACTGTAATTGGATGCGCGGATTCGCTGCCAGTTTCAGCCAGTCGCTCTACGGCCTAAGACCGTGGAGGATGCTGCGACGAAGCGCCTGCACGTTGCTCGGTCGCGCGCTGCACCTGGCTGTAGAACCGCCGATTGCAGATCAGGCAGCGGTACGGCCGCCGCCGAAAGAGGAGATTGGGCAGATCGATCGTGCGGAAATGAGACCTGCGAAGCTGCTTCTCTTCATTGCACGTCGGGCAGATAAGATGAGGGTCCGGCATGGGATAATGTCCCTGGAAGTGTCTAATACGGAATGAAGTAGGGATCGCTGAAGGTAATCTCTCACGGATTACCTTCGGGCGCAAGGGAAGTAACCGTAAGATAGCCCGCGCGAGCTTGAATCGCGTCACATTCCGTCGTAGTTCGGCCCCCCGCCGCCCTCCGGAGGCACCCAGTTGATGATCTGGTACGGATCCATGATGTCGCAAGTCTTGCAGTGAACGCAGTTGGCAAAGTTGATGTGCAGCTCCTTCGCCTGAGCCCCGCCGTCTCCCGCAGCCGTGTCGACTATCTCGTACACCGCCGCCGGGCAGAAATACTGGCAGGGATTGCCGTATTCCTTCACGCACTTCGTGCTGCAGATATTCAGGTCCTCAACCACCAGATGCACCGGCTGGTCGTCGTCGTGGCGCGTGCCCGAGTGGTATACGTCAGTGAGCCGGTCGAATGTCAGCTTGCCGTCGCCCTTCGCATTTCCCAGAAAATGCCGGCGCGGACCGTAAAAGGTCAGCGAGTCGATCTCCCGCATGTGCGTGTAGCCGGCCTGGTTTTGGTAATCCGGCCCGAGATTGCCGCCCCGCATCACCTGCTGAATCCCCGCGCGGATAACCCCTTCGTACAGCCCGTGCTCGAAGCCCTGGTGGAAGTTGCGCACCCTGTAGAGCTCATCCGCAATCCAGCTCTTGTCGACCGTCGCCTTGTACTCGCTCAGCGTATCGGCCGAACTGTTCCCGGAGAGCAGCGCGTCGAAGGCCGTCTCTGCCGCCAGCATTCCGCTCTTGATCGCCAGATGAATGCCCTTGAGCCGTTGCGAATTGAGAAAGCTCGCCGAGTCACCGAGGATCATCCAGCCGTTGCCATAAATCCGCGGCATCGTCAGCCATCCGCCGTAGGGCAGCGACTTCGCGCCGTAGCGGATCATCTTGCCGCCCTCCAGAATCCGCCGCGCAAACGGATGCAGCTTGAAGTCCTGAAAGACATGGTGCGGATCAGTCCGCGGATCCTCGTAGTCGAGCCCGGTCACGTAGCCGACGGAAATCAGCGTATCTGAAATCCCGTAAATCCATGCCCCGCCATACTCCTTCGTGGTCAGCGGATACCCCAGCGTGTAGATCACCTCACCCATCGCCACCCGTCCCGCCGGAATCTCCCACAGCTCCTTGATGCCAAGGCCGTAGGTCTGCGCGTGGTTCGGATCCTCGAGGGACAGTTGGTTGATCAGCTGCTTCGCGCAGTTGCCCCGCGTTCCCTCGGCGAGAATCGTAATCTTGGCCCGCAGATCGTACCCCGCCTCAAAGTTCGCCTTGGGCTGCCCCTGCTTGTCGACACCCTTGTCGTCCGTGCGCACGCCAGCAACGCGCGCCGTCTCGACATCGCGGCTGTCGTCGTCAAAAAGAAGTTCTGACCCCGCAAATCCCGTAAAGACCGTGATGCCGGCGTCTTCGACTTTCTGTCCCAGCCACTTCACGAACTTGTTGATCGAGATGACGTAGTTCCCGTGATCGCGCAGCGGTGGCGGAACGACAGGGAACTTGCGCGCCTTGTCCTTGCTCAGAAACCAGACCGACTCTTTCGTGACCTCGGCATCGATCGGCGCTTCGCTCTCGAATCCGGGCAGCAGTTCCTTCATCGACCGCGGATCCAGCAGCGCCCCCGAAAGGCAATGCTGCCCAACCTCTCGCGCCTTTTCGAGGACGTAGACGTTGTCCTTTGTCAGCCCCGAATCGGGATGATTCGCGTTGTGCTCGTCAATAAGCTGCGAAAGCCGCAGCGCGCATGCCATTCCCGCCGGGCCTCCGCCGACAATGACAACGTCGGCCTCCATCTGCGGGCGGTCGATTCCTTCAAGGGGTTTGCGAAAAGTGATCATAGGCGACCGACTATCTTACAGGGAACGCGCGTGCGGCCGACAGGTAGCCTCGCCGGAATGGCCGGTTGCCTGAAACTCGGACAGCCTCTTTATCGTCGAACTGCTAATGGAACAAGTTACCAGCGTCATTTTGTGTCGTTTGGGGTTGCGGGGCATAATCTCTTATGAAGACAGATAATTCCCCCACCGAAATTAGCCAGCTGCTCTTCTGCGTGCAGTGCCACAACAGAGCGATCGATTTTCTGGAGGCGGCCACGTCCGCCGTCCGAATGGCGGGCATTGAAGAACCTGCAGTCATCCACGCCCGCGTGGTAGAGTCCCTGAATTCATTTCTTTCGCTGCACGAGACATGCCACAGCTGTAACCAGGATTGAGTCTCAACACCGCCTTATCGGTCAGGCCAACGAGGACAACCCCGAGACGCGACCCGGCATCCCATCGCTTAACAAGGTGTCCACGCCTGCTACCTCACTCAGCGGCGACCCATGAGTCACCAGTCTCCAGTAATACCCCGCTCCCAGATCAACCCTCCATCGAGCGCGCCTCCCCAGCGCGCTCCCGCCTTTCTCCGGCCAGCACAGCATTAGTGGAACAGGGACAAATCAATGGCATCGCCCATCGCCTTGTATCCTGCATCTCCAGGATGGAGATGATCCCCGGAATCGTAAGCCGGTAGAAATGTGCCTGGATTCGCCGGGTCCTGCGTGATCTTGTCGAAATCAATCACGCCGTCGAAGATGCCGCTTGTCCTGATCCACTGGTTGTAGGCCTGCCGAACCTGCTCGCCCTGCGGAGATGAATAGCCGGTGGGCAGGTACGGCGTGAGCGTCGCGCCGAACACCTTGATGCCGTGCTGGTGCGCGCGCGTGGCCAGTTGCGTGAGGCCAAAGATCAGGTCGTCGGCCGTGATGTTGTCACCCGGCTCATGCGGATCTTTCAGGCGGCCAATGTCGTTGATGCCTTCGAGAATAATGAGGTATTTCACGCCGCTCTGTGCGATCAAGTCGCGGTCAAAGCGTGCCAGCGCACTCGGGCCGTATCCATCATGCAGAACGCGGTTCCCGCCGATCCCCTGGTTCAGCACGCCCAGGTCTGCGGTCTTCTTGTCTGCCTGCAGCCGTGCGGCCAGCACGTCGGGCCAGCGGCCGTTAGCATCGCGCGTGCCCTGAGCGCCATCGGTGATGGAGTCGCCGAAGGTAACGATGGCCGCGGCTTTCCCATCGGCCTTCAGGTCGATGCCTTTCACGAAGCACCAGGCGTAGATCGGGTTGGACTTGTCGGCAGTAGCGGCGGCCGTGGCATCGCCCTGGAGAACGTAGTTGGTCGAATCCGCGAAGGAATGGCAGGTGGTGTTGCGAATACGCTGTTCGGGCATGTAGACGCTCACTGCCAGGTCCGACAGCGGAGCTGCCTGCATCGTTACCGGATCGCTGACCACAAACGCTCCTGGCGGAATCTCGACCGTCGGCTTCCCGTTGAATGTCAGCGCGTGGTCTGTATTTGTCTGGATTGCCCCGCCGCCGCCCGCGCTGATCGCAACATGCGCCGCACCCACCGTCAGCGGCTGAGTCCCGAACTCATTCGTGAGCTGCACCCGCACAGCCGATCCGCCGAGACTGATATGCACGATGTTGCGATATGTTGTGTTGCCGGGCCCGGGCTGACCCTCATTCACCGCAGAGCCCACGGGCGAAGCCGCCCACGTTCCCACCCAGTTTGAAGCCTGACCCTGCGCGAGAGCCGCAAAGCCACCCAAAACAAAAAGATTAAAGACAAGAAATCCCCGTCGCATCTATTCCTCGGGCAGAAAGGTATTTTTGTGGTTCGGGATGAGTTTATGACGATCCCGCCGCTCGTGCTAATTTTGCATCACCCCTACGGATGTCATCCTGAGCGAGGCCTGAGCGAAGCGAAGGACGAGTCGAAGGATCTGCTTTTTCTCTGATCGGGCACTGTCACATGGCGCCATCTGTAACCTTGCGACGCCTTTGCCTTCGCCTCTTTGCGGCGAACGATACAATGAAGCCCCGGCGGAGGTTCGCATGAAAGCCGCCATCTACACAAAACGCGATTCTGGAAAAGTTCTCGAGCTGGTCGATCTCGACCCGCCCGTTCCGAAGAAAGGCGAACTTCTTATCAAGGTTCGAGCTGCTTCGATCAATCCTCTGGACTGGCGGCTCAAGTCGCGCCGGCCCGGCGTAGACCTCGCTGGCGAAGTCGTATCCATCGGCCGCGACGTCTCACGCTTCGAGCAGGGGAAAGCAGTTTTCGGACTCGGCAAAGGCGCTTTCGCCGAGTACGCTCTTGCCCGGGAATCGCGGCTCGCTGCGAAGCCGGACAGCATCAGCTTCGAACAGGCGGCTTGCCTTCCCATAGCCGGCCTCACCGCATTACAAGGGCTGCGCGACAAAGGCAAGCTCGCGCCCGGCCAAAAGGTTCTCATCAACGGAGCAGCGGGCGGCGTGGGTACATTCGCCCTGCAGATCGCAAAAATATCGGGTGCAGAGGTCACCGGCGTCTGCAGCACCCGGAATATCGAGATGGTCCGATCGCTTGGTGCTGACTTTGTGGTGGACTACACGCAGCAGGACTTCGCTCAGGAGACAAAGCGATACGATCTTGTCCTCGACAATGTTGGAAACCGTTCGCTGTCCGATCTCCGTCGCGTTCTGACCCCGCAGGGCCGGTGCGCGCTGGTCGGTGCGCCGAAGGAGTGGGGCCCGCTGCTCCGCGGATTACTTGATGCGATTGTCCGGTCATTCATTCTCCGCCAGAATTTCCTTTTCTTCATCGCTAGAGCGAAACCCGAAGATCTCGAGACGTTGAGTAGCTTCGTGCAAACCCGCAGAATGCATCCCGTAATTGATCGTCGATACCCGCTGAGCAATACGGGCCAGGCTATCGCTTACGTCGAGGAAGGCCACGCTCGCGGGAAGGTGCTCATAACGCCGGAATGA
>Ga0206870_1026_pt2 | contig 37842 bp, 29 predicted proteins | sample Alteio_BWOrgCont_36_FD_152620 | JGI IMG/M metagenome (GOLD analysis project Ga0206870, IMG submission 152620) | Enriched cells from forest soil in Barre Woods Harvard Forest LTER site, Petersham, Massachusetts, United States -... | ecosystem: Environmental > Terrestrial > Soil > Temperate forest >... | reverse complement strand
GGGAGATTCGACGACGAACGCGTGTGGTGGGCGCCTTCCCGGATGGCAAGTCGGCGCTGATGCTGGTGGCCGCTCGCCTACGATATGTCGCTGCTACCAGGTGGGGTACGAAGCGCTATCTGCAGATGAACCGGCTGGCCGACGTCGTGGCCATCGCCTGACCCCTTGTTCTGGTCCCCACGGGGACCAGAACAAATCAACCAACCCAACAACCGTCCTGTCTGCTAACTAAGATCGAATGTGCGAAAAACTCTGGACACTACCTTACTTCCGGATTCCGACGATCCTCCCGGAACCGAAAACTGCTATCAACTGAGCTTGAAGAATGTCTGGTTCTGTTCTCAGTCGCTCAAAGTAAGCGCTGAGACGGTGATCAGCCATTTGGTTAAAGGCGCTAGTTAGGTCCCCTCAGAAACGGACATTTGAGGGCTCAGGTGCAGATATGAAATTCATCACTTTCGAGCCACTATTGGTAACGTTTCGAGGATCGGACGCGCGTACAGAATTCGCACCACGACTTTTTGTAAGACTGAAATCAGGTTTGGATGAAGCCTCGATTCAACGCGATCGTGACTGCGTGAGTACGGTCATTCGCTCCGAGTTTCGAGAGAATGCTCTTCATGTGCCCCTTGACCGTAGCTTCGGAAATCGCGAACTGTTTCGCGATGAGTTTGTTTGAATTTCCCGCAGCAACGCTTCGCAGCACATCGATCTCACGATCAGAGAGCGCATCGTCGGCCAGGTGTTCAACGAGGTTAGCCGCGATAGCCGGAGGAATAACACGCTTTCCCCTATTGACGACTCGAATGGTGTCCAGCAGATCCTTTCGCAGCATATTCTTCAAGAGATATCCTGCGGCGCCGGCCCTGATCGCGCGCAGTGCCTGAACATCCCCCTGATAGGTGGTCAATATGATGAAGCGGGAACCGGGGAACTCGCTACGTATGGCGTTCATCGTATCGACGCCATCCATGCCGGGCATCTGAATATCCATCAACGTGACATCTGGGCGGTGTAAGCGGAAGCGTTCGATCGCCTCCGGCCCATTGGTTGCCTCGGCTACCAGCACCATGTCAGGTTCTCCCTGAATAACGGCCGCGATACCTTCGCGCAGAAGAGGATGATCGTCCACTGTAAAAACCTTAATTACATTGGCCATGATATTTACTCCGATTGTCTTGCCACGCGCCGCTTGAACCCCTTCCAGCCCGATCTTTTATTCAGGTGTCGATAAGCGACGCTAGCGGGGATGCTGAGATCGATCTCCGTCCCGACTCCGTCGTGGCTCCAGATATTCAACTGCGCGCCGATCTTTTGAGAACGCTCACGCATGCCGGACAAGCCCCAATGGCCAGAGCGTCCGCCGCCCTTGAGGATTTCATTGTCCATTCCGGCACCGTCATCGCGAACAACCAACGTTACTTTCCTGCGGTCGTAGGTGATCTCCATTTCGATCTGGTTCGCAAGGGCATGTCGAAAAGCATTGTTCAATGCTTCGCGGCCGATCTGGTAGACCTCATCGCACACTGTTGGGTCAAGAGGTTGAGGCGTACCGAGGATTGCCGCGCTGAACCGGGTACTACTGCCCTGGGTAAGTTCATTTCCCCAACGCGCCAGGTTTTCCCATGGCCCATTACCTGTCATGCCTTCTTCTCGAAGATTATGAACGCGCTGCCTACCTTCGAGCAACACCTCGTCCGCGCGATCGAGGGCGCTCTCCATCATCTGTCGTGCTGGAGCTTCAGCCGGTATATTTTTCAGCACGGACTGGAATCGCAGCATGAGTCCTTGAAAGCCCTGCAGCAGCGTATCGTGAAGTTCACGTGCGATCCGTTCCCGTTCTTCTAAACGAGTTGCCAGTTGTTCCTGTATGTGCCGGGTTGCCTGCTTCAGATGTATCAGGTAGATCATGTACAAGGTGCTGACGGCGGCAATCGCACAAAGAATGCGGAACCACGAAGTTTGATAGAACGCAGGCACTATGAAGAACGAGGCTGTGGCGCCACTCTCGTTCCACACCCCATTGCTGTTGGAGGCGATCACGCGAAATCGATAGTCGCCAGGAGGCAGGTCTGTATAGAAGGCCTGTCGCCTTGTCCCGGAGTCCTGCCAATCCTTGTCGTACCCATCCAGCCGATAGCGGAAATGAATCTTTTGCGGGGTGACGAAGCTCAACGCCGTATAGTCGATCTCCAAATCCCTGGTGAGCGGGGGAAGCCTGACCGTTCCACCCGATGAATAATGCCTTCGATTCGCGACTATCTCTTCCACATGCACAGGAGGAGGGATCGAGTTCCGTGGGAGATTGGCTGGGTCAATCATCTGAAGAAGTCTGCCATTCGCAAACCATAAGCACCCATCTTTCGATCTGGCAGTTGGTTCGTAGAAGGCGTATCCGGGCTGGGCGCCATCGAGCACATCGAAATACCTGAATTGCACGGTGCTTTCCGGATGCATCCACCATCGCTGCAGTTCTGGCAGCTCGATCTCGACTAACCCACAGGCGGTTTGCAGCCAAAGGTTTCTGCGTGCATCCCACACCAGGCCGTTGACGCCCTCGCATGGAAGACCGTTGCGCGTTCCAAGAGTCAACACCCGTCCATCTCTCCACGCAAGCACCCCAGACGTACTCGCAGCCAGTACATATCCGTCCGGATTCGCAACTACCTGCCGCACGCGAGAACCCATCGCGCCTGGAAAGTGAATCACTTCCGCATGCCCGTCCCGGAATCGCGCCAGGTCTCCAGTCGTAAGGCCCAGCCATAGATTCCCCTGCGCATCGGCTGCCAGCACGCGCACAGAGATGTCTGGCAGCCGAATCTCCTCCACTACCTTGAAATCGCGAATCCTTAGAAGCTCTTTGTCCCATTCAGACTCGACCCAAAGGTTGTTCTGGAGGTCTTCGGCGATGTCATCAACCGGGCCAATTGAAGTTCCGTTCAGCCTGCTTATTTTCCTGAAGCGGCCGTTCTGCAATAGGGTCAAATTGTTATCGACGCCGACCCAAAGCCGATTTTCACGATCTTCAAAGATCGAGCGCACCTGATTGCCCGGCAGGCCCTTGCCCTCGCGAATCGAAGATACGTTGCCCTGTCCGATCGCGTCCAGGCCTCCGGCATTGCCTACCCAGACTGTGCCATCGTGAGCTGCAGCCACCGAGACGACGTCATCGGTTGTGAGCCCCTCGCGCGCCGACCAGGTAACAACGCTCAGATCGTGGAAGCTGTCGACACCTTCGGGGGTGACCACCCACAAAGTGCCTTCTTTATCCTGAAAAAACATGGAAATAGAGTCGCTGGAGAGTCCGTCGGTTCTGCGAAATCGATCGACCCTGCCGTGATAGTAGTGGTAAATTCCCTGGTCCGCGGTCCCAATCCATAAGGCGCCGTCGCGATCGAGGATCAGATCGGTGACACTCAGAGTGCTGCCATCCAATTGTGGCGCAAGAATCGGCTTCCAGACCCCATCGATCAAATGTTCCAATCCCAGGCCACGCCCGGGCTTAGCCATTCCCACCCACATGGATCCATCGGGCGAAGCGGCAAGCGCATCGATTCCAACGCTACCGTTCGATTCAAGCCCCAACGGCCTGTAGATTGTCCGCGAGCCTTCCTTCCATCGGAGCAGCAGGTCGCTGGCGCCCATCCAGAGATTACCCGCTTCATCCTTAGTCAGGAATTCGCCCCGGGAGATATCGGCTGGAATGCCATCTGCCTCATTCAAGCACCGCGATTTTGCACCATCTACCCGACAAATAGCGCCGGCAGTATCCTTGGCTCCTCCCCGCGCAACCCAGATGACTCCCTCCCGATCCTCGACGAGTTCGCGAATCGGTCCGGGAACATCGGAAACGTGCATTATTTTCTCGTCCTTCAAGCGGAACAAACCGTCTCGGGTTCCAATCCAGAGACTTCCGTCGCGTGACCCGAGAAGAGTATGAATACCGTGCGGCAGCGTCTGTCCATCGGCGGGCACCCAGGGAATAAAGCGAACACCATCGAAGCGCAACAGCCCGGTGTCTGTTCCGAACCATAGGTAACCGTCGGTTGTCTGCGCAACATGAATCACTCTGCCATTGAAGAACCCTTCCTGGATGCGCCAGGCGGTGTGTGCATACTGCGAGACATGCTGATTGGGATTGAGTGCGAACACAGGAGCGCAGAGAAGCGCAAGCCCAACTAAATATGTGAGCAGATCCACAAGCAACGGGAGTTGATGGATGACCGCTTTCTGGGTGTAGCGCATAAAATCAGGCAATGAACAATATCGTGACGCCTATCATATTCCAGAGTGCGGGCGCGGGTATGCATCCAAAAGGATAGTCAGTAGACCCTCCGTATGGGGGTTGTTCCATGCCCTTGGGAACTCTAGTCTCGCAGGTGTGCAGAGACTGTTCTCCATGTTCCCAACGGGAACGTCAGGCGCCGCGCTCCTTATTTTGCGGATTTCAGTAGCGGCGACCATGGTTGTGGAAGGAAAACCAGTCTGGGTATCCATAACTTCTCTCTGGATGCTAATCGTCTTTCTGCTGCCTGCCACTTCGCTGGTGGTTGGCTTTCTCACACCCTACAGCTCGATCCTCTGCTGCATCCTTCAGTTCGCAGTTCTTCTTAAAACCGGTGGGAGCAATGGCTTTCCTATCGCCATGTCTATCCTGAACGGCGCGGCGGTCGCAATTTTAGGACCTGGGGCATACTCGGTGGATGCGCGTATATTCGGCAGGCATCTCCTCATCATTCCTCCCCGCACGTAAGCCCGCCCTATCCTGGTAGCTCAGCGACACGGTCGACGTAGCTCACGGCACCGCATTTCGTTGACCTGGGAGTCCCTCACGGATATCCGAAATAGGCATCTGTATTCACTCCCAACGAGGCTTGTACCTTTCCAGGCATAGCGGGAGACTTGGACACATTCGAGTTCCAAATCGCACCACTGCAAGGCCAGGAGAGGTAAATTATGCCCCTGTCTTACCCACTCCGATTTAAACAAGCGTTGCTGCGAATGTTGGTGCTTGCTCTACTCGCAACCGTGTCAGCGCCATTTGCGCATAGCCAGGCGGCGCCCCACATCACGCAACAGATTGATGCCAGAGTCGTCACGCCCCTGAAGGGTTCCGTGCATCCTCTGGTGCGAAATGGCGCTGCAGACCTGGGCGCTGTTCCTGACAGCACGCCAACCGGGCGAATTACATTGCTGCTGAAGCGCCCTCAGGAGCAGGAGCAGGCATTACAGCAGTTTCTGAGCGAGGTACATCGCAAGGACTCACCCAATTACCACAAATGGCTGACACCGGCACAGTTCGGTCAGCAATTCGGCGTGGCCGACTCGGATATGAGTGCAGTCAGCTCATGGTTAGAGTCGCAGGGTCTGAAGGTCGAAAAGACGCCCTCCGGAAAGAACGTCATCCAATTCTCAGGCACAGCTGGTCAGGTTGGTGCAGCCTTCCACACCTCGCTCCATACCTATTCGGTCAAAGGACAGATACATCACGCGAACTCATCGGAACTGCGAATCCCCGCGGCGTTGAGCCCGGTCATTGCCGCCGTGGGGCCGTTGAACGATTTCTACCCAAGACCGCTTTACCGCCTGCTGGGTACCGCGGAATTCAATCCGAAATCTCACCAACTTACGCCACGGTTCACTCTTTCGGTTCCAGACTTTAGCCTCGGTCTCGCGCCGGAGGACCTGGCTACGCAGTACGATATCGCACCCCTCTATGGCCAGGGCGTGACCGGTATCGGGCAGACTATCGGAATTATCAACGACAGTAACATCGATCTCAGCCTGGTAGCAGCCTATCGCAAACTCTTCAAGCTCGATGCGGATCCATCGAAACCGAATCTGCCGCAGGTGGTAGTTGACGGCAACGATCCCGGCGTTAACGGGGATTCGATCGAAGCCTATTTGGACGTTGAAGTCTCAGGCGCTATTGCTCCACAGGCCACCATTCGTTTGTATACTTCGGCAGGTAGCGATTACAGCGACGGGCTTAGCCTCGCGATCGCGCGCGCGATAGAGGACGACTCGGCCAGCGTGCTCAGCCTCAGCTTCGGCGGCTGTGAGGCGTTCAATGCGCCCTTTGGCGATGCCTTTTACAACAGCGAATGGGAACAAGCCGCAGCTCAGGGGCAGACTGTCATGGTATCCAGCGGTGATGGGGGCTCTGCTGACTGTGACCTCGCAGGATCCGAGTTCGCTGAATTCGGGAGGCAGGTGAATGGATTAGGCTCCACTCCCTGGAACATCGCGGTCGGCGGAACGGACTTCTACTATCCCGGAGGTCTGAGCTCCGTCTTCAATTTCTGGAGCCAGACCAACGATGGCAATAATGGCTCGCTGCTGAAGTCGCTTCCTGAGCAGCCCTGGAACAACAGCATCTACGGGAAGAACCTTGGCAGCGCCAATGAGGTGGTCGGCGGTGGTGGTGGCCAGAGCGCCTGTGCTATCCCCGGCTCTGGCAATGATCCGCTTACCGGTATCACGGTAACACTCGGTGGTAGTGCAACATTACTGGATTGCGCGCAGTATACCGGTTATCCCAAACCCGCCTGGCAGTCCGGTCCAGGTGTACCTGCCGACGGTGTTCGCGACCTGCCGGACGTTTCCATGTTCGCCGCCAACGGCGATAACGGTAGTTTCTATGTAACCTGTGAGTCGGCAGGGGATTGCACGAGCGATGTTCTTGGCAGCACCCAGCTGCAAGTTACCGGGATCGGTGGAACCTCTGCGGCCGCGCCTGTGTTTGCAGGTGTCATGGCGCTGGTAAACCAGCGATATGGACCCCAGGGACAGGCTAATACCGTGCTCTATCCTCTGGCGCAGCAGGTTCCGGCTGCATTCCATGATGTAGCGGTAGGTAGCAACAACGCTCCTTGCAGTCCCACGACTCAGCTCTCCCTGGAGTGCGTTCCTGATACTTCCGGTGGAACATTCTCGATTGGCGGCTTTAATGCCGCTGCCGGCTATGATTTGGCCAGCGGACTCGGTTCCGTCGATGTGAATCAGTTAGTAGCAAACTGGGGTAAGCTCACCTTCGAAGATACTCGTACCTCTCTCAGCGCCTCTTCTACCGTACTCGCTCATGGCCAGTCTGTCATGCTGTATACGAACGTTACAGGTAATCGCCATGGTGGCACGCCAACAGGAAATGTCTCGCTCGTCACAAGTCTTCCCCAGTACGCCTCCCGGGGCCTCGGCGTCATCCCCCTCAATGCAGCGGGTGATGGAGCTATAACCACCAATCTGCTGCCGGGCGGAACCTATTCGCTGACAGCACAATATGCCGGCAACGCAAAGTACAACGGAAGCCAGTCGGCGCCCATCTCTTTAACCATCAGCCCGGAACGAAGCGTCATTCGCCCCACCACGCACGCCTACACACTTTCTTATCCGGGCGGCAGGCCTACATTGACTGACCTCGGACCGATCACTAACGGAGCAACCTATCCCTACGGCACGGTCTTCTTCGTCGACTTGCAGATCACGGGGAGCAGGGAAGTAGCAGGTAGCGCTGCTACTCCCGCCACCGGCTCCACTACCCTTCTCGATTACGGAGTTCCGATTTCAGTGAATTCCATCGACGTGACCGGCTCAAGCTCTTATCAGAACCTCGAGCTTCCGCTAGGCAGGCATAGCTTTCAGTATGCCTACAGCGGCGATTCCAGCTATTTTCCCACATCGCAGACTTCTCCGGCCGGACCGCTCAACTTTACAGTGGCCCAGGCGCCCAGCATCATCACGTCAGCCCAGACGCTTCCCATCTCCGTCAATATTGGGGGCACCTTTGTCTATCAGGTATTGGTAAGCGGAGTTGGAGGCGGAGCACCACCCACAGGAGAAGTGACCTTCACGTTCGGCAATCTACCGCCGCAGGTTGTGACGCTGAGGCCGCAAGTCGGAGGGTCTTTCGAACAGGGCAGCGGAGTCTCTTATGCCGCGGCTTATCTCACCAACCTGCCAGCCGGAAATTACACCCTAAAGGCTTCATATCCTGGTGATCAGAATTGGGGAGCCTCTGTCTTATCCGGACCAAGTCTGACCGTTGCGGGCACCAGCGCACAGCTTCCTACCATCACCACAGCCAAGCTGACATCCAGTTCCGGCTCTGGACCAATCGAACCCCCAACCGTATTGACGCTCAATATCGCAGTCTCTGGCGGTAAAGGCGCCACCATTCCACCGTCGGGACTCTTCGCACTCCTCGACGAGGGAACGCTGATTGGCCTTGGCTTCGTGACCCCCTCATCGAGTGGAGCAACCTCAACCGCCACCGTTAGCTTCCGAGGCTCCAGTCTCTATGGTGGCACTAACCAGTTTTGGGTGCTCTATGGGGGTGACTCCAACTACCAAGATTCCTTTGCACCTTTGGTCAGTTACACCGAGCAGGCAAAGGACTTCACACTTGCAGCAACCACACAGAACGTCACCGTGCATTCCGGAGATTCAGGAGTCGCGTTCCTGCAATTGCAGGGTCTCAACCAGTTTAGCGGTGGCGTCAGTCTCACCTGCAAGGTGACAGGTGGTCCAGCCGGCAACGCTGCCTTACCAAACTGTATCGTGCCTCCGTTTGCGATCGTTCAAAGCACCCGGCCTTCTACCTCCATTGTGTTGGTCAACACAGAATTGGCAAACCAACACTCTTTCGGTATAGAGACTAATGATTCTCAGAGGAATCCGATCCCTCACACTGTTCCACCTGGAACCTACACTGCAGTTATCACCGGAACCACAGGCGCAGCAACGCATGATGTAACGGTGACCATTTTTGTGCAAGACCCAGCTTACCGCTGACAGCTCTGTGCGGGGTGCAGGGAAACGTCCATGCGCCCTGGATACGGTCTAGGAATGAAATCTTATTCATTCCATACCTTTGACGCGTTCGATGAGTAAATCTCTGGAAGCCTATTAAGACCGGTTATTCAGCAGCTAACATTTGCAACAACGATCAGACTTCCGAAAGGAACATCATGCGTGCTGACTTAACACTGACGGCTCTTGCTAGTGAATCAAATCGTTATTTACTCGCTCGTCTCGTGGCGAAGGCAACTCGCATGCTGCACCGCCCCAACACACGTGTGCAGGATACGATGAATGACGCACTCAAGTGGTTCGGCTGCACCAAACCAGGAGTCGCCGCCATGCCAGGGAAGCAGTCAGTTGTTCGGCAATCGGTCCTGGATGATGACCCGCAATCCATGAAAGTTCAGCCCTCCCCATTACAGAGTTAGGAGTGTCAACCGTGGCAACTTTATTTGCACCTGTATCGTTTACCCCACCATCAGGAAGTGCATCATGGTGCTACCTGCTGCTTGAGCATTTAGATGAATTCGCAACTCTGGCATGGTATCTCGTGGCAGATGGCAAGCTCGTCGAAGATACATTCGCACGCACGATGGCGAAGCTCGATATGACTGCATTTGAATCTTCCATTCCAGCACTCACCTATAGTCAGGCTCGAGAAGTTCTCATCACTCAGGCGATTGCTGTACTGTCGGACACGCGCAGAGAGGAAGATGAAAACCGGTTTTTCCAGCCGAATCCTATTGTCAGCTTGCCCAATCACCCCCGCCTGGCATTCATGCTGAGACTGATAATCCGATCGTCTGAAGCAGAGGTTGCGAAGTTTCTCGGCGTATCGCCATCTGAGGTGCAAGGACTTGTCAAGCATGCGATTGATCAGCTCAGCGTGGCTCCGCCTGCCTCTGCATCGACAGGTTGTTATGACGCATAAGGATCCAATGGTAGGTATTCAACGCGCTAACAATTTCAAAGCAGTCATCCTACGCCTGCGTGGAGGAGCAAACCGAGTTGGATGGTAGTAGCGACAAAAGATAGAACGACATAAGCCGGGAGCCACAATATCGAAGTCGCAAGCGCGAGTCATTCGATCTATGTCTCCAGATCATAAGGGGAAACGGTGACAACACACCTTAGGAAGGCAAAGATGTCAGACCGCGGCAATATTCTGACGTTTGATAAGGGCACTTGCCGGAATCAGCGAAACGAACCGCAGTGGCGTGCACAAAGCCGACCGATAGAGGCAGAGAGGATGTCGGCAATCGGCAGGATGGCATGCTCGATATCCCACGATATACGCCACTCGCTCACGGCAATCTATGCAAACGCCGAGTTTCTTGAGCGTCACGATATAAGTGCGAGCGCGCGGGCTGATCTGCTGCTCGAAATTCAAAAAGCAGTGCTCGCGATGACGGAGCGCATTGATGCACTACTTCAATCTGGTATGGGCGGACGAAACAATCCGCTCGTTCATGAGCGCGTTTCCTTGGTTGTTGAGAAAGCCATTGCGGCCGTAAGGTTTCATCCTGATGGGCAGAACGTGTCCATCACAGTCGACAATTTACCGCCGCTAGAAGCAGACATCGACGCGATGAATCTTGAAAGTGCCATATATAATTTGCTGCTCAATGCCTGTCAGGCTGCGACACGCTCAACAGACGTGCCTGAGGTGAAGATCCAGCTTACGGAAGCCGATGAACGGATCTACGTCACCATCTCGGACAATGGTCCCGGTGTACCTGCCTCTATCCGGAGGACATTGTTCGATCCGTTCGTGACCGCAGGAAAATCCAATGGAACAGGTCTGGGGCTCACCCTGGCTCGTCAAATAGCTGAAGAGCACGGTGGTAGCATCCGCCTCAAGGAATCGAATCGAGAGAGGACGGTATTCACACTGAGTCTGACGAAGAACAGATTACTAGCTTTAGAAAACCTGATCGTCGCGGCGCCTGCTCTCTCCGATGAGGAGGTCGTCGTTTCCTTTCGGGGAAGAGAGCCCGTCATCGACAAGCTTGTCGTATTGGGGCCGACGGAATGATTGCGACACCGCTACGGAGGATCTGGACCAAGCGCACAGCAATACGAAGTGGCTTGCAGTAAGGGATGACCCTTCCGCTTCGGTACCCGGGTCAGTACTTCTATCACATGGAGAAGCCGCAACCGCATCCTGCTACGCGTGACGCCAGTACCCAGGATCGCCTACCGGACTTCTGTTCCGTGTCACAGGGGTGGAACTTCCATCCTGACTCTCACTGTTCCACCATCAACCTCACATCCACGAACACTCGATGCCTTAGCTCTTTCCGCTGAGATTCGAACGCTTTGGAAACTGGGAAATTCTTCCAGCGCAGAAATGCCATAATTGCGCCGTTAGGAGATCGAGAATTCTTGAGCTCACTGGGCGCATTTAGAGGCCACGCTTAGCTTGGTTCCGCAGATCATTCCCCAAGAAGCATTGGAGCTTAGCAAAGCTCTCGAAGGTGAAATCCGCTCCCACTTCGAGTAACGCTTCGGACGCGAAGGTCCGGGTTAAGGCTGAAACCACACAACCCGCACGTTTCGCGGAGAGAACACCAGTCAATGCGTCTTCCACAACCATGCACTGTGAAGGCGCAAATGCAAGGCGCGACACTGCGGTCAAATAGATTTCAGGAGAAGGCTTGGGTTCGGAGACGTCCGAAAGATCTACGATGACCTCGAAGGAGTCCGCTATTCTCAGCAGGTCTAGAGCCGCGACCCGATTGCGGGTCGTCGCCGAGGTTGCAAGAGCTAATTTGTAATGCTGGGCGGCCCATCGCACGAATTCAATTGAGCCTGGAACAATCTTCAGTTTCTTTTCTTCCTGCTCGTAGATTCGCGCTTTCTCGCGGAGGACCGCCGCCCGCTGGTCGGCATTCAGTTGCCAACGTGTTCCTACTTCCTCAATCATGACGGCATCACTTCGTCCCACATAATCGCGCAGATCGGAATCTGTCAGAGTAATTCCTGCCTGGCGAAACGCGGTGCGCTTTGCATGTGCGTGGAGTTCTTCGGAGTCGATGAGTACTCCATCCATGTCGAAGATGATCGCCTGTGTTTTATTCATCTGCTCAACCATCGGTTTAATCAGCACCTTCAGTAGTCACACACTTGCTCAGAGCCGGGATACATACAAGCAGCGTGGCAAGGAACCAGAACGCACTGTGCAAACCAATTCCTTTGGACAAGAAGCCAATTACGGCAGGCCCCATCAGCATGCCACCATAACCTGCAGTACTCAGGGCAGCAACAGCGAGCCCCTTTGGCATCGTGTGCTGCGTACCCGCAAGCCTGAACAAGATGGGCACGATGTTTGCGGCTCCAAGGCCTATAAGAATGAAACTTCCCAGCGCTATCAATGCGGATGGAGAAAGAAGAAGGATACAGAACCCGAGGAATGCGACCAGCCCGCTCAGCGTAAGTACAACACGATCTCCGAAGTGGCCCACGACACGATCCCCAGTGAATCGGCTAAAAGTCATAGCGACGGAGAAGAGCATATATCCCAACCCGCCGCGCGCCGGAGAGAGCAGTCGTTCGCCTACGAGCAGCAGGGCGCTCCAATCGAGGAGAGCACCCTCGACGAGAAAAGAAATCGCAGCGAGTAAGGCGATGACAAGGACAACACCCTTAGGAACAGCAAAGAGAGGTTGCGAAGTCGCTTCGCGATTCGAAAGCATGCGCGGCAGCGCCAAGGCAATGAGCAAGACAAGGACTGCGGAACTCAGAATCGTGCTTGTGCTGGGTACTATATGTCGGGACAGAAGAGCTGTTATGACCCCTGATCCGAGAAATCCTCCGATGCTGAAAAGCGCATGAAATCCGGACATCAATGGCTTTTCGGATGCGCGCTCCACATCGACTGCGTGCAGGTTCATCGCCACATCCAGCGATCCCAGCGAGGCGCCGAATATGAACAATGCCGTTCCCAGCGTGATCGGCGATGACGCTATACTCAGCAGCGGCAACACGATCGCCAGGCCCACGCCACCCGAAAGCACAACGGGTTTACTGCCGAAGCGGGCGCAGAGGTTAGCAGCGATCGGCATTGCAACGATGGAACCTGCTCCAAGGAGGAGCAATATCAACCCCATGGTCCCGTCGCCGGCCTGGCAACGAGCCTTCGCATAAGGAACAAGAGGTGCCCAGCAGGCGATACCAAATCCTGCAGCGATGAAAGCGAGCCTGGTCGCCAGCTTGGCCCGCGATTGATCCATAGCCTTTTCCGCGAATATCTCCATTGGGATTCGGTTCGCCCCTTAGACAGATTCAGTCGGTACTAATCTCAGTCTTCCTTCGGTGGAGTATTCAGGGATTGGATGGAAAATCGTCAAGATGGACCTCAAAGGATTACTTGCCCGGCGCTGAGGTGACCATGCCGATTTTGACCGTCACCTCTTCCAGAAAATACGCGAGACGCATCATCGACCACTTTCTCCATCGAGAGAGCATGAGATCTGCACAGTGACGGTATACGTTAGGGCTTGCAAGGATCACGTCTGGTACAGCTTCGTAAAAGGTAGAGAGAATTTGATCCGGTGTTGTGCTCGAGCACCACATGATCGAGAGCCCCAAGAGCAGCGACGTGGTGGACCTTAGTAAGGTTCTTCATTTCCAAATCGCCGAGCTTAAGGACAACGATGAACGTAAAGTGTGTGAAGATAAAGACCATATTTTTCGTCTTTCTAGCGAACAGTTCGCCCGCCATCTGCGCGAGCGGGTTTTATGTCGAATATGCATCCCTACCTACCGATCCGCTCCAGCACGAGGGCCGTGCTGTCGTAGTCGCCGCTGAGCTGAAGCTGTATGCCAGCACCCATCAGTACGGAGCCGGAGACGGTCTGCTCGCCGGTGTACTTCTCCGCATCGAGCGCGTTGACGCGATACATTGCAGCCGGATCCAGGCCGCGTAACCGCACCGTAGGATAGCCCACCTGGTAGCGCATGGAGCGCAAGTAGGCCAGCAGCACGGCCTGCGAATCGTCGCGCGCCACGTACTCAACCTGCGACGCCCCCTCTTCGTTGTTCTGGTCGCCACCCGTGGGCTGGGTGAGTCGGTAGAGGCTGCCCTGCTGGACCGTGGTACGGATCGTCTTGTAGAGAGCCGTGAGCTTCGTGCCGAGAGCAAAATCCTCGTTGGTCCATTTGTTAAGGTTGTTGCCGATGCCAAGGGCACCCTGCATCGCCACCAAAAAGCGGTACTGCAGGGGCGTGTCGCGCCCGTCGAGGTTCGGCACGTCTGTCACCCAGGCCGCCATCGTCTGAGGCGAATAAGCATGGGTGTAGCCATTCTGTATGCTAAGACGATCAAGCGCGTCGGTGTTGTCGCTGGGCCAAACCTCGTCAGTAAATTGCAAGATACCGAGGTCCACGCGTCCGCCGCCACCGGAGCACGACTCGATCTCTAGTTTCGGGTGCTTCTTGCGCAAGCGCTCCAGCACGTCGTAAAGGTTCTGTACGTAGCGAACATAGATTTCCTTCTCCGCGTCGGTGTTGGGGCCGTCGACGCTGCTGCCCGGAGCTGTGTTCCATCCCGGCTCGGACCAGTTGCGGTTGTAGTCCCACTTAAGAAATGCGATATCGTTCTCACTTACGAGCTTGTCGAGCCAGTTGAACATCCACTCTTTTACGTCGGGCCGCGCCAGGTTAAGCAGTAGTTGCTGGCGCTGCTCGGTGTGCTGCCGATTTGGGAATTGCATCGCCCAGTCGGGGTGCTGACGGTAGAGGTCGCTGTCCGGATTCACCATCTCGGGCTCGACCCAGATGCCGAAGTCCATCCCCAACGAGTGCACCTTCTCGATCACCGGCTTCAGACCGTTGGGAAACTTCTGCTTGTTGAGGTACCAGTCGCCCAGGCCGCGGTGATCGTCGTTGCGCTGACCAAACCAGCCATCATCAATCACAAATCGCTCTACTCCGAGCCTGGCCGCATTCTCCGCAAGAGCGATCTGTGTCTGGTCGGTAAAGGTCATCTCCGTGGCTTCCCACGAGTTGAAGATGATGGGGCGCGGCTCGGGCGGTGTCGTCGCTGTGCGCATCGGCAGGATCTCGTCGGTCTGGAATCTGTGTTCAATCCGCGAAGCCTCGCCGTTGCCGCCGTCTGTATAACCCGCATAGAACTTTGGTGTCTCCAGCGTATCGCCCGCCTTCAGCACCCAGTGAAAGTCGAATGGGTTGTAGCCGCCGGTCACGCGGACAAGGTGTAGGGCGGTCTCCTCCACGGTCATGCGCCAGCTTCCGCTCCAGCCCAGCTCGCCGAACCAGACCGGCCCGCTCTCCTCAGTGGTTTCCGCCGTTTTTCCGATGGCGAACCACGGGTTGTTCTGGTGCGAGGTGCTCCCTTTGCGGCTCTCCAGCACGGCAGTTCCGGTCTGCATCGGCTCGGTGTGCAATTGCCACTCTGCGCCCCACATACCGGTGAGCCAGCTTCTTTGGTAGCCGGTGCCCTGCGGTAGGTTCCAGGTGGCTGAGGCTGCCTGCTCGATGCCGAATGGCTCTTTGCCGGTGTTCTCGATGCGCGACCACCGGGCGATCACACCCTCCGGGTAGGCATGGTAGTAGAGATGTACGCGTAAAGGTTCGGTCGCGTCCTTGAGTACGATCTCAAGCTCGTTGCTCCCTGTCACCCTTGCGGAGTCGTATTTCAGCAACAGCGTGCGGTCACCGTTCGAAGAGTTAGCCTTGAGTGCGGCCTCGGTGAAGAGGCCCGCCCCCCATGCCGGATATTCAAGCGGCGTGTTGCCGATGGGAGGGTCAAAAGATGAGCGCGCGTCACGCATCCTAGCGGCAGGTAATTTGGCGTTCGCCGCAAGCTTCGGTCCCCAGTAGAGTAACTGCAGCATCTCCTGTTCGTTCACGCCGATGGCGTAGGTTTGCCTGCCTGCGTCGATATACCACTGGTGGTGCGCGGTATCCTCGCGCACTGCGGCCTGTCCAAAAAGTACGGGCGATAAAACAAAGGGCAGCAACACGGTGCAGTATCTGATCGTCATTTTCTCCCCTGGGGTCCGGAATGCCGGTTTAGCTGGCGGTTGCAAGCCATCTCTTTCTCAACGATCTACGGACCGGTTCGTCGTAAAGCTTGAGGTTGGCGTACGCGATGCTGATCGCGGCAGCTGTGAGCAGGAGTGCTGGAAGGGCTCCCTGGGCTCCCGTGGGGTTACTCGTCACAACCCAACTCGTGATCAAGGGATAGCGTGTGATGTAGAACGGATAGGACAAATCTCCGAAGAACGGCGCTACTCGACCTCAAATACATATATATTTCCTTTCTTATTCCTGGTCGAATCAGGAAGTGCCATCCAGCTGCTGCATAGCGACCGGATCGCGAACGGTATACGTTAGGGCTTCGCAAGGATCACGTCTGGTCCAGCTTCGTGAAAAGCAGAGAGAATGTGTTCCGGTGTGTTGTGCTCAAGCACCACATGATCGAGAGCCGCAAGAGCGGCGACCTGAAATGGGGCTCGGGTCTCGACTTTATCTAGAGTGATCAGCGCTGCGATACGTTCACTTCTTTCGAGGAGTGTACGTTTGAATTCAGCATCCGCTATCTGAAATGCGCTGAGTCCTAGAGACACCGAAGCTGCGCAGGCGCCTAGAAAGCACAGATCAAAGTTGAACCGTTCTGCTTCGCGTATGGCAGATGGTCCGATTGCCGCTCCGGCATCCGGATCGATCTCCCCACCAATGACGATAACTTTGAGATTCTTTCGTTCAAGGAGAGCGGCTGCGATCGAGATAGAATTGGTGACAATCGTAAGAGGACGGTCGAGCGGAATTTCCCGAGCGAGTGCCAGATTCGTGCTGCCACTGTCGAGGAACACTGTCGTGGCCTCAGAAAGCAACGACAGCGCAGCCAACGACAATGCCCGCTTCTGGGGGACATCGTTTAAGAGTCTATGCTCAAGTGGGCCTCCTTCTGGCGAAAGAGGCATTGCGCCGCCATAGACCCGCTTGCATTTTCCTTCAGCCGCTAACGCCCGGAGATCTCGCCGAACAGCGTCCTCTGATACCAGAAACTCCTCCGCAAGAGCAGTGGCATTTACTGGCAGCCCCCGTTTTAGCCTGTTTTCAATCTCATCGCGACGAATTTCCGCGAACGGGGCGTGCATAAACAAGAAGTACCATGCATAATCAAGAAATACAAGGCGCGGATATCTAACCTCGTCTTAATTCGGAAAGCCCCTACGAATCATGCATCCTGGCAGACCTTTTGTTTTGATCGGCGCGCTCTCGATGGTCGCGATCTTCTCCGGTTCCTTCTTGCTTCATGCGTATCAGACTGCACCAAAGCCGAACTACGACCCTCCGGAGAATCTTGTGCGGGCTGATTTCCCCTCTTGGCCATATCCTCGCGGCATTCGTGACACGCGAAAGGACGACGGAACGCTGTTTCAGCTTCCTGGAAGTACGCAGAAGTTTACGCTAACGCAAATCAGCGGAAATCACGCAACCATTGACTGGTTTCCGGACAGGCATCCGGCGCCTCCACCGCCCGTAATCGACGGCAGGGCTGGTGCCTATAACGCGTGCGGTCAATGCCACCTGATCGACGGCAGCGGTAAGCCGGATACGGCTGATCTTCGTGGTCTTGCTGCCGACTACATCGTGCAGCAGATCGTGGATATGAACGATGACAAGCGCCACGCCTCCATTCCGCATGCTCCACTCGCGGAGATGGTCGCCGTTTCGAAGGGTATGACTCTGGATGAGGCACGGCAGGCCGCAGAGTATTTTTACTCTATTAAACCGGTGAAGAGACTGCGAATCGTGGAGACAGATACCGTGCCCGTTGCCCATCCCGGGCCGCATGCGGTGCAACAGATCGATCCGAGCGGGGCCACAGAGCCCATTGGCACCCGCATTATTGAAGTTCCCGAGGACTTTGAACGAACCGAGTTACGCGATCCCAGTTCCGGGTTTGTCGCATACGTGCCAAAGGGCAGCATTGAAAGGGGCGAGGCCCTTGCGAAAACTGGCGGTGATGGAAAGACGCTGCCATGCGCCACATGCCATGGCGAAGGCCTGAAGAAGGGTATGACAAATGCGTTCCCGGACATTGCAGGGCGCTCACCCACCGCGACTGCCCGCCAGCTCTACGATTTCAAGAGCGGGACGCGTGATGGAAAGAACGCGATTGCGATGAAGGCGGTCGTGATGAAGCTTACGGATGAGAACATTGTGGATCTGTCCGCGTACGTCGCCTCATTGCAGCCATAGACAATTCGGACGCGTGGCGCTTTAGGAACAGCGCTCAGCGTCCATGCCGATCTCCTTGAACTGGTGCGGGACTCAAGCTTGTCGCGATCATGCAGCGCCCCACGCTCTGGACTTTCAGCAACGATAAATCGCTTGTGGTGATTGATCGACAGCACATTAGGATTTCGACTGGCGATATCAGGCAACACCGTTTTTTGTGAATAAGACCTTGACTATCATCTTCACATTGACTGGGGACCACACATCGTGAACATATCTGCTCCTCCCATCCACACCCGGCATCGCGGCTTCGATCGCTTCCGCGTCATCGCCATTTACATGGTCATGCAGATCCACACCGGCGAGTTTTTCGTCCGCACCCTACTACGCACTGCAGTCGTCACTGCCCTACTATCGCTTGCCGCCGCTTCCGGCCAGGGGCCCAAGCTCATCAACGGCTACGAACCAAAGTGGTGGAAGGAAGCTGTCGTCTACCAAATCTATCCACGCTCCTTCAAAGACTCCAATGGCGACGGCATCGGCGACTTGCCAGGCATCACCTCCAAGCTGGACTACCTGCAAAAGCTGGGCGTGAATGTGATCTGGCTTAGCCCGCATTTTGACTCACCTAATATCGATGGCGGATACGACATTCGTGACTATCGGAAGGTCATGATCGAGTTCGGCACCATGTCCGACTTCGACCAGCTTCTCGCGGGCATCAAGCAGCGCCACATGCGGCTGATCATTGATCTTGTCGTCAACCACACGTCAGACGAGAACAAGTGGTTCGTTGAATCGCGCAGCAGCAAAACCAACCCCTACCGCGACTTTTATATCTGGCGTCCCGGCCACACCGCAGCGGACGGCACCCGCACCCCGCCCAATAACTACCCCTCGTATTTTTCGGGTTCTGCGTGGACGCTGGATCCAGAGACGAACGAGTACTACCTTCACTACTTCACGGCCAAACAACCAGACCTGAACTGGGCGAACCCAAAGGTCCGCGAGGAGGTCTTCTCGCTGATGCGCTTTTGGCTCGACAAGGGCGTCTCCGGGTTCCGCATGGACGTGATCCCGCTCATCTCGAAGCCTACCGGCATGCCCGACCTCACCCCTGATCAGCTGAAGGCGCCTCCCAACGCCTACGCGAACGGTCCCCACCTCGCCGAGTACCTTCACGAGATTAATCGCGAGGTCCTTTCGAAGTACGACGTTATGTCCGTCGGAGAAGCCACCGGCACCACTCTCGCCCAGACCAACAACCTCGTCGACGACCGCGGCCACGAGCTCAACATGATCTTCAACTTCGACGCCATTAAGCTCGGCCGCTCCGACTTCGGCCTCAGTCAGCTCGGTGTTTGGTCCCTGCCGGAACTTAAAGCCATCTACGACGCTCATGCCACCGTCCTCACCAAGCACGACTGGGACACGGTCTTCCTCTCCAATCACGACAACCCACGCATCGTCTCCACTTTCGGCGACGACTCTCCGGCGATGCGCGTCCCCTCTGCCAAGCTCTTCGAAACCATGATCCTCACGCTTCGCGGCACACCCTTCCTCTTCGAGGGCGATGAGCTCGGCATGACCGACTATCCCTTTAAGACGCTCGCCGATTATAACGACATCGCCGTTAAGAATGCATATATAGCGCTGGTCGAAACCGGCAAGATCTCCGCCGAAGCCTTTCTCACCGCGCAGGCCAAGGTCTCTCGCGACAACGCCCGCACCCCCATGCAATGGGATAGTTCCCCTGAGGCCGGCTTCACCACCGGCAGCCATCCCTGGCTCGCCGTCAACCCCAACTACAAAGAGATCAACGCCGCTCGGGAAGAGTCCGACCCTACCTCCGTTCTCAACTACGTGCGCGCTCTCATCGGCCTGCGCGCCCACACCCTCGCCTTCGTCTACGGCGACTTCGAAGACCTCGATCCCCAGGACTCCCACATCTTCGCCTACACCCGTACCCTCGGCAGCGAGAAGTACCTCATCGTTGAAAACTTTAGCTCAAGTCCGGTCGCCTACACGCTGCCGAACGGCCTCAAAGCGGCAAACCTCCTCCTCTCCGACATCCCTGGTTCCCATGAAGCCAACGTTTCTACTCTTGACCTGGTGCCATGGGAATCGCGCATCTATAAGCAGTAGCCGGCTGTCACATTTCTCGGGCACGGGGATTTCCCGGAATAGGTGCATAACCAAGCTCGTCGATCAAGGAGCGGTCCCACGCTCTGGACCTTCAGCACGATAAATCGCTTGTGGTGATTGATCGACAGCACATTAGAAATTCGACTGGCGACGGGTTCAATACCTGCGGGAGCTTGACACCAGCAATGCCAAATTCATTCTTGAAAACACGAAGGAAGGGCCTAAATGAATCGCATCGGACAATCTTTCCTGAACCGAACCCGGAGAAACATGCACAACCACAGGTTTGAATTTCGTTCGTTTCTGCTTGCTATCACCATCTTCGCTGCCTCGCAGGCCGTCACCCAAAATTCTCCACAGCCGTGGATGAACGTCAGCCTCTCGCCCGAACAGCGTGCCGATCTGGTGTTGAAGCAGCTCACTCTCGACGAGAAGCTGGCGCTTCTGCACGGCAACGGAATGGCTCGAAATCCGTCCTGGACGATGCCGTTGACGGAGATGACTAACGGTGGCGCCGGATATGTGGAGGGCGTCAAACGGCTCGGCATACCTGGCATTGTGATCTCCGACGCAGGCTATGGCATAAGAGATAGCGGGGCAAATGGAAGATACTCGACAGCGATGCCCTCAAGCCTGGGAGCGGCATCGAGCTGGGATTTGGAGTCCGCTTGTGCGTTCGGCGAAGTAATTGGTGGTGAACTTCGAGCCCAGGGATACAACATGACTCTCGGTGGCGGGGTCGATCTGGCTCGGGAGCCCCGGAACGGTCGCACATTTGAGTATGCCGGTGAAGACCCACTTCTTGCGGGGAGCGTCGTCGGCAATCTTATGAAATGTGAGCAGGCTCAACATGTCATCGGCGACATCAAGCACTACGTGATGAACGACCAAGAGACAGGTCGCTTCTTTGTGAATGCCCTGATTTCCAAGCGGGCCATGCAGGAATCCGATCTACTTGCGTTCCACATCGCTATTTCGATCGCTAATCCCGGCGCGGTAATGTGTTCGTACAACCGGATCAATGGCGATTTCGGCTGCGAAAATGCGTACACATTGAGCGACGTGTTGAAAAGGGATTGGGGATTCAAAGGCTTCGTTGTCTCAGATTGGGCAGCAACTCACAGCACGGAGCAGGCTTCAGCGGCGGGTCTTGATCAGGAACAGCCAATGGCCGACTATTTCGGGCCTACACTGAAACAAGCCGTCACTGCGGGAAGGGTGCCCCTCTCGGAAATCGACGACCACGCACGCAGAGTCCTTTATGCGGAATTTCTTTCCGGAATAATCGACTTCCCAGTTGAAAAAAGCGTTCCGGATGTCGAGAAGGGTTTGGAAGCGGCACAACACGTCGAGGAAAAGAGCATCGTTCTGCTCAAGAACGATTCCGCGGTGCTCCCGATTGACCCGTCGAAGGTCCGTACCATTGCGGTTATCGGAGGTCACGCTGACGTCGGTATGATCTCCGGCGGAGGGTCGGCTCAGGTCGATCCCCCAGTCGGCAATGCCATCATGCCTCCGGGGAAAGGCACGACGCATTGGCAGGACCACATCTGGTTCCCCACTTCTCCTTTGAAGGCTCTCCAGACAAAGCTGCCCAATACGAAGATTGATTTTGATTCCGGCGCAGATTTGAAGTCCGCCGCGAGTCTTGCCAGAGGCGCTGACCTCGCGATCGTCTTTGCCTATCAGTGGCTCGCTGAAGACATGGATGCGAAAAGCCTGTCGCTCCCGGATAATCAAGATGCGTTGATTGAACATGTCGCAGAGGCAAATCCTCACACCATAGTTGTTCTTGAAACCGGTTCCGCTGTGACGATGCCCTGGGTGAACAAGGTTGCCGGCGTTGTCGAGGCATGGTACGCAGGCAGTTCGGGCCATAAGGCGCTCGCCAACGTGCTGGTCGGTGATGTCAATCCAAGTGGCAAACTTGCTCTGACGTTTCCAAAGAGTGAGAGCGATCTTCCCAGGCCTGTAATCGAACCAGCGCCACCTGTAACGCAAACTCCAACCCCTGCTGACTTTGCGAACGGTCCCCTCGGGAAGTTCGCAGTTCATTATGACGAAGGTGCAGCAGTTGGTTACAAATGGTTCGAAGTGCAGCACAAACAACCGCTCTTTGCATTCGGGTACGGATTGTCATATACGACGTTTGACTACACGACTCTGAGCGTTGACTCTACCGCAAAAACTGCGCGGTTCACGGTTAAGAACACCGGAACACGTGCAGGAGCCGAGATCGCGGAAGTGTACGCCCGACTTCCGAAAGGATCAGACGAGCCATTCAAGCGGCTGGTCGGATGGAAACGCATCACTCTTGCCCCCGGTGAGGCGCAGACCGTCACAGTCTCAATTGACCCTCAGGTCTTAGAGACATTCGACGAAACGATGAATCGCTGGAGTTTTGCGCCCGGCGACTACGAAGTCTTAGTCGGGCCATCGTCGGACAAAACTGCACTTACAGGTAGCTTACAGGTACGCTGAGATTCTGAGCGCACCCGACAAGTTTCACGCTTCCAGGCCATTGGGATAATGGCCGCCAATAAATGGGTATATGAATGATGAATGTTGCAGCCAGTGTCGACCGCACCAGTAGCGGAAAAGAGCATTTTGAAGTACTGGACGGTTTGCGAGGGAGCGCGGCCTTCCTAATCATAGTCTTCCACCTCTTCAACTACTCGTTCAACTTTCATGGCCCGTGGGCCCTGGTCAAACACGCATATCTCGCAGTCGATTTCTTCTTTGCTCTGTCGGGATTCGTCGTTGCGTATGCCTACGATGACCGCTGGGGGAAGATGACGACGCTGCAGTTCTTTCGCATCCGACTCATTCGTCTACACCCGCTTGTGCTGCTGGGAGCCACCTTGGGCTTGCTCTTTTACTTATTCGATCCGTTCGGCAAAGCGATGAACCATACGCCCGCCCTAATGCTGCTCCTCACCTACATCCTGTCACTTCTGTTGCTGCCGTCGCTTCCGACGGGGGGGCGGCCCAACGAGACACAGGCACTCAACGGCCCGGCATGGTCTCTGATGCAGGAATATCTTGGCAACATTGCCTATGCGCTGATCCTGCGTCGGCTTCGTACCACAGTCCTCACCCTCGTTTTTCTGCTCTCCGGAGCAGCTCTCTTTTGGGTGGCGAACGAAAAGGGGTCTCTCGACGGCGGCTGGGGCTACCCCGAGATGTGGATGGCTCCCCTGCGTCTGACCGCCTCCTTCGTTATGGGACTCTGGCTTTATCGGATTCATGACCACGTTCACTTTTCCAAGGTCGGACTCTTGCTCCTCTCGATCGTTCTCGTGATCTGTTTCCAGATGCCGGTCTTTTCGAAGGTGGGCGGACTCTCGTTGAATGGGCTCTACGACGCAGCTTGTGTGCTCTTTCTTTTCCCGTTGATTATTCTCTGCGGCGCGCATTCCAATGCCGGAGTGGGGATGATAAACCTGTGCAAGTTCAGCGGTCGCCTCTCTTACCCGCTCTACATAACGCACATAGGGTTCGTATACGTCCTGGCAAATTACTCCTGGACGCATCATCCGAGTATTGGCTTCACGGTCGGCTGGATTCTCCTTCTGCTGCCGACGGTGACCTTTGTAGCTTGGGTTGCGCTGAAGTTCAGCGACGAACCCGTTCGTGCCATGTTGACCCGACGTTACGGCATCGAGCGGCCAACGCCATAGCTAAGCAGTGATTGAAGCGTCAGGGAGCCAAGGATGCTGCCGAGGTTGACAATCCTGCCCGCTTCGCTCTTCCTCAACAAGGTAGAAGCTCGTGGGTCAATGCAACCAGAGAGAACAGGTTGATGTTGAAGATGCTCTGCAGCTCGTTTTCCGTCGATGCACTCGCACGCAGACCCAGCTAGAAAGTCAAAATTGAAGAGTCAGATTTTGGCCAAGGCTGAGCACAACTTACTCCTCCAAACGTAACACCTTGAATCACGGCCTTGAACCCAGCGTATGGTTTTTTACCCCGGCGGAGAGCGGGGTAACGACCGGCGCGGAGATGCCGATGAACTCTTTGGCGTAGAAGGAATAGGGCATCTGGTGAGAGTAGTCACCTGTGTATAACTGCTGAATGACCCATAGATTGCCGGAGCTGTCCGGGGCGAGATCGGCGAAGGACACGACGGCATAGCCGTTTAATGTTATAGGTTCATAGAGGATTCCGACGAAGCCGTTAGACGGGGAGATAGGAGATCCGGAGTTAGAAAACTCAGAGAGGGTTCCATTGCCGCCGGATCCACTGATGATCCATGCATTTCCGTCGCCATCGATGGCGACGTCGCCGCCCCGGTCTTCGATCTGATATACAAATCCGCCTCCTGTGCCAGAGCAAGGCGGAATGGGGGTAGCGCTTTCTTTGGCGAAACCCTCCGAGCCGACCGACCAGAGATCGCCCGAGGCATCGATGGCCACGCCCTCGGTTTCATCTTCGCCGCCGGGAGCTACCCCGCAGCTGTACTTGCCGAGCGTGGGTGGGTTGATGGCCGCTCCGGAGCTGGAAAACTCGTAGAAAAAGCCAGTTTGCTGGGGGAAACCCGTTGCAAGCCAGAGGTTATTGTTTGCATCGATGGCCAGGCCTGTCGGTGTTCTTATGCCAGAGGTGCCGGGGTTGGAGGTGATCATTTCTCCGGCGGGTGAAAGCTCGGCTACCCCGAAACCATAAGGAAGCCATGCGTTACCTTGTGCGTCAATGGCGATCGCTACTCCGAGCTGTGGGTTATTTGGGACAAACCCGGTAGACGGCGAAAGCGGAGCACCCGTATTCGAAAACTCGCTGACAGTTACGGTTGTGTTGACTCCAAAGGCAGGGTTTGTAACCCAGACATTCCCGGATAGGTCGACAGCAACGCCATTTGGACTCGATGGGCCTCCACCCATGTAGCCATCGGGTGGAGAAAGGACGGCTCCGAGAGTCGAAAGCTTCATCAGGCCATAGGCGGTAGAGGTACTGAAACCGGCGATCCAGACATTGCCGCCTGCGTCAACGGCGATCTGGTGAGCACCTTGGAAGATGGCCTCAGAGTTTCCGGCCCACGTTGAGTTCGGCACAGAAAAGTTCACAGCGACCGAGAAGTCGTTAGGCTGCTGGGAAAGAGCGGGAGTGAAAGTCAAAGCGGCGCTGCCGAGCGTATACAGCTCGGCCACATTCGCGCCGGGATGATGCGCGATATTTATGGCTGCCGTGGCCGTGTCAGTGGGCTGGGCTCCACTGGCCGTGCCATCGGCGGTTGCGTTCTCAAAAAGCGAGGAGCAGCTGTTGCTGCTGGTCAATCCGATACATGCGGCCAGCATGTTGGCCAGCGTGTTGATCTCGCTCTGAGGAACAGCTCCATTACCGGCTGGAGTAGCGGTAAGCGCGGCTCCTGTCGTACTGTCGGCGAGGTTGACTACATTGCCAAAAGCATGAGCGATGCCGGTTTGGGCAAGGGGCGTGCCGGAGCTGGAGACATGCGTCGCGCCATTCGCGAAACCTGCCATCACGTAGGCCGCTGCAATAGTCGTCACTTCATTCATCGTGAACGGCGAGTTGATGGTAAAGCTACCCGATTGCGGGCAGTTGCCCAAAATCGCCAGCATTCCTGAGGCAGTGTTATCTCCGGAGCCGGCATTGCCTCCAAGTGCATACGCATATACCTGTGTATTAGGAGTGCATTGATACATACCACTGATGGTGAAGCTGCCGTCGGCTGCCGTCGTCACGTAACCGCCCAGCGCGTCGAAAGCGCCTGTTAAGGCCGAGTTGAGCAGAGATACAGAAGCGTTTCCGTAGCCGCTTGTGTTGGCTGCCAGCAGGTAAACGTGCGCTCCGCTTACGGGCGTATTTCCGTGCAGTACCTTACCGTCGGGCGCAACAGTGATGGTATAGGCTGCCGTCGCGACGGTGCTCGAAGCATATCCAGGCGCGATGGCCACGGCCATCAACATTTCGGTTGAGCTCACCGTGATGGGGCCGGTGTAAGGAGTGGAGGAAGCCGTAGGAACGGTACCATTCGTGGTGAAGTAGATGGCCGCCCCCGCAGTTGCGTCGGTGATGCTCACCGTTTGCGCCGAGTTGTAGCTTCCAGCGGCTGGGGAAAACCCGGGCGCGGCCGTGGCTGGCGGCGGAGTGATAATATAGCCTGCCGTGACCACCGTGCTCGAAGCATATCCGGGCGCGATGGCCACGGCCATCAACGTTTCCGTCGAGCTCACGGTGATGGGTCCGGTAAACAGAGTGGAGGAAGCGGTGGGAACGGTACCATTCCTCGTGAAGTAGATGGCTGCTCCAGCCGTTGCGTCAGTAATGCTCACCGTTTGCCCTGAGGTGTAGCTCCCAGCGGCTGGGGAAAACACGGGCGCGGCCGTGGCTGGCGGCGGAAGAGAGATGGTATAGGCTGCCGTCTCCACCGCGCTCGAAACATATCCCGGCGCGATGGCCACGGCCATCAACGTTTCCGTGGAGCTCACCGTGATAGGTCCAGCATACGGAGTGGAGGAAGCTGTAGGAACGGTGCCATTCGTGGTGAAGTAGATGGCTGCCCCGGCAATTGGATCAGTAATGCTCACCGTTTGTACCGAGTTGTAACTTCCAGCGGCCGGGGAGAACACGGGCGCGCCAGTTGCTGGCGGCGGAGAGACGAGATTGCCATACTTGGCGTTACCGGTCGAGCAACCGGCAAGAATCAAGAAAAGACATGAAAACCCGAATACAGCCAAACGCATTATCGACTATCCTTCAGATCGGAAAACTCGAGAGTTTCGCAGATGAGGTAAGACGTCATAAGTCCAACAAACAGGGGTGCAGACGCGATTCCATGTTCCGTTGCCACGAATCGGCGAAATTGGCGGTAACGGCAGCGGTCTCGCTGGGACTCATGGCGGAGTTCTTAACGCCGAGCGACCCCTTTATCGAAAATGTACCGTCAACCAGAGACTTTCGAGGGGGAGGCACTTGAGCTAATTTGCTCCTACTCCTGAAAACTGCGTTCCTGGTGATTTATTCCACCGATTCAGAAAGTTGTTAGAACATTCACGCCAACGGACGAATACGTCTCTCGAACTGCAGGGCGACCGAACGGGATTTTATCCTCGATCATTCCGCTCGGTCATATTCAGCCCGCATATACGTTTGGGACGCCCTGTCCAACCGATTTGATCCTGCAGACCAGGTCTCCAGACAGCAGCACTGAGCCAGCGCAGCGTCTTAGAGCCTGCTATTAATTTCCTGCCAGTAGAGGTTTGCGAGCATGAGGCAAGCACAGGTCAGGGAGCGGAATGCCCCCCAAGCGTGGCCGCCGGCGTCCGTTTTACAGCTAAAGTCCAACACGACGGACAAGGTCTGGAAGCGCGGATCGGAACGCAGCGAATCAAACCCAGGCCCGAGGAGAACCCCCGGATTCGATCGATCTTCAAAATCCCTTTCGAGCCAGGTCAAAGCCTGATCTTTATCGCCTAAGGCTCCATAAACCATGGCGATTTCTGGAGCATACGGGGTAGCCAGGAGCGAGCGGTTCGTGAGTTATGGCGCAACGATCGGATTTATCTGCGTTCTCGCCAGCCTCGAACGCACGGTGGACCCGCTTCCGATTCTCCTCGAGGGCCTGCGGCTTGTCGGCGTCTCGGTGGGACCGCGCGATGTTCTCGAGGAGATGAACGCTGCGATCGCGCATGCCACATGCAGCAAGTGATCGATAGCGTCTTCGATTTCAAGCAGGCGCGCAATGCTATGAAGCATATGGAGAGCGGGCGCACTTCGGCAAGATCGTTATCCGGATCTGAGAAGCGCAGCTGTTACGGCATTTATGCGTCTACGGCTTCTTGTCCTGCATGTTGTGCGCTGCGACGAGCCAGACACCCTGCGTCTTGGTCACGACATAGGTATCGATCTCTGAAAATGGAGGAATTCGATCTCCATCGACAAGCAGGATTCCTTCTGAAAATTGCCAGGACACCTGCACCAGGGCTACCTCTGGTCGAAGAAACTCTATATGGTCAACTGTGACCGTCGGTGGCGCGCTCTTCCTGGAGATCGCTTCAAAGGTATCGGACCAGAGCTTTTCGTTCTCAGTCGCGGATTGCAGACGCAGCTGGCCGAAGCGGTCTACAACTTCTACGGCATGTGTTTCGTGCGCGGCCAGCCGTTTTGAGTCCAGATTCTGATATGCCTCGACCCACTCTGAGATGAGAGCCCGGATCGCGCGTTCTTCAGTGGCCCTAGATGACCGCCACAGATCGCCGGCAAGAACCGACGACGCCAAGAGCAGCGCACACCCGCCTGTTGCCACCGCCACCATGATCAAGAACTTGCCCATCCATTTACCTATCTGTTCTTCAGACTTCATGACGCAAAGCAGCCTTTCGGGCTTGAGGTTTGATTTCGAATGAGGGAAGCCTGCGAATTCCGAGTTAGTTGGCAATTCGCAGACGCTTCATTTGTTAGTTGGCTGCGATTCCGTTAAATCCAGAATTCGGACTGAAGCCGCTGGCCCGGCCCAGGTTCTTGAGAGTTCCATCTTTCAGCAAACTTCCTGCGACTTCACGGGAAGAGGGACTCCCGTAATCAATGACCGCCGAGAGACGACGCGATCCGTCGCACGAGCCAACCACACCTCCCACGGAAAGTAGAAGACCTTCGACCGCATCCGCCACTTCATCGGTGTGCTCAGCAGTGCATTAAGGAATCGTCCAGCGACCTTTGTCCGCTGCATAGTATTGCGGATGTTGTTGTTCACCATGAAGTAATCCAGCATGCGTTCGAGGCGCCGCAGTTCAGCACCGCGAAGCCACGGCAGGACGTTTTTTCCCAGCGGAAGTCCCGCCCACTCCTCCAGCGATGCCGGCTCTCTCACGCCCATCTCCTTCAATTGCGGCCAGATGGGAATACCCGGATAGGGCGTGAAAATGTTGGGTGAAAAGCTGACGTTTCTGTGTTTCCGCGCAATGTCATTCATCGTCTGAAGCGTCTCTACACGGTCCTTCTCCTTCTCGCCCGGATAACCGAAGATCAGGTTGAAACTCACGCGGATCCCTCCCAGCTCGGCCTTGCGCGCCGTTTCATACATCTCTCCGAGACGCTGATGACGTTTATTCATAAGCTTCAGAACCGATTCAGACGTAGACTCGGTTCCGAACCCCATGAACCGGACGCCGCTCGCGCCCATCATCCGGACCTCGTCGTCGGACATCCTGGACAGGAAATCGGTGGAAGCCTGGAAAGTCCAGGTAAAGCGAACTCCCGACTCGTAGATACCTCGCGCGATCGCCACCGCCCGCTTCACGTCTACCGGGAAGTTTGAATCGAGCAGCGCAACTTCTTCGATCCGATACTTCGTAACAAGGTCGATCAACTCTTCCACAACATGCTCGGCGGAGTAAGCATTGAACCGCCGGTGATAAAAGACCGTATCCGTGCAGTAGTTGCAGGCATACGGACACCCCACGCTGGTCGCATAGGTCAGCGTCCGGATGCCCGAGACGCGCTCGTATGCGTCGAAGTCCGCCAGATGGAAGGCCGGAGCGGGAAGATCCATCAGGCGCGCGACAGAGCGCTCCAGGTTGTGGATGATCGTCCCATTCCGCTTGTAGGAAAGACCGGTCACCCCATCCAGACCTTCCCCCCTCTGGTAACGCTGAACCATCTCAAGTAAAGTGAACTCGCCGGGCCCGCGCACCACCGCATCGACCAGCTCGTTTTGCAGAGTCTGCTCTGCGGTCAGCGTCGGGTGCCATCCTCCGAAGACGACCGGAAGATCGGGAAGTGCAACCTTCACCAGCCGAGCGATGTTCAGTGCGGCCGTAATCATCGGACCGGTCAGCACTGAAATCCCAAGACAGAGCGCATCGCTGCACTCACGCAGGATGCGCTGGGGAGCGTCTGCGTCGATCGCTGCATCGATCATGACAACCTGGAAGCCGTGGTTCAGCAGCGGCGCGGCCAAAGCCAGAATGCACAGTGGCGGCCCGAGCGCCGGGCCATCGTACGCGGGGTAAAACAATACGACTTTCTTCCTTGTGGTCGACGTGGAGGCGCGTTTCGCCGCACCTCTACTTGGCGCTGGCAATATCTGAGTCACCAGGGGAGGAATAATCATCGGCGGCTCCAAATCCGTGTAGTTTTGTTTTCCCACTGTCATGCACACCTATAGAACCTGGCGCGGGCGATTTTTATTCCAGCTATCTTGATTTGAGTTGGTGTCCAGTGTTTAAGCGCTGGCATTCCTCTCGTGCGCCGGGCACCATACCGGTGCACCACCTCGAGAGCTCCAAAGCCTGGACGGAATCGCCGGAATTGAACTGCTTCCCGGCCCGGTACGTCACCCGGCTGGCGAGTTCGGCATAGAGAAAACATCTGCCTTGGGCTGGGCTCGATCTTCCCTGGCTTCAGGCGCGGCGTGCGCAGTTGGACTGTCCTCCAGGCCCGAGGCGGGAATGTAGGCACAAATCAACGAGAGGGTGGATATGACTACGGCTGGGGGGACAAGCCGCATTTCGCGCCTCACGAACAACCGGCCTCAAAGACATACGGGTTCTTCGGACTGCACGACGCACGCCTCATCAGCGCGCGCAGTCGCTCCACAAGTACCCTTCGGCTGAACGGTAGTGTCGCGTATTCATCGGCACCCATTTCCAAGTGCAGGGGCTTGTCCCACGACATCTGAGCTCGCGCCAAGAATTACAAGGGCCATACCGGGAAACAAAATTCACAAATCTTCGTTAACGATTAAATCCCGAGGCTTCCGGGTACGGCAGAATCGAAGATCACTGCAGAAGGGAGGTCTTTGACGAAGCATCGCCAGATCACCCAAGCCGCTTGAGACGATATCGACCCAGCACGCTTTTGTTGGACACTGCACAACGAGTGCCTCTTGAACCAAGCGATTTTGTTCCGAACGTCCGCATAGGATGACCATCGCCGCTGTCTTCCACGGAGTGAAGTCCCGCCTTCTCGCTTACTGGTACGTAGCTAGAATCTTGCCGGTCCGGTCGTCCAGCGTGGCCACCAGCCAAGAGATCCAGGCGGGTTGTTCAGTTGTTGCATGCCCGCCCACAGCATCCCATTCGTGCCGCGCCGGCCGGTCCCGCACCACTTAGTTTCGCTTCCAGACCTCATCCCCGTCGGTGAACACCTGCATCCGTTTGTAGTGGCTTTTGAGATAGGCGCGCATGGGTCCAAGGTGGTCCTGCCACGGACGAGCCCGATCGTTGGGGGCGTTCAATCGCCGCGACCAGAGGATGTACTTCACCTGTCTCCGGTCGATTTGCTGTATAGCAAGGCCGACGAACTCCGGACGCGTTTCTTCGTTCGCGATGAGCGAGTCAACAAAAGTTGGGTTGCGCAGGCCCAAGGGAACGTAGCTCTCAGGCCATGCGGGCTGAAAGAAAAACTCCCCCGGCCTTGTATGTTGTGCCAGCCATAGGAATTTGTCTGCTTTTTGTTCGGGCAGGATCGCCTTGCCCGCGGGCAGCGCAACGGCTGTCTGAGTGTGACTATGCCTTGACCAGCTATTCCCGATTGCTAAGCACACCACGACAAGCCACCCGGCAACAATTACGCAGGTCCTCCGCCCGGCAACGCGGGTCGCCGCCCAGACAAGAAGGATGAGCCCTGGCATCGAGACACAGTACACTCGTAGCCAGTTGACGCCGGGAAGAATCTCCAGCAGCAGGAAGAGGCCCGTCGAAGCCAGCAGCAGCAGTTCTGCTAATGGAAGAGCCGCGTTGCGGCGATTCCGCCAGCAATACCAGAGCACGGTCGGATAAACGACAGGCGGCACCGCATAGACAAGCAGATACGGGGCCAGACGAGGCAGTGTATGCCAAGCAAGGGCCTCGGGAAGTCCTGGAAACCAGGTCCCAAACCAGTAAGCAAGATACTGCCGCGGATAGACCACCTGGTAGTACCAGAGTCCCCGCCAGCCGACCCCCTTAATCAGCGGGATGTTCATCACGAACAACACCAGGCTGAAGGCCGCCACCACGACAGTCCCGTTCCACAGGACGCGTCCCCATGGCTTGCCCACAGCAATCCCATCCCACCCAAGGGACATGAGCACAGCCAGCAGCACGGCAGCACCAGCCGTCTGGGTAAAGCACGAGGCAACGCCGAGCAGGATTCCAGCGGCGGCAACCCGTGGAGTAGTCCTCACCGGCATGATGATCCTGACCGCGCACAGCACAGCCAACAAACTGAACCAGTGATGGGTCGCGTTCAGCAGCCTTGCATAAGTGAGGCCCAGAAACAGAAACGACGCAAGTAGGGCAAGCTCCTGTTCCATCAACCGCAGCGCAATGCTGAAACATATCCAGCAGAGTGCCACACCCAGCAGAAGCACAGCCGCATTCGTCACCCAGATCCGCGGCCCGAAGAACTTAAACAACGCAAGGTAAACGAACACTGTTCCAGGGGGGGTGAACTCGAAGAAGTCGAGATAGATGTGCTCTCCAAAGAACGTCCGCTGGGCATAGACCCAAAAGAAGATCTGATCTCCGCCGAGAAGATAAGGAATACCGCGGATGGAGAACAGGTTCATGTAAAGGTAAAGTGGAGCACCGATGAACAGAGCGTGCCAAACCCCGTTGTGTTTGCTGCTGCGATCGCTGTTCGTCATTCGGACAGCCGTCTGGTCTGAGCTCGGCTAGGGGCCATTTGTCCGGTTAGGTGCTTATTTGCCCGAGGATACTTTAAGAAACCGGATGATATCTGCACGTTCATCAGCCTTTGGCACGTGGAAACTCATATCGTTGTCGGGAATCAGCGACTCCGTATCGGTAAGCCACTTATTCAGAGAAGCTTCATCCCATGTCATGTGCGCGGCTTTCAAAGCGTCCGAATACTTGAAGGTCGGAATGCTGCCTGCCGGCCGGCCATAGACATTTCGCAGCCGCGGACCCTCCTTGTCTTGATCCAGGGAGTGGCACCCTGTACAGCGTTTTTCAAAGAGCTGTTTGCCGCGATCTGCATCGCCTGCTTGGTATCCGACCATGGCTCCGTTCTCAGCTGCCCGGCCAGGCAACGGAGATACGAGCGACAGGGTTACCAAGCTGATGAAAAATAGCATTGAGAGAGTTAAAGCTGCGCGGTCTCTCTGAACCTTGGCAGTCATTGCGGTTCGATTCATCACGTTCTTTTCGGTCCTCTAGTTGGCTGGTGGCTTGTTTCGTAGCCCTTCAATCTGCTGCTTGACGTGTTTGCGTTCTGCCTTCGCCCAGTCATAAATGAGTTGCCGCTCTTCGGAGGAAAGCCGCGCCTTAGGATGAAGAATCAAATATTGCTTTTCTGGCATCTGCCCGCTGCGCGCTTCAGAAGCGATCTTGGTTAGCAGGTCGATCTGAGTCTCAAGGTTGTAGCGCTGCCATTGCGACATGTTCAGATGGTTTCGACCGTCGTGTACGTCGTGCTCTACTAACCAGGAGCCTGGCGCCAGCCTGCTGTATAACGGCCACTCGGTATTTGTCGAATGACAGTCCGCGCACTTCGTCTGCAGCACGTGACGCACGTCGTCTGGGACCGCGCTTCCATCGAGGAGAGGCACATCCGCCGTCACCCCAGAGCGCAGGTTGCCCCAGGGATGAACAAATGAGAGAGCGATGCTCGCCGCGAACAGCGCGCCTGCAGTAAGAGCTATCCTTGTGGGATTCATGCCAACGGCATCTCATGCAACTCGATCGGGGCGCCGGACAGCGACGAGTCCACAATGGCGAGTTGATGCTTCTGCGCCACGAAATTTACGTGGGTAATTCCCAGCACATCATGAAGTTTGTCGGCTGACACCTTCATTGGCCCAGGGGAGGGTGCGGCGCCGGGCGCGGGTTGCGGAAACGCGGTGGACATTGCGGTGTGAAACGCAACGTTCCCCTCCACCTTCTGCATGACCTGATGGATATGGCCATTGAGTACTGTGACAGAGCCAAACCGCCTCAACATCGCGAAGGCCTGCTCGCTGTCCGACGTTCCCCATCCCCAGGTCGGATACACAGCCCAGAGTGGAATGTGCGCAAAAACTACAATGGGAGTGCTGCCCTTCAGCCCGCCGAGATCCTGCTTCAGCCAGTCAAGCTGCGCCTGACCTAGCTTGCCCATGCCCTCAAGCTGGACCACATTCACCAGTCCGATAAAGTGGACGCCCTTGTGATCGAAGCTGTACCAGCCATTTCCCTTGGATCCTTTGCCATACCTATCCAGATACATCTTGCCGTCATCGACTGATGTGTCATGCTCACCGGGAACGTAGAACACCTGTCGCTTGGCGCCGATCAGCACCTGATCTAGTGTGTCGAACTCAGCAGGTTTGGAAGAGTGGGTCAAGTCTCCGGTATGAATCAGAAAATCCGGGACACTGGAATAGGCGCCGATCTTGTCCAATGCGGCCTGCAAGGTTGCTGTCACGTCAGCATTCGCCGGCTTATTGAAGCCGATGTGGCTATCGCTGATCTGTATAAAGCTAAAGTCTGACTGCTTCAGCTCATGATGAGTCTGACCGAAGAGACGCGATACGGGGACGCCTCCGGCCAAACTCCAGATCAGTCCAGTGCCGGCCCAGGCCATGCACTTGAGAAAGCCCCGGCGATCAATGCCGTCCGGACTTACGCTGCCTTGATTCGCATCAAGAGTTAGTTCGACAGAATGAATATGGTTTCGTGAAGATTCGCTCATGAAAGCTCTCCAGGTTGTTCTACTTTGAATTGCCAACGCACACTGCAACCGCGGTCGGCCATGGGCTGCTGATGTTCAACGTCGTCCGTAGATTCGCAAAGCTGGAAGAGGTCACGCTCGACGGAAACTAACTCCGCCGCTCTCTAGCTCATGCACACCTGTAGAACATGGCGCAGGCGATTTTTATTCCAGCGATCTTGATTTAAGTTGTTGTCCAGTTGTTTAAGCGCTGGTATTCCTCTCGTGCACCGGGGACCATGGCACACTAGCGGACCCCTATCAAGACACTTAATTGATCAAATCGAAGGAGCTGGAGGGCGACTTTGCAGGGTCATCTTCATTCCATATCGCGCTCTCAGTGAGACAAGGCCCCGGGGTTCTACTTTATGACCTGGCACGAGGCGCAACCGATAGCGCTGGGCGAGTGTTGCAAGGATCAACATTATCTCCGTCATCGCAAAAGATGCGCCAATACATACCCGGGGCCCAATACCAAAAGGTAAATATGCGAAACGCGAGCGGGCGCCACTGCGATCGGGCGAGAATCTTTCCGGATCGAATTGTTCGGGATGGTCCCACAACTTTGAATGCCTGTGTAGCACCCAGGGAACGATCGAGACAATAGCGCCCTTCGGAATCTTCACGCCGCAGACTTCATCGTCCCGCAGGGCTCCGCGCCACGGCATGGTATGGGTCGGCGGATACAGCCGAAGCGCTTCCTCGACGACCATGCGCGTATAGGGGAGTCGGGCGACATCCCCGAACGCGGGTGTGCGACCGCCCAGCACTGCATCAAGTTCCGCATGGAACTTGGCTTCCTGCAGTGGGTGTTGCGAAAGCAAATACCATGTCCACATGAGTGCCAGCGCCGCGGTCTCGTGGCCTGTCCCGAGGATGGTAATGATCTGGTTATGCAGCTCTTGAGCGCTCAAGCCGCTGCCGGTTTGCGGATCTTTCCGCTCCAACAGCCGTCCTAGGAAATCGTTCGCTGAGTGGGTCGCGCGCCCGTTCCGCCTTACGATGAGGCGATCGATGGATGCATTGAGATCTTTGAATATGTATCGTTGCCGATAACCCTTATAAAATTTCCACGCCCTATCGAGTAGCGGCGCAAAATCAAGCAGGTCGACTATCCTGTCTCCCTCATAACGCCTGGATGTGAGTTCCATGATGCAAGCAAACTCCGCGCTGTCAACGGAAAACACGATTCGGGAGATGATCTCCAGTGTCAGCTTGGCCATTTCCGTGTGCACCTCGATGACGGTCAGTGGCGGTAACGCCGTCCATCTACCGAGCACCCTCTGAGCGGCGTCCACAATAGACGCCGAGTTTTCAAGGAGAGAAGGGTAATCGAAAGAAGACGACATCGTTCGACGCCGTTGGCGCCACTCTTCTCGGTCTTGCGCTGCAAAGCCCTTGATCGGCCAAGCACGTAGAGTGCGCTGTTCGACGCCGCCCTTGATGTAATTGGCCGCCTTATCGATCAGCACATGCTTGATACCCGCAGGATCGTTGACGAGGAAGGTGTGGAGCTTGAAATATTGGACCTCGGAGAGCGGTTGATGAAAGACGTCATCGTGAAAAGCCGCGATGGCATTGTCCCGCACCACCCGAATGTATTGGAGGAACGGCAAGGGACTTGCAGGCGGGATTGGCCTGGCAAGAACAGGCGATCCCTGGAACAAATCAGCATCAACAGTTTCCACAATCGTCGCCTTTAGTGATGGAGATTTCGCGTGATCTCTGGCTAATGAGCAGCTGGAGTGATGTGCAACAGACTCAGTTATCCCGTGCGGACATTTCCCGCCCGCGTATGCTGCCGAGCGCTTTAGTCGCATAGGATCCGATGACCCATCGAATCAGCAAACAAACCGCGGGCACAAGTTCGAGGTCCTGCCTGGCGCGCATAAGCCAGCGTCTTACCAGAACTACGAATCGCTTTGCCCGAATCATTTTCATGACAATTACATCCGCAATCGGGAGCGTCCGAATGCGCTTCAAAAAGCAGCTTTCATGTGCTCGCGCTACCCTGCGGCTAGCTCTTGCGATGCCCAATCACCGAATGGTTAAAACCAATTTCAAGGTTGCTCTAGCGCTGAGTTGATGAGCTCAAGTGGCTTTTTCCTCGAGAAAAAGCCACCTTTGCTCTCCGCTATCACACGGAAGGCCGAAGTTTGCCTTAGCAGTTGCAAAGCACGGCTCTGTTAGCGACTCAACCTGCCGCATCGCTTCTTTGACCGGCCGGTATCGACAAGGTGCAGTGCAGCCTGCACACCTATGAGAACTGGCGTCTGCGACTTTTATTCCAGGGAGTGGGCGCATTTTCAAAAAAAGAAGAACGAATACCGCTACACCGCATGGGCAGAAGGAACTGTTATCACCGAGAGATTACTTCCTCAGATGCTCGATGCGCCTGTAGCTACGTCGTTGGGAATAAAAACCCGAAATTCCCGTTTACCTCGGATAGTGGAGGAAAGACATGGAGAAATATGAAAGTGTGATAAAGCGTCCGGTAAACCGCCGCTCTCTCTTGAAAAGCGGAATGCTGGCAGGAGGCGCAGCAGTCGTCGGCGCTAGCACTGGCTTGTTCAGTGGAGGGAAGTCAGCCTTCGGCCAAGACGGCGGCCGTGGCCTTACCAAAGGCGATGTCGCCATCCTTCGATTCCTGGCTGCGGCAGAGCTTATCGAAAGCGATCTCTGGACACAATATGCGGAACTGGGCGGTATCGGCAATAATCCACCGATTGAGGTAGACCCGAACCAACAGTTGAACAGCTATCAGGCTGCCCTCTCGAATCTCGACGGCGATGGCCCGCAATACATAACCAGCAACACAATCGATGAAATCAGCCACGCGACCTTCTTGAATGGTTATCTGGAATCCAAGGGCGCCGACCCGGTGGATTTCAGCGAATTTGAAACCTTACAAGGGAGCACAGCAACTGGAGCTGAGGATATCGGCCGTCTCACTAATCTCCAGCACCTGAATGTGGACACCAGCTGGAATAAAAATCGCCTGCGCCATGTTCTACAGGTGTGCATGAGCTAGAG
>Ga0206870_1029_pt1 | contig 38855 bp, 38 predicted proteins | sample Alteio_BWOrgCont_36_FD_152620 | JGI IMG/M metagenome (GOLD analysis project Ga0206870, IMG submission 152620) | Enriched cells from forest soil in Barre Woods Harvard Forest LTER site, Petersham, Massachusetts, United States -... | ecosystem: Environmental > Terrestrial > Soil > Temperate forest >... | reverse complement strand
CGTCGATAGAAGGCGGTTCGACTGCTGCGTCGCCCTGCTCTTTCCATCGTTTAACGTTCACGCCCATCACGAGGAGCCATAGCATAAGCGATGCCTCAGCGAAGATGCCGAGGCCCTCGATACAGAGGGACAGAGAATGTGCGAGATTGGGGGTTAGAAAGGCCAGCCAGCCCAAACCAGCTAATGCCATGAGCGCGCCAAGAATGCGAGGCAGGAAAGTGGACCTGAAGATAAGGTAGCCGATCAGCAGGCAATAGGGTCCGAAAAACAGCAGGGGGCTGATGGGTAAGGAGACGAGAGGAAAGAGGCCAAGAGTCATTACGACGCATCCCGCGAGGCTGAAGAGCGCCGCGATCAAAGAGAGGCTCCTGTTCACTGGCTTGAACATGGCATAGAAGAGCAGCGTCAAAATAACATACCAGCCAGTCGCGATGAGATTTATCGCATTGCCATAGGCAACAAGCTTGCGGCCAACCAGGATCTCGGCGAATATTGCCGTCAGAAAGTAAACCAAATAAACGACACCGGTTATCCTAGCCGCGGGGCGCGGCGGCAATGCTTCAGCAATCCGTTCCGTCATTCCTGCTGCACTCATATTCGTTTAACTTCGCTCGTCAGTGAGCCTCCAGACCGCGACCATGCTACGTCGCGTCCCACTCAAAAGTCTGATCAATAGCGCTCATTTCCGCCAGATGCGCCGTCCATTCGGACGTGCGTTCAGGCCTTCAAGTACGCCATCACCGCTAGTACAGCCGCTTCTCTCGCCTCTCTGCTTCCTCACTCTCTGGAAAGATGCCGACTCCGGCATCCCCGTCCTCAAAGATGCAAGAGCCGAATGTACAAAGTTGCCATAACCCAAACGATTCGGCAGGCCTCGCTTCAGCCCATGAGAAGGGCGCACGGTTCCGATACGGTCTGGTTCATTGCACTATCGTGCTCACCGTCGCCGTGTTGTTGGCCAGGTTCGGATCGAGGGTCTCCTCCGTGACAATGCCACTTTCGTGAATGACCGTGCCTGATGGCGCTGTCACCTTCACCGTCAGCCGCACTGTCCACGTGGTGTTCGGAGCCATGGCGCTGTTCTCATGGCACACAATCTGCCCTGTGCCCTGATAGGGCGGAGTCGCACATGTCCCCAGCCCGGGAGTGCCGGAGATTCGAATGTAATCAAACGTTGTCCCCTCCGGCACCCGGGTTCTCAGCACTTCATAGTCGGCGTTTCCGGGACCGAGATTCCACACCGGGAAGGTGTACGTAAGAATGTCCCCGTCATGGACCGTCGTTGCAGCTGGTGATACCCGCAGATACAAATCCGCCGTATTTCCCTGCGCAAAGGCGAATACCGGACCTTCGTGATCGAACCCGCCTGCCGCGTAAACCACTCCATCTACCACTGCTGGTGAGGACTCCACATAAGTCTTGCTCGGATAGCTCCATAACTCATGGCCGTCCTTGGCATTCAGCGCGTAAAGGTTGAAGTCATCCGAGCCGACGTAGACCACCCCGTTTGCCACTGCAGGCGACGATTCTATCGAGTCTCCTGTGGTAAAGCTCCAGATTCTCGCGCCTGTCTGTGCGTTCAGCGCGTAAACAGCGTCGTCCCACGATCCGATGTAAACCACGCCGCCCGCAACCGCCGGCGACGAGGTGATAAAGCTTTCCGTCTGATAACTCCATAAACGAGCGCCGGTGCTTGCCCGTACGGCATACACCGTCCCGTCAAATGAGCCGACATAAACCACACCATCCGCCACGGCGGGCGATGAATCCAAAAAACCGTCTGCGATGGCATCACTCCACAGTACAGCCCCGGTAGTGGCATTGATCGCTCTCAGGTTGTTATCGAACGAGCCGATAAACACCACTCCATTCGCCACCGCCGCCGAGTCCCACCCTCCAACGAAATTACCGTCGCTCCAGAGCATCTTGCCGGTGCTGGCATTCAGCGCGTACAGCGTTTCAGGCATGCCCCCGCTGACGTACACCACTCCATCGATCACTGTGGGCGGCCCGACAACCGGGTTCGATCCCGTGACAAAGCTCCACAGCCGTTGCCCTGTGTTGGCATTCACGGCATAGAGAATGCCGTCATAAGAGCCGATGTACACCACACCGGCGGCCACTGCAGGGGCGTCGAGGATAGGCTGCACGCTTCCTGTGCTGAAGCTCCACAGTCTCTCGCCCGTGCTGGCATTCAGGGCATAGAGATTGCCGTCGTCAGAGCCGATATAGGCCACCCCATTCACCACCGCCGGCGAGGATTCCACAAAAGCTCCCGTTGCATAGGTCCACTTCAGCGCCAGCCCGCCAACATTGTTTACTCCCAGCTCTGTCTCATAAGGATTCCACCGCTGCATGTTATCCCGGTGAAACTGCGCCCACTTCGCGCCCGGGAGATTGTTGGAAATCTGACCACTTGCGCATGGCGCTGGCGATGCCACAACCCACAGCAGCCACATCCAAGGCACGAATACCGCAATTCTGCAGGCAATACTTTCCCTGCGATCATCGGGTGAGATTGACCGATTCATACACCCTCCAAATATTTGGAACTGCGCAGAGCAGGGAAGAGAGACACCAAGGGCATTCTTTTTTTGATATATGTGCAGGCCTACAAGGTGGGGGGCGATGCAGTAGCCTTAGTCGTGCGCCCGCGCAGAGGCAGAGCTTTCGCTCTGCGCGGGTTCGAGCAGCTAAGGTGTATCACCGAAAGCACTGCGTTGTCCACGACGCCGGCTCGTTCCGTCGACACCCCTTGCGCCACGCCTCGCTGCAGCGACTATCCATGTTCCGGGATGGCGCGCCCCCGGATAATGCAGAGCTTTCACTCCGCGCGGGCTTGAGCCATTGAGATTTGTTTCGCGGCCACAAGTTGCCAAGCGGCGAAAGACAACTATTTAGCTCCGCAGATACGCCATCACCGCTCTCACCGTCTCTTCCTTCGCCTCTCTAAGAGACACACCCGGCGGCCGGCGCAGCGCAGCACCGTGAGACAAAGCGTCCACCATATGGGTCACGACGAATACGACCTTGTCGAGCTGGCGTCTTTTCTTTATCTCGCGAGCTCTCGCGGCAATCGCCAGTCGGAAAGCCCCATGCAGCCGCACCGCGAAGTCCCTCGACTCGCCTGCCCTGTGTGGAACTACCGTCATCAGCATCTCGTAGAGCTCCGGATCACCCTCGTGCGCCTTCACCATCCCCTCCACCATCGCGCGCACAAACTCTTCAAGAGACGACGCGGCATGTTCGACCAGCACTGTATGCACCATGCGATCGATCTCCTGCACATGCCTCTCATGCAAAGCGGCAAAGATTGCTCCCTTGTCCGGAAAGTACTGGTACACCGACCCGATGCTCACACCTGCCACCTCGGCAATGCGGTTCGTCGTGATCGCGCCCTCGTGCTTCAGAATTCTCACCACCGCATCCAGCATCGCCTCGACCGTTTGCCGTGCGCGACGCTGCTTCGGCCGCCGTCGAGCCTGGCTCTTGAGAGTTTTCGCCATGGCAACGAGCCTATCAAAACATGAGCAATATTTTATATATATGAAACATTACCGCGCCACTCTTCCTCTAAGGCATCCACAGCAATGCGAGTAGACAATGCCATCCTTGTCTCCTAGCCTTGTACATAGATATATGAGCATTGCTCATGTTTAAAGGGGAAGCCATGACCTATCTCATCACCGGCGCAACCGGAGACATTGGATCCAAAGTCGTTCAACTGCTGCTCGCACGCGGAGAGCGCCCGCGAGTCTTCGTCCGCAATGCGGAGCAAGCCCGCGCGCAATTCGGCGATCGCGTCGAAATCGTTGCCGGCGATCTCTCCGACGCTGACTCGCTCACTACCGCCCTGAAGGGAATCGACTCGCTCTTCCTCATCAACAGCGGTCCGCAAATTCCCCAGCGTGACACAATCGCCGCCACTGCTGCCCGGGCCTCTGGCGTCCAGCACATCGTCAAGCTTTCATCGCTGGACGTCGAGCAGAGCCTGGCCATCGGCGCATGGCATGAGCAGGGCGAGGCCGCCATCCGCGCCTGCGGCATCCCCTTGACCTTCATCCGCCCAACAGGATTCATGTCGAACCTGTTCGCCTGGGCGCACTCCATCAAGACCGAAGGCATCGTCCGCTCCTCCACCGGCAACGGCCGCCGCCCCTTCATCCACTCCGACGACATCGCAGCCGTCGCAACCACAGCACTCACCAACCGCGGCTACCTCGGACAATCTCTGGCTATCACCGGTCCCGAAGCCCTCAGCTTCGCCGAAATCACCGCGAAGATCTCGGCTGCCATCGGCAAGCCTCTCGTCTACCAGCCCATCTCCGACGACGAAGCCGCCCAGCGCTTCTCCGCCACCGGCGCGTCTCCCGAAGAAGTCGCAGCTCATGTGGCGCTCTGGCGCGCCATCCGCGAAGGACGCCTCGCCACCGTCGCTGACCAGGTCGAGCACGCCCTCTGCCGCCCGCCCCTCACCCTCGACCACTGGCTAGCCGAAAATGCCGCCGCCTTCCGCTGAGCCCGCCGCTCGCTGCCGTATACTTTTCGGGGTTAATTCAGAGGTTAATTAATGTCTCTGTTCAGGTGTCTGCTCTTGGCGGGAATCACTCTCGGTTCGAATCTCTGCGCAAGACCCGCCGGCGCTCAGCAGGACGATTGGTGGAAGCACGCCGTCATCTATGAGATCTATCCGCGCTCCTTTCAGGACTCCAACGGCGACGGCATAGGAGACATCAACGGCATCACCTCGCGCCTCGACTACCTCCACGACCTCGGGATCGACGCCATCTGGATCACCCCCATGTACCCGTCGCCCGGCATCGACTACGGATACGACATCTCCGACTACACCGCCATCGATCCCGAATACGGCGCCATGGCCGACTTCGACCGCATGGTCGCCGAGGCCCAGAAGCGCGGCATCCGCGTCATCATGGACTACGTCATCAACCACACCTCCGACCAGCACCCGTGGTTCATCGAGTCGCGCTCCTCGCGCACCAATCCCAAGCGCGACTGGTATTTCTGGCGCGACGGCAAGACTCCCGGCCCGCCACCCGCCGGCCAGCCGCCCAACAATTGGCAGTCCTGGTTCGGCCACTCCGCCTGGACCTACGACGAGAAGACCCGCCAGTGGTACTACCACTACTTCTACAAGCAGCAGCCCGATCTCAACTGGCGTAATCCAGAAGTCGAGAAAGCCATGACCGACGTCCTCCGCTTCTGGATGGACAAAGGAGTCGACGGCTTCCGCATCGACGCCGTTTCCCGCCTCTTCGAAGATCCCAACCTCCGCGACGACCCGTACCTGCCCGGATACAACGCCTACGGCGACCGCAACATCCAGCACCTCTACACCGACAACTTCCCCGAGGTGAACGAAGTCCTCCGCCGCCTGCGCAAAGTCGTCTCCCAATACCCCGGAGACCCCGTCCTCATCACCGAAGCCGATGAGCCCAACATCGCCGAGCTCACCAAACTCTACGGCTCGGGAGACGAAGTCCAGCTACCCATGGACTTCCAGATCGCCGACCTCAACAAGCTCTCCGCGCCCGACTTCCGCGCCCTCTTCGATCAGGTCGAGAGCAACTCCGCCCATGGACAGCCCGAGTTCTTCTTCAGCAACCACGACCAACCCCGCCAGTGGGACCGCTACGGAGACGGCGTCCACAACGACGAAATAGCCAAACTCATGGCCACGCTCCTGCTCACCACCCGTGGCACCCCGCAGATGTACTACGGCGAAGAAATCGGCATGCGCACGACCGACCCCGCCCGCATCGAAGACGTCCACGATCCCATCGGCAAGCTCGGCTGGCCCAAAGAAAAAGGGCGGGACGGCGAACGCACCCCCATGCAGTGGGATAACTCGGCTAACTCTGGCTTTACTACCTCACCTAAGCCCTGGCTGCCTATCCCGCCATCCGCGTCTACCTATAACGTCGAGACCGAGAAGAAGGACCCCAACTCCATCTTCAACGCCTACAAAACCCTCCTCGCCCTGCGCCGCGACGAGCCCGCCCTGCGCGACGGAGACTACACCTCCGTCGACGAAAACAATCCGTATGTGTTCTCATTCCTGCGCCGGTCGAAGGGCTCGACCGTCCTCGTCTCCCTCAACATGAGCGCCGAGCCCCGTACTATCTCCATCAACTTAGCCGGCACCGGGGTGAAGGGAACTAATGCCCTCCCGCTCTACACCTCGCCTAACTCCAGCCCCCACTCCGGAGACGAAGCCATCCCCCTCGACAAGATCACCCTCGCCCCATTTGGAGTGCTCGTCGCCAAGGTGCAGTAGGTCCAAGCTGCGATCCGAACGGCTCGAGGCGCATCGCTCAGGAGCGATTCCGCTTCATTGTTACTGCCACATCGCCTGATCTGCGTCCCCTTTGGCGGGTGGCTCGCTCAAGCTTCAGAGCCTACCCTGAGATTGTCGAAGGGCCGCAAGAGGCGCCGTATGAGCGCGGCTTTAGCCGATGAACGGCCACCGGCCCAAACTGAGCTATTGAGCTCAGCTATTATCCTGCGTCTTTGAAACACTGATTCTGGAGAAGAGTCCGCATTATCGGCTCCCTCATGGTTCTGAACTAAGTCAGCCCATCTGACAGTTCCCCTTCTTAGCTCACCCCTCGGGCAAGGAGGGCTTATGAAACCAACCATTAAAGAGGCTCGCACGATTGCCTATGTGGGCATGGTGGTACTGGTGGTCATATTCATGCTGCTGTTTACTGCCGTCACGCACGGCCAGGAGCTTCCCAATGCTCCACAGGCAGCGGTCCAACGGCAAATTCCGCCTGTGCACCAGCAGACGCCGCTGCTGGCAAAGCCCGTCAACCCGATCCCTGGAAGCGCCGACTGGTTCCGTGAACGTGGATATTTCAAACTGGCGAGGATTATGCCGGTGCTTCTACACATCCACTTAAAACTTAGCTATGACAAGCCAAAACGAGGCAGGCCACGACATCCGTAAAAACAGATAGGCAGCACGGGGATTAGGAGCCGGTCCCGGGACCACACCTCGCTGGCCGGTGACCCACTCAAGCTTCCAAGCTTGAGTGGGTCAGTTCTGCTAGCGCACCGAATGTGACAAACAGGCTACAACTCCATGACACACGCAAGAATTGCCTCTGGTTAACTGGGCTTACCTGATGAAGCCCCGGACGATTGTGCGGAGGCTAACGTCGCTCGGTCTCCGGATCGTGAATGTGAGGAGTGGAATGGATGCTGCGGAATTGATCGATCCCCGACCCAACGATGACGCCCCGCTTGCTTTCTGGCATGACCGGCTCATACTGAGTGTCCATCACGACGGTGCGGATGCGATGTCCACAGAGTCGAAAATCATGACCGGCCGCCTCGTTCACGCGATCATTTTTCGCCTGCCGGCAGTCCCTCCCCGAACGATCACCACGGACGCAGAGTGTTGGCACCCCCACAACTGACCAGGCGAGCATTTTCTGAGCCCTGAGCCCTGAGCCCTGACTCTGCGGGACCATGATGCGTAGCTGAAACCTCCTCTGCCTTCGCGGCGATCAAGCCGCTTCGAGAGACCCGGGAAGCCGCGCGTATCGCCAACACCGCCGGCGGCACACATTTCGATGACACCGGTTTCCGAACTTGGCATCAAAGACTTCAAAAGAGGTGTCATCATGTCCGATATCACAAAGGACCCAACACCGTCATCGCAAAAGCCAGCCAGCAAATCTCGCTCCGACGAGACTGACCTCTCGAAAGAGTTGGACGAAGTCGCGGATGAGATGGCGGGTGAGGCTGGCAAGGCTGAGAACCGCTACGACGAAGGGCACAATATCTTTACAAAGTGAGACCCGGTGGTCCGCGCTCATAAGAGATCAGCACTGTTCCCACCGAATCGAACAGACCTTCACCCTCCCCGCGGGCTAATGCCACTGGGTAATTACCGGGGCCGGCCCGGCTCCATCGCGTTTTGCAGGCCTCTGGAGAGCCGTCCTCGCAGCTTCATAACAGCTGCTGGTTGACGCTGACTCTAGGCGAGATAGTCCTGTTTGGCCAAAAGATAGGCGAATCGAGAGCGAAACTAACTACCGATTAGTCCGAGTGGGTAGTTGTGACTATTGGGTCAAAGATCGATCCTTGCGGAGAATTCCTTCCTGGGTGTCATACAGAAACACTTAGGAGAACACAAATGAAAATGTTTAACGGCAAAGTCCTGTTCCTGACGGTGGTACTCGTTGGCCTCGTGATTGCGGGCGCTGGCGTTGCCTCTGGCCAGGACGTATATAAAGTCAACTACTTCGCAAATAATGCTTCCCCGGCGCCAGACGCAACAGTCCGAATCGACAATCCCGGCCTGACGTATGGAAACCTGTGCGCGATGATTTATGTGTTCGCGGCGGATCAGCAGCTCACCGAATGCTGCGGATGCATCGAGACACATAACGGTCTGCGTACATTGTCGGTTCGCAGTAACCTGACGTCGAACCCCCTTACCGGTGCCCTTGTGACGAACGGTGTTATCAAGGTCGTATCTGCGGCGGTGAATAACTCTCCGTGCGATCCGACCTCTAACGTAGCGCCAACGCCGAACCTCCGTGTCTGGGTAACCCATACTCAGAATCCGGTTGGAACTGCGTATCCGATTACTGAAACCGAGTCATCGGATTCAACATTGGGTGCAACTGAGCTCGCCAATCTGCAAGCGCAGTGCGCATTTGTCAACATCCTGGGAAGCGGCCAGGGCATTTGCAGCTGTGGTACTGGAGACTAATCGGTTGCATTGCCCCCCGCAAGGCACCTTGGCGTCAGTGATATCGGGAGCGGGTGATCCGGCAGTGACCGGCATGTCCGCTCCCGTCTCGTCTTCGGATTGCGCGGCACATTCCCCTCTTCTTGACCGCGAATTACTCAATACCCAGATCGAATCGCCGCCAGCGGACTTCTGATTGACGACCAGCGGTCACTAAACTCCTCAATATCGCGTCAGCGGGATGTAGAATGGCATCCGTTTGAATCCAAAGGAAATTCCCGCGTCAGATTTGCGAAAGGGATTAAGGATTGCCATGCGCCGCCCGATGAAGTTCCTGCTTGTTCTAGCCGTAATCGGTTCTGGTCCTGCTTTTGCCCAGTCCAAGCTGCCCAACACACCCGTGCGTGAAGTGACCGACGACTACTTCGGCACAAAGGTAACGGATCCCTACCGCTGGCTCGAGAAAACAAGTGCTCCCGAAGTAGCAGCATGGATGAAGGCGCAGAACGACTACACCCGTGCAGTCCTGGCGAAGATTCCCGGCCGTGATCAGCTGTTGGATCGCATTAAGGCGCTGGACAACGCCGGCAGCGTAGTCTCTGGCCTCCAGGTCTGGGGCGGCCGCTACTTCTACTTCAAGACCGAGCCCGGCTCAGACAATCGCAAGCTTTACACGCGGGAGAACGTCACCGCGGGAGAGCGACTGCTCGTAGATCCTGAGAAACTAACCACCCCGGATGGCAAACATTACTCCATCGATTACTTTCAACCATCGATCGACGGAAAGTATGTCGCCTATGGGATATCTCCCGGTGGCTCGGAAGATAGTGTCTTGCATGTAAGCGAGAGCTCTACCGGCAAGGTATTGAGCGACACCATCGATCGCGCCCAGTTTGGACAGCCCAACTGGTTGCCTGATGGCTCATTCTTCTACACCCGAACTCAGAAGTTAGCGCCTGACGCCCCACCTACGGCAAAGTATCAAAAATTGCGCGCATATCACCATGTGTTAGGCGCCGACCCGGACAAAGAGGTTGCTGTCTTTGGATATCAGCTATCTCCCGACATAAAGGTAACGGAAGATGATTTTTCTGTCCTTGCTTTTTCGCCAGGCGCTCCCGGGTATCTTCTCGGACTAGTAATTCACGGGGTCAAGCGCGAGATTGACTTATATGTCACCGAGTTTCACGGCGACGTGAGCGCGACGACAACGTGGAAGAAGGTCGCGGATGAAGCGGATGCCGTTACCGGCTTCGACGTGCACGGCGATAGTCTTTACCTCCTTTCGCATAAAGACGCGTCCCGCTTCAAGGTTTTGCGCACCAGCCTTGAAAACCCCGACTTGGCCCACGCCACTGCCGTTGTTCCGGCAAGCGATGTAGTTATCGTCGGCATATCTGCCGTGAGTGACGCGCTCAACGTGCAGGATCTCGACGGCGGCATCGGGCGGCTGCGACGTCTGCCTTACAACGGCGGCGCTATCCAGTCAGTGAAACTTCCGTTCGAAGGAGCCATTCAGTCGCTGTTTGGAAATCCGACTGAATCGGGAGCATGGCTGGAGTTGACTTCGTGGACCAAATCGCCGTTGTGGTACTCGCTCGACGCGGGTTCCGGCAAGCTCACTGACACCGGCCTGGTGGCGCCATCTCCCGTGGACTACTCACAGATTGAATCCGAAGAGGTCAAGGCAAAGAGTGCGGACGGCACCATGGTACCGCTCTCGATCGTTCACAAGCGCGGAATAGCTCTGGATGGATCGCATCCCACCTGGCTGGAAGGCTACGGCGCATACGGAATCACGCTCGATCCGAACTTTCGTCCGACGTTGCTGGCTTTCTTTGAGCGCGGCGGAGTATTCGCCGTCTCTCACGTTCGCGGCGGTGGGGAATACGGTGAAGACTGGCATCTGGGCGGGCAGAAGTTGACCAAGCAGCACACCATCGACGACATGCTGGCGGGTGCTCAGTATGTCATCGATCACAAATACACTTCACCGGAGCACCTCGCTGGCGAGGGCACCAGCGCGGGAGGAATCACCATAGGTGGCGCCATTACCCAGCGTCCCGACCTGTTCGGCGCCGCATTGATTCGTGTCGGCGACTCTGACTCACTGCGTTCCGAACTTATGGCCAGCGGCCCGGCAAACATTCCCGAGTTTGGCACCGTCAAAGAGCCTGATGGCTTCAAGGCTTTGTATGGCATGGATGCCTATCAGCACGTAAAACCAGACACACCCTATCCCGCGATATTGCTCACAACCGGCGCCAACGATCCTCGCGTTGCGCCCTGGCAGGCCGCCAAGATGACGGCACGTTTGCAGGCATCCACCAGCAGCGGAAAACCCGTGCTGCTGCGCGTTGATTACGATGCGGGACACGGAATGGGCTCGACTAAAACGCAGCGTGACGAGGAACTGGCTGATGAGATGGCGTTTCTGTTCTGGCAATTAGGCTCTCCTGACTTTCAGCCACCGCCAGCACAAAAGATGAGTTCGTCGTCCAGGTAAGTTCGCATCGAAGGCGGGGCCGTCAGGAGATGACTCTGATGACCCCGTCCGGGCTTGTTCCGAGCGATCATGCACCGGGACAGAAGGCGAAGCGAATCGGCACACGTCGCGGGGCGTCAAATACCAGAGATAGCCGAGGGATTGACCGGCTCACACCCCGCTACGGAAGAACCGTTCGTCATTCATGACGGCTCTCACCGCAGGCAACAGATCGCTTGCAGCGTTTGATTTGACAATGAAACCCAGCGCGCCAATTCTTAGCGCTTCCTGCAAGTACTCTGGATCATCGTGCGACGTTAAGAAGATGATTCTTGAACCCGGTGAAACCTTGCGGACTTGGCGAGCGACTTCCAGGCCGTTGAGATTCGGCAGTCCGATGTCCAACAAAACCAGGTCAGGTTGCAAATCTTCGCTTTTCCGAACCGCCTCCAACCCATCCGAGCACTCGCAAATAAGTACTAGATCCAGGTTTTGTTGGAGAACTAAGCAAACCGCACAGCGCCATGGCTGTGAATCATCCACAATAAGAACTCGAACTGCCGCCAACTTCTAATGGCCTCCTTCAGGTAAAGTTCACCTACGCCCATAGTTGGCGTGTTGAACTAATTACCTTTAGGGTGACACATGAGGCCGCCTCAATCATTGCTCACGAGCAATGATCGCGCGCGATTACAAGTCAGACGAGGACGCGAAGCCGACAATCAGGCTTCGCTTGACATCAGGTTTTCTGGCGAGCGAAGCACGACCTTTCCGCGACGCTTTGTAAGAATGCCTTTGCGCTGCCACTCACTCAACAGGCGGCTTGTAGTGAATATCGTGATGTTCGCCTCGTTGGCCAACTCCTCATTCCTGACATCGAGCGCGACGCCCTCAGTAACCCTCTCGCCCATGCCGTTGGCCAGATTCCCCAGCACTTGCGCCAGTCGCTGGCGGGCAGTTTGGTAAGTCGCGGCAATGTGGAGAGCCCGATATGCCACGAAGTAGTCGTACGCTATCAGGAGCGCATTCTCGACCAGCCTCGGATATTGAGCGGCAAGCGATCGGATTGTCGCACGATCCCACATCAGAGCAGTACTTTTGATTACGGCTTCCGTGCTCGTAAGGTAATCAAGGGGTTTGGACAAGAATGTCGCCCCGCCGAAGACCTCGCCCGGCGGAAACCACAAGACATGGACTTTCTCGCCCCGGGTTGTCATGCAAAAGCCGCGGGCGCGTCCACTGAGCATTAGAAATAAATGGTCGGCAGGATATCCCTCGTGCATGATCACGGAATGTGCCAGGAATTGACGCCTGGTCGCGGCCGCGATGATCGAGGCAAGTGCGGCGGGAGGTAGTCCTTCGAGGAATCTTGGTTCGAGTCTTTTCACGAGCGCCACAACTTCAGAGGTTGCCATCGTTAACCTTCCCAACCTTTCTCTCATGTGGACGCGCCTGACGGCCACTCTTTTAGGCTTGAGCGAATTCGCCCCGAATGAAGTGCTATCCGCCAGATAAACCGGCCGAGGAATCTGCACCTGTGGAGCCAATAGTAACAGCGACAAAAACGCCCGGCTGTCGTCAGCGGCCGGGCGTTTCATTTTGTGATTCTGTCAGCCAACACAAAACAGGTTATATACGATTAGCTCTCCCTTAACTCTTCCCGAACCAAACACTGCGATTCCAAGGGACTAAGGGCAGGGAACTCAGTACGGCGAGTAGTAACCCCAATACGGAATTGAGGCCCTGACCGCGACCGGCGGCGTGTAGTAGTAGACCGGAGGCGGCGGCGGCACGTAGTACACGGGCGGAGGCGGAACATACTGCACGTACGTCTGCACAACTGGCTGCGGCTGATATACCGGTTGGGGCGCGTATGTCTGCGCCACCGGTTGAGGAGGCGGAGGGGGTGTCTGCTCCTGATACTGCGTAGGCTGATACGACGATGGCCGATGCAGCAGCCTCGGCGTGTCGTCCGGATATCGTTCCTGCTGCCGCTCCGGCACACCCAGGTCATCCAGAATCTTCAGCGTCAACCTGGTCTCTTCTTTCAAGGTTGGCCTCGGACCGCGCCGCGGAAGATTCAGTAGGTCGATCGGCCACAGAATCGGAATCGACCACTCGATGATATCGCGCGTCGTGTGCCCTTTGCCGAGAATGCGTCCATACCGATCTACGTTATAGCCGGGTACGGAAACTACCCGTGCGTCTACCGGGATAATAGTATCGGGCTCGATCACCATACGATCAAATCTCAGCTCCATCCACCCCTTACCTACAAAGTGGCCCGGATCCTTATAGTCCTCAAAGCGGCCAACCATGTAGCTACCGTATGGAAGTGTAGAACGTCCATATAACTCGACATGGCTCACCTTACACATTACAGGATCACCGATATTTGCGGTCTTCGACGATAGCTTTGGCTCAGACACTGTGCACGATACCAGGGAGCCGGCCGGGATAAGTTGCTCCGCGAAACCACTAAGTGGAACTACTAGCAGGAGCATCAGGAAAGTAGAGACCTTGCACTTCATACAAACCTCCTAGAAGCTGCATTGCGCCGTTCTACCTTGCGTTTCCCACGAGTCGTCCCTTGGGGGCATCGTTACAAATCCATTTGCCGGGCAACTAGGGCCTGCGATTCGTAGGGCCTCCATAATGATGCGGCGCGCACTCGCCGTCAAGCCAAATTTCAATACTTTCGCAACGATATTTGTAGTGGAGGCCATCCTTAGATACTGATTAAATTCTTAGACGTGAAATAGCAACTTATCTGTCCTTCACGTGTTTAATCGTGACCCTTCGCGGCTGACTAGATGCGAGCTAGAAACATATTTCTCTTTCGCGTGTTTAATGCGCGCACAAATCACCAGTCGAAGTCTTTCTTGATGAGTCACTCTAGGACCTATTGCCTCGGCTGAAGCTGTGAAAGTAAAGCCGACTAAATGAGCTGGTTGAGTTCGGTCGCACATTGCGACTGTTTTAACCACGATCCCTCGGGGCTGGGTCCCGGCATGGTTGCAGGGCGGAGTCGCGCTGGCCGGACCCGATTTACCCGCTCACAAGAATTCAATCTGGCTCCAACTGCAGCTAATCCCACTGGGTAATTGTCGAGCCGTCCGCCGAGGTCCACCGTTGTGCCGCAAGCGCCCTCCAGCTTTCTCCGGGCCCAAATAAGGCGCTTGGGAGACACCCGTGAAAACCCATAAGAAGAGTGTGTTCCTATCCTTGGTACTGGTTGGCCTCGTTGTCGCGGGCGCCGGCGTGGCGTCCGCTCAGGATGTCTACAAGGTCAATTACTTCTCTAACAACGCTCCGTTGGTACCACTCACCACCGCTGCGGTCGTCGCGCTACCCGACGGCACCGTCCGCATCGACAATCTCGGCCTCACCTACGGAAACCTCTGCGCCATGGTCTACGTCTTTGACGCCGATCAGCAGATGTCCGAATGCTGCGGGTGCATTGAAACACATAACGGCCTCCGCACCTTATCAGTCCGCAGAGACCTGACGTCCAACCCGCTCACCGGCGTCATCTCCAACAACGGCGTCATCAAGGTTATCTCGGCGGCCGTTAACAACTCACCGTGCGATCCCAGCGCAAACGTAACTCCGAAGGCAAACCTCCGCGCCTGGGTAACTCACATCCAGAATGCGGTTGGAGGCGCGTGGCCGATTACTGAAACCGAATCCTCTGATTCCAGCCTCGGCGCAACCGAACTTGCAAACCTGCAGGCGCAATGCTCCTTCATCCACATCCTCGGAAGTGGGCAGGGAATCTGCTCCTGCGGCTCCGGAGACTAGCCGGATCAGCTGAATCACAGTCATGAGAAGGCGGGCACCATTTCATGCGACAGCGTCAGTGCGTCGCGGCCCGCGGAAAATGGCCTCTGCAGAACCGTCTGTTTGAGCCGGACCGCCATCGACAGCGCCTGCTCCGACGTGCACCCCGGCATGGCAATCAAAAACTCATCCTCGCCGCACCGGCCGATCAGGTCATAACTGCGCAGAAAGCGCCGGAAGCGGTTCGCCAGCTCCTGCGGAATCTTGTCACCCGTCTCGTAACCGTACTCGAAGTTGACACTCGAGAAGCGGTCGAGATCGAGCAGCAGCAGAGTCAGCGGCGTTCGCATCCGCTGCACCCTGTCCGTCTCCGGAAAGAGCTGGTTCAGCATCGACTCCCGATTCCACAGCCCCGTGGAACCGCACCGCCTTTGTCTGCTCCTCGAGGTCACTCCGTAGTACCTGCACTCGCTCCGCCACGCGCAACCGTACCCGCAGGTCCAGCGCGTCGACCGGCTTGAGCAGCAGATCGTCGACGCCGGCTTCCGAGGCGCTCGCTACCGTATCCAGGTCCACCTGCTCACTCATCAGCATCGTCCACGCCACACTCTTCCGCGTCCGCCGCCTGACCTCCGCCACCAGGTTAATTCCTCCCAGCGACGGCAGAGCGGCATCGATCAGGGCAATGCCCAGGGGCGTCTGGCCGGTCGGCACCTTCCCTCCATCCACCCCATCGGTTGCCAACTCGACGGGGTACCCCCATCCGCGCAGCATCCCTCTCAGCTCCGTTGTCGTTTTTTCATCTGCCGATACGATCAGGATCCTGGGGCTGGCGGGAGAGGGAAGTGTCATCTTGGGCTCACAGTGCTGTACAAGCCCTTTATCGGAGAAGAAGAAGATTAGTGAAGTCTTAGGAAAAAGACTTGAAATAATTTGACAAATATGCGACTTCGGTGCACACTTCAGTTACCTAGTGTCATTTCGAGCGCCGTTCCTGCACGCAGCATCCCCCGAATAGTCTGCAGCTGATTTGATGTTCGGTGTCTCGCTTCTGAACCCATTACCCGCGGTCCCAGCTCAACCTGGAAGGAGTGTCATCCGATGCTTCCGGCGATCACCACCACACACGCTATCCCCAGGCGGATACTCTCTGCCGGCGTGTCCATCCGGACCACCATCGTTACCTGTCCGCATTGCTTCGAAGCCCTCGGCTCCGCGTCCAATCTCGTCGAGCGCAGGGCTATCGAGGTCAGGCATAAATGCGGCGAGAAGCGTTTGGCAGAGCAACCCGCCATCGCAGTTCCCTTCAGCTAAAACACCATCGAGCAGGGCATAATGACGTGAGTATCCCGTTAAGTCCTGCTTGATGCATTCCGCGCAATTCATTGATTAATTAGTTCTTATTGGCGCATCGAACCGCAGCAGTGCGGTCGTGTAACTCCCACTACCTGTCAAGATTTCCTATTGATTTATGGATAACAAATCCCTATAATAGAAGAGTTTGTGACCTGCTGGGGAGGCCTGTTTGTAGCGGGCCGAGCGGCCCCGGACTTTCCGTACGTCACTCTACGCTAGAGGATAAAGAAAATGGCAAAACGTCGTGGCAATCCAAACTGGGGTAAGCCGGAGCCAATCGGTCCGGTCGTGCCCACTGTGACTTCATTCGAACAGGTGGTGAAGGAGTTCAAGCTGACGCCGGACCAGTACATCCGTTCTACCCGCCTGCGTGAATGGGCTCGTCGCAATCGAAATTCGAAGTACATCCCCGAGGCGCTTCTGGAGGCGTGGGGCTTCGAGATCGAGTCTACATTGTAGCCAGCCGAGATATTCTGGATTCCTTGGACGCCGCCTTTAGAGGCGGCGTTTGTGTTTGTGCATCACTTCTCCCGATAACATTTCATCTACTCGCGTTTACCAGCCGTGATGGGGTCTTAATCTCTTAGGGCTAGCCCCTTAGGAAAGTGAGAGAGGCAACCACAGCTCTTTCGTGTGCACCCACGGTACTGATCAGCTGCGCAACTTGTTCTGGATGTGTGTCGTCGGATCAGACCCGATCTCTGGCAACGGCGAGGCAAAGAACCAACGAGCGCATCCGAGTTGAAAATTCCAAAGCAAGCTATAAGGAGAAGCAGCGTAATGAAACGAATTCTGGCAGCCGCTGTTTGTTTAGGTCTGGCCGTCCCATTGTTCGCGCAAAGCAAGCAAGATGAGAGATTGACTGCGTCCTATCAGGTTCTCAAAGAGATTCTCGCCACACCGGATAAGGGCATTCCACGCGATCTGCTGGACAAATCCGAGTGTGTCATCGTTTATCCCTCCGTAAAGAAGGCCGCCTTCATTGTGGGCGCCAGCTACGGTCGGGGAGTCATTACCTGCCGTACCGGCGCAAACCTGAACGGCCCCTGGAGCGCAGCACCAGCCATGTTCGCTCTCGAAGCTGGCAGCTTCGGATTCCAGGCTGGCGGACAGGCGACCGATTTCGTGCTTCTGATCATGAACGACCAGGGGGCACAGTCCGTCTTGAAGAGCAAGGTTAAGCTGGGTGGGGATGCCTCCATCGCCGCTGGCCCCGTAGGCCGAGACACCAGCGCCGAGACGGATATCGTCGAAGGCTGAGATCCTTTCCTGGTCCCGCGCTCGCGGTGTCTTCGCCGGCATCGACCTCTCGGGTTCCACGATGCGCTCCGACGACGGCGCCAACAAGGAGCTCTACGGGAAGGAACTGACTGCGACTGAGATCGTTCGCGGCGGCGCGGTTAAGCCTCCCGCGGCAGCGCACTCGCTGCTGGCCCTCTTAAACCGGGTCACTCCACACCACAAGTCGTGAACGCACTCGAAGGATGAACGGGAGAGCGTCGTCTCTCCCGTTTTTTACGTCGATCGACTTCCGGTGGGTCTGGGTCTGAGCTGGTCCACCGGTCCACCCCTTCGGCCGGTTATTCAACTAGATGCCTTCATGTGTGACTCGACATATCGCCCCCAACCGGCTCTAAAGACAATAATTGACCGGATTGTAGGGCGCAGACGCAGCAAAAGCGCATCAAGTTATTATGTCTGATAATATATATTCTGTCAACTATGCGTGTAAGCGCAAAGTAGAAATGTCCGCTCTCTGCAAAGTTGAAATGTCCAGCCTACCCTTCCGAGGTGTGATTCGGGAGGCGGAGATTGGATCTGATCACGATGAGCGGACGCGAGCTACAGCGTATCGAGGTGCTTTCCGAGGTCGTAGCGAAGAAACGGACTGAGCGATCCGCGGCGGCGGTGCTGGGGATCAGCACCCGGCAGACACGAAGATTGTTGACTGCATATCGCGATAGCGGAGGCTCGGCGCTCATTCACAAGGCTCGCGGTCGCGCCTCGGATAACCACCTGATCGCCGGTGTTCGGGAGTACGCGATGGCGATTGTCCGGTCCAAGTACGCCGACTTCGGGCCGACTCTGGCGAGCGAGATGCTGCTTGAAAAGAATGAGCTCAAGGTCTCACGGGAGACTCTCCGCAAATGGATGATTGAGGAGGGCCTGTGGCTGTCGCGCAGGCAGCGGCGCTCGTTCCATCAGCCCCGGCTGCGGCGCGAGCGTTACGGCGAGTTGATCCAGATCGACGGCAGCGAGCACCGATGGTTCGAACAGCGCGGCGAGCCCTGCACGCTGCTGGTCTTCATCGACGACGCAACCAGCCAGTTGATGCAACTCTCCTTCGTCCCGAGCGAAAGCACGGATACGTATTTTGAGGCATTGCGCGGCTACCTGGAACGCCACGGCTGCCCGGTCGCTTTCTACTCGGACAAGCACACGGTCTTTCGCGTGAATAGGCCGGATGCCAAGGGCGGCTCAGGGATGACCCAATTCGGCCGAGCACTCGCCGAGCTTAACATCGAGATCATGTGCGCCAACTCTAGCCAGGCCAAGGGCCGCGTCGAGCGAGCCAATCGCACTCTGCAGGATCGGCTAGTAAAGGAATTGCGGCTCGCCGGCGCCTGCGACATGGAGTCCGGCAACGCTTTGCTGCCGGTCTTTCTGGATCGATTTAACAAGCGCTTCGCCATCCCGGCCGCGAGCGCTGAGAACCTCCACCGCAAGCTGAACGTCCCTTCCAGCCGGCTCAATGACATACTGTGCCACCGCGAACAACGCTACGTCGGTGCGCAGCTTACCTTCCACTATGGCCGCAGGCAAATCATCCTGGACCGAAGCGAGCTGTCGGAGGAGCTGGCCGGCAAGTACGTGGAAGTGTACGATTTCTCAGATCGGCCGCTCGAAGTGCGATGGAAAGGTCATTCGCTTCCCTACCGCGTGTTCGATAAAGAGCAGCGAGTGAACCAGTCGGCTATCGTTGAGAACAAGCGCCTGGGTCATGCGCTCGCGATCGTTAAGGCGCAGCAGGACATCACGCGAACGGCGAAGGTGATGACGAACAGCCAAAAGGGTGGTTACAAAAAGAGAGGCCGCAAAGTCTATGGGCCCGACTACTATGAGGAATTGCTGTCCGCGCAAGCAGCGGTGGAAATGCCGGTCTGATGGAAAGCATGGAACGATAAAACCGCCCCACGCCTCCCACACACCTTGGAAATCGCAAAAGAAGCGATTTCACACATTTCCACCGCACGATGACTGCTATGAATCAAAAGGACACTTTAACTTTGCACAACTTGCGACATTTCTAATTTGCAGCAACAATGCGAGCCCGCCAGGGCGTCCCTGCTCAGTGGCTGTGGACTCCCAGTCATTTACACTGACAGTGAATCCTCTTCCCCGATGCACATCCTCCAGGCCGCGAATGGCGTCTTCCATCACTTTGAACTGGCCCGCCAGCTCGATGCTCAGGGCCACACCGGGCAGATATTTTCCACCTTCCCGTGGCACCGTCTCCAGCGCGAAGGTCTGCCCAAAGACCGGGTTCGCACCTTTCCGTGGATTCACACTCCTCAGCTGGTGCTCGGCAGCCGCCTGCCTATCCCGTACGGCCTGAACCGCCAGATTACCCGCAGCCTTTTTCGCACTTTCGACGCCTGGGTCGCCAAAAATCTGACCGCGTGCGATGCCTACGTCGCGCTGTCAGGCTCCGGCCTGACCAGCGGGCCTCGCGCCCGGGAGCTCGGTGCTCGTTACATCTGCGACCGGGGATCTTCGCACATCCGTTATCAGAACGAAATCCTTTCCGAGGAGATGCGGCACTGGGGGCTTGAAGTACGCGGTGTTGACCCCTTCATGATCGAGCGCGAGGAAACGGAATACGAACAGGCCGACGCCGTCACTGTACCGTCCGAGTTTGCCTACCGCTCATTTATTGCCAAAGGTTTCCCGGAAGCGAAACTCAGGCGAATACCCCTCGGCGTGCGTTTAGAGCTTTTCAAGCCCGAGGGCCATCCGTCCTCGGAGACCTTCGACGTCCTCTTCGTGGGATCCGTAACCGTCCGCAAAGGAATCCCCTATCTCCTTCAGGGCTTTCAGAAAGTGCGTCATCCCCAAAAGCGCCTGCGAATCGTGGGCGCCATCCCTGCCGAGATGCGGCCCGTTCTCGCCCGTTTGGATCTGCAGAACGTCGAGCTGGTAGGCGCGGTCCCGCAGAGCGAGGTGCGCCGCTATATGAGTACCAGCCACGTCATGGTTTTGCCTTCCGTCGAAGACGGCTGGGGCATGGTGATGGGCCAGGCCATGGCCTGCGGATGCCCGGTTATCAGCTCTGATCACACCGGAGGCCCGGACCTCTATTCACACGGCCTCGAAGGATTCATTGTGCCGATCCGTTCCAGTGAAGCCATCGCTGAAGGCCTCCAGCGCCTGGCTGATGATCCGACCCTGCGCCAGTCCATGAGCGAAGCCGCCGTGAAACGGGTGAAGAACCTGGGCGGATGGGCAAACTACGGCGTTCAGTACGCCGCCTTCCTTAAAGGGCTGATCGCACAGGACAAGGCCGTCGTCGCCTGAACTGCCGCCCGGCTTAACGCACGAGATGCAGCTTCTCCAGCGTATTCACGCTTCCCTGCACGACCGCCTTGCCCAATTTGAAGATGGGGTTCGCGTGTTTTATCAGGAAGGGCTTTGCCGGAAGCAGGAATCTCGCCACCTTATACCGGAAGAGATTCGTGCGAAAGCTCTGCTCTGCTCCCTGATGCAAATATGTCCGCTTGTAGTATGCCGGGAAGACCGCAGTGAGGAAACGTTTCTGGTCTCGCCAGCGCCCGTTGTAGTCTTCCTCGCACTCTTCCATGTCGCGTTTCTCCGCGTAGTCTCCAACGTATTCTGCTGCTGCCCGGGATACCACATGCGGCTGGTCAGTGTAGAGGAAATACTCTTTCTTGTTGTCTTGGTAAGGCTTGGGCGTAACGTAACAGGGCTCATTGCTGCCACGAAGCCGATGATCTTCGTCCATCGGATGATTCGCGCCGCAGTAATTGATAATCCCAACGTTCGGATTTGTCTCCATGACCTGAATCGTATTTTTCAGATAATCCGGAGGTCCAAAACATTCACAGTCATCCTGCACGATCAGGATATATTTCCCGTTGCAGTGACGAATACCGTTATTGTTGTTCGCTCCCAGGCCGCGATTCTTTGGCATAAGTGCGAACACATCGGCTGGCAGCGTACGTATCTCAGCCTGAATCGCGGGCCCGCTGCCGTCATCGGCAATCACCAGTTCCAGCCGCGGATAGTCCGTATTTTGACGGAAACTCTCCACAGTCTTCTTGAGAAGATCGAACCGCTTATACGTGATGAAAAGTACGGAAACCAGCGGCCATTCGAAATCAGTCATACTTTTGTCCACAACACTTCTCAGCTGGCAGAATTATCCGCCGCTGCGGACTTCTGTAACTCGGGTTGAATTTTTTGCGCAAATGTGACAATGCGCTGCTGGAAAAAGCGCCGGACATAGTTACCATCCGGGGCCGCCCATTATCTTAAACCCAGGACCCTATACACTGGCAAATATGCCACGCTCAGCCAGCAGGGCCAACGAGATGCGCCGCGCAATCAAAGATGCGCATGCACGAGCAATCTAAACGCAGCGCCCAGCGCCGGCGGCACGATTTGATCGCGTCGCGGTGTTTGCCAGCAGGCGTCCGACGTTCACTGTGACGTATTGGCTGGTCTTTCGGATCAGGATAGCGGGCTGCAGAAGGGCACATCGCCAGCGCGAGCGTGATTCCTCTCAACTGGTCGGTCAGGAAAAGGACGTGATCGACTGAACTGCCCGTCTGGCCTAGCGCACGATGCGCAGTTTTTCCAGTGTATTCACACTTGTCTGCACGGCCGCCCTGCCCAATCTAAAAACGGGATTCGCATGTTTCACCAGGAGCGGCTTCGCTGGCATGAGAAGTCTCGCTACCTTGTAGCGGAATCGGGTCGTGCGAAAACTTTTCTGCTGCGCGACTCCCTCATTGCTGAAGACCTTCAGGTAATAGCCCGGGAAGACCGCCGTGAGGAACTGCGTCTGGTGCTTCCAGCGAAAGTTGTAGTCGGTCTCGCACTTTTCCATGTCCCGATCTTCAATATATGGACCGATCGCGTCCAGCGATGTTCGCGACCGAAGATGCGGCTGGTCGCAATAAAGGAACTCTTCCTTGTCACTGCCCTTATACGGACGCGGAGTCACGTAGCAAGGCTCAACGCTTCCCTTCAGCGGCAGGTTCAAATCCGCAGGATGCGGAGCTCCGGCAAAGTTGATAAAGCCTAACTGTGGATTCGCCTCGAAAACCGATACAGCATTGGTCAGATAGTCCACCGGTCCGCGGCACTCCCAGTCATCCTGCACCATCAGGACGTACTTCCCGTTGCAGTGGCGAATGCCGTTATTGTTGTTCGCACCCAGGCCGCGATTCTTCGGAGCAAGAGCAAACACATCGACGGGCAGCTTACCTATCTCAGCCTGAATCTCGGTCCCGCTGCCGTCATCGGCAATCACAAGTTCCAGCCGGGGATAGTCCGTATTTTGACGAAAGCTCTCCACAGCCTTCTTGAGAAGATCGATCCGTTTGTAAGTGACGAAAAGCACAGATACCAGCGGCCATTCGATGTCAGTCATCCTTGGTCGTCCCTTAGGCAGGAGTCAGCTGGCTGAACCATCCGCCGCTGCTGTTTCTGTAATTCGGGTTGATCTTTTGCGCAAACGTAACAATGCGCTGTTGGCAAAGCGCCGGAGATCGTTGCGATCCTGATCGGTCATCATCATGAACCAGGCCAGGACGCCATACACTGCCGCAAACGTGCTGAGCTCTGCCAGCAGGCCAATGAAATGCCGGCGCGCAATCAAAACATGCGCCTGAACGAGCAGCCCGCAGGCGGCCGCTGCCGCCAGAGGCACAAGCGATCGAAGCGCGCTGTTCGCTAGCACTGCTGCAATATTCAACGTAAGTTCCTGGTTGATCTTGCGGATCAGGATCACCAGCTGCGGCAGCAACACAATGACCAGTGCCAGCGTGATCCCTCCCAGTCCCAGGTGCTTGCCAAGGTAGAACGCCAGACCGAAATTGGCGATTCCCTGCACAAATGCCGTCATGGAAAGCAATCGAATCCACCCGAAGATAAACGAAAACAGAATGACCAGTTTCTGGATGGCATTCACCACGCAGAAGGCCGCCAGCGACGCGGTCAGAAGCGTTCCCGCGTATTGCCCCGCGCCCACCCAGGTCACCACAAGATCCTTGTTGAAGATCAACACGCAAACTGCAAGCGGTAGATTGAAAAGCAGCAATAGACGGCAGAGTCGAACGAATACCTCGCGCACTTTCTCGTACTCTTTTCGCCCGTAGAGCTCGTTCACCGCCGGGCTCGCCGCCTCCGTCATGCGGTAAATCATGTTATAGACCGTCGTCGTCGGCATCTGCGTCGTGTAGAAGCTGCTCGCGGCGGCCGCGCCATTCGTTAACCCGGCAAGCATGTTGCCCGAGGTGAAGAACAGCATGTTTCCTGCGTTGAGAAACGCTGTATGGCCTCCAAATCCCAGCATCTCCCGCAGCAGCGCTTTGTCCGGGACACCCCAGGCTGGCCTGAACCCAGGATTCATTTTGCGGAAACGGGTGCGGTAAAGCAGGAAGCCGATTCCTTCGGCAACGGTCCCTGAAAGCATGAGGCCGAAGAGTCCCGCGCCGGCCAGCACAAAGCCGAGCGATGCCACGGTACGAAGCACGCCAGACAGCGCTCCGATGAGATTGGTGGCGGCTATGTCCTGCGTCGCAGTTGAGGCTGCAGAATACGCAACAAGCGGTGTACGTACTACAGACCACACGGCAATGACATAAAGGGCGTGTTTCGCTTCAAGCGCAACACTGGGGCTGAGATGGAACAGTCGGCCAACAAAGAAGCTGAAAATAACAACGAGTGACGCAAATGCGCTGTATGTCACCAGCAACATCGTGCGCGCGGTGATGAAGATATTGCGAAACCGTTGCCCGTTATCGTCGAGTCCGCTTGCCTGCGCGAGAAATCGCTCCAGCGACCATGAGCCGGCGATATCCACCAGCATCAGAAAGCTGAGAGTCTGCATGATCGCCGCATATGCGCCCAGCGTCTCCCGCCCGGCGACTCGCAGAACGATCGGAGCCAGCAGAATCTGTACAAGAATTTGCGTGCAGTATTGGACAATAGATGCGGCAAAGCCCTTGGCTGCTCTTGCGCTGCGGCTCATTCTTTAATGAAACTCCGTAGTTTATCGAAGACAGCAACCAGATGATCGGAGCCGCCATTGGTCCGCGGCCGAGTCAGGATTGGGATCACGTGTGCCCCCTGCAGTCGTTAACTCAACGGGCACGTGTTGCGAAGCTGCTTTACTGATTATATACGAGGAGAGCGATCCAGTACTCCGCTCTGTAACTTGTCTATAACTCGCAATTGCCTCTGCCGCCACAGTGTGAGATTCTCGATATAGATGCTTGTCCCATGTCTCTGAACGACGGACGCTGGCAGCTGTATCGCACACAGGTTTGAAGCAATTTTCCACCGAACCCAGACAGCGACAACTCAACGCTAAAGTTTTCTAAGGAGCAGAATGGCGACGGGCGAACCTCGTTACAACGAACTCGACTCTCTTCGTGGACTGGCAGCCGTCACAGTTGTCTTTGGTCATCTTGAGTCACTCGTATTCGACGCACCCGTTGTTCCCGGCTCAGGTTGGACCCACTGGCGACATATCCTTGAGCTCATCAACCGCACCCCTCTGACCTTCTTAATGGGCGGCGGCTCCGCCGTCCGCTTTTTCTTTGTGCTCAGCGGCTTCGTCTTGATGCTCCCATATCTGCGCCACAAAGAAAATCCATATGCTTCCTATCTCGTAAAGCGCATCTGCCGCATCTATCTTCCCTATCTCGCCGCAGTGGCCATTGCCATCCTCGGAAATGCAGTCCTCGGCGGGCATCCACTACGTGGATTCGGTGGATCGGCCACTGAGACCTGGTCAGAGCCCGTGTCCGCAAAGATTGTACTGCAGCACATCGTCATGCTCGGGAACTTTCCCGTTAGTCGCTTTAATCAGGTGCTCTGGTCGCTGGTACAGGAGATGCGCATCTCCATCTTCTATCCGCTCATTGCCATCGCAGTTTTGAGGCTTAGCCCCCGTTCCCTGCTCGCCCTGGTCGTTGCTATTGAGGGATCCCTGGCGATGATTACTCTGTTTTTCCCGCACCTCGATGTCGTTGGGGCCTCCGGTTTTCTGTCCATGTTTCATTGGTCCAGTATGTTCATCCTGGGTGCGTATCTGGCGCTCCGTCGTGACCAGCTCAGGAGGTGGATGGGATCTCTTAGCCCGCTCAAAAAAGCGGCCTCGGCGCTCGTCACTTTCCTCCTCTACTCGATGGGGATAAAGACTCTGTGGGGCTGGCAGTTTCAGGTTCACGTCATGCAGCACATCGCGCATCTGCCGCTGGTCGCACGCTTCACCACGCCTGCGTTCCTGGGCTATGTGCCTCGGTGGCTCGGAGACTGGATTGCCGCCCTAGGCGCAGGCGTCGCTATCTGTTTCGCCCTCGCCGACCGCCGCACCAAAGCTGTGCTCAATCACAATCTTGTTTTGTGGACGGGCCGAGCCTCATACAGTCTTTACCTTGTCCACGCGACGGTGCTCTTTGCTCTCGCCTACGCACTCATTGGCACCAGGTATGTTTACCTGATCGCGCCACTCTACTTCCTGCTGACGATCGTTGCCACCGCCGCGTTCTACCGCGGCGTGGAAGTACCTACCATGAATCTAGGCAGAGAGTTGGCACGCAGGATGAGGAAGACTCGACCGGTTGTGCAAGAGGCTCCGGCGCCAACCACCGTCGCCAGCTGAGCAGGAAAACGCCTACATCTTGTATCGGCCCAGGTCCTCGTCGTTCAGGCTTTCGAGCCACTTGCGTACATCTTGTGACGAGGCCTGCTCAGGATTGGGCAGTACTTTCGCTGCACGCAGCACTTCTTCATCGACGTAGATCGGACAATCAGTTCGCAGCGCCAGGGCGAGTGCGTCTGAGGGGCGAGAATCGAGCGCTACGACTTCCCCATTCTGCTCCATCCAGATCACAGCGTAGAATGTATCGTCCTTAAGCTCTGTCACAACAACGCGCTGCACGTGAGCATTCAAGCCATGGATGAGGTTCTTCAACAGGTCATGCGTCAGCGGTCGTGGCGTCTGCGACTTCTCCACCTCGAGCGCAATCGCATTCGCTTCGTACAAACCGACCCATATCGGCAGCAGCGCTTCGCTTTGCGGATCCTTCAGCAGAACGATCGGCATGTTCGTGGAGGGGTCGACCATGAGACCGCGAATTTTCATTTCGATTTCCATCGCTGACCTCTTAAACAGCCTCCCCGACCAGGCTGTTGGGAAAACTCTGAATGACGCGCACAGGGAGATAAGATCCCTGCGCAGGCAATATGGGCTGCTTCGTCGTAAAGTTCAGCGTCTTGTTTTGCGACGTCCGCCCCACAATCTGTCCACGCGCAGAATTGTAGCCCTCGACCATGACTTCAAGCACCTCGCCGACATGCTTGGCGTAGTTTGCTCTCTGCGTCTCCCGCTGGCGGTCAAGCAATACTTGAAGCCGCAGAGACTTCTCTTCTTCGGCCACCGAATCCGGCATCTCGAGCGCCGGCGTATTCGGCCGGGGAGAGTACTTGAAGCCAAATACCGCGTCGTATTGCACCTCTGCCAGCAGATCCATCGTCGCCTCGAAGTCGGCCCCCGCTTCCCCCGGAAACCCGACAATAATATCCGTCGTCATGCTGATCCGGCGCTTCGCCGCCTTGATCCACGAGACGCGCTCCAGATACTGTTCGCTCGTATATTCGCGCTGCATCAGGTTGAGCACACGCGACGACCCGCTCTGCACCGGCAGATGCACGTGATCGCACAGCGAAGGAACTGCATCGATCGCCTCGACAATATCTTTCGTGAAGTCCCGAGGATGCGAAGTCGTGAACCGCACCCGCCGGATTCCCGGAATCTCGCCAACCGCAGTCAGCAATTCCGCGAAGCTCCGCTTCCCTTCCGTGTCGCGGTACGAATTTACATTCTGGCCGAGCAGCTGAATCTCCGTGTAGCCCGCATCTGCCATGCGCTTCGCCTCGGCCAGCACCGAGGTCGACGTCCGGCTCCGCTCTTTGCCGCGCGTGTAAGGAACCACGCAGTAAGCGCAGAATTTGTCGCAGCCTTCGATGATCGTGATGTAGCCCCGATGCGGATTCGACCGCGCCGTGAACTCCGTCTCGAATGTCTCCTCGGTCTGGCGATCGTCGAGTCCTGTAATGCGTTTGGTTCCCTGCTGCAGCTGAACCAGCATTTCCGGGAGCCGGTTATACGAGGCTGATCCCGAAACGATCGACACATAAGGAGCGCGCTCAAAGATGCGCTCACCCTCCTGCTGCGCGACACAGCCCAGTACCGCGAAGCGCTTCCCTTGCTTGTGCAGCGCCTTGTAGTCGTTGAGCCGGCTGAAAACCTTCTGCTCCGCCTTGTCGCGAATCGAACACGTGTTGTAGAGGATCAGGTCGGCCGCCTCTTCCGTCTCGACGCGCGTATAACCTTGGTGCTCCAGCGTCCCGATCACCTTTTCCGAATCGTGGACGTTCATCTGGCAGCCGAAAGTTTCGATATAGAAGGTTCGCCCGCGCGCAGCCTGTTCCAGTTCCTCGGCGGTTGCGTCGGGCGTTACGAAAGTTGCCATATTCAAACCTAAGTATACCGCCATAAACAAAGCCCAGACTCAAGCCGTACGCGGCAAGGTACAGTGTCTTCATGGATCTACCCGGAATGGACCTTCCCGGACTTGAAGATTTCCGCCGCGCAACCGATCTGGTGCGCACGGTGATGCCTCCTACGCCCACTTACAGCTGGCCGCTGCTAAATGCGCGGGCTGAAGCCGAAGTGTGGGTGAAACACGAAAATCAGTCCCCGGTCGGCGCATTCAAGCTGCGTGGCGCGACCGTGTACATGGATTGGCTCACCCGCGAGCACCCCCATCTCACTGGCGTCATCGCCGCAACACGCGGAAATCACGGACAGGGTGTGGCCCTCGCCGCCCGCAGTCGGGGATTAACCGCAACCATCGTCGTCCCGCACGGCAACAGCCGGGAGAAGAATCGCGCTATGCGGGCTCTCGGTGCCGAGCTCATCGAGCACGGCGACGATTTCCAGGAGGCGCTCGAGTACGCCACCGAGCTCGCAGCCCAGCGCGGACTGCACAAGGTTCCATCCTTCGATCGCTTGCTCGTAGTCGGTACCGGCACCTACGCCCTGGAGATGTTCGAGTCCGCGCCCGAGCTCGACACCGTCTTTGTCCCCGTCGGCCTGGGCTCGTCTATCTGCGGAGTCACCGCCGCGCGCGCCGCCCTGGGGCTCAAGACGAAGATCGTCGGTGTTGTGGCTGCAGCATCTCCCGCATATGCGTTGTCCTTCGCCGCCGGCAACGTTGTACCTCATGCAGCCGGAACGAAGATCGCCGATGGACTTGCTTGCCGCCTGCCCGTCGCGGAGGCGCTCGAAGTAATTCTCAAAAACGTCGACCGTTTTGTCGAAGTAAGCGAAGACGAGATTGCAGGCGCGATGCGTGCCGTCTACGAAGACACCCACAACGTAGCTGAGGGTGCAGCCGCAGCTTCGATCGCCGCAGTGCTCAAGGAGCGTGACGCGGTCCGAGGCAAGCGCGTGGGCGTAGTACTCACCGGCAGCAACGTCGATCGCGAAGTCTTTCAGGAGGCCCTGAAGGCGGAGCCAGCCGCACTATGACCGCGAAGAAGCTGGCGCCCCTTCAGCGCGGCACCCTGAACCACTGCTTCGGCTGCGGACAGGAGAACCGTACCGGCCTTCGCCTCAAATTTTTCGTCGACGACGAGCATCGCATCGTATGCCGCGTGCGCGTCCCGCAGCGCTTCGAAGGTCCTCCCGGCCACGTACACGGAGGCGTTATCGCGACACTCCTCGACGAAGCCATGAGCAAGGCCAACCGCCAATTCGGCATCGTAGCAATGACCCGGCACATGGAAATCGAATATCTGAAACCCGTGCCCTTGCTCACGACTCTGGAGTTAAGCGCGACGCACGTCAGCGCCACCGGACGCCAGCATCGTTGCGAAGCGCAGATAGCCGACGGGTCAAACAGGGTCCTGGCGAGAGGCAAGGCGCTGTTCATCGCAGTCGATCCCGCCACCATCCTGAAGCCGAAACCGGAAAGCCCCGGAACTGATACCGACAGCTAGACCTTGGCAGCCGTCTCCGCCGGCTTTGATTTACTGGAGCGCGCAGCAGACCCCATCACCCAGGGCTTGATCCAACCTCTTATCGCATCCGTGCGTTTCTCAAAGAAGAACCACACCACCTGCGCATAAACCATCACCACTGCAAATATGGCCACGCCCTCAAGCTCCGACTGCGCATTCGGAAGCTGCCGCGCATGCGCCATCCACGCCGCGATGAAAACCAGCAGCGGAACGTGCACCAGGTACAGGGTGTACGACGAGCGCGAAAGCGCGTGCGCCGTCCAGTTATAAGCCTTGGGCATGGGCGTTCGCGAGCAGCTTAGGACTACATAAATCAGTCCCGTAATCGCTATGCCCAGAACGTAATCCGCGATTGGATTGTGAGTCTGCTTGCACCATGCAAGCGTCGCGCAGCACGCGAGTATGGCTGCAACCATCAGCAGTCTCCGCACCAGCACGTTCTCGGCGGGCAGGTGCGGCAGATAATGGATCGCCACTCCCATCAGCCAGATGATTCCCATCAGCGCGATCGGCGGCCGCATGAATGCCACGACCGCAACCAGCAGCACCGCATTCACCAGTCGCAGCGGCACCGACTGCCGCCGCCACAACGCCAGGACCAGAAACGGAAACGCGATGTAGTACCAGAACTCGTTGGCCAAGCTCCACAACGGCCCATTCGAGCCGAAGGTCGGCACGTAAATTCCCTGCAGAAACGCGTAATTCCCGATCATGATCGGAAGGGTCAGATGGCTGCTGACCCTGAATACCAGTTCGTGCGCACCGGTATGGCCGCCATAAATCCCGCCCTCGCCGAACAGGTGAATCCCCGCCACATCCAGCAGGCCGCCCAACACGAGCGCCGGAACCAGCACGGTATATAAGCGAGTCATCCGGTTCAACAGATAAGTCCGCCACGACCAGCGGTCGAGAGCGAAGGAGCGCAGCACGCTGCCCCCCACCAGGTATCCGCTCAGCACGAAAAACACGACCACCCATTGATGTCCCAGCCCGGTCGCCAAATACCCCGCCGCCAGCAGCGGATTGTGATGCGGCACCTTCGGATAGTCCTGAAAGAAAAAATCTCGCAGGTGACTGAAACACACGCCCACCGCGGCAATCCCTCGCAGCGCATCCAGGTGCACGGAAGCCGCTCCGTGCGGGCTGCGGAGATGCGATGGCGCCTGGCCAGGGGGATTTGGCATAGGTGGATCTCCGACCGTTTTGAAAGTTGGAATCAGTTCGTGTGTGCTTCCGGCAAGTGTACCAAGAAGCTCACTCGCCACAGCCCCTGAACACATCCACAAACAGATCAACACCGGACGCATCATGCTCGCCGCGTCCGCGTAAACTGCCTCATGAAACTGCTAAACTGGTGTTTCAGGTTTATGTTACGTGAGCGCTGCCGATCCCTCGCTCGGGCGGCACTGGAGCGCTGTTTCAAACGGGAGGTCCATCATGGCAGATCACGCAGCGAAGAACGGCAGTTATTCCGACAGCAGCACAGGCTTGCGCCTCAAGGTCGGCCTGGCAGAGATGCTGAAGGGTGGCGTGATCATGGACGTCATGAACGTCGAGCAGGCGAAAATCGCCGAGCAGGCGGGAGCCGTCGCCGTCATGGCCCTCGAGCGCGTCCCCGCGATGATCCGCGCCGAAGGCGGCGTAGCCCGCATGGCCAAGCCCAGCCTAATCAAGGAAATCATTGCCACCGTTTCCATCCCTGTCATGGCCAAGGCGCGCATAGGCCACTTTGCGGAAGCGCAGATCCTGCAGCAGCTCGGCGTCGACTTCATCGACGAGAGCGAAGTACTCACTCCCGCCGACGAAGCTCACCACATCGACAAGCACGCCTTCAAGACGCCCTTCGTCTGCGGCGCGCGCGACCTCGGCGAAGCCCTGCGCCGCATCGCCGAAGGCGCGGCCATGATTCGCACCAAGGGTGAAGCCGGCACCGGAGACGTCGTCCACGCCGTAAAGCACATGCGCCAGATCGTGCAGGAGATGAGGGCCCTGACTGTCCTCAGCGAACAGGAGCTTTACCTGGCCGCTAAGGAACACCGCGCCCCCTACGAGCTCGTCCGCATGGTAGCAAAGGCTGGCAAGCTGCCCGTTCCGAACTTCTCTGCTGGAGGCATCGCCACTCCCGCCGACGCCGCGCTGATGATGCAGCTCGGCGCGGAGTCCGTATTCGTAGGCTCCGGCATTTTCATGAAGGAGCGCGCCACGCCCCTTGATGTCTCCATCAACGAGAAGGGTGAGCCGAACAATCCTCTCGAACGCGAAGAGGCCGAATCGCGAGCGAAAGCCATCGTCATCGCAACCACGCACTTCGACGACCCTAAAATTCTCGCCGACGCCAGCGAGCAGGTGACCGGCTCAATGAAGGGCCTCGCCATCGCCGCTATCGAAGAAAAGGAACTCCTCCAGACGCGCGGCTGGTGAGGACTAGGAGAACGCCATGCAAATTACCGTCCAATTACCCGACGACCTCACGGACCACGAGAATCCCGGCAGAGAGGCTCTCGAGGCGCTGGTAGCCGAGGGATACCGGAATGGTTTGCTGAGTAAGAAGCAGGCTCGCAGTATGCTTGGCTTCCAAACCGGATACGAGATGGACGGCTTTCTGAAGCGACGGCAGATTGATCGCGATGCCTACGATGTAGAGGAATATGAGCAGGACCTTCGGACACTGAAGAGGATGCGAGGAACGGAAAGCACAACCGCTCGCTGACAGCCCGCTAAAGATGATCGTTGTTGCCGATGCAGGACCGCTTCGCTATCTCGTTCTTATAGGTCACATTCAGGTTCTCGGAAGACTTTTTGATCGAGTGTTGATTCCCGACGCCGTTGCAACCGAACTTGCCAACACCAGGACACCAGAGCCGGTTAAACAGTGGATGGCGCGCCGACCGGATTGGGTCGAAGTCTGCGCCCCTCCACCAATACATCTCTATGCCCCTGACCTCGACGAAGGTGAACGCCAGGCAATCGAGTTGGCGCGATACCTGAAAATATCTCTGATCCTGATCGACGATGCCGGCGGTCGCCTGGAGGCACGCTCGTGCGGCTTGGGTGTGCTTGGAACTGTGGGTATTCTGGAACGTGCAGCCCAATTAGGCATTCTAGATTTCGCCCCGGCGTTCGCAGAACTCGAGAAGACAAACTTTCACATGTCAACGTCGTTTCGGCAACTCATCCGGGAACGCCATCATTTGGACCCGTAAAGATCATTGGAGCGCTGAAATTGTCTGTAACGGTCGACATACCAAAAATAGGTGTCCTCGCCATCCAGGGCGACTTCGAGGCGCACGCCGCCGCCCTGCGTGAAGCCGGAGCCGAACCGGTCCTCGTCCGCAAGCCCGAGCAGCTCGACGGCATCGACGGACTCATCATCCCTGGCGGCGAATCCACCACCTTTCTCAAATTCCTCGAGCGAGACGGCTTTCTCGGGAGCCTTCAATCCTTCGTCCGCACACGCCCCACCTTCGGCACCTGCGCCGGCTGCATCCTCCTCGCAAACGAAGTGACCAACCCCTCGCAGCCAAGCCTCGCCGTCCTAGACGCCATCGTCGAGCGCAACGCCTATGGACGCCAGATCGACAGCGCCATCGAGACTTCGCCGACAAAGCTCGAGGGAGGCCCCATGGAGCTCGTCTACATCCGCGCCCCGCGTATCGTGAAGACCGGACCCGGCGTCCATGTCCTCGCCGAGCGCGACGGCTTCCCTGTCCTCGTCGAGCAGGGATACATCCTCGCCGCCACCTTCCATCCCGAGCTTTCCGCCGACCGCCGCGTGCACCGCCACTTCGTCGATCTCGTGCGCGAGCACGCTGCCATTCGCTCCTGAGACAATCGGATCATGCCCGCGATGCCTCTCGAAGCCCTCTGTATCGCCCAGTCGCACCTCTGGCTTCCGCCCAACGGCTCACTCCACGGCCTCGCCGTCGACCGCCTCATGCGCTGGAACCTCATCGCGATCTGCGTCTGCTGTCTCGCCGCACACATCTGGCTCATCGCCGCCATGTTGCGCCGCCGCAGGCGCGAGCAGACAGGATCGACCGCACTCCGCTGGACCCTCCTTACCGCCCTCTGCGCCATGTATCTCTGGATGGCCGTCACCGCCCAACATCTCTGGGCGCAGAGCCGCTATGCCGGCCCATCGCTCGAAGCCATGCAAGTCGAGGTCGTCGGCGAGCAGTTCCAGTGGTATTTCCGTTATCCCGGACCAGACGCCGCCTTCGGTTCAACGCGCCCCAATCTCGTAGACGCCACCGCCGGTAATCCCCTCGGCCTCGACAGTCGCGACGCCCGCGGTCAGGATGACGTCGTCTCCAGCGTCCTCGTCCTTCCCGCCGGTCGTCAGGTCGACCTCCGCCTGCGCTCGATCGACGTCATTCACGGCTTTTTCGTCCCCGGCATGCGCCTTAAGGAAAACACCGTGCCCGGACTCGTCCTACACGTCCACTTCACGCCCGCCACTCCGGGAACCTACCCCATCCTCTGCAGTCAAGTCTGCGGCCTCGGACACGAGCGCATGCAGGCCATCCTATCCGTTGTCTCGCCCGCCGAATTCGAGGCCTGGCTCGCCGCCCGCGAGCATGTCCGCACCGGTCAACGAGACACCACAGGTGCGCCCGTCCAGTGAAGCTCCGCCTCTTCACCACTCGACACCGCGCCCTCGGAAATCTCTATCTGCTGCTTTCCCTCGCCGCCGTCGCCATCGGCACTCTGCTCTCGCTCGTCATGCGCATCCACCGCGTCTGGCCCGACACCCCACTTCCCTTCTACGGCCTTCTCAATCCTGAAGACTATCTCGCCCTCGTCACCATGCACGGCACGCTGATGATCTTCTTCGTGCTCACCATCGCGCCGCAGATCGCCTTCGCCAGTCTCGTCCTCCCCGAGCAGATCGGCGCCCGCAGCATGGCCTTCCCGCGCCTCAACGCCATCGCTTTCTGGATCGCCGCCGCCGCCCTCCTCGTTCTGCTCGCCGCCTTCTTCGTTCCCAAAGGCGCGCCCATCTCCGGATGGACCTCCTATCCCCCGCTGAGCGCCATCCCCGCCGCCGGCCCCGGCGAAGCTGCAGGTATGGACCTCTGGCTCGCCTCCATCGGTCTCTTCTGCCTCTCCTCGTGGCTCGCCGCCGTCAACATGCTGGCCACCATTCTCGGCGAACGCCGCGCCGGGATGACCTGGTCCCGCCTGCCCATGACCGTCTGGGCCTGGCTCGTTACTTCCATCCTCACGCTGCTCGTCTTCGCCGTGCTCCTCGCAGCCATCGTCCTGCTCTTCTCTGATCGCCACTTCGGCTCCAGCTTCTTTATCCCCGCCGGAGATCTGGTCAACGGCCGCATCGTCGGCCGCGGAGACGGCTCCCCACTCCTCTGGCTCCATCTCTTCTGGTTTTTTGGACACCCCGAGGTCTACATCGCCGTCCTGCCCGGCATGGGACTCGTCACTTCCCTCTTCGCCAACTTCGCCCGCCGTCGCGTCCCCGGCTATCGCCTCATGGCCGCCATGCTCGTCGCCATCGGCCTCCTCGGCCTTGTCGTCTGGGGACATCACATGTTCGTCAGCGGCATGAACCCCTACGCCGGAACTGCCTTCGCCGTCACCACCATGGCCATCGCGGTTCCGTCGACCGTCGAAGTCCTTGGCTGGCTCTCCATGCTTTGGGATGGAGGCCTCCGGGGCGGCGGCTCACGCTTTCCAACCCCCATGCTCTTCGCCCTTGGCTTCCTTTCCTTCTTCATCGCCGGAGGCCTCACCGGGCCCATCCTCGCCCAGCCCGCGCTCGATTCCTACCTGCACAACACCTTCTTCGTCGTCGCCCACTTCCACATGGTCATGGCCATGGCCGGATGCTTCTCCATCTTTGCCGGCATCTACTACTGGTTCCCCCTCATGACCGGGCGCCTCATGAACGAAACCCTCGGTAAGCTCCACTTCTGGCTCTCCATCATCGGCGCCTGGGGAACCTTCTTCCCCATGCACTTCTCCGGGCTCGCCGGAGAGCCCCGCCACTACGAGCGCCTCACCGGGCCCGCCACGTCCTTTTCCGGCATCGTCGCCAACGAGCGCGGCATCACCTCCGCCGCTCTGTTCCTCGCTGCCGCTCAGCTCATCTTTCTCTGGAACATCTTTGTCGGCGCCCGCCGCGGCCGCATCGCCCCACCCAACCCCTGGCAGGCCACCACTCTCGAGTGGGCTCCCGAGTCTGCGTACGCACCCATCAACCGTGGTCCGTACGAATATGAAATTGCAGTGAACGAAATGAACTTTTATCCGCAGTGGGAAAGCGCATCGAAACAGGAGTAAGCTGTTCTGTAGCATTTGCGGAATTGGTGTATCCGGAACGCACAGTAATTCCGAAAATGCCGATTGTCAGGGGATCGCCATGCCCGCCACCTTTACTCGCCACCCCGTTGAGATTGAGCGCAAAGATACCGGCATAGGCGGAAAACCCCCACTCGACCGCCGACCTACCGGCGGTGGAGGCGACGGCGACAACTGGGATAACCGCCCCCACGGCCGCCGCGGCCCGCGCGAGCTCCTCACCCGTTACCGTCTCGGAGTCCTCTTCGCCCTCGCCGGCGATCTCATGTTCTTCGTCGCGCTTGTCAGCGCCTTCTTCGTGCGCCAGAGCGCCGGCCACTTCGACGCCCGCGAGAACTACGTTTCCGATTGGCACCCGCTCGCTGTCCCGCCCATCCTCTGGATCAACACCGCCATCCTCATCCTTAGCAGCCTGACCATGGAAATGGCCCGCCGCCAGCTCTTCCGCGAGATCGATGTCATGGACGAGTGGCTCGGCCTCGGTCGCCCCGCCGTCAAACGGGCCGCCCCTTGGCTGATCGCGACCTTCATCCTCGGATCGCTCTTCCTCGCCGGCCAGTGGATCGCCTGGGAGCAGCTCGTCCAGCAGGGCTTCTACTTCAACTCGCCCGATCCCAGCAGCCACTTCTTCTATCTCATCACCGGAGTCCACGGCGTCCACCTGCTGCTCGGCGTCTTCGCCCTCGCCGCAGCCCTCGGCGCGATGTTCGTCCTGCGCCGCATCGAGCTCCGCCAGATTGTCGTCGACTGTACCGCCTGGTACTGGCACACCATGGGCATCTTCTGGATCTTCCTCTTCGGCCTCCTCACCTTCTTCCAGTGAATCCGGCACTAAACTCAAAGAGCTGTCATCCTGAGCGAAGTCTGGCGCTTGAGCGCCAGACGAAGTCGAAGTACCTGCTGTTCCTTTACCAGCCCCGAATCCTCCTGCTAGCCACGGCTCTTGTCATGCCAGCATTCAGCCACGCCCAGGGCTGCAGCCTCTGTAAAGACGCCACCGCCGGTTCTGCCCCGATCGTCCGCCAGTCTCTCCGCCGCGCCATCCTCATACTTGGAGTCCCCGCCGGTGGCATCTTCGTCGGCATCCTTGTCCTCGCCAGAAGAATCAAGCCCCGCGAAGCCCCCGAGTCCACCAGCCAGCTCTGACGCAGCTCGCCTCCCGGGAACCAGAACCCGCATCCACTCATACAAAGGTGGTATGGTGCCCGCCTGCTGACGCGATATTCTTGCGGTAACTCTCGTTAGTACCCAGCGGTCAGATTACTCAGAGGCATCGAATGCCGTTTGCTGAACAACACATCCGCCGTGCGATTGAAGGCAACAAGTTTGTTCCTTATTTCCAGCCACTGGTAGACCTTCGTGCCCGCACGATCCACGGCTTCGAAATTCTCGCGCGCTGGGACCATCCCACTCAGGGCCTCGTTTCTCCCGGCTTGTTCATCCCGGTCATAGAGCGCTACGGCTTGATGAACAGTCTGACCGCTTCACTTCTGTGTCAGGCGTTCGCCACCGTGCGGAGCCTTCCCGCCACCTTCGGCCTGTCGGTCAATTTGTCTCCCTCTCAGCTGCACGACCGCACGCTGCCGGACTTTATCCATCGGATGGCGGACGAGGCTGAATTCGACCTGAAGCGACTCACCATCGAGCTCACCGAGACCGCACTTGTAGACGACCTGGACCTGGCGGGCGCCGTGGCTGCGGACTTCAAAAGACTCGGCATTCAACTCGCGTTAGACGATTTCGGCATCGGCTATTCAAGCCTGCTTCATCTGCAATCGCTTCCCTTTGATGAAATCAAGGTTGACGCCAGCTTCGTCCGTTCCATGGTGCACTCGCGCCAGAGCCGCAAGATCACCGCTGCGGTCGTCAGTCTCGGTCTCAGCCTCGGCCTGCAAACCGTGGCCGAAGGGATCGAAGAGCAGAACCAGGCCAATCTCCTGGCCTGGCAGGGCTGCCACCTCGGACAAGGCCATCTCTACGGAATGCCTGTTCCCGCCGCCGGGCTTTCCGGCGTACTTTCGCAGCGTCACCTCGGTGCCTGCGTCGCGGCCGAAGTGCCGGGTTCAATCGCGGACCAGTTTCTCTCGCTCGATACCCAGCCTGCCGAACGGCTTTCGCAGCTGCGCGCCATCTATGACGGCGCTCCTGTCGGGCTCGCATTCGTCAATACCAGGCTGCGTTACGTCAATCTGAATTAAAAGCTGGCGGAGATGAATGGGCAAAGCGTGGAGGCTCACCTGGGCCGCCCGGTTTCCGAGATGGTCAAACCTGAGGTTTATGCGCAGTCGAGCCCTACCTTAAGCGCGCTCTCAACGGCGAATCCTTTCCGGGTGTTGAGGTACAACGGCCATCACCTGCCCCTGGAGCACCTGCCGCGACCATGATGGCGACCCATCAGCCCGTGAGGGACGAAGCCGGAGAAATCCTGGGAGTTTGCGTTTCCATCACCGATATCTCCGTCGTCAAACAGAAAGAAGAAGCCCTGCGCCAGAGCGAGGACCACTACCGGCATACGGTTGAAATCAACCCGCCGATTCCTGACTCCCTGACTCATGGATCCCGACGGGAGCAACATCTGCTTCAGTTCCTGTTGGGAGACGCTCACCGGCCTTACCCCGGAAGAGACAAAGAATTATGACTGGGTCGGCACGTCGCGGTGCGATAACGTCCATGCTGTAACCGGTTGATGCATACGGCCCAGCGTAGGTTCGAAGAAGAAGCGTCAGTGACAGAGCGCACCGCCAGGTAGCGCCATATCACAACCTCCAACGCCCGATCACGGCGAATAAGTCTGCCCACCCTTTTCTGAACAAAGTGGAAAATCTGAACTGTGTGCCCCGGAGCAAGTCCGTCGTT
>Ga0206870_1027_pt1 | contig 39217 bp, 31 predicted proteins | sample Alteio_BWOrgCont_36_FD_152620 | JGI IMG/M metagenome (GOLD analysis project Ga0206870, IMG submission 152620) | Enriched cells from forest soil in Barre Woods Harvard Forest LTER site, Petersham, Massachusetts, United States -... | ecosystem: Environmental > Terrestrial > Soil > Temperate forest >... | reverse complement strand
GTCGAATGAGAATATCTGGCGGAACATGGTTGGTTCTCGCATTGCAGATGCGGGCCCTTCGGGAGTTTCTTTCTCAAGTAAAACAGAATTGAATTCCTGGCTTTCCATAAGGCCTGTAATAGGGTCAGGTACAGAGCAGGTAACCATTGCGGCATTGCGGGTATAGGTGCATTTCTCCACGGTCATTTTAACCGCAGGGTTCGCTTTCAGGTAAACTATATCTCCAATTTGTGGTAAATCGCGCATAATGCAAAGTTAAAAACTAGAGTCGTTAGTCAATAGTCGTAAGTCATTAGTCCGATAATAAAAAACTAATCATCTACCTTAATAAAATCATTAAGCAAGCCGGAGTCTTTTACCAGTGAATCAGGCATTTGTGGCAGGTTAGTTTTAAGGTCATTTAATTAGATGCTTAAAATGATGTGGGAACGCATATTGCAGGTATTTAACATAATGTTACGTTATATGAACCTTATGTGTATCACTTGAAAATTATTTCACATATGTTTATATAATGCATATTATGTCTAACGTACGGAATGCAGGCAAGAGGGAAAGTGATTCCCGTACGAATGTCGTTTGTTTTGGGGGAAAAAAAGAGAAAAATTCAATTAAAAAAAGCAGCCCAAATATAGACTGCTTAACACATAAAATATTAAATTTTATTTCTTCTTTTTTCTTATCTCGTAATTTTCTAAGAGATACAGAAATAACACTGCCAATATTGGGGATATAGCAGTGACGTAATCTGAGTGTGTCATTTACACCATAGATTTAAGTTAATACTTACCTCGCAGCTACTATCTGCGTAGGGCGCCACTGTTCCCTAAAAAAATAGAATTGAAACCAGAATAAGTTTCCGGTACAAATATACGATATATTCATTTCCTAAATGCGAAAGCATTTAACCCCCAAAACAAAAAAGACATTCAAATAATGGTTGAGAAAGAGGGCGTGAATAGGTGTTTCATGTAGTCCCTTTAAATCAGAGACATGAAACGGTTCAAGTATGCTTAATGTTCCGTACTTAACATAAAATTAATTTATAGGAAAATTTTGCTTCCCTTTAAACAGTCGAAAGTGGCTTCAATACTTAGGAATTTAGCTTTTGAATTTAGCGGACAAAAAGAGAAAGATTCCTATGTAATTAATTGTTTAAAAAACAACACAAAGTTACATATAAAAAAAGACCAACTTAATGGTCTTAAAAAACTACGTAATTATATACTAAGTTTATTTTCGGGTTACACTTATTCTAACAGTAACCTTTATTTTGGCTACTATCAAAAAAGTGATAGTTAATGTAAACATGGTTTCGGCATGTTACGCATTGACTGACCGCACCCGTATTTGCAGTACGGGTGTATCACTTTTCCCTAAATTCAAATATACTTATTTTAAAAATCTGAAAGATTTTAACCGCTAATTCAAAAGATAATTCCCGAATATGCCACATTGAGACGTAGGCAAAATAATTTCTATAAATCATATTATGTCTAAAGCCGTAGGCGTGTAGCTTATGTAGGTAAGAGGATAGTTAACTAAAGGTTGAGAATAGAAAGAGACTTATCCCCCTTAAAAATATGATTAGTCTCTCTTGCCTGTTTTTGAGTTTGAAAGCCTGACGCTAAATTTAGCCTGATAGCTTTGCATCAAAGCGCAAGGCGTTAAGAATTTAGCGTCAGGCTTTCAAACGAATGGCGGGAATTAACGGGTAGATTGCGAAGCAAGATACAGGAGTTAATGAAGCCATCAAAAACTGCAAGTGATGGGGAGACTACAGAGTAAGCTACTTAACATAATATTTATTATAGGACAAAGCAGCCTTTATATATCAAGGAATCAATTTGTTACGTAGAAGTTTCACTTTATTAGGTGGTTTTGGCACAATTCTGTGCATCTATGTGTCTGTTCCTTTGTCTAGCCTAACCACCTGAAACGTGCCCACCTTTTTGCTATATTTGAGGTATGGTAGTAAGAAAAATAAAACTATATCACATAGACATAAATCCTAAACCACCAACACCTGTTGAGAAATTAACAATTAAAGTAAAAGATAAGGAATATATAGATATTAATTCCAGTAATAAAATATATGATGAGATAAAATGTATAATCCGTGATTATCCTGGAGAATATGACACAGTATCTTCATTTAATGTGCTTTTTAGTTTTGTAAATGGAAGTCAATACTGGTCAAAATTAAATAAGATTCAATTATTCAAATTAAGATGGATGTATGGTGTGCATTGGCTTCAAAAAGATAATGGTTATGGTAATTTGAGATGGGTAATAGGCCTAGTATGTTCCTTTTTATTTGGATTGGTAACACCTACAATAATAACGTGGATCGTTAAACACTTAAAATAGATAGAAGTGTATTGGGATTAAATTACCAATTAAATAACTTTGAGTTATGGATAAGGAACAAGAATTAACACAAATTACTGAAGAATTATTCAAGACAAATGATCTGGCCAATGAAAAGCAGTATGCTTTTATAAAACAAGTCATACTTGTTGCTTCTGGTAGTTTAAGCGTCATAATTTCACTAAAGAAAAACAATGCCCCAAATTGTTATTTCAATATTGCAATAATAGCAATAGGTCTTGGTATCTTGGCTAGTTCAATTGCCCTTTACGGGGAAGTATCATTGTTACGTGAAGCTCGGAAGAAATTGAGGGCCGCACAATTAAAATTACGTCAGGGCAATGAACCAGACGAAAGAATTGACGAACTAGCCTCACATAAAATTTACGACATTTGTGAATATACTGGATATATTTCCTTAATGCTTTCTGTACCTTTCTTAATAGGGTACGCAATAACTTCTTAAATAGCTCGTAACCCACTTCTCTATTTCCCGCACTCCTTAAGCTTTTCGCCCATTTTTACGTATTCCTTGTAATGGTTTTTGTGCCTGCGTACTGAGGCTGTATCAGTTGGGTTATCTATAATGCCCGAGTACTCATCAACCGAATAAAAGGGCTTTATGCCGGGCAGATAATAAAAGCGGTCGGCCATTTCACCATAGCGTTCAAGGCGGTTGGTAATAACATCTACATACACCTGTTTGCCTTTGTCAAACACTTTCACATCTCCCTTGTTTATGCATTTGGCCATTATATGGCGTATGCCCGATGAATACTCGTTGTCTACAATGGTATCGTCCCTGTAAACAGCCAGCAGCGAGTCAAGTACCCGTAAAGATTCTTTTGCCTTTTCGCCAAAATAGCCTTCTTCGGCTGTATCGGCCATGCAGGCTTTAAGCACAAAATCGTAATCGAGTAATATAGCGGCATTATGCCCGAAATTGTATTCCAGTATCCGCTGGGCGGTAAATCCGTACAGTTTTATGGGGTAATACGTGGTGTCGTCCCAGTTGGTATTCATATGCACCGTGTCGCTTTGCGCGCTTGCAAATGAGGTTACTGCTACTAAACCCAAAATCAATACATATTTCACTAATCGCATAGTTTATAAAGTTCGTAAAGTTAAAAGTTTATAAAGCTATTTGAATTTCCAATTATAACCTGAAAATTAAAGCAATTAAAAGTACAAGTATCAGCAGTGTGTATACCTGCAATATTACCCTTGCCAGCTTGCGGTGCACCTCGTACTGGCTGGCTTCGCCCAAAATTGAAAAGACAAAGCCCCCTATCAGCCCAAGTATGGCAAGGCCCCCCAGGAACCATATAACCAAACCGCCGCCGCCTAAGCTAAAAGCTATAAGGTAAACAGCGGCCAGTGAACCTACCAATGAAAATATAAGGCTGGTAACGCCGTAGTCGGTATAACGCGGGGCCTTTTCGCTGACACCCTCCGATGGGTGCATTTTATTGGTATCAATGGGCATGGCAGCCGCGACAATGTTTAAAGCCAATGATTTTTTCCTGGCCTCCTCAACTCCTCCGAAAGAGGAGCTTTCTGTATTTGAAGCAACGGTATTTTTATTGGCATCAAAAAGAGGCAGTGCTATTTCACTCTTTCTCCGCACTGTTTCTCTTTTTGCTATTCCCACGCTCTCCGCACTCTTTCTGTTTACTGTTTCTGTATTCTCCGCTTTATTAAAAAAGTACCCTTTGGTGTATTTGCGTTTGCTGAAAACCGAGGCGAATTTGCCCTGTGTGCCGCAGCCTGCAAGCAACACTACCGATAACAGTAAACAATATGCAATTCCTTTTTTTAACATAATACGCTTTTATTACAGCTTTGACGCTACAAAGTAAATGATTAAAATTGCCAATGCAACGCTCGATATGGTAAACCCAAGCGAGGCAAGGCGCATGTGCTTGTCGTTGTGCCGTATAGCATAATTGGAAATTATAGATGCTATAACCAGGCTAATGACTGCTAGCCCACCGAAGAACCCGAGTATAAGCCCTCCGAAAAGTGTTGTAACCGGGATAGAAGCAAGTAATATATAGGTAAACAGCAATAAAAGCAGACCCGTAAGGGCCATTACAAACCCGACTATACCCATACTGGTCTGGGTAGGCTGCACTGCAATGCCCTGCTGCTGGGCCCTGGCGGCATCTTTATTGTAGTAATCGTCAGTAGCAGGTTTGAATTTATCCTGTGCAGGTACAGCCGTTGGTTCGCTTCCGCTATTTTGTTTGCTACCGCTAAGTATTAAACCGGCAATTATAAGCGCCAGCACCAGTAATGCAATAAGCAGTATAACCGGCCCGGGTATGGAAATGAATGCCCCCAGCAGTATGGTGAATGGTATAAGTAAAATGCCTATTCCCAATAAAATGCGCCCTGTATGCTCCGGTGAATTATTGGCAGGCTCATTGCCGTTTTCCTTAACGGCTTCCTCATTTTCTCCAACCCATGTGCTATGTATATTTTTAGTAATCGCTACTTTTTCTTTCTTTTCAAGTGCCGGTGAAGAAACTATAATTTCGTTGGCATCGAAAAGAGGCAATGCTACCCCTTCCTCTTTCCTTCCCCTAAAGGGGACGGAGGTAAGAATGGGGCTCTTTGTTGTTTCTCTTTCTGTTTTCCCACGCACTGTTTCTCCGCTCCCCGCTTTGTCCCAAAAATGTCCTTTGGTGTATTTGCGTTTGCCGAAAACCGAAGCGAATTTGCCCTGTGTGCCGCAGCCTGCAAGCACTATTAAGGTCAACACAACTGTATATATCCTGCTTTTTGCAAACATTATTTACACCAATGCTAATAGAATAATTGTGACCAAAACCCCTAATATAATACCCGATATAGTTGCCCCTATTTTTGCCAGGTCGGGATGGGCGTCTTTATGGTGCATGGCTATGGCGCATAAAATAAGCGACACAATTAAGCCTACCAGCCCTATGAACACGCCTGCAGCCAGTAAAACAAAACTTGCAATTGCCGCAAGTAATGTTGAACTTCCCGCAAGCGAATAAACCAACAATAAGCATGTAGCCGAAAGTACAATGGAACCAATTGATATATAAAAACCCGATTTCCCCAAATTGGTATATTCATTTGCGGGGTCTTTCACTGTTTTCGGAGGGGTTCTTTCAGTATTGCCGGCTTCGGGCATAGGTTTACGGGGCACTATAGCGAAGAGTACAACTCCAATGCCAACCAGTATTAACCCCGCTATAAAAAGGCCACTTAAGGATATAACAGTTGTTGTAGAAGACAAGAACACCGAAAACAGAGCAATGGCTATAAGTAATATACCTGTCACAAAAACGCCCTGGGCGGTATGCAGCGCAGTTTTACTTTTTTCCTGCTGTGCCTTAATACTGTCGCTCGGATTAACAGGCAACAGGTAAGGTATTGCGGCTAGCCTGCTTTTTGCGGTACCTTCAACAGTTGCAACACTATTTTCCTTCTCCGGTACCGGAGGTGCTATAACTACAGGCGTTTTATCGGCATCGAAAAGAGGCAGTGTGGCTTCACTCTTTCTATTCCCGGCAGTTACACTGTTTCTGTTTACTGTTTCTCTCCTTGCTATTCCTGCATCCTCCGTACTGTTTCTCTTAGCTGTTTCTGTATTCCCCGCTCTGTTTAAGAAGAACCCCTTTGTATAGTGTCGTTTACCAAAAGAGGATGCAAACTTATTGCCCGAGCTGCAGCCCATTACTAGAAAAAACGCTACCAGTAAGCTTAAGAAGTATTGCGGCCTCATCGACAGATTCATTTATATCACTAAAAGTGCGGCAAAGAGAAGGCCAGCAGCAAATATGACTATTCCACCCAATACTATTCCGGCTATAGCACGACCCCTATGGACTTCGTTATGGTTTAAGGCTACTATAGAAAGTATAATGCCTATAACTGCTAATGTAAAGGGGATGCTTGCAAATACAAACGCTATTCCAATTTGGTCACCCAGTGCGGCAGCAAAAATTGCTATGAAATCAGCCGGAAGGGCGACAACAATGGCTACTATTGATAATACCATGCCGGCTGTGGCATAGTTAGATTGCTTTAGGTTACTATTGGCATTTGCCGGAGAAAGGCTGTTACCTGTTGGCTCATTTGCCAATCCGGTTTTATTATGCGCAGGGAGAGATATGAAAGCTGCTACAAGAAAGAGCAGGAAGAGAAGTATAAATGCTGCACTGCCTATGCCTAAAACCTTACCTAAATCAAATATTATGGCCAGCAGGCTTAAGGCTGCAAAAATAAAACATACGCGTACCGTACTTATTGAACCTGTAGAGTTATTAGTATTATCATCGGCAGGGCTACCAGCATCATTCGCCTGCTCTGCTTCGTAAAATTGGGCTTTCTTCAGTGCATCTTTCAGCTTCAGGTTCTTTTGCACAGCCTGTGCTAAAGCTGTTTTTTTTATTACCGTAGGCACCGCCTGTTGGGTTATCACGGCAGGTGCTTCGGAAACATGCAATGTGGCTTCACTCTTTCTATTTCCTGCAGCTACACTGTTTCTGTTTACTGTTTCTCTTTTTGTAATTTTTACACTCTCTGTACTGTTTCTCTTAACTGTTTCTGTATTCACCGCTCTATCCCAATAGTAGCCCTTTTCGTATCGGCGTTTGCCAAAAGAGGAAGCAAATTTGTTGCCTGTGCTACAGCCGACAAGACATACCACGCCCAGTAAACAAAACAAAAGCCTTGTAATATTGAGCGGTGGTATTTTCAAATAATGTTACTGTTTAGGTGTGGTAAGCGCTTTGGCTTTATCGTCCTGTCCGGTACTTGCATACAGGCCGAGTAATACCCTTTTAACCTGTGCATCATCCGGCCTTTCGGCATGTGCCTTTTCAAGGTAAGGTTGTGCCTTAGTTAGCCAGTCCTTTGCTTCATCGCTCATAGGCTTCGATTTGGCCGCCTGGTCCTTATCGGGCAGCGCTCTTAACTGGTCGAATATATATTTGGCGCGGTTATTATAGAGTGCGCCCAGGTTAAAATTAACTTCAAAGTACTCGGGCTTTACTTCAAGGGCCTTTTTATAACCGTTTTCGGCTTTACCGAAAAGTTCATCGTAGTTGGCTGGCTTAGGCTGGTCTTTACCGGTAGCAAGGTCGCGCGGGTTAGCCAGTTTATCGTAAATGCTTGCCATAGCCGAGTAAAGCTGGGCCATAAGTTGTTTATGATTGTCATCGGTGGCATTAGGTTCTTTCGATAACTTATCTATTGCCAGTTGCAGGTTGTTTATAGCATGGTCGTTATCATGCTTCCACATAAAAATGTTGGTCTCGCTTATCAGCAGGTCAAAATCATCGGGATACGTTGTACGGCCCTGTTTTACTATATCTATGGCCTTATTGGTATCCATTATGTGGTACATGCTGTCCGAATACATCTTCATAAGGTTTGTGTAAGGTGTAGCGCCCCCTATTTTATCCGCAATCATTTCATTATTATACCTAATAGCCTTGGGATAGTTCTTTGCTTTCATGGCAGTAAGGGCAGTATTCTGCAGCAGGCTTATATAAGCCTTCGATGTGTCCGGTATTCCCTGCGCCTTAACTCCCATAAATACTCTTTCGAAGAATATTAACGAGGTAGAATAATTTTTATTGCCATAGTCGGCAATGGCAATGTTCTGCATATGCCCGCCGCAAGCCTGCAGCATTTGCCTTGCCTCATCGGCATATCCGCCTTTGGGCTCAAGCTGAATAACCTGTAAAAATGAATACATGGCTATGGTCAGCTGGGTGGTATCATCCATAGTATAGGCCTGTGTATTGGCTTTTTGAAGGGCTGCCTGGTCAAGCTTGCCTCCCGATGCCATCATTAATTTCTTGGATATATCGCCCAGGTTTTTTTCATATATGGTTTTATACACCTCTCCCCTGTACAGGAACATTTTGGGTTCGTTCCTTGTCTTGTCATTCTGCGCGGCTTCATCAATAGCGGCCTTAGCGTTCTTCAGGGCGGTAGTGTCGTTATCCTTCACGTAATCCTGTAAATACATGTTGGCGCTCACCACCTTGTTATTCTGGCCAAATGCCTGTAACCCGGCGGTTGTAATAAGTGCTGCAGCAATAAATGACTTTCTCATAGGGATATTATTAGTTGGGCAAATTTAATTTTTAATTTAATGTCATAACAAATGTACGTCACCCTGCGTTTCAGGATAACAACTAATTAGCGGATAACGTAAGCCATTGATTGAATTGCTGTTTTTATTACTCCTGTGGTTCCGTTGGTTCTGTTTCAGAAGCAATGCCATTACCTACTCCGCTTCCTGCACCTCCGTCTCCCCCATTGGGGTCAATTCCGGCAGCGCCATCAACGCCTTCAATAATAGCCTCGTCTTCCTGTACGTCTATTTTGGCTACGGCAGCAATAGAATCGCTATCCTTCAGGGTAATGAGCCTTACGCCTTGTGTGGCGCGGCCCATAACACGCAGGTCAGATACCGACATGCGTATGGCAATACCCGAACGATTTATAATCATAAGGTGGTCAGTATCTACCACATCTTTAATAGCTATAAGGTCGCCGGTTTTATCGGTAATGCTAATGGTTTTAACACCTTTTCCTCCACGGTTGGTTATGCGGTACTCCTCAACATCTGAACGTTTGCCGTAGCCCTTTTCAGAAACTACAAGTATGCTCGATGCCTTAGGGTCTACTATGCAAACCATGCCTACCACCTCGTCTTTCGGCCCGCCAAGTGTAATAGCCTTAACGCCTGAAGCATTACGTCCCATAGGGCGCACCTTCGATTCATTAAAGCGTATTGCCTTACCCGATTTCAGCGCGAGTATCATTTCGTTATTGCCATTGGTTAGGCGTGCTTCCAGAAGCTCATCCTTATCCCTTATGGTTATGGCATTAATACCGCTCAGCCTTGGCCTTGAATAGGCTTCCAGCGAGGTTTTCTTTATAATACCGTTCTTGGTGCAGAGAATTATATAGTTGTTCTTCAGGTAATCTACATCGGCCAGGTTCTTCACATTAATATAGGCCATTATCTTATCGTCCGGCGCCAGGTTCAGCAGGTTCTGAATAGCCCTGCCTTTCGAAGCCTTTGCCCCTTCGGGAACCTCGTAGGCCCTCATCCACATACATTTCCCCGATTTGGTGAAGAGCAGCAGGTAGTTATGGTTTGTAGCGGCGAACATGTGTTCCAGGAAGTCCTCATCGCGGGCTTCTGCGGCTTTTGCGCCCCTTCCGCCACGGCTTTGCAGCCTGTATTCGGCCAGCGGGGTACGTTTAATATAGCCCAGGTGCGATATGGTTATAACCACATCTTCATCGGCAATAACGTCTTCCATCCTGAAATCGGCACCGGCAAATACTATATTGGTCTTTCTTTCGTCTCCGTACTTTTCCTTTATTTCGGTAAGCTCGGTTTTAATTATCTGTTTACGTCTTTCCGGCCTTGCTAAAATATCCTTTAAGTCGGTTATCTTCGCTTTAATTTCTTCGTACTCCGCAATAATCTTATCCATCTCTAAACCAGTAAGTGTACGTAGGCGCATATCAAGTATTGCTTTAGATTGAATTTCGCTCAATTTAAAGCTGCTCATTAACTGGTTTTGTGCCACGTCCGGTGTCTCCGATTCGCGTATGATTTTGATTACCGCGTCAAGGTTATTAAGGGCTATAATTAACCCTTCTAATATATGGGCGCGTTTTTCGGCTTCCCTAAGGTCATATTGGGTACGGCGTATAACCACCTGGTTGCGGTGATATACAAAGTGCCCCAGCATCATCTTCAGGTCGAGCATAATAGGCCTCAGGCTGGTTTCCTTAGCCTTCTCCTCTACTTCCATGGCAAAAATATCCTCGTCGGCCTTTATCTTTTCATGGCGGCCTATATCTACCAACGCCACATTATTAACATTGAATGCATTTTGTAGTTCGGTCTGCCTGTACAGGTTATTCATAACTATACTTGGTATGGCATCTTTCTTCAATTCTATTACTATACGCATGCCATCCCTGTCCGACTCATCGCGTATATCCGAAATCTCCTCTATCTTCTTGTCATTCACCAGGTCGGCTATCTTCCGTATTAGCTCGGCCTTGTTAACCATGTAGGGTATTTCGTCAATAACCAGTTGCTCACGGTTGCCAACAACTTCCTCCCTGTGCTTGGCCCTTACTACTATGCGGCCGCGGCCGGTTGTAAAGGCATCACGTATACCATCGTGCCCGTATATTGTACCGCCCGTAGGAAAATCGGGGCCTGTAATAATCTTCTTCCCGTCTACTTCCAGCTTAATCAGTTCTTCAACCGTTATTTTATGGTTGTCTATATAGGCAATAGTTGCATTAATTACCTCGGTAAGGTTATGCGGGGCAATATTGGTAGCCATACCCACCGCAATACCCGATGCTCCGTTAAGCAGCAAATTAGGTATGCGCGAAGGAAGTACGCTTGGTTCCGACTCAGAATCATCATAGTTGGGGACAAAATCGACCGTATCCTTATCAATATCGGCAATCATTTCCTCGGCTATCTTGCGCAGGCGTGCCTCGGTATAACGCATTGCAGCAGGGCTATCACCATCTATCGAACCGAAGTTACCCTGTCCGTCAACCAGCGGGTAGCGCAACGACCAGTCCTGGGCCATACGCACCATGGTATCATATATAGAAGCATCGCCATGCGGGTGATACTTACCCATTACCTCACCTACTATCTTGGCGCTCTTCTTATAAGCGCGGTTAGGCATAAGGCCCAACTCATACATACCGAATAAAACCCTGCGGTGCACAGGCTTCATGCCATCGCGCACATCGGGCAGGGCGCGTGATACTATAACCGACATCGAATAATCGATGTAGGCGCTCTTCATCTGCTCCTCAATGTTAATAGGGATAATCGTTTCTCCTTCTGCCATAATAGTTATATATTTGCTAAGTTGATAAAGTTAATCAAAATATTGTTCGTCTTAGTAAAGAAAGCGCCGAAGGTATACAAAACGAAACAGGAGGATTATTATTTCACTTTGAAACTTATTATAAATTATTAACATATTTTAGTTAAAAATTTCAACCATCTTAGGCGTTCTTACGTATAAATGATTAATACATTTGACGCTAATTTATAACAATCAAAACTTGTAATATGGAAGCCAAGTTTTCACCCAGAGTAAAAGATGTGATTTCCTACAGTCGGGAAGAGGCCCTCAGGCTTGGCCATGATTATATAGGAACCGAACACTTGTTACTTGGCATTATCCGTGAAGGAGAAGGAGTGGCCATGCAACTACTCAAAACATTAAACGTTGACACGGGCGAGTTACGTAAAGCTATTGAGAATTACGCACCCCCTACATCAAAGAAAATTAACCATCTGGCCAATATACCGCTCGTAAAGCAGGCCGAGAAAGCGTTGAAGATTACGTATCTCGAAGCCAAATTCTTTAAAAGCGCTGTTATTGGTACAGAACATTTATTACTAGCCATTTTGAAAGACGAAGACAGTGTAGCCGCTAAAGCCCTGAACGGGTTTAACGTTAGCTACGAAACCATCCGCCACGAGCTGGAAATCTATAAGATTAACCCTACTGCAGAAATGCCTAACACCCCCGCCGACGACGACGAGGATGAAGAAGAAGGCGGAGCAGTGGGCAGCGGCAAACGCTCATCCGACACCAAATCGAAAACCCCTGTACTCGATAATTTCGGCAGGGATTTAACGAAGATGGCGGAAGACGGCAAGCTCGACCCTATTGTGGGACGCGAAAAAGAAATTGAACGCGTATCGCAAATATTGAGCCGCAGAAAAAAGAACAACCCTATATTAATAGGTGAACCCGGCGTAGGTAAATCAGCCATTGCTGAGGGCCTTGCCATTCGCATAGTGCAAAAGAAAGTTTCGCGCGTGCTATTTAACAAACGGGTGGTAACACTCGATTTAGCTGCGCTGGTAGCGGGGACAAAGTATCGTGGCCAGTTTGAAGAACGTATCAAAGCTGTGCTTAACGAACTGGAAAAGACACCGGACATCATCCTGTTTATCGATGAGATTCATACACTCATTGGTGCGGGTGGCGCTTCGGGGTCGCTGGATGCATCGAACATGTTCAAGCCGGCGCTTGCGCGCGGCGAAATTCAATGTATTGGCGCAACTACTCTTGATGAGTACCGCCAGTACATTGAAAAGGACGGTGCCCTGGAAAGAAGGTTCCAGAAAGTACTTGTTGAACCTACCACGCCTGAAGAAACAATTCAGATATTGAATAACATTAAAGCCAAGTACGAAGAGCATCACAATGTAACGTATACCGACGATGCTATTAAGGCTTGTGTGTACCTCACCAACCGATACATCAACGACCGTCACCTGCCCGATAAGGCTATCGACGCGCTTGATGAATCAGGCGCCAGGGTGCATATAATCAATATCAATGTTCCCCAGAACATTCTCGACCTGGAAAAGAAACTGGAGGATTTGAAAGAAGAAAAGAACAAGGCTGTGCATAGCCAGAAATATGAAGAAGCTGCCCGCCTGCGCGATAATGAGCGCCAGCTTAACGAACAATTAGATGCTTCTAAAAAGGTTTGGGAAGAAGAAACCAAAAACCACCGCGAAGTCGTTTCAGAAGGCAACGTTGCTGAAGTGGTAGCCATGATGACCGGTGTACCTACACAGCGTATTGCTGAACAGGAAAGCGCACGCTTATCTAAAATGGATGAGGAGATACGTGGCAAGGTTATTGGCCAGGATGACGCAGTTAAGAAAGTGGTTCGCGCCATACAACGTAACCGTGCAGGATTGAAGGATCCGAACAAACCAATTGGTTCGTTTATATTCCTCGGCCCGACAGGTGTTGGTAAAACACAGCTTGCAAAAGTTCTTTCGCAATACTTATTCGATAAGGACGATGCCCTGATACGCATAGATATGAGCGAATACATGGAGAAATTCGCTGTATCGCGCTTAGTGGGTGCGCCTCCGGGATACGTAGGGTATGAAGAAGGCGGACAGCTTACCGAACAGGTTCGCACGCACCCCTACTCTGTTGTTTTGCTCGATGAAATTGAAAAAGCTCACCCTGATGTATTCAACCTGTTGTTACAAGTGCTCGATGACGGGCATTTGACCGACAGCCTTGGCCGTAAGGTTGACTTTAAGAATACTATTATTATAATGACCTCTAACATTGGTTCGCGCCAGTTAAAAGACTTCGGTCGTGGTGTTGGATTCAATACAAATTCAAAAGAAGAACAAGGTGAATCGCTTGACAAGAGTGTGATTGAAAACGCTCTACGCAAAACATTCGCCCCTGAGTTCCTTAACCGTGTTGACGATGTGGTAATCTTCAATTCGCTGACCAAAGACAACATGCACCAGATTATAGATATAGAGCTGGAAGGCATTTACAAGCGAATTGAAAGACTTGGCTATCTTGTTAAAATCAGCAAGGAAGCTAAGGACTTTATTGTAACCAAAGGCTTCGATTCTCAATATGGCGCCCGCCCGCTTAAGAGGGCTATTCAGAAGTACCTGGAAGACCCGCTGGCAGAGGAAATCATTAAATCGGGTGTTAGCGAAGGCGACACCGTATCGGTAGATTATGATAAGACTAAAGAGGATATAAAGATTAAGGTTACCAAAGCCAAAACGCCTAAGAAAAACAAGAACGAAGAAGAGACGAAGTAATTTAAGATTTAAGTCCCGATAGCTATCGGGATATGATTTAGGATTTAAGCCCTGTAGCGATGCGGGGCTTTTTTAGTTCATGCAAATATTGAAACTTGTTCTGATAACTTGCGTATAAACTCACAGTTTGTTACTTTTTTTTGATATATATTTGCAGGGTAAAACTCCAAAATTCAATGTTCTCTGGTAAAAAGGCTTTACTTTTTGTTCTTTTATTTTCGCTGGCTTTAGTCCGGGTGTCTTTCTGTCAGGATGCTCCTCCAAAGTACACTCTACAGGGCAGGGTTGTTGATATTAACACCCAAAAGCCGGTACCTAATGCAATTGTAATGTTGCGGTGGGACACTTCACAGATCGTTACCTATAGCGATACAACAGGATTTTATAAATTTCCCTCTGCTATTTTAAAGCCCGATAAAATGTATGTAATCTTTGCTTCCAGTAAAGAACCATACATGTATGGTTATGCGGGAACATCTGAGAACTATATATCAACATACGGGCTGGGTAATAATTCGCGCACGTTTGAACGTAATTTTACGTTGACCAAAAGCTCGGTTAATGCGGAACCTCTTGTTCCCACTTGCGTAATTCACTTTGCTTACAAGCAAAGCGCTATTCCTAACCCGGCAAAGGATTCTGTACTTAATGTATGGTTGAAATTCCTTAATGATAATCCTACATATGCTGTGGAAATTGAAGGGTATGCAGATAAGAAGGAAGGGAATAAAGACTTTACACTTGGTTTATCGCGAGCCCGTGCATTGGAATGTATAAACTATTTTTTGACAAAAGATATTGAGAAACAACGTATACGTATAATGGGTAACAATTGCGACAATGCCTTAATGGATGAAAAGACAATACGGAAAATAAAAGGCAATGATGCAAAAATGCAGGCCCGGTTACTAAACTGCAGGGCAGAACTGAGGCTGGTTAATATGTTCTATTCTCCGCTGCCTAAAATAACCATGGCCGGAACCGTTACTGATGCTACTACAGGTAAGCCCGTAAAGAATGCTGAAATAAAATTTCTTGGCTCAGACGGAACACGGATAACAAACTTTGCTGACAGCAACGGAGTTTTCAGATTTACTGTAAGAAGCTTCGCCCCTGTTACCTATTATTCGGTTACAGCTGAAGCGTATGGATATGTTTCTAGCGACCCTGACGATGTGTTCAGGATAGAACCTTCGGGAAAAGATATGCAGTCGTACACACATAATTTCAAAATTGAAAAGAATGGCTATAAAAAGGATATGTTTTTTGCCCCATTGCAATTTGATTCGGCAAGCGACAAGCTTACTTCAGCCACTATTGATACCTTAAAAAGGATAGAAAAATATATGGAACAAAACCCTGAGGTGGTGCTTGAGTTTATGGGCGATGCCGAATGGAGAGAACCTGGTTTTGCTGACCTTGCTTTAACCCGGGCGCGGGCCTGTGCAGGTTACCTGATTGATAAAGGTATTGATGCGGGACGTTTTGTTATTGCGAGCCGCGAAAATGAAAAATCGTTTGTATTGCAGGAAAAAGACACGAAAGGTGTTATTAAGCGCAAAGAGCAGCAATCGCCCTTTAATACCCGGAAATGCAGCGTATCGCTGTGGACAGTTCGCTGGGACTACGCAAAAAGGTCTACCCAATAGTTCTGGTGGCCGGTATTGAATTTTAATTTACCATGTATTGTTAATAGATGCTTAAGACTATTTAGTCTTTTGTATAACAATAGGTTTTATAAATTTGCACTCCAATTAAAAAAAAGCGAATGAGCGCAAATAAGATATTCTATACTATTTTAGCTTTTGTCTTTTTTATTCCTGCTGTCGTTTTCTCCCAGGCAAACAATCACGAAATATTCGGAAAGGGAGATAATGATATAACCTTAGGCATTGGCCTTGATGGACATTACAGCTATAATACCAGTAGCGGTTATAACCAAACCTTAAGCTATACCCTTGGCTATGAATACTGCGCAATTGACCCTGTGGGCAAAAGCGGGGCTATTGGTTTTGGGGCGTACCTAACCTATTTTACATCTAACCTTAGCTGGACAGACGGATACAACTATTCAGATAAGTATAATTTCGAGTTTCTTACAGCCCGTGCCTCATACCATTACCATATACGCTACAGCGCTAAAGTAGACCCTTATGCAGGCATATCGATTGGCTATGTATTAGCACAGCATAACTTCTCAACCAACGATCCTAATATTAACAGCCAGGGCTCGCCCGGCTATGCCGCTGACCACTACGGAGGTGTTTCACCCCTGGCCTATGGCGGATTCCTGGGAATCAGGTACTTTTTTGCCCAACAATTTGGTATTTTTGGCGAACTTGTTATATTTAACCAGGGGTATAATTACGTGGGATTAGGGTTAACCTGGAAGTTTTAGCAGAATGCCTATCCCCTTTAGCATTAAAAAGCCTGTTTTTGCAGGCTTTTTTTGTTAATAAAATCTAAAAACTTTTAACTACTGAATGCCGTTCCTCTTTCATAAATTTGCGCAACAATTAAACCAACCTATTACATGAATTCTCTTCGTTTTAAAGCCCTCGAAGAAGCCTCTTCAAGGCCAACCGTAAACGTAGAACTACCGTCAAACAAGGTATCTGACTATTACGGCCAGAATGTGTTCGACCTTAATACCATGCAGAAATACCTGCCAGAGGGTTCTTTTAAAGTATTAAAGGAAGCCATTGACAAAGGCACTACCATTGACCGTAAAACAGCCGATGAAGTGGCTATTGCCATGAAAACATGGGCCATGGAAAAGGATGTAACACACTATACACACTGGTTTCAGCCGCTTACGGGCGCCACTGCTGAAAAGCACGATGTGTTCCTGGATACAGTGGAAGGTGGAAAAGCTATTGAGAAATTCAGCGGAGGGCAGCTTTCACAACAGGAGCCCGATGCATCAAGCTTCCCCAGCGGCGGCATACGCAATACATTTGAGGCCCGCGGCTATACCGCATGGGACCCCTCATCTCCTGCCTTTATAATGGGTAAAACACTGTGCATCCCCACCATTTACTTATCATATACAGGCGAAGCATTAGACTATAAAACACCTTTGCTTAAATCTATGCACGCCTTAGACAGGGCTGCTGTGCCAGTTTGCCAGTACTTCGATAAAAATGTAACACATGTTGTAGCAACACTGGGCTGGGAACAGGAATATTTCCTTGTCGACAATGCACTTTATAATGCCCGCCCCGACCTGGTTCATTCGGGCCGCGCCCTGTTTGGCGCTAACCCTGCGAAAGGCCAGCAACTGGAGGACCATTACTTTGGTTCAATACCGGAAAGGGTAAACGACTTTATGCGCGATTTTGAAACGGAATGCTATAAACTTGGTATACCTATTAAGACCCGCCACAACGAGGTAGCGCCTAATCAATATGAGGTTGCCCCTATATTCGAAGAGGTTAACATAGCTGTTGACCATAACCAGCTGTTGATGGATGTGATGGATAAAGTAGCCCGTCACCACCAATTAAGGGTTATTTTTCACGAAAAGCCATTTGCAGGTGTCAATGGTTCGGGAAAGCACAATAACTGGTCCATGGCCACCAATACAGGTAAAAACCTGCTCAGCCCCGGCAAAACGCCTGATACAAACCTATTATTCCTTACCTTTTTTGTTAACTGCATTAAAGCAGTACATGATTATGCTGACCTTTTAAGGGCCAGTATAGCCTCGGCAGGCAATGACCATCGCCTTGGTGCCAATGAGGCTCCTCCTGCAATTATATCGGTATTTATCGGTACGCAGCTTACCAAAGTGCTCGATGAAGTTGAAAAGAAAATGAAACCCGGTAAAACATCTGCCGCCGAAAAGAAATCACTGAAACTCGATATTGGCCGCATACCTGAGCTTTTACTTGACAATACCGACCGTAACCGCACATCCCCTTTCGCCTTTACCGGTAATAAGTTCGAGTTCCGTGCCGTGGGTTCTTCAGCTAACTGCGCCCTGCCCATGACTACCCTTAACACCATAATGGCTGAGCAGCTTACCCAGTTCAAAAAAGAAGTTGATAAACTGGTTTCAAAGTCCAAATCTGTTGAAGACGCTATACTTGAAGTATTGCACGGATATATAGCTGATTCAAAGAGCATACGCTTCGAGGGAAACAATTATAGCGAAGAATGGGTAAAGGAGGCGAAAAAACGCGGCCTGTCAAATATTCAGAACACACCGGCCGCACTCGAACTGCTGCTTGCACCAAAAGCGCTCGACCTGTTTGAAGAGCACCACGTATTTACAAGGCGCGAACAGGAAGCCAGGCACGAGATACAGGTTGAAATGTATACCAAGAAAATACAGATCGAATCGCGTATTATGGCTGACATGGCGTATACCCATATTATTCCTGCAGCCATAAAATACCAGAATTCACTTATTGAAAACGTAAAAGGTATTAAGGAAATATTCTCGTCGCAGCATGAATTGGCCAATGTAAGCATTAAAGACAAGGGCCTTTCAGATGCTATACAGGATGGCGGGCATGGAGATTACCTGGTTGATTCGCAACTGAGCATGATTAAAGAAATCAGCGAAAGGGTATCTATTATACGTTCAAATGTGGAACAAATGGTAGAAGAACGTAAGAAAGCCAACCAGGTGCAGGATGCTACAGAGAAGGCTTTTGCCTATTGTGAAAAAGTGAAGCCCTATTTCGATGAAATCCGCTATCATTCAGATAAGTTGGAGATTCTTATAGACGACTCTATATGGCCTTTCCCCAAATACAGGGAGCTTCTTTTTGTAAAATAATTGAATTAAAGGGTGTTTTGCATAATAAATAGTTTATTATCTTAGCACCCGAAAAAATAATAACGATTCCACGATATGAGAAAAAAGAACGTACTTTTCTACTGTATGTCAATAGGCATGCTTTTTTTATCTGTTACCGTATATGCTCAAAAGAACGCGCTGAAAGATGCCGAGAATGCTTTTAAGAACTACAGGTATTTTGATGCTATTGACTTATACAAGAAATCATACACTGACGACAAGAATATGCCGAAGGACAAGAAGGCAAGAGTTGTATTCCAGATTGCTGAGTGTTATCGCTATATGGGTCTTTCAAAAGAAGAAGAACAATGGTACCAGAAGGCCATTAAAGCAAAGTATCCTGACCCTATTGCTATATTTTACCTGGCTGAAGCTCAAAGGGAGCAAGGTAATTACGATGATGCGCTTACCAATTATAAAGCATATAAAGAACAAGTTCCTTCAGATAACCGCGCCGATGATGGTATTAAATCATGTACCCTCGCATCGCAATGGAAGAACAACCCTACCCGTTACGTGGTAACCAATATGGCTCAGATCAACTCAAAGAATCGTGATTATTCTCCTTGCTATGCCGATAAAAGGTACGATGAGTTATATTTCGTTTCTACCCGTCCGGGAGCTACCGGCGACAAGCCAGATCCAAACATTGGTGAAAGCTATGCCGATATTTACGATACTAAAATGGATAAGAATGGCAAATGGAGCGCTCCTGTAACCATTGCTGCGCCTATCAATTCTAACGATAACGAAGGTCCTATGTGTTTCGACAAAGGATTTAAGACCATGTATTTTACCCGTTGTACTGTAGAGAAGAATAAGGGGTTACGTTGCCACTTATATATGTCTGAAAGGAGAGGAAATACATGGGGCGATCCTGTATACCTGCCTTTCCAGATAGATACTATCGAATATGGACACCCTACCCTTTCAGCCGATGACCAGACAATGATTTTTGTATCTGACCTGCCGGGCGGACAAGGTAAATCAGACTTATGGATGTCGAAATATGATAAGAAATCAAAATCATGGGGACAACCTGTTAACCTTGGCCCTGATATCAATACTCCCGGTTCTGAAGAGTTTCCTTTCCTTCATGCTGACGGTACCTTATATTTCTCAACTGACGGCCGCCCTGGTATGGGAGGTTTAGATATTTATAAAGCACAGAAAATGGGTACTGATAAATGGGGTAATGTTCAGAACATGATGTACCCTATTAACTCAGAAGGCGACGATTTCGGTATTATTTTTGAAGGAACAAAAGAAAGAGGCTACTTTGCTTCAAATCGCGCTAATGGTAAGGGCGAAGATGATATTTATTCATTCAACCTTCCTCCGCTGCTGTATGCTGTAACAGGTACAGTTCGCGACAGCAAAACCAATAAGCCTATTACCAATGCAGTAGTTCACATGGTTGGCTCTGATGGTTCTGATGAACTTATTAAAACCGATACAGGCGGACACTATATGTATGGTGCAAAACCCGGAGGACGTTATGTTATAACCAATACATCGTACATACTTTCAGCCGATGCATCAGACCAGGAATATTTAGCCAGCCCTGTAAAACAAAACTTTACCACAGTGGCTGTTGCTGATTCAAAAACCTGGGTTGAAGATTTTGTACTTATAAAAGCCGGTGGTATTGCCCTTAAATTTCCAAGGGTTGAGTACGATTTAGATAAAGCGACTCTGCAGGCCCACGGTCCGGATTCACTTAATTATCTTGTGAAACTTTTAAAAGACAATCCAACGATCAAGATTGAGCTTGACGCGCATACTGACCCACGTGGTAGTAAAAAACACAACGATGTGCTTTCACAGGCCCGTGCGCAAACTTGCGTAGATTATTTGATTTCTCAAGGTATTGACTCAGCCCGTCTCGTTGCAAAAGGATGGGGCTTCAATAAACCTCTTCCTGGTTGCAGCGCCGCAGACATTGCCAAGATGAAAGCACAACAAGATAAAGAAGCTGCATGGCAGGCTGATCGTCGTACAGAATTCAGGGTATTAAGCTTCCGTTATATTCCTAAAGGTGGCTTAAGCCATGCCGATAGCTTACGTATGGAAAGGCTGAAAGATGCTAAGGTATCTGGTCAAGGTACAGAATTGCATGATTCAACAGACAATGGCGGCCAGGATCAAACACCAGCTCCTAGCCCTACGCCTGCTCCAACTCCGGCACCTGCGCCTAACAAACCTCATGGACCAATGATGCCGCAGGCTAATGAATTATTCATTAATAATTCTGAGAAGAAGTAAACGTTTTAATTAACTATATAAAAAGCCCTGACGAGAGTCGGGGCTTTTTTTTGCTTACCCCAAACCCCTGCCCTGTCAGCCCCAAACCCCTAAAGGGGCTTTGAACTTTGACCTTACCCTCTCCTTTAAGGAGAGGGGTTAAAGCCCCTTTAGGGGTTTGGGGTAAGTAATTCTATCTATGCTTTTTCTTAATTCTTAATACTCAATTTTATTACTTTTGCATCAATGGCAGACAATACACTATATGGCAAACGAGGTGTTTCTTCATCGAAAGAAGATGTGCACAAAGCCATAGCCAAAATTGATAAAGGCCTTTTCCCTAAAGCTTTCTGTAAGATTGTTCCCGATTTTCTGGCTAATGACCCTGAATATTGCGCTATTATGCATGCTGATGGTGCGGGCACTAAATCATCGTTAGCTTATATATACTGGAAAGAAACGGGAGACATGTCGGTTTGGAAAGGTATTTCGCAGGATGCAATTGTAATGAACACCGATGACCTGCTTTGTGCAGGAGCGACCGATAATATGCTGCTTTCTTCAACCATTGGACGTAATAAGACCCTTATTCCCGGCGAGATTATAGGCGCAATTATAAATGGTACGGAAGATTTTTTAAGCATGCTGCGCAAGCATAACATCAATATTATATCTACCGGTGGAGAAACTGCCGATGTAGGCGATTTGGTACGCACCATAATAGTTGATTCTACTATTGTTTGCCGTTTAAGGCGCAGCCACGTAATAAGCGCCGATAAAATACGCGATGGAGATGTTATTGTAGGTCTTGCATCGTTCGGGCAAGCTACTTACGAGGAGACATATAATAGCGGTATGGGCAGCAATGGCCTAACCTCTGCAAGGCACGATACACTGGACCATTCGTATGCAGCCATGTATAAAGAGTCTTACGACCCCGCTATGCCCGGTTACCTTGTTTACTGCGGCAAGAAAAAATTATTGGAAGAAATAGAAGTTAAATGGCATGATAAGTCATACAAAACCAATATTGGTAAACTTCTGCTGTCCCCTACCCGCACTTACTTCCCGGTAATGCAGGAAATATTGCGCAGTTACCGTCCGCATATACATGCAGCCATGCACTGCTCAGGTGGCGGGCAAACTAAGGTGCTGCATTTTGTTGATGATTTACATATTACAAAAGATAATCTTTTCGATACTCCTCCCGTATTCAACATTATACAGCAAAACTCAGGCGCTAACTGGGAAGAAATGTATAAAGTATTTAATATGGGGCACCGCCTTGAATTATATGTACCTGCTGAAGCAGCACAACATATCATCGGGGTTGCGAATAAGTATAATATAGATGCCCAGGTAGTAGGCAAGGTTGAAAAGCATGCAGGCAAAAAGCTTACTATTAAAAGTAAGCACGGTGAATTTGAGTACTAGCTCTCAGTAAGTATTATTCAGGTTATTTCCCTTAAAAAGCTTAAATTTGCAGGAATTTTAGAAAATCATGTTAGATAAGTTAGAAGCTATAGAAGAACGTTATAAAGAGATAGAGACCAAGCTATCTGAACCGGATGCTATTGCCGATATTAAGAAATTCGCCAAGCTGAACAAGGAATATAAGGAACTGGGAAAGATACACGAGGCCTATATCCAATACCGCAACCTGACTTCAAACATTCAGTCTGCTAAAGATATGATGTATACAGAGAAAGATGAGGAGATGAAGAATATGGCTAAAGCTGAAATGGAGACGCTTACAGCCGAATTGGATAAGCTGGATGCTGATATACGTGTAATGCTTATTCCCAAAGACCCTGAAGATGCAAAAGACGCTGTAGTTGAAATACGTGCCGGTACCGGGGGCGATGAAGCATCGCTTTTTGCAGGGGAAATGTTTGAAATGTATATGCGCTACTTTGAACAGAAGGGTTGGACAGCTGAATTACTTGACCATTCGGAAGGTACAATGGGTGGTTACAAAGAGGTGGTTTTTGAGGTGCATGGTGAAAACGTATATGGCACCATGAAATATGAATCGGGCGTACACCGTGTGCAAAGGGTTCCAAAAACTGAAACACAGGGCAGGGTTCACACTTCTGCCGCTACGGTAATTGTAATGCCGGAGGCCGATGAAGTGGATGTTGAAGTAAAAGAATCGGACCTGAAAAAAGACACTTTTTGTTCCGGTGGTAAAGGCGGGCAGTCTGTTAATACTACCAAATCGGCAGTCAGGATAACCCACATTCCTTCGGGCCTTGTGGTGCAGTGCCAGGATGAACGTTCGCAGATAAAGAATTATGCCAAAGCCCTGGCTGTATTGCGTACGCGCCTATATGAAATGGAAATAAATAAAAAAAACAGCGCCGATGCTGCCAAGCGTAAAACACTTGTTGCCGGCGGCGACCGTTCAGAGAAGATACGTACCTATAATTTCCCTCAAAGCCGTATTACCGACCACCGCATAGGCTATACCGCGCACAACCTGGAAACCTTTATGGATGGTAATATCCAGGATTTGCTTGAAGCATTGCAGTTGGCTGAAAACGCTGAAAGATTAAAAGAAGGATATTCTACCGCTGTATAATGAAAAGATATCTTACGCGTCAGGACCTCACCAAGCTTATTTTCCAGAAGAAGACATTTCTCTGCGTAGGGCTTGATACCGATATTAATAAGCTTCCCGGGCACTTTCCCAAGACTGCTGATGCAGTAGTTGATTTTAACGAAAGCATTATTGAAGAAACCCACGATTTGTGTGTATCATATAAACTGAATGTGGCTTTTTATGAGGCTATGGGAGCAGCAGGCTGGGATTGTTTAAAGCGAACCATTGAACTTATTCCTGAAAACAGTTTGGTAATAGCCGATGCAAAACGTGGCGATATTGGCAATACAGCATCGCTTTATGCAAAAGCCTTTTTTGAAGATTTAGATGTTGAAGCAGTAACGCTATCGCCTTATATGGGTAAGGATTCCGTTACCCCTTTCCTTGATTATAAAGGCAAATGGAGTATTTTGTTGGGGCTAACATCCAACGAAGGCTCAAAAGATTTTCAAATGCAGAAACTGCATGATGGTAGTCATTTATTTGAACAAGTGATTAAAACATCTTGCCAATGGGGAACACCCGATAATACCATGTATGTTATTGGCGCCACACAAGCCTCAGCTTTTAAAAGTATACGTAAACTAATTCCCGAACATTTCCTGCTTGTACCAGGTGTGGGCGCGCAAGCAGGCGATATGGCCGAAGTAATTAAAGATGGCTTTAATAATGATGGAGGCCTTTTGATTAACGCCTCACGCAGCATATTATATGCCAGCAGCGGCAAAGACTTTGCCATTAAAGCCCGCGAAGAGGCCCAGCGCCTGAAAAAGCAGATGGAAATAGCTTTTTAATACTAAAATGGCAAACCACAGGCATTTTAATATAAGCGGCAAAGAAAATAAAGACACTGGCCTAAGTACAACTGCAGACGGAGGTAGCCGTTTCAGTAATAAGGATGGTTCCTTCAATATTCGTAAAGAGGGACTCGGTTTTTTTCGAAGATTTAGCCCATACCAACGCTTATTAACTATGCCCTTATGGAGGTTCATAACCTCGATACTGGTGTTCTATTTTGTTATCAACCTGCTTTTTGCCGGGGTATACTATTTTATAGGCATGGACCAGCTGGATGGTATAAAAGGGGCATCGGATTGGGAAAGGTGTAAACAGGTATTTTATTTTAGTACCCAAACATTTACAACTGTTGGTTATGGCGGCATTAGCCCCAAAGGCGATGCGGCAAATATCCTGGCCTCTCTGGAAGCATTAACCGGCTTTTTATCGTTCGCTATTGCAACCGGTTTAATATACGGGCGCTTTGCACGTCCGAGAGCTTACCTTATTTTCAGCGAGAATGCTATAGTAGCACCCTTTCATGGGCACACTGCACTGATGTTTCGCCTGGCAACGTATAAAGACAAGCATGCACTTACCGATGTGGTTATTTCTGTAACTACAGGAATGAAAGTACATGAACACGATAAAGATGTATACAAATATTATACGCTTGATCTTGAAAGAAGTAAAGTAGACAGCCTACCGATGAATTGGACAGTGGTACATCCTATCGATGATAAAAGCCCTTTCTTTGGGCTTACTGAAGATGATTTTAAAGCTGCCGATGTTGAGTTATATGTACTTGTACGAGGCTTTGACGACTTATTCTCAAACATTGTGCAGCAACGAACCTCCTACACCTATCATGAAATACTACACGGCAGGAAATTTACGCCTATGTACAGGGAAAGTAAGGATGGTAGCACAACCATACTGGAATTGCAGAAAATTAACGACCATATTAAGGTGTAACCTATCATGCGCTTCAACACAAATATTGACGCAGAAAAGACGCCTAAAGAGCTACTCGATAAATTTTATAAGGATTATAACCTTCCACCCGATGGCGGACAATCAGATAGCCGGGTAAAAATCGAAGCATTTAAAGGGTTTCACTTCTTCATTCCTAATTTTGATGCCCGTAAAAAAGCAGTTCCTTTGCACGACACACACCACCTCCTTACAGAATATTCAAGCCATTTTATTGGAGAATCGGAAATAAGCGCATGGGAAATAGCGTCGGGCTGCAAAAAGTACTGGCCTGCTTTTGTTATTGATTTAAGCGGAATGATGTTTGGCATATTATTCGATTTGCCCGGTGTTTACAGGGCATTTATCCGGGGCAGGCGCTCTGCCAATCTTTACCATGATACACTGAATGCGGAATTGGTTAACAGAACACCATTAAAAGAATTGAGAGCTATATTGCATATTCCCTCTCCTTATACCAAGCTAAAAGCCAGTTTTAGTGAGTTTGCATTATTTCTATTCACTCTGTTTATCGGCGGGATTTATTCCATTGCCAGTTTTGTGCTGTTACCCCCGTTAATTCTGTATAACCTGGTATTACTGGTTGCAGGCAAATGGCAGTAAACCCGGTAAATAGTGGTTTTTAATTATTTTTGTTCGGTTAATATTTACTCTTATTTAGTGCCTGTTAATTTGTAGCAATATGCAGATAAAGTTTTTTCTGAAAAGGCTTAGCCTGTTTTTAGTATTTGCCTGTTGCTGCTATATTTTATTACTCGCTGTTTTCTCACTCAACTCATTCAGGAATAAGGTCCCTAACCTTATAGATATGTATGCACCCAATGTGAGAGAAGCATTCCAGGAAATACACGACTCAACCAATACAGATATTCTATTTATTGGCTCCTCTCATGCCGAATTTGTTCCTATTGTTTTCAAAAAAAACGGAATAAGTGCTATAAATCTTTCAATAAATAGCCTGCGGCCGAGTATAACATACTACCTTTTAAAGAATGAGTTAAAAAGAAGTTCGGCAAAAATTGTTGTATTGGAAAGCTATTTTACTCTATTTAATGAGGATTACCTGGTACAGGAGGCGGCCCTGAGAATAATGTCTAATGAAGATATTAACCTGAACTTAACCAGGATGGCCCTGACGACAAAAAACTTCAAGGTAATTAATTCGGAAATTGGGCTTATTATAAACCGGGTATTGCACCCGTTAATGAATGAAAAGACATCTGTTGTACTTAAAGATACGGGGAAGAATGAATCTCCTGACCCATCAAGCGAACTGGCATCTAATAAGCCTCATATTCGCTCTGTAAGCCATAGCGCATTTGTGTATTTTCAGGACTGTATAGACCTGATAAAAGAAGGCAAAAAATTGCCGTTGCTTATTATGGCGCCTGTAACACGGGAATGCATACATCATAGCTGGAATTATTCTGCCATCTGTTATTCTATAGATTCTGTGGCAAAAAAGAATGGTATACTATTTATAAATTATAACGACTCGGCAAACTATATAAGAATAGGGCTTGATGACAAGAAGGATTTTGTAGATGATAACCATTTAACCAGGTTGGGTAGGCTCAAATTCTCAAGGGTAGTGGCAGAAGATATAAAGCAATATCACATTCTATAACCGGTTACAGGCTATACAGTGAAAATATAAACATAAGGCATGCTATTTAATTCTTTCCAGTTCCTGCTTTTTTTTATTGTTGTTACCACGGCATATTTTATGCTGCCACACAAATACCGTGCCTGGCTTTTGCTTGCTGCAAGTTGTTATTTCTACATGGTATTTGTACCCATCTATATACTTATACTGGGAGGTACCATAGTTATAGATTATTTTGCAGGGATACTTATAGAAAATGCCAAAGGGCGAAAAAGGAAGTTGTTTTTGCTGGTAAGCATAATTGCCAATGTGGGTGTGCTGGCTGTTTTCAAGTATTATAATTTCTTCATCGACAATATTAATGGCGGCCTGCACCACCTTGGGCATACATCATTCTCATTACCGCTGCTTTCAATACTGCTTCCCATTGGCTTGTCATTTCATACTTTCCAGGCCATGAGTTACACTATTGAAGTTTACAGGGGCAACCAGGCAACTGAACGAAATTTCGGGATATATGCCTTGTACGTTATGTTTTACCCTCAATTGGTTGCCGGCCCGATTGAAAGGCCGCAAAATATGTTGCATCAATTTAAAACCGAACACCATTTCAACTACCCGATGGTAGTAAGTGGCCTACGGCTTATATTATGGGGGATTTTTAAAAAGATTGTAATAGCCGACAGGCTTGCACTATATGTTGACGAAGTTTATAACCACCTTCCTGCCTACTCGGGTTTTCCTATTATACTGGCTACAATATTTTTTACTATTCAAATTTATTGCGATTTCTCAGGCTATTCTGACATTGCTATTGGTTGCGCAAGAATTATGGGCTTTACACTTATGAAGAACTTTGACATACCCTATTATTCCAAAAATATTTCCGAATTCTGGAGGCGATGGCACATCTCGTTGTCTACATGGTTTAGAGATTACCTCTATTTCCCCCTAGGAGGCAACCGCGTGCCGGTGATGAGGATTTACCTGAACTTGCTTATTGTTTTTATAGTTAGCGGGTTATGGCACGGTGCAAACTGGACATTTGTAATATGGGGTGCCCTGCACGGGGTTTATTTAGTAATGTGGCGGCTTACCGCAGATATGCGAAAAAGAACGAGCTCGATTATAGGGCTTGATAAAATGCCCGTGTTATCTGACGCTTTAAGTATGCTATGTACATTTGCAGTAACATCATTCGCATGGATTTTTTTCAGGGCCAATTCGCTTAAAGATGCCATGTATGTTGTAACCCATTTATTTCATTCAAACGGAATGCACGGTATTGGCTCTATGTCGAAACTGAATTTCTGCCTTGCTGTCTTTACCATCATTATTATGGAGGTTGTTCAGTATCAACAGTACAAAGGAAAGCACCTTACGTTTTTGTCGAAACAACCGACTTTAGTTCGCTGGGGCATTTATACCTTCATTATTATGGCCGTTATATTCCTTGGGAATTTCGGGGAGCAGAAATTTATCTATTTCCAGTTTTAGGAATATATAATTACAAGTAATTACCAGCGATAAGAATACGCACCACGTCGAGCCCGTCGTTACCAATGGTTGAAGTTACTATCCTGCTTATATTGTCCCTAAGGGTAACAACATTCCAGTTATGCGCGCCTGTAATACTCGATGCCTGGGCTATTACAACATTAGTTACCGAATAAACAGATATTACGTCAACCATTTGCCCATTCTGGTTCGATTGGCTCCATTGAATGGTACCTACCTGGGCGTTATCCTGCCATACCTGGTTATTAGTTATCTGTATCATACCATTGCGGTTCCTTGATGCCAGAGGCGCTCCCGCTGCTGCCTGCTGAGGTGTAATAACCACAGGGCCCGGCGCGGGCTGAGCCTGTGCGGCTGAAAATTTTGTTCCGCACATGGTAACAAACTTAGCCTCTGCATCGCTGTTAATTACACCTGAGGTAACAAGGCCATTCTCAATAACAGCCTTATACACCTTAATGTTTTCCGGGGTTTCACATTGGCTCTTGGTGTCATCAAAATACCATGAATAATATTGTACAACGGTTGGTGCATTAGGGTTAGAGCCCGGTTGGTTATAGAAATAATATTTCATGTAAATAAGTTCCTGGCCTGAAAAAGAATATACCATAAAATCGTGTGGCTGCAATGCCCCGTTCGATTTTTCCTTCATAATAAAACATGGCACGCCTGCATTATACACAGTGTCTAAATCCCAGATAATCGTATTCTTTTCTTTCGATTTAGCCACTTCCTTCTCATGTTTTTCCATGTCCCTTTCACTCACCTGCCCTATTGCATTAAGGGCAGAGAATAGTATAAGGAATAGTGATGCATTGGTTCTTAGCTGATTGTAGGTCATACGGTATGGGTTAAATATTTAAAAACAAATATAAACTTAATGTGTTATTAAAAACTTTAGCCGGTATAGCATGAAAATGGGATGAGCAGCGATATATATATAAGAAGAAACCGGGGGTAGAGTAACTCTACAAGTCCCCGGTTTTAATGTTCTTCCCACCACTCAAAGGAAGAACAATGCAATTATATGCATAAAAGCTAAACTTGGTGCTGATTTTTGTAGGTTTTTTTTTAACCCTGTTAAAAAGTTTCTGTAAATCATGCGATTTATTTTCAGTGGGCTGCGCTGAAAGCAGCGCTTTTATTTTGTTGTGAAAGCTACATGAGTAATTAATAATAGTCAAAAGATTAACCAATACTTTTCCGGTTATATGTAGTAAAGAATTAACTTAGCAAGTATGAAATCCATAAAGCTTATCATAATTGCTTGTCTTTTAGTTGAATTGTTTTATAAAGCAGATGCACAAGATGGTTATGGTATGCCGACACAGAACAGTCCGCAACAGTTTGAGCCCGAACCAAATTCTTTAGGGGCTGGTGAGTACCTTGAAATAGGCTTTGGGTATGCCATACCAACAGGAGTTTTTTCCAATACTGTTGGTGCCGGATATACCGGTGGCTATGCTATGCCCGGCAAGACAATAAATCTTTCTTTAGGAACGCCAATAGCCCATAGCAGAATTGGCATTATTTTAATGTATGGGTATTATAATAATGTATTTGACCTTAATACCTATGTATATAACATACAGAAATCTGATCAAAGCAAATCATACAACCCTCTTTTACAGGATTCTTATACTGAAAACCTTATAATGGTTGGCCTTATACGGACCTGGCCGGTACAACGCTTTTCATTTGATATGCATATAACGGCTGGTGTTGCATTCTGCAGTTTACCTGAAATACTGTATGATGCTGAAACCTCAGCATTGGGGTACGCATATCAATGGTATTATTATCCAACTACAAGCAGGGCATTTGCTTATGATATTGGTGGTAATGTTCAATACAGGGTACACCATACACTTATTATGGTTGGAGTAAATTTTATTCATACAAAACCTGTATTAAATACAACCCTGGATTATAGCAACCCGGTGGGTGCTGTCAGAATTTCGCAAATTTCGGGGAGCATACCCATTTCCGATATAAGTATAAACCTTGGAATCGGATACCAGCTAACAGGAAAGTAACCTTTGCGTTTTAATGGTCATCGCTGAATTACCAGCTTCCCTTTTGAAACCAAAATACTGGCACCAGTCTGAATCCGGTATAAATAAATCCCTGTGGGGTTACCACTTAAGTCAATTTCCAAATCATCCTTAGTTATAGGAGTATCATAAATCTTTTCACCAAGCAAATTGTAAACTTCTACCTCCGACTGGGCGCTGATACCCGGGGACAGTATTGTGAACACACCATTTGAAGGATTGGGATAGATTTTAAATTGTGTATTATTTGTGGAATCCTTTATTTCTTTGACGGGTCCACCCGATGCAAAATCAATTATAGCGCATCCATCACCTTGGGGAAACACATCAGTAACCCTTATCCATCCATATATTGTATCAAGCGCTGTAAAGATTCTAACTCCGATAAATGCAGTATCACCGCTATTAAATTGTCCTGAGCAGCCACCGCTCGAATAAAAAGAATAACCATAGCTATCTAAAGATAGCTGCCCGCTATACCACTTAAAACTACTACCTTTTATTGTATCGTTACGCTGTAATGATAAAGCCATTGTGTCATTGGAACAAGAATTATATGTTCCCCTGGCAGCCTGGCTACCGTTCAATGTAGTAATAAACAGAAAGCCGGATTCCCAAAGCGGGGCTTCATCCCACACTGCTTCAATTTCAAAGTCATAGATTCCGTCTCCGTTAATATCTATATTGTAAAAAACTTCCGTGGGAATAAAGCTATAGGTATTAGCAGTAATAACAGTATCTGGCTCTGCATAATAGTCATTTACACCATGCGTTCCTGCCAGAATGTATTGTGCTTTAAGCTCACCTGTATAAATTAAATTCAGCACAAGAAAAAATGTGCAATAAAATAAAATACGCATTTTGGCGGTTGTTTTCATAATTATAATGAGACCACTTTTATAAATATACGATAAAACTAACTCCCGTGGCCCATTATCCACATGATTTCAATCACCTATAAGCCTGATTTTGCAGGAGATGAAAAAAGCCCTGATTAAGGTTTTTTTTTGTCGCATCAGCTACCCGGATTACCCTGATAGCTTTCAAGAAATCTTAGTTAAAAGGCAAACTAATCATGCCTTCTACAGGTATTGATGTGCTTTGCTTAGTACTATCAAACATTGGTGAGAGGTAAATTGACAATCCATATTCAGGGTTAGATGGAGCGAAGGAGATATAATATTTCTTTCCTATATCAACTTTAGTTAAGAAATCCTCAAATACATAACCTTCATAAAAATGCTGCTTATAATTGAAATTTATATATGCTTTAAACTCTTCGGTTTTTTCTACTCTCCCAACGGTAAATCGTGCACCGGGAATACTTTTCCAACCTTCGTCCGGTGCATTGGTAATACTATCAGGCACTTCTATAGGCAAGACCCGGTTTTGCCTATAGTCTTCTGAAGAGAATATTAAATAATAGCGTGCCGGAACCTTGTAAATAAGGTGGGCCTGGAAATTGTCGTAAATCTTCCTTCCATTAAGATAATAGAAATAATTTATAAAGGTTTCGTCGGCATTATGGTTTCTTGTATATGAGGCATTTGTTGTCGTTGCAATAGTGTACCTGCGATGAATTTCTATAGAAAGCCTATCCTTATCCATCTTAGTATAGCCGCGGCTGAAAAGTCTAGCCAGGAAATAAGCCATGGTAACACTTATTGCGGCGGTTATAAAAATATAGCCTATGAGACGAAAGGGAAACCTTTTTGGTGGTGGATTAAGGTTGAAATCATTTTCAGGCATTATATTCTAATTTATTATCCCGGAAGATTACCGTGTTTAACTCAATAACTAGTATTGCTATGCATTTTCACATTAAAAAAAGCCCTTATTAAGGGCTTTTTTATGTTGTGGGAGCTACCGGGATCGAACCGATGACCCTCTGCTTGTAAGGCAGATGCTCTGAACCAGCTGAGCTAAGCTCCCAAAAATGAGAGTGCAAATATAGTATTTCTGATAAAACGCAAATATTTTATTTTACTGCCTTATCAGGCAAGCTGCTTTATCACTATTAATGGGATGAAAGTGGCTATAATGCCCAATATAAGGCTGCCAAATACATAGGTAAAGAATTGCGTGGTATGCCCATCGCGAATGAGGTTTACACTTTGATATGAGAAAGCAGAAAAGGTGGTATAGCCGCCACATATACCCGTAGCCAGGAAGGCGCGCCATTCGGGAGCTATATTGATTTTTTCTGTTAAAGCATATACAAGCCCTATTACAAAGCAACCGGAAACGTTAACCACCAATGTACCGTATGGGAAAGTAGACGGCACAAAGCGTGTTTCCACCAAATCAGTCACCAGGTAGCGTAATATACTACCTATGGCACCTCCAATTCCTACAATAGAAATAGTCTTTAGCATATCAGTAAGTTTTTAAGGTAGGAGTTATTAGTCTGCCAACTGTCGGACGGTTAAGGGCAAACTCCATTGCCACTGGAGACAAAGATAAAGATTTTTTATTTACCCTTCCCATACAAGGTATCAATCCATTCATCCACGGTCTTCTGAAAGATAACAGGATACAGGTTATTATTAAACCCCTTACTCAGAAATACTTTGGTCAGGGAATCTTTCATAGAAAGCTGTTTTTGAGGCACAGAAACTGCAATTTCCAGCGCTTCCATACGCATGGCAAGGTATTCCTGCTCCGTCTGACCCGGCGTGGGTATAAATAAGGCCCTCTTCCCTCCTATTATAGCTAAATCCATAATGGTTGAATAACCAGGGCGGCTGATAATAGCCTTGCTGCAAAGTATCTTTTCCAATAACGATATATCATTCAAATGGGGAACAACATCAATATTCTCGTGTGGGCTCTTTATTTCCTTATTCCCAGGCAGTCCCTGAACAATTAGGGCTTTTATATATGGTAATGCGCTCAACTGCCTTATTACTTTCTTCTCCAAAATAGTACGCTGTGGTTCAGGTCCTGAAAGTAGTATTAGTAGGTCATACTTCATATCCTTGCCACCTGTAGCGTTGCCAAACCTTGAAAGCGGGCCTATGTATTTAGCATTAATTCCAACAGGAATAGGGTGCGATAAGTTACCTGAAAGGTTGTCCTCTCCTTCATTATCGGGTATCCAGCAGGTATTGAACTTTTTAATGTAGCCCAAAATTTTCTCGCTAAATCGCTTACTGCCGGCCTTGGCCTGTATATTAAACTGGTGGGTAATCAGCACGCATGGTACGGCATCGGTATATAAGCCATAACGATTATCTGATATTATGGCATCTATCCTTTTCTCCTTAATTATTTTCTCTAATTCTTTATGCTCGCGCTTAATGGCTCTCGTAATCTTGGGCACCTGTAAAAGTACCTTTACACTTGCAGGCAAAAAGTAAGAATATTTTACTTTATAACCTTTCAATATAACATATTCAATACCCGGGAATTGTTCCTGCAAAAGCTTCAATGGAGCACCATCAGATGCAATAACTACCTCAATATTCTTTTCGCGCAAATGACGTATAATGGGCACGCATCTCGATGCATGTCCTAAACCCCAGTCTAATGGCGATACCAATATTCTCACACCCATTTTATTTGTGCGGCGATATTAGCAAATCTTATTGTAACAGGTGAATATTTTCGTCGGCCTTTATCAGAAGAAATTAACCGATCAGGCTCACTTATAAAATAGCCACTTGCCAAGTTCCTTGTAAGTAACCTTTTTGCCATACATAAGCAGCCCTACTCTGTATATGCGGCCAGCCAACCACATGGTGCCTATAATACTTAAAATAAGTATGATCATTGAAGGCAGTAACTCCCATATGGATATGCCAAATGGAAGCCTCGCCATCATAACTATCGGGGCTGTAAGCGGGAAAATAGATGTAAATACGGCCAATGTCCCGTGCGGGTCGGTTATAGTATTTGACATTAGAATAACCGATAACAGAAGCGGTGCCGTGACAGGGAACATAAACTGCTGCGTTTCCGTCTCCTGGTCAATGGCAGAACCAATGGCGGCAAAAAGAGAACTATACAGCAAATATCCACCAAGGAAATAGAAAACAAAAACGCTGAGCATAAGAGCCCAGTTAGTAGAACGCATGCTGTCGTCGAATGAATTCAGTGAATTTAATGCCTCATTTTTAGGGTCTTTTATACCCGGCATCCCCATAGGTTGCTGTGGTAAACCTTGCTTAAGGGTCATTTCCTGTCTGTCTTTAGCAGGAGTTGCTGTAGTTAATTTGTTCTGCAGGTAATTTGTTCCCACCGAATATATAGCAGTAGACATAACAATCCATATAAGGAACTGGGTAAGCCCTACTAACCCTACACCTATTACTTTGCCCACCATTAACTGGAAAGGCCTTACAGAGGAAATGATAATTTCAACTATCCTGTTCACCTTTTCTTCCATTACTCCCCGCATTACCTGTACAGAATAAAGTAATATGAAAAGATATATAAGCATACCGAATGCGTAGCCAAGGCCAATGTTATAATCAGAGCTTGTCCATTTTCCACTTACACTGCTCCTTACCGTAATATTTGTTTTAACCTGCTCCACTAAAGTCGGAGGGAAATTCTGTTTTATGAGTTTTGCTTTTTCAAGCATCGAATTCATCTGGCTCGAGATATTTGAAATCACCTCTTGGCCAGGATCGTTTTTAGAATGCAGGAATACCTGTTCCAGGTCTCCGCTGCTTCCGCTATTATCAGAAGTTACCGGTATTACAAGAACAGAAACATGTGCGGAATCTTTAAATATTTTTTCTACCTGTAAAGAGTCAAAATTGCAATAACTGAAATCGTAGTGTATGTTACCATCATCTTTAAATGAATTTCCGCAAAAGAGGTGAGTAGCGTCAACCACTACTATCCTGCGGCTTTCACTGTGCGAGCGTGCCAGTAAAATAGGAGCAAGAAAAATGCCCCCGAAAATAAGCGGGCCGAGCATAGAAAGTATAACAAATGACCTTTTCCTTACACGGGTAACATATTCTCTTTTTATTATTAAGCCAATCTTACTCATTGTGCTGCTATTGTTGCGTTGCTTCCCTGTACCACGGAAATAAATATTTCACTCATTGAAGGCAATACTTCTGAAAAGCCTGTAATTACACAGGCAGGAATAAGTGTGTTCAATAACTGGTTAGGGCTTGAGTTTTCAGGTATACGAACTCTTGCTACATTGGCATCAACCTCATCAACTAAGTTTATTAATTCGTATTTACCACTCAACGCATTTTTAAAAGCTTCGTCACTTCCGGTAAAATGCACCTCCCATATATGCAGTTTGTACTTGTGCCTTAAATCGCGCACCCCACCTTCCAATACCGTCTTTGAATTGTTTATAAGCGTAATGAAGTTGCACATTTCCTCCACAGAGGCCATGTTATGGGTAGACAGGATAATGGTTGTGCCCTGCTTGCGCATATTAATCAGTTCATTTTTTATAAGCTCCACGTTTATCGGGTCAAATCCGCTAAAGGGTTCGTCGAGGATTAACAGTCGGGGCTGGTGTAATACGGTAACAATAAACTGTACTTTCTGCGCCATACCTTTTGAAAGCTCTTCCACTTTCTTATCCCACCATGAACCTATTTCAAATTTCTTAAACCACTCTTTCAGTTTTTGTGCGGCTACATCCTTTTTCATTCCCTTAAGCTGCGCCAGGTATAAGGCCTGCTCCCCTACTTTCATTTTTTTATAAAGGCCACGTTCTTCGGGCAAATACCCAATCTGCTCAACATGTTTTGGGGCCAATTTTTCACCATTAAACAAAATCTCACCACTATCGGGTGCGGTAATCTGGTTAATAATGCGAATCATTGATGTTTTACCGGCTCCGTTTGGGCCCAGTAAGCCATATATACAACCTTCGGGCACATTAATACTAACATCGTTAAGGGCGGTATGCTTATCATAACGCTTAACAACATTTCGTGCGGTAATAATGTCGGACATAACAAAGTACTTATATAGCAACGAAAGTACTTAAATATTCACTTTACATGCCCCCATTATTTACTAACAAGACCCTTTCGCTGGTTCATAAATATCTCACCACAATTTCCCGCCTATATTAAATCAACGTTAAATATTGAATTACAGGTATATGCGACCATTCTTTAAGGATATTTTCGCCAATCAAATTTCATTTATGAAAAGAATAATCCTTTCTGCTTTTGCTTTTCTTATTGTGGGAATATCTGCTTTTTTTACAAATGTGGAGACAGGGAACACACATGCTGCCGGCGCGCCCGCTTTTACTTCCGGCTCACCTTATGATCGTAACACTTGCGCTGAAGGTGGTTGCCATACCACTTATGCAGCGCAGCAAGCACCTCTAGGCTGGATAAGTTCAAATATACCATCAGCAGGTTATGTACCGGGAACAACGTATACTATTACCTGCAAAGCAGTAAGCAAAACTTCAGGAGAGAATTCGAACTTTGGATTTGAATGTACCCCACAGAATTCAACAACCGGTGCGGTAGTGGGTGCATTGGCGAATATTATTACCTCGGGCGCAGGCTCCACTCAAATAATAAGCTCTTTGCCGTCTGAATGGATGACACAGACTTCCAGCAGTTATACCGGAACAGATTCGTGCGTATGGTCATTTAAGTGGACAGCCCCAGGCACAGGTGTTGGAGCTGTGAATTTTTATGCCTGTTTCAACTGCGGAAGTATTGATAAAAAGAAAACAGGGCAGATATACCGGGATTCGGTTCACTTCCCGCAAGATAGCACAACTGGTATAAACCCCATTGAGGCTAATTTTGCTAAGTTGAATATTTACCCCAATCCTGTAAAAACAGATTTTACAATCAGCTATTCATTAATGAATGCAGGCAGGGTAACAATAAACCTATATTCGTTAGATGGCAAGAAAATTACCGGGCTAATGAGCGAGAACATGCAAACACCTGGAACCTTCAGTAATAAACTGGAATTTCCCGCCAATATCCCGACGGGAATATATATAATTCAACTAAACCAAGAGGGTCAATCAGCCTGTAAGGAAATTATAAAGCAATAGTTTTCTTACTCAAATATCTCTTTTATCCTCTCAAAAAAACTTTTATCTTTTTTACCCGGCTTAGGTGCAAAGTTCTGTGACTTGCGCAGGTTTTCCATCATCTTCTTTTCGTCAGAGCTAAGGTTCTGAGGAGTCCACACATTTATATTAACCAATATATCTCCTTTGCCATACTGGTTAACCCTTGGCAGGCCTTTACCCTTCAACCGCAGGATTGTTCCGCCCTGTGTGCCGGCATCAATTTTTACTTTCGCCTTACCATCAAGTGTAGGAACCTCAACTGTAGTGCCTAAAATAGCATCTACCATATTAAGGTATTGGTCGTAGTATAAATTAACACCATTGCGTTTCAGGTGTTCGTCTTCTATTTCTTCAATAAGTATAATCAGATCTCCGGCTATGCCTCCGCGTGGGGCAGCATTACCTTGTCCGCTAACCGAAAGTTGCATGCCATCTTCTACTCCTGCAGGTATGGTAACCGAAATAACATCTTCTCCATTAACTATACCATGACCATGACAGGCTTTACATTTATCAGTAATAATTTTACCCTCTCCACCACATGAAGGACAAGGCGATGTTGTCTGCATCTGGCCAATAAACGTGCGCTGTACACGTGTAACATAACCCGAACCATGGCAGGTATTACAGGTATTAAACCCTGAACCCTTTGCCCCGCCTGTTCCACGGCATTCTTTACAAGATAATTGCTTGTTCACTTTTATCTTCTTTTCAGCGCCATGCGCTATTTCCTGCAGTGTAAGCTTAAGTTTAATGCGCAGGTTAGAGCCACGGTTAACGTGCCTGCCTCCGCCACCACCTGAAAAGCCAAAATCTCCGAATATATCGCCAAAGCGGCTGAAAATATCTTCCATATTGTGGAAGCCTGCACCTCCGCCAAAACCACCCATGCCACCGTCAGACGCGGCGCTGCTGCCAACGCCTGCATGGCCAAACTGGTCGTAACGCTGGCGCTTTTGAGGGTTGCTCAATACCTCGTATGCTTCTGCAGCTTCTTTAAATTTATCTTCTGAGGCTTTATCTCCCGGGTTACGGTCGGGGTGGTACTGTAAAGCCTTCTGGCGGTATGCCTTTTTTATCTCATCCTCCGAAGCGCCTTTACCAACGCCTAAAATCTCATAAAAATCCTGTTTTGCCATAAACTATTAATTATGCGCCTACTACTACTTTGGCGTGGCGTATTACTTTCCCGTTTAAGGTGTATCCTTTTTCTACTACATCCACTATTTTGCCTTTTAGTTCTTCCGACTGCATGCTTGTAATAGCTTCATGCACTTCAGGGTCAAACACCTCGCCCTTTTCGCCCATGGGCTGAATGCCTTTGGCCGTTAATATCTTCACCATTTTGTTGTAGATAAGCTCCAATCCTTCTTTAAGCTCCCCTGTTTTATGATGTGCCAGGGCCCTTTCCATATCATCTACAATAGGTAAAAAGCTTAGAATGGTTTCTTCCCCGGCAAATTTTATCATATCTACCTTTTCTTTGGCCGAACGTTTACGGTAGTTATCGTATTCGGCATAAAGGCGGGTATATTTATCGCTAAT
>Ga0206870_1025_pt1 | contig 39496 bp, 37 predicted proteins | sample Alteio_BWOrgCont_36_FD_152620 | JGI IMG/M metagenome (GOLD analysis project Ga0206870, IMG submission 152620) | Enriched cells from forest soil in Barre Woods Harvard Forest LTER site, Petersham, Massachusetts, United States -... | ecosystem: Environmental > Terrestrial > Soil > Temperate forest >... | reverse complement strand
CATTCAACAGATCTTCGTGACTTCCGAGCCATACTTCGCGCGCAAGGCCGGAGCGCAGGTGCGCACGTTGCTCATCAGCGACACGGGCTACGCACCTTACCGCGTATTTTTCGCATCCCGAGACTATCTCACGGAGCACCCGGATGTGGTTGCGAAATTTGTGCGCGCATCGTTGCGCGGATGGCGTGACTACATCGCCGATCCGGGCGCAGTAAACGCCCGGTTGTTGAAGCTGAATCCGGCCATGACCATCGAGCAGATGCAGTTCACCTGCCAGGCCCTGAACGACGGACATTTTATCTATTCTGATGACGACCCATCCAGGACCGGAGACTTTGACCCGGCCCGCTGGTCCCAGATGTATCAGCAGTTAGTCGATTTGAAGCTGATCCAGCACCCGATCGATCCCGCGACTGCGTACACCATGCAGTTTGTGAGTAAGCCGTGAGACTATTCGCAAACCTGTCCTTGGGCGGCAGAGGCTACGATTTATCTTTCAGTGCGGCCTTCACGCCATCGATCATCGCCTGGGGATTGAACTCACTGCGGATGACGTCTTTTGGGCAGTCAGTGTGGACAGAGACCCTGTAGTTGCAAATGAAAACTACTTCCTGATCGGGACGGTGTTCCTTGATTTGCGTGCAGACCTTTTCCGCAGCCGGGATGCGCCCGTCCCCTTCTACATCGATGATCACGAGTGAATATTTGCGGGTCAGCGCAAGTTTCAGACCGTCGTCGAGTGAGACAGTGGAATCGACCTCATAGCCGTGCATGCGAAAAATCTGGTCCCGCAGGCCGAGGATCGTATCGCGTCCACATATGTGAAGAAGGATAGGGGGAGGAGGGGAATCTGCGCTCATTCGCGTCTTAGACTACCAGAGACGAGCGCTCTGAAGATTGGGCAAATGCTGTCTTACTGCTCGCATGACGCATTTGTAATTTGGATTGCAAACTATTGGCCGGCCACCGGGCTGATCAGTGTCAGGTCTGTCACCGGATCGAACTGCCGCTGCATCCTCTTCGGATCGACTGTCACCATAACTTCCAGCGTTGGCCGAACATCCATTGCAACCACATGACCGGCTCTCGTCGTGCCGTCGGGCAATCCCAGCACGGCATGCGTATGAATGATCGGCTTACCCTGGTAAAGCGCAATATCGCCCACCATGGCCGCCACCTCCATCTGCCCGGTAAACGGCATCAGCTTATACATCTTTCGGCTGGGGTCGACCCATCCCAGCGTCGTGCCGCTGATGGCGCCGATGGCTGTGAAATGCGCACTGGTTATCTGGTACTTCCGTGCAAAATCTATCATGCCAGCGTAGGCGTCGTCCCCAGTACTGAAGATGACCGCATAGTCCTTCTGCCCTCCCGTGTCGTTGAGCACTTGGACCTTCATCCCCGGAGCCTGCCCCGATGCTGTAATTTCCTTCGGAGAGACGTACCCGGTAGCGCCCTCCGTCACAGTCTGCGCAAAACTCGCAGATAGAAGAGCAGAGAAAAACGCCGTCAACACTCCAAGCTTCTTCATGAGCACCCTCCTATTTTTGGATGCTCAGCGGTTAAGTCGGTCGCAAGAGACGGGAAGAAGCGGACGAGAAGAAGCAGGCTATTTGACGGAATCGGAATGATCAGCCAGTTCGCCCGGCATGCCAACCTTCGGCACCAGCATGTCTTCCTTCCGCATCACCATGGTGGTGGCGTTCAGGCTGGCAAGCTCGAAGCCGTGACCGTGCGTGATCGCGTCAGTCGGGCACGCTTCGACACAGTATCCGCAAAAGATGCAGCGGTTGTAGTCGATGTTGTAGACCTTCGCGTACCGCTCGGCGCTGGAAATGCGCTGTTCCGCTGTATTCTCAGCAGCTTCGATATAGATGCAATTCGACGGGCAAGCCGCCGCGCAGAGAAAGCAGGCAACGCATTTCTCGAGCCCATTCTCGTCGCGCTGCAGAACGTGCGCACCGCGGAAGCGCTCCTGCAGCATCGCGCCGCGCGTCGGTCCCGGGCCGTCAGGATAATTTTCGACTTCAGTCGGCTTGAACATCTCTCCAAAGGTGATGCTCATACCCTTGCCAATGGCGGCGATGTTGCGCACGATGGACATGCCAACAGTATACGCGCAGGCGGCACGGAATTTTCCGCTTGTGGCCTGGCGAACCTGCTCAATACGATGGACATCGCGGCTGCATCCCAGACAATCAAGCGCTCTATCGCTAACGTTTGCCAATTGAAGGGAGATTTCTATGCTGAAGCTTCGTTTGTCGAAATCGATCTGCCTGCTCACGCTTCTTACTGTTGCGGGAGCCGGTGCTCAGACGAACTCCAATTCGGCGAATTCACCCGCAGCGGCGGAGCTCAAGATCAGCGCCAATCAGAAGAGCTCGGTGCTTTCGCAGACCGACATCAAGACCCTCCCCCATCACACCGTCACCGTCCACAATCCCCACACCAACGCTGACGAGACCTACTCCGGCGTGTCCCTGATGGATCTGCTGGCTAAAGAAGGCGCACCCCACGGTCACGACCTGCACGGCAAGGCTCTTTCCGATTACGTCGTCGCCACCGGATCGGATGGGTACAAGGCCGTTCTCGCACTCGCCGAGGTCGACCCCGAGTTTCACCCTGGCGAGGTCCTCGTCGCGGACCAGATGGACGGCAAGCCGCTCGACGCCAAGGTCGGTCCGCTCCGCCTCGTAGTCACCGAAGACAAGCGCCCGGCGCGATCCGTCCACAACCTGGTTTCAATTGAAGTCAAGCAGACGGAATAAGCTTTACCGCCCCCAGCTGTATCCGACATGGATCATCTGTGAGTCGATACCGGGGTCTGTCCCCAGGTCTGCGTTCGATAAATGCTGTATGCGGTATTCGAAGCGCATGGAACGGTTTGCCCGGAGCAAAAAGTCAAACCCCGCTCCGAACGAGAAGGTGAAGTTGAACGCGGAACTGTCAAAGATCGGGATATCGCGCGGCGAAACCGCGAAGCCGGTCATCAGCGTTAGCACCGGCTGGACTTTCGAGCGGGGAAGAACTTTCGCCTCGAGGCCCGCTGGGCTGAGGCCGACGACGTATGTCCAGCGACGTCCGTAGGTGAAAGTGTAATTCTGGTAGTAGGTCTGCCCGTGATACGTGAAAGTGTAATTCGAGGATTTCAACGCTGTCGACAGGACCGGCGTTTCGTGCGGCTGGCGGTAATAACCTGACTCCTGCAATCCAGGATACCCATCATACGGCGGCAGATTGATGTTGTAGTAGTCCCCCGTGAGCACCGGATCGCTTTCCACCATCAGCGGCCGGATCTCCGCCCGATAGTCGAGTCTCCAAATGCGGTTCTGAAACAGTCGCTGTGTGAAAGACGCGCCGAGTGTGACGAATTCCCGCTGATTACTGTAGCCCAGAATGATATGGCTGGAGCCCGGCGAGTACTCGGTAAAGATCGACCAGGTTCTCGGGCTGGAGCCCAGCCGGGTTGAAGATGGCTGAACGTTCTGGGCGCGGGCAACGCCGATCAGGACAATCGGCCAGGACAGCACGAGGATGAGCGAGCGGCGTGCGAGCATTTGCGAGCGTTGACGAGCGTCGTTCCGTCCTTGGCGACTAATCTATGCCCTTGTATACACCAGTAGCATCAATCCAGTCTCAGCTTTCTCCAAATTGCATTCACACGCGATTTCGTCGTCCCATCCATCTCGATCATCGGAGGCCACGGTCGAGTGAAGCCCTCGGCTGCCCATTTGCGCGTGGCATCGATGCCCATCTTGCTGCCGTAGTTCGGTAGCCGCGATGCGTGATCCAGTGAATCCACCGGCCCCATCGTGAACTGAATATCGCGCTCAGGATCGATGTTGTTGGCAACCCGCAGCGTCACCTCGCCGATATCCTGCACGTCGCAATCCTCATCGACCACCACAATACACTTGGTAAACATCGCCTGCCCCAGCGCCCAGATACCGTTCATCACCTTGCGCGCCTGCCCCGCATAGCTCTTTCGCATCGAGACAAGCATCAGGTTGTGAAAGACGCCTTCGACGGGGAGATTGATATCGACGATCTCCGGAAGCGTAAGCCGCATCAGCGGAAGAAAAATTCGTTCGACCGCCTTGCCCATCCACGCATCTTCCATCGGCGGCCTGCCCACAATGGTTGCGGAGTAAATCGGGTCTTTGCGATGTGTGATGCACGTCAGATGAAAGACCGGGTACTCCTCCTCCATCGTGTAAAAGCCGGTGTGATCGCCGAAAGGCCCCTCGATGCGCAACTCGTCCAGCTTCACATAGCCTTCGAGGACAATCTCCGCCTGCGCGGGCACTTCAAGATCGACCGTCTCGCACTTCACCAGTTCGACCGGACTCTGGCGAAGGAATCCCGCGATAATGAACTCCTCAACCTCTGGGGGCGCCGGCACAATGGCCGAGAACGTCGTCGCCGGATCCGTCCCGATAACCACCGCCACTTCAAGCCGGTCGTCCTTCACATTGCCCAGGGCAATTTTCGTCGTGCCACCCGCCGTCTCCGCCATGGCGTGAACGCGATCCGCTGCCGTCGATCCTGATGCCGCGCGCAGCCGTTCGCGCAGATGCTCGGCAGCGTTCTTCTGCCGCTGCCAGTGCATGCCTGTCGTCTGGCCGTCGTAGACCTGCATGCGGTACATGCCCATATTGCGCTTGCCTGTCTTCGGGTCGCGCGTAACAACACACGGCAGCGTGATGAACCTGCCTCCATCCAGAGGCCAGCATTGCAGTATCGGAAAATCAAGCAGATTGAATCCCTCGCGGAGAATCACCTCTTTGCACGCCGCATCCTTGGCCGCAATTGTTTTGGGGAAAAACTTGCCGACTTCCGCCAGCATGGGCAGCATCTTAAACTTCTCGAGGAAGCCCTCCGGCGACTTGATCTCCATGAAGGCGCGAATCCTTCCGGCAATGTCATCCAGAGAATCGACCTCAAGGGCCAGCTTCATGCGCCGCTCGCTGCCGAACTGGTTCATCAGGACGCTGGATCCGCGATGGCCCTTCACATTCTCGAAGAGCAGCGCCGGACCACCCGGTGTCCCACCGCGCTTGCCGGATTTGGAAGCCCGGTCGGTGATCTCAGCGATCTCCAGGATCGGATCAACTTCTTCGCGGATGCGTTTGAGCTCGCCACCCTTATCAAGAGCCTTGATCCACTGCCTCAGGTCGTCGTATGCCAATCGTCTTCCCCGGCGTTCGCCCGTAACTCCGGTTGACGAACGCAACACTACATACTAATTCCCTGCCGGGATCGGAAAGACCGTAAGAGTTCTCAGATGGTCCTCACTTAGTCGCCGAACTCTTCGTTCTTGGCAAGCATCCACCGGTTCATGATGGTCTGCGCACAGCGCGCCCCGCATAAGTGCTTCGCTGTAGCATCGTGGGACAGAAATACGTTCCATGGCGTGATTTTGAGCACCGGCTGTTCCGGATCGCCCGGATGCGGCGACAGCCTCTCGCTCCAGGCCAGCCACCAGTCTCCCGCCTCTTCGCTTTTTGCGTTGCCGCATACGTCGCAGGAATATGTTTCAGTCCAGGCCATTGGTCAACCTTCGCGCTCAGGATGTCGGTGCCACGTCTCTGGAAGTTAGCACAACACCCCGAACCAAATGGACCGAAACTTTGCGCCGGCGCCCGCTAACCCACCTGGGCAACCGCCTGTGGTGGAATCTCCACCAGTGGGTATCCGAGCCGCTTCCACTCATCGAAACCGCCCCGCAGCGGACGTACCCGGTACACGCCCAGCTTGCGGATCGTCAGGGCCATCTTCGCCGCCGTCGCTTCGCTCGGGCAGGTGCAGAAAAGCACCACGTCCCGATCGCGAGGAATCTCCGCGCTCTGCTGAACCAGCGTGTCCGGCGAAAGAAGCACTGCTCCGGGCAGGGTCCGCGGATCCGGTAGATAGTCGAGCGGGTGCCGCAAATCAACGATATAGACGGGCTGTTCGCGATCAAGCATGCCCTTCAGCTCGTCGGGCTCCAGGCGCGCCATGCGGATTTCCCGGAGGAATGCTCGCTGGCGCAGGAATCTCCAGATGAAGAAGCCCAGCAGCGTAAGCACGAAGAGCAGGAATGCAAAGTGTTCGACCCACCCCAGCGCATCGGGATGCTTCTTGAGCACATCGCCGAAGAAGCGTCCTCCGAGAGTGAAGGCCATCGCCCACAGCAGGATTCCGGCAGTATCAAAGATCGCGAAGAAGCGATACTTCATCCCGGTCTGGCCGGCGATCGGTGCCGCCACAGACCCGAGACCGGGGACGAACTTCGCCAGCACCAGAGCGCCCGCCCCATGTTTCGTGAAGTAGTTCTCCGTCTTCCGAACACAGCTTGACCGTTCCATCGAGAGGCGGCACAGCAGCTTAACCACACTCCCTCCGTATTTCTTGCCCATCAGGTACCAAATGCTGTCGCTGACCAGGCTCCCAGCGACAATCGAGATCAGCACCAGCGGAAGGCTAAGCCGGTGCGTGGCCGTCAACGTGCCTGCCGTGATCATCACCGGCGCACTGGGGATCGGAACCCCAAGCTGCTCCACCATCACCCAGAGAAACAGAATCCAGTAAGCGTAATGTAGAAAGAAATCCAGCGCGAGCGGCATTGCATGGCCCCCGAGACAGTCGCCTGCCTCCGACTATAGTGAAGATGTATCAACCGCGGGAAACGATTCGCCTCAAAACAACAGGCCGGATCGTATCGCGACCCCGCCCTCAGTCTGGGGGGACGGAAATCAAAACCCCGGCTACCTACTGCTTTACCGTCACCTTGGGCTCGACCGAGAGCCCCGGCCGCAGCAGATGATCGGAGTTTTGCTGGGGATTGGTTAGATCGATACGCACCGGAACCCGCTGTACCACCTTGACATAGTTACCGGTCGCATTCTCCGGTGGGAAGAGACTGAGCACCGAACCGGTTGCGCCACCGATCTGCGAAATCTTGCCGTCGTACTTGCGGCCGCCGTAGGCATCCACTTCGATGACAACCGGCTGATCCTTGCGCATGTGCTCGAGCTGCGTTTCCTTGAAGTTCGCCGTAATCCAAAGATCGTCAAGCGAAACCAGCGTCATCATGTTTTGGCCGACGCTGACGTTCTGGTTGATCTCCACGCTCTTGCGCGTCACGATGCCGTTTTCAGGCGCGATAATCTTCGTGTAGCTCAGGTTCAGCCTGGCCTGATCCAGCTCCGCCTGGGCCTGGGCCACCGCCGCGGCAGCCTGATCAGCCTTGGCTTTTTGGATCTCCACCTGCTTGGGCGCTGTCTGGGCGAACTGCAACTGCGCCTGCGACTGGGCCACACGATCTTTTGCCACGCGAACCGCGTCCTCGGCTGCCACCACATTCGCCTTTGCTTCCACCAGCGCCGCCTTGTTGGCGTCCGCAGCGGCGACCGCGGCGTCGAATTGCTGCTTCGAGATCACGTCCTTCTCGACCAGCGGCCTATACCGCTCAAGGTCGGCATCCGACTTGGTCGCGTTTGCCTGCGCCTGCACCACTCGCGCCTTCGCGGCGTCAAGCTGCTGCTCGGACTGTGCCACCTGCGCGTTCGATCCATGAACATCGGCACCGGCCGACGAGAGCGCGCTGGTCGTATTGATGTTAATCACCGGCACATTTACCCTTGCGGCCTCGTAGCTTGCTTCGGCATTTTGCACATTCGCTTCGGCCTGCTGCACGGCGACCTGAAAGTCTTTAGGGTCGATCTCGACCAGGACATCGCCCTTCTTGACCTCCTGGTTCTCGTCCACATCGACCTTGATAACCTGGCCGGCGATGCGCGAACTAATCTGAATCAGGTGGCCATTCACCTGGGCGTCATCCGTATCCTCGTAATAAGTCGAGTGCCACCAGAAGAGCAGCGCGCCCACCACCACGAGCGCAATTACGCCAATCACGATAAATCTTCGCCGCGATTTTGGTTTCTCCGGCTTGTCATCCGGAGTTGTATTTTGATCGGGCTTTTCGTCCGCCACTGTTACTTTCCTCCCACGTAGGTCTTGTAATTGCTTTCCGCCACTCCCAGCGCCCGCGCCAGCGACAGTTTGGCGACGTTGTGCCGGTAGAGGCTGCTGACATATTGGTTGTCGGCCTGGGCCACCGATTCGAGCGCCTGCGAGACGGCCAGATTATCCGACACACCGGCCTTATAGCGTTCCTGCGCTTCGCTGAGAGCCTCTTTTGCTAATTCCGAATTGCTGCGTGCCACCTCTACCTGCTTGCCGGCCGCCTGGATGTCAAGAATGCTGTCGCGCACATCCGCGCTAATCTGTCCCTCGAGATCGCTCAACTGCGCGCGTTTCTGATCAAGCTGCGATTGCGCCTGTTTGGCATCGCCGCGCAGTTTTGCCTCCTCGAACAGCGGCACATCAAGCGTGCCGGTCGCATTGCCCGTGCCGTGCGAATTCCCGAAGTTGACTCCAATATCCCCGTAGTCGCCATCGAAGCTCACCGTCGGATAGCGCTCCGCCGTCGCCGCGCTGCGCGCGTGCTGCGCTCCAGTCACCTGTTCCTGCATGGCTTTCAGGTCGTTGCGGTTGGCAATCGCCTCCTTGACCGCGGCCCCCGGATCGAGATTGTCGAGCGGGGTATAGGGCGACTGATCTGTAAGCCGGAATTTCTGCTCCAGGGGTAGGCCGATCGCCCGTGCAAGGGCGATCTTGTCCTTCTCGTACTGATTCTTCACAGTGATTAGCGACTGCTGTTGCGTCTGATAGTCGACGCGAGCGCGCAACTCATCGAGCAGCGGTGACGTACCGGCCTGATGATTGCTCACCGCTTGGTCGAGCGACACCTTCGAGGTATCAACTTGCGCCTGCGTTGAGTCGATCAAAGCCTGATCGGCGATGCAGACGAGATAGGCATTGCCGACGGTGAGCACAACCATATCTCGGGCATCCTTCACCGAGAGCTGCGAACTGGCGAAGTTATGCTTCGAGGCCAGATAGTTTTGCAGCGACGAGACGTTGATCAGCGACCACTTCAGGGTTCCGCGAACGTCCATGTAGCCGTACGGGCCGATGATCGCCGGAAATCCCCCGCCCCGTAGTCCGAGGGCCTGCAGGTCAGTCTGCTGCACCGACGACTTGAAGTCGCCGGTAACTGTCGGCAGCAGCGATTGCAGTTGCTGGAGCTGCGTTCCGTGCGAGTTCAGCTGGCTCTGGCTGGTAAGAACCAGGCCGAGGTTGTACTTCAGTCCACGCGCGATCGCGTCGTCCAGCGACAGGTCCATGACCCCCGCGGTCCCCGGCTCTTTTACCTGGCTTCCCTGGTAGGTCGTGCTGTTGATCTGCGGCTGTGTGACCTGGATCGGCGCTTGTGGCTGGACAACTCCGCCCCCGCCTGCCTGGCCAAACTGAAAGGCGTGAGCCGCAGGGCCTGCCGCGGGAATGAAAAGCGCCAAAACTAGCCCCCAAATGCGCGCACTGCCGTATCGGCTGCTTGAACTAGCCTTGAACACGAATAACTTCACCCCTGGAAAATGTTCCCTATGACAGCTATCTATTCAGGGTACGTCGTTTTGGATGCCTGAATGCCGGAAAGTATTCAAAAAACACGCCAAAATACCCTTGGCGCGACCCAGGCACGCTTTTCACTGTGAGCAGGGAAACTACTGGTCAGGCGTGCGTTTACGCTGTAACGCGCTCCGCTTCGGAATGCACCAGCGCATTGGCCAGCGAGCAGAGCGCCTGCCGAAAGCTTTCGCCGACTTGGGCCGCCGACCATCCCGGCTGCGTACCCACGCCGTTGGCCAGCGACGCCGCCGTGGCTTCGTTATCCCAGCCGAGGACGGCCCGCTGCACGAAGATCGCGCGCTGGGCTAGCGGCAGCTCATCGAGCCGGGTGCGCAGTCGATTTCCACTGCCGGCAACGTTTGCCGCTCCGTTGACCAGCTCGGCAATCTGAGTGGCGGAAATTCCAGCCGCCGAAAGGTCATCATCCTCAATGCAGCTCACGGGACCGTCCACAGGTGCTGGCACCGCGAAGGCCCCTGGATCGGCCTGGTTCATGCGGGCCACCGCCGCCTCGATCAGATGATGGCGCGCGGCATCGACCGCTCCATCTTCCGGAGCGCAGGGATCGACTTCGACCTCCGCTACCGTGGATTCAACCAGGTTGAGCGCCTCGCCTTCGTCTCCCAGCATCAGGGCCGCCAGCTTGTAAAGTTCGACTGCCGTATCCTGCGCCTTCAGAACGCCGCCTTCACAATCCTCGAATCCCATGGTCTGAACCTCCGCTACGCTTCCTCTTTCATCCTTACCGACCCGCACTCCAGAGTCAAATTGGCCTACTGGAAATCTTTTTGCCGGGATTTCATCTCGTCGTAGAAGTCTTGTTGTATAGCAATTTATGTAAACTTTGGGCGACAGGTGCCTGCTCCCAACTTATGGCCAGAACGCAAAGCCCGCAGCAGAGCCTCTTTTTCGCCAGAGACGAATCCTGGCTGAACTTCAACCGTCGCGTGCTCGAAGAAGCCCAAGACGAAACCAATCCCCTTCTCGAACGAACCAAGTTCCTGGCCATTACCGCCAGCAATCTGGACGAATTCGTCGAAATCCGCCTAGCCGGAGTGCTGCAACGGATTGAAGACGGCTACGCCGAGCTCAACCCCGACGGCACCACCCTCGAACAATCGCTGGCCGTCATGAACGCCGTGATGCACGGCTTTGTCGCCGAGCAGTACCAGTGCTGGAACAAGCAGCTCCTGCCCGCTCTCCGCGCCGCCGGGGTGCGCGTCCTGCGCTGGGACGAGACGGATGACGCGGCCCGCAAGGCTGCTACCACTTACTTCCAGCGCGAAGTTGATCCTCTGCTGACGCCAATCACTATCGACCCTGCTCATCCATTTCCCCGCGTACTGAACAAGGCCTTGTGCATCGCCCTGTTGCTCAAGCGCAAGCGCAAGGGGCCCGCAGGGCCCGTGCTTGGAGTCGTCACTGTACCGCGCGCCTTGCCTCGCTTTGTTGAGCTGCCTTCGACCGGGGGCACCCACGACTTCATCTTTCTCCATGACCTCATCGAGCACAATGCCGCCGGCATGTACCGGGGATACGAAATCCTCTCCAAGGCTGCCTTTCGCGTCACGCGCAACAGCAACCTGTATTTCCAGGAAGAAGAGTCGCGCAACCTTCTCGAAACCGTGCGTTCCGAACTGCACAACCGCCGCAAAGGCGATGCGGTACGCCTCGAAATCGAGAAATCCGCCGACACCGAAATCGTCGATCGGCTGCAGCTTAATTTCGAACTCGACGACTCGCAGGTCTTCCGCACCGACGGCCCGGTAAATCTCTCGCGCCTGATGAACCTGGCCAGCGATACGCCTCGTCCAGACTTGAAATTCCCGCCCTTTGTTCCGCACGAGCTGCGTCTCAATCGCAAATCGACCGACCTGTTCGACGAGATGCGGCACCGCGACATCCTGCTGCACCATCCCTACGACTCCTACGACGGCGTCGTCGGGTTCATCCAGGCCGCGGCAACGGATCCAAATGTCGTCTCGATGAAGCAGACGCTCTACCGCACCAGCGCCGATTCACCCATTTTTGAGGCGCTGACCGAAGCGGCCCAGACCAAGGAAGTTACCGCCGTCGTCGAGCTGATGGCGCGCTTCGACGAAGCCTCCAATATCCGCTGGGCTCGCGACCTCGAGGACGCCGGCGTGCAGGTCTTTCACGGCATCGTCGGACTCAAGACGCACTGCAAGCTGGCCCTGGTAGTCCGCCGCGATGATGACGGCATCGTCCGCCGTTACGGACACCTCGGGACCGGCAACTACAATCCCAGCACCGCCCGCTTCTACACCGACATTAGCCTCCTGACCTCCGATCCCGACATCACCGCCAGCATGGGCGCTGTTTTCAACTACCTGACGGCGCATTCGGAATCCGATGATTACGCCCCCCTGCTTGTCGCGCCGCTGACCCTGGCAGAAAACACGATCCGCCTTATCCATCGCGAGACCGAGCACGCCGCCGCGGGCCGCCCTGCCCACATCATCGCCAAGATGAATTCCCTGCTCGAGCCCAGCGTTATCGAGTCCCTGTATGCGGCTTCCAAGGCCGGAGTCCAGATCGACCTGATCGTCCGCGGCATCTGCGCACTCCGGCCCGGCGTAAAGGGTCTGAGTGAAAACATCCGCGTTCGCTCTATCATCGGGCGATTTCTCGAACACAGCCGCATCTTTTATTTCGCAAATGGCGGCACTGAAGAGATTTACTGCGGTAGTGCCGACTGGATGCCCCGCAATCTCTTCGAGCGCTGCGAAGTCATCTTCCCCATCCGTTCTCCGCAGATCGGCGCCCGCCTCCGCAATGAGATTCTTGCCGCATATCTGGCCGACACCCTGAAGGCCCGTCTGCTCAACGGCGACGGAACCTATCACCGCGTATATGAGACCGAGGTCGGCCGCGCTCTGCCCGCCTTTAGCGCCCAGGAGTTTCTGATGAAGGTTGCCGAAGGTAAGGCGTCTGCCGAGGAGATTCCTGGCATTCCTCCGCCCCAGGTGCATCACCACCAGGCAAAGCGCGCGGCAAAGAAAACTGCGGCACACCCGGCGAAGCGGATTACGCCAAAGGAAAAGTCCGCCGCTGACTAGCGCGTTTTGGGAAATGGTGTAGTCGGAGCAGCCGTCCTCAAACCGACGCGACCAGCAGGCAGCGGCGGCCCTGCACAATCTAAACGAGGCCACATTATTTCCTAAAACGCTGACTAGCCCCGCACCGTGCACCACTCGCCGTAGGTATTGCGCCCGCGCCGTAGAATGAAGTCGTGGTCCTTGCCCCCACTCCTCTTGCCACCGCTGCCCGGCGCACCTTCCGCTTCCCTGCTCTCTTTCGCTGGTGGCACCTGCTCTCGCTCGATGCGCCGACCGTAGCCGCTCTATGGTCGTGGAGCTTCGCCCGCGCCATGCACATCCACCTCCCCTGGAGCGCTCCACTGCTGCTCGCGCTCGGAACGTGGCTGATCTATATCGCTGACCGCATCCTCGACGTTCTTCGCGGCGGCGCATCCGGCACGTTGCGCGAGCGTCATTTCTTCTACGCCAGACATCGCGCCCGAACGCTTGGTGTAGGTGCTTTGGCGAGCCTCGCACTCCTCTGGCTCATTTTTATGCGCATGAACCCGGCCGCGCGCCGGGAAGATATCGTACTTTTCGCAGCTGCCCTCGTCTACTTCTGCCTCATCCATGTCTGGTCGCCGCAGTCCCAATCGGGGATCGAGCACTGGTTCCCGAAGGAAGTCGCCGTAGCCATCGTCTTCGCAGCCGCAGTCGCCGTGCCCGCATGGTCCCGGATACAGGGTCAGAGGATCTTGCTTACTCCTTTGGTCGTTCTCTTTTCCCTGCTCTGCTGGCTCAACTGCGTGGCCATTGAAAAGTGGGAGAAGTCGGAACCGCCCTCATCGAGCCATGCCCGAGCATCGAGTTCCGCACTGCCGCATCTCTCCACACGTTGGACACAACGCCACCTTCCGCTCGTGGCCTGCGGAATCGCGCTGCTGGCCGTGATCGCCGCAGCCTCATCGATTGTCTCTGCAGCACCCGTGGTCATGACCAGCCTTTATCTCGCCTCCACTGTATCGGCGCTGCTGTTCCTCGCCCTCGATCAATCGCGACTCGACAGCTTTGATCTCCGCATCGCCGCAGACGCCGCCCTGCTCACGCCGCTCCTCTTACTCGCGGTCCCACGCTGATGGCTACTTCCTTGCGGTTTTGAGCTAATGGCTCCCGACTTCGACGCACCCAACTTCAACGCTATAGCTCGGCCGTACCGTTGGCTCGAATATCTCTCCTTCGGCCCCATGCTCGAGCGCTGCCGCTTCCACCGCCTGCCCGAACTGGCCGATGCGCAACACGCACTGGTGCTGGGCGACGGAGACGGCCGCTTTCTCGCCCGGCTGCTAAAACAAAATCCGCAAATCCGCGCCGACGTGGTCGATCGGAGCCCGGCGATGCTGCGCCTCCTAAGCGGCCGGATAGCAAAGATCGGCGCGCACGACCGGATCACCCAGCACTGTGCCGACTCCCGCGACTTCACTCCGACCGGAAGCCCATCCGCAACTTACGATGTCGTCGTTACCCACTTTTTTCTTGATTGCCTCACCACCTCCGAAGTCCAGACCCTCGCGGCCCGCATTCGCAACCATCTCCGCCCTGGAGCACGGTGGATCGTCTCCGAATTTGCGATTCCCCGCGGTCCGCTCTCGATCCCCGCAAAGCTCGTCGTCGGAAGCCTCTATGCGGCCTTCCGCTTTCTGACCAGGCTCACAGCGCGCCGTCTGCCCGACCACGCCTCCGCTTTCCGCGCCTGCGAATTGGCGCTCATTAGTCAGCGCCGCTGGCTGGGAGGCCTGCTGATCAGTGAGATATGGCAAGCGCAGGCAACCGCCCGAGCCGATTTCCCTTCCATCCGGTAGAGAGTAATCAGGACCTTACATGACAACCGCCACCGCCCCTGCATTTCCCCTCCGCGCCAGTTCTGTTCCCGGATTCGATCCCACTGTACCCCCGCTCCCACGCCCGGATCCGGGCACTGACTCGCCACCCAACCCGATCCCCGCGCCCGAACCCGATCGAGAGCCGCAGTTGCCTCCGGATCCCCTCCCCAAACCCGAACCGGTGATCTGAGAAATTCATCGAACCCTGCCTCGCCTTTAACAATTCTGGCCCTGTTAATTGTTACAATTGCGTGAATTACCGGCGTTAAAGCCCTGAACCGAAAGAATTCTGTGAACCTCTATATCCTCCGCCACGCCAGCGCGGGAACCCGGCGCGCAAATCCCCTGATCGACGTAAAACGCCCCCTAGACAAAGAAGGCAAACAGCAGTGCATGCTGGTGGGCAGCTACCTGAGTTCGCTTAGGGTACAGTTCGACCTCGTGGTTTCGAGCCCGCTCAAACGCGCGCTGCAGACTGCCTCCCTTGTCGCCACAGAAACCGGCTACGACGCCAAGATCATGGTTTCCGAGGCCTTGTCACCAGGTGCGACCGTTCCAGCTTTCGATAGGCTGGTGAACGATCTCAACACGCACGAAAATGTGCTCATCGTCGGGCACAACCCCAACCTGGCGCAATTTCTTGGAGCGGTCCTCAGTTCCAGCCGGATGAATATCCGTCTGCGCAAAGGCGCCATTGCCCGCGTCGACGTGGCGCGCCGCCCCGGCACCCTCCACTGGCTTGTAGATCCGCGCATCCTGCGCGGCGTCTACGGCAAAGTCACAAAGAGCTCCCGCCGGAAGACCTCGCGGAAGTAAGCCGCCTCTTTCCTTAGCGACCACAGTTCGAGTTCGGCCCCCGTCCGGCCTGGGCTGATTTCGAGCATCACCTGCCGCGGATATACTCGCACTCTCACCCGCAGCACGTCGCTGGCGCGATCCTGGTTTAGAGCCACAGCGAGCCGCAGCAGCACAACTGCGCGCTTCACGTGCTCATGTTCCTCGGGAGGAACCTGCCGCATCGTGCGCCCTTCAGGTTCCGGTCGGCTCTTGCCGATATACCGTGCGACCGCCGATGTGATCACTCGCTGCGTCGCATTGAACCCGAAGATTTCAGAGTTCGCAATAATGTACTGCGCGTGGCGGTGATGTCCCTGATAATTCATGAACTTGCCGATATCGCGCAGCATAGCCGCGGCCTCCAGCCATGTCTGGTATTCGGCGGGAAGCTCGTGAACCGTTCGCATATCATTGAACAGTTGCGCTGCGTGCTGTCGCACCGGCTCAGCCTGCCGAGGGTCGACGCCGTACCGGCGGCAGGTTTCGAGCACCGCCTCCCATCGGTCGCGCTCGTACTGCTGGTGCGCCGAAGTGCGTGAATCCTGCTCGGCGAGCATCTGCGCCAGAACGCCGTCCCGCAACCCCATATCGGAATAGCGGAAGCCCGCCAGGGCGAAGTGCTCCAGAAGTTCGGAATAGACCTGCGCTCCCGCCACGACAATCTCCGACCGCCGCGGCCCGATGCCAGGAATCGCGCTGCGATCCTCGTTCTTCAACTTCGTGAGCTTGTCGGCCAGTCGTCTGACGTCCCGCGCCGATGCCATGTAATCCTTGGCCCGCGCCTTGCGCATGATCCTTGTTGCTTCGAACAGCGCGGCGGCCGTACCCGACGTGGCAATCACCGTCTGCACCTCGCCTGGTGTCACGCGCCTCGAAGCCTTCCTCAGTTCACGCGACACAAACTGCTTCATGCGCGCGATCTCTTCTTTCGCCGGCGGATCGCTCTTCAGAAACTCCTCCGTCAGCCGCACTGCTCCCAGCGGCAAGCTGATCGTCTCCTTGAGGCGCTTGCGCTCTGAAAGAGAAACCTCGCAGCTGCCCCCGCCCACATCGATCAGCAGACAGCGTCCCGAAGTGCCCGGCTCATTGTTCACCACGCCACGATGAATGAGCCGCGCCTCCTCAAGTCCCGAGATGATCTCCACCTCCCAACCCGTCTCATCCCGGACCCACGCCAGAAACGCTCGACCGTTGCGGGCGTCGCGCATCGCCGCGGTCGCTACCGCGCGAGTTTGGTCCGCACCGTGCTGCTGAACCGCGCGGTAGAAACGCTTGAGAGCGCGCAACGTCGCCGCCATCGCGTCCGGCGACACCAGCCCAGTCTCGAACACACTCGTGCCCAGCCGCGTCACTTCACGGTCTTCGTGGACAACGCGCAGGCTGTGTTGCACCACGCGGGCAATTTTTAATCTGCAGGAGTTCGATCCAATATCAATTGCGGCAAGAGTCTGCATCAGCTCAGGTACATCTCAGGGGAAGATTTGGCCATTAAGGAGCAACGATACACGAGGAATATTTCAGGCAATCTTTGTCTGCTGCGTTATCGCGCGCTCGGTCCCCGCGCGCGTGCGACGCCTCTGGCTCAGTGCCTGCAATTCGCCCAGTAACCTGCCACGCATTCGCTCAGCGGTCTCCAGCGCCTGGGCGTAGTGCTCATCGCGCTGCGCCTCTATCAAGGCGGTCAGTTCGGCTCCGTTGGCACCCAGCGCGTGATCCGCTTCCTCGGCAAGAACCAGCCAGTCATGCCAGTCCCCAATCTCGTCCTGCAGCTTCTTGAGCGCCTTGCCGACAGTGCCCGCTTCCCGATGGTCGCCGCCCGCTTCGGCCATGTATCTGGCCTTTTTGGCCCCCTTGCGGAAGTCGTGAAGATTACCCCGGTCCAGCCGCTGCATCTGGTGAGAAAGACGAGCAAACTCTTCGAGCGCGCTGACCGCCGCACGGCGCTGGCTTCTGCGGCGGCGCACCTGGCGCATCGTGCCCTCGAATGACTCCAACTCTCCCTCCAGCCGTTCACTCCACTTGGCCGCCGCCTTCATCAGCGGCTGCGCGTGATGCTGCCGTGCATGCTTCAGCCATGTATCCAGGTCCCTGGCCTGCTCTTCGACCGGCCTTGCCATCGGATCGGGTACATCGATCCCTGACAGGGCCTCAGCCGGAACCGGGCCGCCCTCCGTCAACACCAGCGCCGATGATTCCGTAGTCCCCTCGTGGCGACCATTCTTCTTCGCCAGCCACTGTTTTTCCAGCAACTTTCGATGCACGTCGAGGTCCCGGACTGCGCCCGCGGCCCGCCTGATTCTCTTGAGCAGCTTCGACCAACGGCGCGCCGCATCGTAAAGCGCAGCCGCCTTCTCAGACCCGGATTCCGGCCCTTCGGCGCTGCGCTCCCGGACAAGGCTGTCGAGCATTGCCTCTATCCGGCGCGTGCCGGTGCGCGTATCGTGTACCGAATCTACGGTCGCATCCTTGGCACAGGCTTCGAGATTGTGCCTCAAGGTCTCGGTCAGTTGTCGAAGACGCGTATGCTCTGCGCTGGCAACCGTCTTACCAAGTCTGCTGCTCATACTGATATTCTGGCTTGAGCCTCTTTATGAACTTTAATGCGGTAGCGATGGGAGCAATTGGCCACACCCCGGGTTGCGGCGAAAATCGCACCACACGATCCTGCTATCAGCCCCATTCTCAAAGATTTTCGCGCGCAACGCTACCACCGTGAAAGTTCATAGCAGACTCTGAACTCAAATGATTTCGATGATAACGCCCCACGCTTCCCCCCAGGTAGAAACCAGCGCGGAGAAACCGGCGCTGCTCTCCTCTCCGGTCAAGGCCTGGTGCCTGCTGCTGCTTGTCTTTGTTGCGGTTCACTTTGCCGCCGTCTTTGCGCCCGCTATCCTCGACGACGCCGACGGCACGCACGCCAATGCCGCCCAGCACATGGCAATCAGCGGAGACTGGGTCACGCTGCGCGTCGACGGCATTCGTTACCTCGAAAAACCGCCGTTGCCCTACTGGCTCGTGGCCGTCGCCTATCATCTCTTCGGCTACAACGTTTTCGCAACCCATCTTCCCGTTTCCCTTGCCGTGCTGGCCTGCGCCGCCTTGGCCTGGACATGGTCACGCCGCGCCTGGGGAGACCGCGCCGCATTCTACGCCGCTCTCGCCATCCTCACCTCCATCGGTGTCTTTCTCTTCACCCGCTTCCTTATCCCGGAATCCCTGATCACATTCTTCCTCGGCCTCGCGCTGTACGCATTCCTCACCGGCCTTGAGGACCGCAAACCGGAGCGGCTCTATCTCGCCTACGCAGCGCTGGCCATCGCCGTGCTCGCCAAGGGACTCATCGCTCCCGTCTTCTTCATCGCCGCCGTCGTCCCCTACCTGCTGATAACGGGCGAATGGCGGCGCTGGCGTCACCTGCGGCTCTTCACCGGCATCCTGCTCTTCCTCGCGATCGCCGCCCCTTGGCACATCCTCGCCGGTCTGCGTAATCCCGATCACGGCAACCCGGTCGGCAACATTCCCAGCGCAGGGCATGTGCATGGCTTCTTCTACTTCTACTTCATCAACGAGCATGTGCTGCGCTTCCTAGGCAAGCGCTACCCGCACGATTACAACAAGCAGCCGTGGCTCGTCTTCTGGCTCGGCCAGCTCATCTGGCTCTTCCCCTGGAGCATTTTTATCCCTGCGGCGCTTGTCCGCGGGTGGCGAAACCGGCGCGTCTTTGCCTCGGACCTCCGCTACGACGCCAGCAACACCATCCAGTTCCTCGACCCGCGCATGAGCGCGCACGAAGCCTCGTCGATGGCCGCACGCCTCCGCTTCCGCGCCCGCACCAGTCTGCTGCTCTCGATCTACGCGGGCTTCATCCTGATTTTCTTTTCCATCTCCACCAACCAGGAGTACTACACCTTCCCGGCCTGGTTTGCATTGCTCATGCTGATCGCCGGGTCGCTCGCCACCATCGAGCAGGCGCCCTCGGGCAGCACTCGCGCGATCAACGCCTATCGCATCAACTCCTCAAGCCCGTGGCTCTCGGGGGCTCACACCACCCTGGCTATCGTCGGTGTAGTGATTGCTCTTACCTTGGGCTATGGCCTTTGGATCTCCCGCCATCTGCCTTTTGTTCCTGACATCGGAACGCTGATGGCGCACCGCGGTGTCGGCGACTATGCGCTGGCCACCTCGCAGTTCTTCGACCTTACCGGAGCTTCGTTCGCCGCACTGCGCCTGCCCGCAGTCATAGCGGCGCTCGCACTTTTGCTGGGCCCACTATCGGCGTGGACACTGCGTCGCCGCGGACACGGCTTCGAGGCCACCGTCTCCGTGGCTTTCACCGGAGCCATCTTCCTCATCGCCGCGCACATCGCTCTGGTGCGCTTCCAGCCGATGCTCTCCTCGCGCTCCATCGCCAACACCATCAACCGCCTTGCCAGCCCGAGCGACGAGCTTGTCCTCTACGGAGACCAGTCCTACGGCTCCTCCGTCCTCTTCTACACGCATCGCAATGCGCTGCTGATCGACGGCCGGTCATCGTCAATGGTCTGGGGATCGTACTATCCCGACGCCCCGCACATCTTCCTCGAGGACTCAGACCTGCTCTCGACGTGGGGCGCGGGACCACGCAAATTCCTCTTCGTGCCCGGCGACTTTCACGACCACGTCGAGCAGCTCCTCAGCGGGAGGCTCTACAAGCTGCAGGAACTGGCGGACAAGACCCTGTACACAGATCGACCCCTATCGCGCTAGCATTCTCACGAAGTCGCGGCCATTTTGTGTGGCACAATGGCCGCCAATGACTCGACTTCTTTCTGCCCTCCTTTTGCTGGGAACAACCATGTGCGCGGTGGCCCAGAAGCGCCTGGTCCTCATCGATCAGGACGGCTCCGGGCCTGGCGGCTCGAACCAGATGGCGATGATGGTCCTCCTGCAATCGCCCCAGGTTCAGGTGCTCGGCATCACCATCGTCACTGGTAATGCCTGGCGCGATGAAGAGGTACAACACACCCTCCGCATGCTGGAACTGATCGTCCGCACCGAGGTTCCCGTCGCCCCCGGCGCTGTCTTTCCGCTCGTGCGCACCCAACAAGAGACACAAATCGCGTCGCAGCTGTACGGCAGAGTCACCTGGCTGGGAGCCTGGGGAGAAGGTCCTACCACCCTGAAGGAAACGCCGTCAGGCACAGTGCCAGTCACTCCCGACAACCTGCCGGTGCACGGTCCATACGTCGTCCCGCCAATGCCCGAAGGCGCGCCGCACACCAAGGCGCTCGACGAAGACGCCGCGCACTTTCTCATCCGCCAGGTCCATGCCCATCCCCACGCTGTCACTATCTATGCCGGCGGACCGCTCACCAACATCGCCCTGGCTCTGAGCCTCGATCCCCATTTCGCTGAGCTCACGCAGGGCATCGTACTCATGGGCGGCAGTCTCGACCCGCAAACCGACGATCCCGAATTCGCCACCAGCCCGCGCCACGAATTCAACTTCTGGTTTGACCCTGAAGCCGCGCACATCAGCCTCCGCGCCCACTGGCCGCGCATTGACGTAACCACCGTCGACATCTCAATCAAGGCCGCGTTTACGCAGGCCATGCTCGACGCAATTGCAAAATCCCCGAACCCCGCCGCCCAGTACATCGCGAAGTATTCGCAGGACCGCTATTACCTGTGGGACGAGCTCGCCGCCTGCGCCTGGCTCGATCCGAAGATCATCACCAAAGAACACCCGGTCTACATGGACGTGGACATAAACCACGGCCCCACCTACGGCGACACCCTCACCTGGACCGAGAAGATCAAGCCTGCGACCGATGTGCAACTCGTGCACGCGCAGACCGATCTCGACCTCGACCGCTTCACCCGCCTTTTCGTCGGGCTAATGTCTGCGCCAACCCCGCGTTGAATTACTGCCCCGGAATCACCAGGTATTGCTCTAGCTTTCCATCCGGCGTCGTGTAGGTCGTCACCTGCAGATGCTGCTTCTCATCCGGCAGAACCACGCTGAAGACCCGGAACGTCATCCCGCCGCGCAGCTCTTCAGCGGTCTTCTTGAGCACCGTCGGCTTGCCCAGCGGACTGAGGCTCGACTGGAAATCCTCCAGCGCCTGCTGGCTGAAATACGCATTGCAGTTCGGCGTAAAGAGCGCGCGGTCGATCTTGCCCTGCATCAAACCGTTGTATATCTCCATCGCCTGCCGCTCGGGCTCACTCGGAGCCTGCGTATCTACACCCAGCACAATCGGAGCCAGCCCGCGCGCGATGATCGCCGCCGCCCGCGCCGCATCTTGATTCGTCAGCACCACGATCGCGGCCTTGTCCTCGGGGAAGACCATATTCTCTGAAACAAATCCCGAGACCTCTCCGGAGTGTTCATAGCATGTCCGCCCCAACGCATTGCGCACGAACAGGCCCAGCCCGTAATGCGGATCGGTACCATCCTTCAGCTTCACCGTCGCGAACATCTCGTCATACGACTTCGCCGCCAGCAGCGACCGGTTCATCATGCTGATGTTCCACTGCGCCAGGTCGTATGCCGGCATCGCCAGCTCGCCGGCTGCGAACATCCATCCCTTGCCCTCCTTGGGCGCCGGACGCAGCGGCCCCAGCGCGTAGCGGATATATCCCGACGCATCGGTATCGCCCAGCCGCTCCGCATCCGAGTTCCACACCGCCTCCATATCGAGCGGCTTGAACACGTTCGCCTGGAGGAATTTCATCAGCGGCACGCCGCTCACCTTCTCCACGATCAGCCCGGCGATGACGTAATTTGTATTCGAATACTGCCACCTCGTTCCCGGATCAAAATCCAGAGGCTTCTTCGCCCACGTGTCGAGAATGTACTGTGCCGTCGTCGCCTCGCGCATCGGAGGCATCAGGTAGTCCTCCGGCCAGAAATCCTGATACCCGGCCGTATGCGACAGCAGCATCCGGATCGTCACTTCATTCGCACGCGTCAGATCGGGCAGGTACTTCGACACCGGATCGTCAATCGACAACTTCCCCTGCTGCTCGAGCAGCAAAATCGCCGCCGCCGTGAACTGTTTCGAGATCGACCCGACCGAATACCGCATCGACGGCTCAGCCGGAACCGGCGGATCGAGCTTCGCCTTGCCGTACGCGCGCGTATAAACGATCTTGCCTCCCTGCACGATCGCTACCGACGCCGAGGGCACTCCCGTCTGATCGAGAGCCTGCTGCGCGGTCGCATCAAGCTTCGTCCGCAGGTCCGCGGAAATATCGTTGACAGTGAGGCTGCTTTGTCCGTGAGCAGCAACAACAAACGACGAGCAGGCCAGAGCAAATAAACAGAAAAATATACGTCGCATGATGAAGAGCCAGCCTAGCAGGAAGTGCGATTCGGGGCTAGGTTTGCCTGTCGTAAGTCGCATGGGCTTTACGCACCGTGTATCTTCTCAAGGCAAGTCCCCGAAAAGGCCTACAATTTACATAAACCGGGGGAGTAAGCAGGAGCATCTAGGAGGAAGTCATGATGAGGCTCAAGCTGAAATGGGGATTCGTTACTGCGCTGACTCTGGCGGCGTCCATTGCCTGGGCCGATACATTGGAGTTGAAGAACGGCAGCCTGATTAAGGGCAAATTTTTGGGTGGCACGGACACTGAAATCAGCTTCCAGGTCGGCTCAACGGTTCAGAAATATAACGTCGCTGACATCGTTTCCCTGAAGTTCGATTCCCAAGGCGCAGCAAGTGCCCCTCCCCCGCCCCCTCAGCAGAGTTCCCTTCCCGACGATCCGGGAACAGTAGCCCATGTCGAAATCAAGCCGGCATCTACAACCATCCCGGCCGGAACAACAGTTTCCGTGCGCACCATTGATGCCATCGACTCCACCTATAACGCCGTGGGCGACCGCTTCCAGGCTTCGCTGGCAGAGCCGCTGATGGTTGAAGGTAACCTCGTCGTCGCAAAAGATACCATCGTCTACGGCCGGTTGACGCAGTCAAAGGAGTCGGGAACCTTTACCGGCAGATCGCAACTGCGCCTGGAGCTGATCGGGATAGTGGTGAATGGCAAGTTGGTGCCCGTGGTGACCGGAGAATATGAAGTCAACGGCAAGTCGCGGGGCGCGAGCACGGCGAAGAGAACGATCGGCGGGGCAGCTCTTGGATCTCTCATCGGAGCCGTTGCCGACGGCGGCGAAGGAGCGGCGATCGGCGCGGGCGCCGGCGCGGCGGCTGGCGCAACCTCGGAAATCATCACCAGTGGAGACCAGGTGAAGGTGCCGAGTGAGACGCTGCTCGATTTCACCCTGCAGCAGGATGTCTCGATACCGAACCGCCCGACCTGATCGTTCGCACGCACGAAAGAAGCCACCATCCCAAATTGCATTAAGCAGCCAAACGCGAACAGCATGATTTAACATACGTGCCGTCGTTCTCACCATTCACTATGCGCGCACGAATCCTTGTCTTTCAGCAATATGCTGCCGCTTGCCTCTGCGCGGCCCTATGCGTCGTCTCTCCCCTGCTCGCGCCGGCACAGGCTGCCCCATCGACCGCTCACTCGCTGTCGCCGCAGGCCGAGCAAGGTCAGCCAATCGATGTCTACATCCACGACGCATGGGATTCCCTCTCCCGTTCGATGAACGACTGCAAGTCGGTCGTCGACCCGAAGCTCGCCACCACGTCGATCCTCTATCTGCCCGCCAACGTGCCTGAGCCGCCCGAGGTTGCCGCGCTCGAAAAATCCTGCAAGGTGAAGGTCGATCGCCTGCCGCGTCGCATCCAGCACATCGGCGATATCAAGCCGGGCGAGATCGCCCACTCCGGGCTCCTCTATCTCCCCAACAAGTACGTTGTTCCCGGAGGCCGCTTCAACGAAATGTACGGCTGGGACAGCTACTTCATCATCCTCGGACTAATCGAGGACGGCCGCACCGACCTCGCCAAAGGCATGGTTGAAAACTTCTTCTACGAAATCGAAAACTACGGCGGAATTCTCAACGCCAACCGCACCTACTACTTCACCCGTTCCCAGCCTCCGTTCCTTTCCTCGATGATCCGCGCGGTCTACGACTCCGAGGTCTCTGCAGGTCAACACGATCAGGCCGACCAGTGGCTGCACCGCGCCTATGAATACGCCTCCCGCGATCACGCACTGTGGACCGCGCCCTTTCACAAAGCCGGAGACACTGGCCTCGCTCGCTACTACGACCTCGGCGAGGGCCCGGTCGAGGAAATGGCCGACGACAGCACCTACTACCCTGACGTCATCCACTGGCTGCTCTCCCACCCGGAAGTACACACCGACTTCCTCGTCACCGGACCCGACAATCCCGACGCGAAAGCCCGCGCTGAGTTGGCGAAAACCAGTTGCGACCTCTCTGCCTCCATCGTTTGCGCACACGCCCATGTCGGTGGACACTGGCTCAGCCGCGACTTTTACAAGGGTGACCGCGCCATGCGCGAATCTGGCTTCGATCCCGCCTTTCGCTACGGTCCCTTCAGCGGATGGACCCACCACAACGCCCCCTCCGGCCTGAACTCGCTGCTCTACAAATACGAGCGCGATCTCGCCTGGATGGCAGAGCAGCTTGGCGACACTGAGGACGCAAAGCACTGGAACGAAGCCGCCGACCAGCGCCGCGACGCCATCAACAAGTATCTGTGGAACCCGAAAAAGGGCATGTTTTACGACTACGATTTCATGGCCGGCAAGCAGTCGACCTACGACTACCTCACGACCTTCTACCCCCTCTGGGCGGGTGTCGCCGACGCGCAACAGGCGAAGGCCGTCGAGGCCAACCTTAAGGTCTTCGAGAGGGCTGGAGGCACCGCCATGAGCCCCTATGAGACCGGCGTCCAGTGGGATCTGCCGTACGGCTGGGCGCCCGTCACCTGGCTTACCGTCGATGGCCTGGCCAAAAACGGCGACATGAAAGATGCCGTCCGCATCTCGCAAAAATTCCGGGAAATGGTCAAGCAGAACTACGAATGCGACCGCTCCATCCGCGAGAAATACGACGTCATCACTGCCTCAACCGAGGTCAACGTCGCTAGCGGATACAAGACGAACGTCATAGGCTTTGGATGGACGAACGCCGCGTATCTCAAGATGGGAGCATTGATCAAGAGCTTCGGCGAGCCCGCCGAACAGGTCGAGATCCCGCACCGCGTGTGCACGACCGCCCCGGCCGCTCCATAAGGACAACTGACCGTCTGCTATCCTGCCCGCACCAGCGAAAACTCATGCGCCCCTTGGCTATCTCGCTCGCCATCCTGCTCATGGCCGCGTCTGCGCACGCGCAGAAGAAGTCCTACCCCATCTTTCGCGCGCTCGACCAGAAGTCCGTAGAAACGATGGTTCTGGGTGTCCCCCAATCGAATCAGCTCCGTCTGGCGCAGCTGAAACGCGCCTTCGAGGACGTCGAATGCACAGGCGCCAATCTACACGAGCAGTCAACCCCCCAAGGCTCAACCCTGCTGTGCACCTTGCCCGGCAAGTCCACCGACACACTCCTGGTCGCCGCTCATTATCGCCGCGTCGGCGAAGGGATGAGTGCCATCGACGACTGGAGCGGCTCAATCATGCTCCCGCTTCTTTATCGCGCACTCACCGCCGCCCCTCGCCAGCAGACGTATATCTTCGCCGCCCTCTCGGGAGACGAGGCGGCAAAAGTCTTCCTCGCTTCCCTGACGTCCGCGCAGCGCCGCTCCATCAAGGCCATCATCGCCCTCGACGCCCTCGGCCTGGGGCCAATGCGCTTCTACATCCACCTGAGTGAAACCGTGCCCACGCCCGCCGAGAACTCCCTCCGGGTGCAGCTCTTCGAAGCCGCCGATAACCAGGGGCTTAAGCCTCCCGAGAGCTCGATACCCGGTTCATGGTTCCATATCGATGACACCAAAGAGTTTCGCTACCACGGCATCCCCGCGATTCTGATGCACTCCGTCGACGGATCAAAGCGCCACGTACCCGGCTCCCGCGACGACAACCCAGAAGCTATCGACGCCAACGCTTACTTCGCCAGCTACATGACCCTCTGCTACTACCTCGTCGGACTCGATCAGGTCACCGCATGGTCGGCGCTGCCTTCCGCGCCATCCCCGCGCAGCGGCGGCCGCCGTTGAAACTTCTCATGTTTCAATAGGAATCCACCATGACCACACGCCGCAACTTCCTGTCTTTCGGCGCCATGAGCGCCGCCGCCCTTGGGCTTACCACTCGCGATGCCCACGCCGACACCGCCGAGCAGCTCAAGCAGATGAAGCCGCCGGCGAAACCCGTCATCGTCACCCGCGTCACCGGCGACCAATCGATCCAGCAGGCCTACCAGATGCTCCTCGACGGCACCGACACGCTCGAAGCGGCGCACCACATCTGCACCGGCCGCGAGAACGATCCCAGCGACCACAGCGTCGGTCTCGGCGGCCTTCCCAACGAAGACGGCGTCGTCGAACTCGATTCCTGCTGCATGCATGGACCCACGCGTCGCGCAGGCTCCGTCGGCGGCGTGCGCAATATCAAGAACGTCTGTCTGGTCGCTCGCAAGGTCTTCGAACACACCGGCCACGTCATGCTCGTCGCCGAGGGCGCCGAAAAATTTGCGGTTGACCTGGGCTTCCCGCGCGAAAACCTGCTCACCGACGACGCCCGCAAAATCTGGCTCTTGTGGAAGGAAAGCAATTCGCAGATGGACTGGTGGGGGCCGAGTATCGCCGATCCCGGCTGGAAGGATCCCTTTGCCGACACGCCGGCCCCCAAACCAACCATCGATCTGCACGGCCTTTCTTCGCTCCGTCCCGGCGCCATTCCCCGTCAACCCACTCCGGAATGGGCTCCGGCCATCAGCGCCCGCACCAAAAAGCTGACTGAAATGGCCGCCGACCTCGGCATCTCGCCCCAAGAGCGTCTCTTCGCAGTCGAACAGGTGTTGTGGCCTACCACCGGAACAATCCATGTATCTGTTGTGAACACCAAAGGCGAAATATCCGGCACCACCACCACTTCCGGCTTGGCCTGGAAACTACCCGGGCGTCTCGGTGACTCACCCATCCTTGGAGCTGGCAGCTATACGGATCAAGACGTAGGTTCGGCAGGCGCTACAGGTTCAGGCGAAGAAAACATAAAGGTTGCCGGCGCCCATACCATCGTGGAACTCATGCGCCAGGGCTACTCTCCGAAAGATGCGGGTATGGAAACACTGCGCCGCATAGTACGTAACTACAACGGTGACATGAAGAAAGTCCGTTATCTCGACATGGAGTACTACATCGTCCGTAAGGACGGTGCATACGCAGGGTGCTCATTGTGGAGTACCGGCCCCACCGGGAAACCACGAGTCTTCGTCGTTCACGATGGAACCTACCGCGTCGAAAAGTGCGAAGCGCTGTTTCAGGGAAGCCTCACCGAGTGGCCGCCTTTCTGACAGCGAGGGGTGTACCGGAGTGCCCGAAGAATCAACGTTGGCGCTGTCATCGATTTTTAATTGACTCTTTTTGGTGCAGTTACTAGCGGGCTACTCCATTTGGGCAATCCATCAACAATTTGTTGTAGAAGAGCCCCAGGACGTATATAAGTCGATGATTCTAATGGGGCCTAGTCTCCGAAGTTCCACTCAAGGTAATCAGGAGAACTCACTCCTGTTAGCTGCCGCTCAGAGCCCTGCTAGTCTCGCTAGTCACTGACTTCCGCTGAGTTAGGCAAGATCGAACTACCCCGCTCAAAAAAAATCGCACAAAAGTTGTAGGCGATTGCATCTGGTGGAGTTAGTCTCATGTAAGCGCGGCCGCGCGCTCACCCAAGGAGAAAAACACCAATGTCGAAGTTGAAACTTGCCACTCCCTCGCTGATCTTTGCTGCGATTGCTCTGATTCCTGCAAGCAATGTGTTTGCAACTGTGAACCATGGGCCCGCCGCTCCTGTGCCGCTACCGCCGCCAGCAGTTGCCGTGAATCGTGGACCCGCCGCCCCTGTGCCGCTTCCTCCGCCAGCTGTTGCCATGAACCATGGACCTGCCGCTCCCGTGCCGCTACCCCCGCCAGCTGTTGCCGTGAATCGCGGACCTGCCGCCCCTTTGCCGCTTCCTCCGCCAGCCGTTGCCGTGAATCGCGGACCTGCCGCCCCTTTGCCGCTTCCTCCGCCAGCCGTTGCCGTGAACCGTGGACCTGCCGCGCCAGTGCCGCTGCCTCCGCCAGCTGTTGCCGTGAACCGTGGACCTGCCGCCCCGGTGCCATTGCCTCCGCCAGCTGTTGCCGTGAACCGTGGACCTGCCGCCCCGGTGCCGTTGCCTCCGCCAGCTGTTGCCGTGAACCGTGGACCTGCCGCCCCGGTGCCGTTGCCTCCGCCAGCCGTTGCCATGAACCATGGACCCGCCGCGCCAGTGCCGTTGCCTCCGCCCGCCATTGCAGCTAACCACGGTCCTGCTGCGCCCGTGCCGCTGCCTCCGCCGGCCGTCGCCTAGTTCGGAAGTATTAGTCGGCCTACCACTTTTCTCCTGAAGTTCGGGCCTTCCTGCTGATATGCTTTCGGCAGGAAGGCTTAGGGTGCGAGTCTCGGATCTGGAAACAGTCCTTTGGTTGATGGGTATCGCGGGACAGATAATCCTGCTGGTCACCCTCCTGTATCGCCGCATCTATCGCACCTTCCCTGTATTTTCCGCCTTCATTCTCTGGAATTCCCTCTCCGATCTATTCCAGTTAGCCGTCCTCATGGGCCACCATGATTCGAGCAGTGTGCTCTATTACAGGACTTGCTTCGCCATAAATGTTGTCCAATATGCGCTGGAAATCGGCGTCTTCGTTGAAGTCGCGACCAACGTCCTCAAGCCCGTGCGGCGTTCTTTGCCTGCAGGGATCGTTTACATTCTGCTGATCTGCATGGCCGTCATCGCCGTCGCCGGATTCGTCTTCGCTGCGCACCTGAATGCTGCGTCCTTAACACATTTACGCGCCTTCTTCGTCGTTGATACCAGCGTCGCGATCCTCCAGGTTCTCACCTTCATGCTCATCGCGGGCTTCTCGCAGGTGCTCGGACTTACCTGGAAAAACCACGTCCTGCAGCTGGCGTCCGGTTTGGCCTTCTACGCGGCCATTACCCTCATCGTGAGCCTGGCCCACAGTTACCTTCGTGCCGGCCCGGAATATGCAGCAAAATACAGGGAGATCGGACATCTGGGCATCGCAGGTTACCTTTGTTCACTGTCCTATTGGTCCTATTCTTTTGCCCGTAAAGAGGCTCCGCGCAAAGAATTTAGTCCACAAATGGCCCAGCTTCTGGTATCAATGAGTGGAAGCGCTAAGAGGCATTCCGTAACTGCCCGTTCTCTCAACGCAAAATGACGATGATTCTGACCATCTTATCGATAGCAGTACCGTCCGCTCTGATTGCATACGGAGTGTACTGGCGGCGCAGTCAAGCCAAGCGGCAGGCAGCCGATTGGGATTCGATTGTCGCCCGTCTCCGGTCCAACAACGAATTCAACTTCGACGAAGTGGCCGAACGCTATCTATATAGTGATGGCATCCGCGCCACAACTCGAGACATCTGGTCGCGGATCGACGGCGCGAACGGCCTCTGGGCTATGTTCACCAACGCCGGCGTGCTCATGCAGCTTGCCGATTACGCCGCTGAACACGGCGAGAACGTCCCCGAAGAGCTGATCGAAGAGCTTCGCAGCGATGCACTGCAGATTCGCATCGCGGTGATTATGGCCCTTGTCAAATACGGGTTCTCGCGTTCTGGTGTAGCGGCTTCAGTTAACGCTCACCGTGCCGCGACCGCCTACAGCGCCATGCTTGCCCACATCACCACGCTCTTTCAGGAGCACTCAGCCCTCTACTTCCCACGTTTCCTCGAAGCGATGTAATCACGCCGCAAAGCTCAAAAAGCCCATGCGCAATGCATGGGCTTTTGATTTTTCCTCTCTCCCTGTTACGGATTGTCCCGCAGGAAGGCCTCGATCCGCTCAATCTCCTCCGCGTTCAGGCGAAATGTCGCTGCTGGTAGCACGCCATCCACCTGGTCAGGGCGACGCGCGCCCACGATGGCCGCAGTTATCGCCGGATGCCGCAGAGTCCAGGCAATCGCCACCACGCCCGGCTCCACATTGTGCGCGTTGCCGATTTCCCGCAGCACTTCCACCAGCTTCAGATTCCGTGACAGCTTCGGCTCGTTGAAGTTAGGACTCCGCTTGCGCCAGTCATCGGCAGGCATCTCTGCAATGCGCTCCGCCGTCATCTTGCCGGTAAGCAGTCCGGACGCCATCGGCGAATAGTTGATCACCCCGATGTTGTGCTCCTGGCAGAAAAGCAGAGTCTCCGCCTCAATATCGCGCCGCAGCAACGAATAGTGCGGCTGCAAAGACGTAATCGGAGCGATCTTCTGCGCGCGCTTCATCTGCTCGACATTGAAGTTTGACACGCCTATGTTGCGGACTTTGCCCTGCTCCTTGAACCGCGCCAGCGTCTCCCACCCCTCTTCGATCTCCGTCTCGGGATTCGGCCAGTGAATCTGGTAAAGGTCGATCACATCCACCTTCAGCCGTCGCAGCGAGTTCTCCAACTCTTCCTCGAGAGACTCCGCCTTCAGGCTGCGATAGATGTGGCGATCTGCATTCCAGCGCATCGAACATTTGGTGAAAACATAGGGCTTATGAGGAGAATTCGCGAGCGCCCTGGCAACGACCTCTTCTGAGTGCCCAAGACCGTAGATCGCCGCCGTGTCAATCCAGTTGATTCCTGCGTCAAGCGCGCGCTTGATCGTACGCACCGACTCGTCGTCGTCTTGGGCGCCCCAGGCAAATTCCCAGTTACCGCCGCCGATCGCCCAGGCCCCATAGCCGATGGGAGTGAGCCGAAGGTCTGAATTGCCAAGCTGACGCGTTTCAAACGAAGTTGCGGAAGAAGCTTGAGTGCTAACCATACCAATTCGATGCGCGGGCTTCGCGGCCCGCTTCAGCGAACCAGAAAACACTATGGCTCGATCAGGAATTTCCCATCGCGCATAATCTGCTCCTCATCCACCCAGATATTGAAGCGCAGCCCCACCACGTCGATATGCGTGGTCGATGTCCACGGCGCGCCCGTGTGCTCACCGTAAGGATTCCCAAACGCAATGTGAATGCCCGGAAACTTCTCATCCTGCAGGATGTTGCCGATCACTTGGTGAATTCCCAGATTGGTGCCGATCGCGAACTCGCCCACCCGGTCCGAATTCTCGTCCGTGTGCGTGTACGCCCAGAACTCGTCGCGCAGTTCCTGATTCGCCGACTCGCAACTGGCAATGCGATTGTCCTCGATCTCGATTGTCAGCGGCGTCTTTTCCAGCAGTCCGTAGCGTGCGCAAAGATAGTCCCCGACCACGCCATCCACAACGAAGCTTCCGTTAACCTCGCCCGGAGTCGTAAAAATCTCCCCGCCCGGAAGATTCCCCCACTTGTCCCGCGAGATGATGCCCGACGTCTTGAGCCACTTGTAGTCCGGATTCAGTTCCGCCCAAATATCCGTCCCTGCCGCCGTTTTCGCGTGGATACGGCTCGCGCGCCTGACCTTCTCGATCACCCTCTGAGAAAGCTGGTCGACGCGATGAAAATCCGCCCGCATCCCCTCGCACATGATCTGCGGCGTGATATTCACCATATGCGCGTGCCGCATGCGCCTGCGATTCACTACCTCGGTCATCTGCATGCGCGACCGCAATTCATTGCGCTGCACGCCCACAGCAAAAATGCTCACGTCCGAGGTCTCCATATCCGCCAACACCGGCTTCGGCATATCCACCAGCGGCCGCGGAGCCAGATCCTCCAGTACAAACGCATTCCACCGGCAGCCGTTGGCTGCCAACTCCTGAGCAAGCGAGGCTGCAATCGCCGCCGTCGCCTGATCGGTGATCAGTGTCACCTTCTCCGAAGACTGAATGCGCAGGCAGGTTTCAACCGCGGAGCGCGCGCCGGGAAGAAACTCGGGTGGAAACGGCATCGCCAGCAAAGCCTGGGCCTCGGCCGAACATGAAGGGTTTGTCAAAATGCAGTCAACCTCGTGCGGATATTCCTTGAATTTACTGTAAATGGTGGGCGAAATCAGCGGCAATGCTGCTTTTGCTTAGGATGACCTGGCACCCTCCGCCGGTTGCGCTCGCCTCTCTCAGCCCGGCCTTTACGTGTTCGACCGCCTCACGATATCGTTCGCTATAGCACTTTCGGAAAACGGCTATCCGGTTGCAACGGCCTTAAGTTGACGCGACCAGCGGGGAGCGGCGACCTTGCGTGATTTTGATCGGAGGCATTAATTTCCGAAAATGCCTTAAGCCGTCCGCAAATTCCCTTCGGAGCACCCATGCCCCTCGCTCGCCGTTCGCTTTCCCTGTTTCTTCTCTTAACCGCACTCGTCGCCGCTGCACAGACCCCCACGCACCCCAAGGCTCGCACCACCACCCCAGTCAAGTCCACGCAGCCCGCTTTGCCCAAGAACATCCCTGCCGTCTCCGCGCCCATGAAGACGCAGTACGTCATGCGCTATCAGGAGATTAAGGTCGGGACCGGTGATCTCGCTGAGCCCGGCTGGATCTATTCCGTCCACTACACAGGCTGGCTCGCATCAGACGGAACCAAATTCGACTCATCCCTCGACCGCGGTCAGCCGATCCAGTTCCAGCAGGGCATCAAGCGCGTCATCACCGGATGGGATCAGGGCTTCGAAGGAATGCACGTGGGCGGCAAGCGCCGTCTCTTCATTCCCTACCAGCTCGCTTATGGAGAAAAGGGTCGCGCGGCAATCCCGCCCAAGGCCGACCTGATCTTTGATGTAGAGCTCGTCGACCAGCTCAACCCGAACGCGCCGCCACCGTCCCCTCAGCCTCCCGCTCAACCGGAGGCTCCGGCCCAGCCAAACGCACCTTCGCAACCTCCGTCCCCGCCCCAGCCTCAGTAGAGCCCCACCTGCGTCTCCTCGGCCATGTAGTCCACCACCGCCTTCAGATCGCCAGTCTCTTCGAACTTCCGGAGCTGGCGATCGGCCCCCGTCCCCATCTCCAGAATCGTGCGGATGTACCCAATCGCGTCGCGGCATTCAAGCTCATCGACAACCTCATCGACAAACTCCAGGTACTCGAGAATCAGCTCCCGCTCCGGCACTTCGCTCTCCTTGCCGAAATCGATCAGCTTGCCGTCGAGCCCGTACCGCACAGCGCGCCACTTGTTCTCCATAATCAGCGCGCGTGAGTACTGCCGGTAGTCCTGGTTGCGCGCGTGCAGCAGATACAGCTTGGCCGCCGTCGCCTGGATCAGCGCGGTAATCGCCAGCGTCTCTTCGGCGCGCATGGGTAGATCGCATACCCGAATCTCCACCGTATTGAAGAATGGGTGCGGCCGGACATCCCACCAGATTTTCTTCGCGTTATCCAGACAGTTCGTCTTGATGAGCAGATTGATGAAGTTTTCGAACTCGCTGTAGCTCGAAAAGCTGTCCGGGATATTCGTTCGCGGAAATTTATCAAAGACCTTGGCCCTGTAGCTTTTGAGCCCCGTCTTAATCCCGCGCCAGAACGGCGAGTTCGTGGAGAGCGCCAAGATATGCGGCAGAAAATAGCGCATCGAGTTCATGATGCGCATCGCCGCTTCGCGATCCTCCACGCCCACATGCACGTGCAGCCCGAAGATCAGGTTGGCACGCGCCACCAGTTGCAGATCCTCAACCACCCGCGCGTAGCGCGGGTCAGGATAGATCTCCTGCAGGCGCCAATCGGCAAAAGGATGCGTCGCCCCGGCCACCAGCACCAGGTTGTTCTCCTGCGCCAGCTGGATCATTTGCCGCCGCAGATCGAAGAGGTCGTCGCGCGCCTCCCCGATCGTCTTGCAGATGCGCGTGCCCACCTCCACTACCGACTGGTGCATCTCGGCCTTGACGCGCTCTTCCAGCCGCCGCTTACCCTTGGCCAGCATCTCGGTGGCAATGTGCGAGCGCAGATCGCGCGTCACCGGATCGACGGTTTGGTATTCCTCTTCAATGCCAATAGTGAAAGAAGGACGCATAGGTGACTACCGTTGTATGATGCTGCGTCCTTCGAAGCAAGCAGATTGTGCCGCAGGCGGATCATCGCCGCGCCGTACTCAGCGGGAGCAGTGGCCTTACTCTGCTGAAGCAGCCGAAGGATCCGCGGGCTCTTCCTTCAGCGCCTTCTTCTTTACCGGAGGCTTCGCCCCGCCAGTTGCTGTTGCCGGAGCTTTCTTCGCCGGAGCGTTGGTCGCCGTCTTTACCCGAGCTTCAGCCGACTTCGTCTTCGCGGGAGCTTTCGCCGCGGCGCCTTTAACCGAAGCGCTCAGCAGCGCCTGAGCCTGCAGCACCGGGGTCAGCGGCGCGGTCTTGGCTTTCTCAACTGCCAGTCCCGCCACCGCATTCACAATCCACTCAAAGTTCGCCGGCCCCACCGAGTGCACATCCGCATCCGGCGCCGGATTCATGAAGTCAATGGCATACGGAATGCCGTCCTCCACCGCAAACTCCACCGTGTTGAGGTCGTATCCTAGGGCTCGGCACAGCGTCAGCGCATCCTTCTCCACGCGCGCCAGCAATTTCTTGTCGTACTCCGGAGGATTCTGCAAATACCGCTCGTGATGCGGCCGCCGCGGATCGTAGGGCATGATGTGCACCTTCTCCTGCCCGATCACATAGCAGCGAAAATACTCATCGAACTTCACCGCACCCTGAAGAGTCATACAAAGATCGCGGCTCTGGTCGTAGGCGTGGAAGAACTCCCCCGGATTGTGCACATGATGCACGTCGCGCCATCCGCCGCCATCCACCGGCTTCAGAAACGCCGGAAACCCGACGTATTCAAAGACTCCGTCCCAATCCAACGGATACTCAAGATTACGCATCGACCGGTCCGTCGTGCCTTCGGGATACTTCTTGTGCGGCAGAATCACCGTCGGAGGAACCGCCACTCCCAGTTTCGCCGCCAGAGAGTAGTTGAAAAACTTATCGTCCGCTGACCACCAGAACGGATTATTGATAATCACTGACCCGAACAGCGCCGCGTGCTTCAGAAACGCCCGGTAGAACGGAATATCGTGCGAGATCCGATCGACGATCACCGCGTAAGCCGGCGGCTTGTCGAGCCGCACCCCGCCCACCTGCACAAACTCGGCGGAGATACCCTCCCCGTCTTTTGTTTTCGCATTCATCGAGTTGATGCGCTCAACCAGCGCTCCGGGGAATGTATTTTCCATGCCGAACAAGACGCCAATTTTCTTCACTTTGCTTTCCTTTAGCAGAGGGATCCTTGCGCCCCGCAATCAACACACACGCAGGGTCTATGGTCACCTTAGCAGGTGCAGGGCCGGAGACAAAACCACTCAGCGCGGCCAACCGCCCTTAGCTCTGCTTCAGAAATTTCCCCGTCTCCAGATCCTGAAACGCCTGCCGCAGCTCTTTCTGCGTGTTCATCACGATCGGGCCATACCACGCCACCGGCTCCTGCAGCGGCTTGCCCGAAACCAGCAGGAACCGGATCCCGTCATCCCCGGCCTGCACCGTCACCTCATCGCCCCGATCAAACAGAATCAGCGACCGATTGTCCGCCTCAGCCGGTGGATGCGTATCCAGCCACTGCACTCCCTCCGTCGGCACCGACAGCGGCGCAGACGCATTGCAGAACTTGCCCGACCCGCCAAACACATACGCAAACGCGTGACTGCTCACCTCCACCGGCAGCGTCTTCCTGCGCCCCGGGCCCACTGTCACATCAATGTACGTCGGATTCGTCGCGATCCCATCCACCGGACCCGACTTCCCCCAGAAACTTCCGCAAACCACCCGCACCTGCGTCCCGTCGTCATCTGTGATCTCCGGAATATCTCCCGCCTTCACCTCCTGGTACCGCGGAGCCGTCATCTTCTGCGACGCAGGCAGATTCGCCCATAGCTGGAAGCCGTGCATTCGCCCTACCGCATCGCCCTTCGGCATCTCCTGGTGGATAATCCCGCTTCCCGCCGTCATCCACTGCACATCGCCCGCGCCAATCGCGCCGTTATTGCCGATGCTGTCCGCGTGCTCCACCGTCCCCGCCAGGACATATGTCACCGTCTCAATCCCGCGATGCGGATGCCATGGAAACCCCGCCAGGTAATCCGCCGGAACATCGTTGCGAAAATCATCGAGCAGCAGAAATGGATCGAACTCCGACATATTGTGGAAGCCAAACGCGCGACGCAGGTGTACACCCGCGCCCTCCATTGTCGGCTTCGATTGAATAACCTGTTTCACCGGACGAATCGACATGATGTCCTCCATTACTGCCTGTACTCTCCAAAAGATGTGCCGCCCGCGCTCAGGTTGCGCCTTTCCTCCCCAACAGCTCGTTATCTAGCTGTCCCCATCCACCGGAATCGCCGCCCCATGAATCACCCTGGCATCATCGCTGCACAGGAACAGAATGACTTTGGCGATATCCTCCGGCTTCGGCCACACCGCAAAATTCGCGTCCGGCATTGCCTTCCTGTTCGCCGGCGTGTCGATAATGCTAGGCAGAATCGTATTCACCCGCACGCCCGTACCCTTCACATCTGCCGCGAGGCAATCGATCATCGCCAGCGCCGCCGCCTTCGACGCCGCGTAAGCCGACGCGCCCGCAGCATGATCGAACGCCGCCTTGGCTCCGACGTTCACAATCGCGCCGGCCTTCTGCTTCAACATCGGAGCAATCGCCGCCCGCGCCAGCGCATACCCTGCACGCAGATTCAGCGCCAGCATCTGATCAAAAGTCTTTGTCTCGAGATCCCACAGCTTCACCGCACCTGCATAGCCGCCCACAGTATTGACCATCGCATCCAACCGGCCATGCTCGGCAACAATGTCCTCGACAAGCTTCGCGACCGCCGCTTCATCCGTCACATCCACTGAATGCCCCACCAGGCGCAACCCGCCTACACCGGCAATGCCTTCTAAGGCCTGAAATTCCTCCGCACGCATGTAAGTTACGACGACGTTCGCTCTCTCGCTTAGAAACGCCAGGCTCACCGCGCGACCCAACCCTCCGGTTCCGCCAGCCACCAGCACTACCTTGTTCCTAAACCTCATCTCATCCTCGTACATTTCGATTCACGTCTCCGAATCATACACAAGAGAAAAAAAGAGCGGGCTCGTTGCCCGCCCTTTAATTTACAACTCCATCTGCTCATGCGATTGGATATTCCCCCTCCGCAGAGCGGATGTATTCAACGACGGCCTCGCTCCAGCCGTCAATATGCGTCCATGTGCTATACCCCACGCCGTTGCGGTAGCTGGCCACGTTCACTACGTAGCCACGCCCGCGCGGCGCCGGCACACGATCGTGCGACTGCTCGTCCGTAATTACAACCACCCTGTCGTACGACTCACGCAACTCGTCGAGCGCCCGCCCGAGATACGTTCCGCCATGTGGCTGGCTCTGCACAATCGCATCGCGCAATGCAAAGCCACGCCGCGCCGGAACTCGCGCCAGCCGCTCAGAAAAGGTGTAGACGCTCACCTCCTCCGCGATCTCGCGCAACAGCACCGCGAGACCCGCAGCCGCGTCCATGCGCCGCATCTGCGACCGCCCAGCGAGCGGCGCATCCATGCTGCCCGACACGTCGACCAGCAGCACCGTGCGTCCCGGCAAAGGCTCCTGACCGTGCAGGCTCTGGAACATCGCCCGCTCGATCCACGGCTCCCACTGCGGAGCGTGCCTTGCCGCCGCGACAAAGCGGAATGGCAGTACGCGGTCGACGCGAATTGCCTCCAGCCCGTGCCGCACCAGTTCCGGCTCCACTTCCGCCTCCTGCATATTGCGCAGGTTGCGGAGCAGGGCCAGCGCGCCTAGCCGGTTCTCGATCAGCAGCGACTCCCACACCTCGCGCTGCTGCTCCCCGCGCGACAGCCGCACCTCCCCCGTCTCCGCAGAAGGCAGCGTCCCGTCGATAAGCTGACGCCACGTCAGCGCCTGCTCAGCGGTGAGCGGCTTGGCGTGCGTCAGGAACAGCACGTCACGCAACTTCACCACACCGTCGCGGTTATACTTCGCCAGGGCGTAGGCGTCGAACTTGCTGAACGCTGCCGCAAGCCCTTTCTTCACCTGCGCCGACAGCGGCTGGCGGCCGTCCTTCCAATAAATCGCAAGGAACTCCGCAAGCTCGTCCGCGCGCTGGATCACACGCGCCAGAGTCTCAGCAACAACGCCACGATGTGTTGGATACCGCGCAGCCTCACGCACCAGCAGCAACGGCGCGTGCCGCAGTTTCATCCGCTCGCGCGCCTCAACCGCCAATGCAGCAACCCGCGCAGCCTCCACTCGGGGGACCAGTCCCGCAATGCGATCAGAAATTGTCACGCCGTCTTCATAGAACTGATCCTTCCACAGCAGGCACGCCAGCACTGCGCGCCTCAGCTGCTCCTCGGCGCTAATCGGAGCAGCGGGCGCCCCCTCATGAGTGCGCAGCGCTGCGCCGGTAAATCCAAGCTGGCTGATATTCAATAGATTCAGTCGCGCCATCGCGCCCTCCTTTCAGAATGCCCCGTTTAGCAGTTAATGCTGTCTCAGCTTCGTCTGCCGGTCGGCATCCTGTAAGGACCGGGACGAAGTCATTTGCGATGGCTACTCACTGTCGGACTCCGCCTTTCCAGCGACGACAACCGCGCTGCTGAAACCGGCGATCGCCGATCCGCTCTTGTTCAAGTCGATGATGAAGGCAATCTTCTCCAACTCGAAAAGAGTGGGAGTCAGCTTGCTGAAGTAGTCGGTGCACTTACTCACGGGGAACGTCACCAGACGCGCCTCGTTGAGATAGCAGCAGCGAATCTCCTCTTCCTTCACGGAGTAGCCCAGCTGGATGCTCGCATAACGGCAACTGCGGCAGAGCGACTTCTGCCCGACTGCCGTACCATTGCGAACAGTTACGCTGATGGCCATGGCGTGTCTCCTAGCACACGGTTGAGGCGCGCAGCGATCTTCCGCCGCGAGCAGTTGAAAGAATGCACCGGGGAACAAACCGGAACAGGTATATGCCGAACGTTCTGCCACTGAACTAATTCGCGTTGCCGCGAATGCAGGAGTCGAACCCGCCTCTTTCGGTCCGTCGAAGTAACCTGTTCACACGCCACCGGCGCAGTTACAAATTGCAACCTCCGGGGATTCATCGGCCCGGGTTGCCCGCTGGGCACAATTGCCCAGCGGGCTGGCGGCATCCTTGTCCGCCTTCTTGGCAGGAAGTATCCCGAACCCTCGCCACCGGAGATTAGGTCCAGAGATCAGGTT
>Ga0206870_1020_pt1 | contig 42328 bp, 30 predicted proteins | sample Alteio_BWOrgCont_36_FD_152620 | JGI IMG/M metagenome (GOLD analysis project Ga0206870, IMG submission 152620) | Enriched cells from forest soil in Barre Woods Harvard Forest LTER site, Petersham, Massachusetts, United States -... | ecosystem: Environmental > Terrestrial > Soil > Temperate forest >... | reverse complement strand
GTAAAAGGCATACCATCGGCCACGGTCAGAATACCGCTCAGTTGCCAGCCACCGAGCCATCGATCCAGACTCGGCGACGAAGGCTTCAACGGTAAATCGTATGTCAGGTTTGTAACGAAATTTCGCCCTACATCAAAGCTTGAAAGGCCACGATCGAACTTAAGGTTCGATGGGATGGAAGCGAACGTGGGGGATCCGCTGGTGTCGGTAGATATCGTCTCGGAGGCGTCGTCAATGCTCTTTGACCAAGTAAACGCGGCCTTGTACTGCAAGCCATGACCGAGGCGTTGGACCAGTGCGACATCAAGTCCCTGGTACGAAGAGGTCGCGCCTCGGCCCAAGAATTGGCTCGACGCAAGTGCGGGATTCGCTCTTGATCCGTTGGAAGGGAAAAACAGCACACCCCCTGCTTGTATCTGCGGCACGACCGTATTGAGGTCAGTCCGGTACGTGAGATTGTATGCGTTCGCCCCAACGTAGTCGGCTGTCAACGCAATTTTATCGGTAAGCTGGTGCTGAACGGTGAGGTTGTACTGCACGCGCGTTGCGGGAGCAAGAAGGGGAGATATTGTGCCAGGGGCTGCTAAGGGCGCACTTGCCCCTGAGCCGGAAAAGCCGAAAGGAAATGGAGGATTAGTAGCCTGCAGCAAGCCATAGAAAGGAAGATTCGACGTAGTGATGGTTCCGTATTCGGTTTCGATTTGATTGTAGAACATTCCAAATCCAGCCCTTATAGAAGTTCGCCCCTTCCCGAACGGATCCCACGCCAACCCAATGCGAGGCGCAAAATTCCGATAGTGGCTTGCATAGTACGGGCTGCCGATTGTCGGGTTGGTGTTAACGATGGGTAGTCCATTCACGATTTGGAAGTGATAGTTCGAGATTCGGTTGTACTTCTCCGTAGGAACGCTCATAAATTCCCAGCGCAGACCTAAATTGAGCATGAGATTGGGGTGGATTTTATAATTGTCCTGGATGTAAGTGGCAACGTACTTCTGCCTATAGTATTTGTTGGGGTTGAGTGAACCATTCTCGTTCGGACCAGAAAATGACGCCGGTTTGCCGGTCAGGAAGCTTGTCAGGCTAGTGAATTGAAAAGCTCCGTAAGGCGTAGAAGGCATGTCTTGATTCCGACCGTCAGGCTCAAGAACAGCGCCCATTTGAAACGAATGGGGTCCATGCTCGTAGGTCAGGTCGTCTTCGAATGTGTATTCCGTCAGGGCATAGCTCGCAAAGGTCGTTACAGAAGGCCCGGCGGATGTGAGGGCTCCACCCGTGGCAACGGATCCCACAGCGGCGGCTGAGAACGTGATAGTACCCATAGTTGGCGCGGATGGAAGGAAAATCAAGGAGGAGCTGGTGGGCACGGTCGGCGGCGTGTTGTAATTGAGCGTTGAACGATTGGCGCCGACTTGGGCGGTGTTCACGATTTTCGAAGAAACGCGAGTCCATTGAAGCGACAAGTCTTGAATATTGGAGTAGGGATCTTGCGCCCAATAGATGACATCGCTTTTGGTTAGGCTCGAGGAGTCCGAATAAACGTATCGTGCAAAAAGCGAATCCTTGTCAGAAAAGTGATAGTCGAGCCGGCCTAGGTAGTAGTCCACCCTGCTTATCTGGCTAGGGCTGAAAATTGCTTCTGCGATTCCCCCGCCGAGGTCAGGGCCGTTGGCCAGCGGAAATACCGAAAGGTAGGGAGCGATAGCGGGAGCTACGCCTACGTTCACCAACGCTCCATTCGCTCCTGGCACTAATCCGATGCGAGCATTCGCGTCCGGAACATCCTCGACTACGCTTAAACCGAGATTTTGGCGAAGACCTTCGTAGTCTCCAAAGAAAAAGGCTCGATTCTTCTTTACTGGTCCGCCTATGCTCCCTCCGAACTGATTCCGTCTAAACGGGGGGATCTGCTTATCGAAATAATTCCGTGCGTCTAATGCGCTATTTCGCAGGAATTCCAGCGCGGAGCCGTGGAAATCGTTCGTACCGGAACGCGTGGCGATGTTAATGATTGCCCCGGACTGCCGCCCGTACGCAGCTCCATAATTGCTGGTAAGCACCGAGAATTCGCGAATTGCTTCAACTCCGAGATTCAGGCCTAAGACACCTCCCGGCAGATTAGTCCCGTTGCCCGCCGTGATGAGTTCCTGTCCGTCCAGCAAAAGCCTGTTCGACTGATCTCGTCCCCCGTGAACGGAGTAAGTTGATCCCTCGCCGTTGGCGACGTTGCCAGTCTTTAGGCGGACACTAGGAGCCGAAGACTCCAGAGAAATGAGCTGATCAAAGCTGCGCCCATTCAAGGGCATGTCTCGCATCTCATCTTCCGTTACGAGTGCCGAGATAGTTCCCGTGATGGTTTCTACCATCGGCGCTTCACCGGTGACCACCATTTGCTGAGAAACACTTGCGACCTGGAGAGCGATATTAATCTCAAGATCTGCACCGACCGTGAGTTCGATACCCTTTCGGATTTCTGTTCCGAATCCCGCCATCGCGACCTGCACTTCATAGTGGTCCGGCGTCAGGCTTGGCACTCGGTAACGGCCATCGCTGTCGGCCGTAGCAGTCCGACTCAAACCGGTATCGACATCGGTAACGGTAATATTTGCACCGGGAACGGCGGCACCGCTCGCGTCCTGCACGGTGCCCGAAATGGAGCCCCTAGCGCTTTGAGCCCAAGCCGAAGAACCGAAAAAGAGAGCCAATCCTAGAAGTCCCACAGCAGCTACAACTGATCTCATAAACAGAACCTCGCAGTAGAAATCATGCGCCAGACGACACAATGGCCAACGGCGATCGCATGTAAGTCGGACTATGCTCGCACCCACACGACAAAAGGCAATGAACGAAGGACAAGCGCCCTTTAATCAGTTCTTTTAGGTGTTCTTGCAACAGATGTCAAATTACAAAAACTAATGAGCCGATAGCATAAACTGATGAACTGATGGAGTCTGTTATCGCGCGTTCATCACGCTCTTGATCGCGAGGATATGCTTCTGTTGCTCCCCGGTCAGAATGCTGTGAGCCAAGCGGTCGTGGATCTGATGGACAAATTGCAACTGTATCCCATCAAAAATCTCGATCCCAATCTCGCTCCCCAGGGGGACCTGTTGGAACCGGCCATCCAGATGAATGAAGTAGAGGCCAGTTCCCTAACAATCCCAGCTGCCCGTCTAGGACTCTGGACCCTTAGCTGAGTACGAGCCCGCCCGCGTCTATCTAGGCGCGCTTCGCTCATTTGAGGGCGGCGAAGCGCGAGAGGCGATAGGGTTGGAGGAGGTCGACGTCTGCGTTGTCCAATATCTCCAATGAGGCCAATTGGCCCATCAGGGGCCCCAGGGTCATCCCGCTGTGCATGGTAGCAATGTAAAGATTCGGGCAGTCCTGCGAGAACCCGACGATCGGCAATTCATCCTGCGGCATGGGACGCCAGCCCAGGGTCATTCGTTCGAGGGGAACCCGATCAAGTCCAGGCACAAATTGTGCGGCTGCGCGCATCAACTGCTGGCCATGCTCCCTGCTCGCATCGGTGGATCCACGGAAGTCACTGCCACGGATCACTACTCCTCCGTTCGGGTTCTGCTTGATGAATGTGCCTGCGGGATGCGCCATCCGATCGAGAATCGGTGACACGACTGGCGTATGGGCGAGTACGCCTGGAGATGCCTTCAACGGCACGTGTACGCCCAGCTTGCCGGCCAGCGCGGGAGTGCCCAGACCGGCAGCGAGAACTACCACGTCGGCCGCGAAGCGCCCCCGGGTTGTCTGCACCGCTCTGATGCGACCGAACGCAAGCTCAAAGCCGGTTACTTCGCAAGGGTACAGGAGCTTGACGCCGAAGCGCTCCGCATTTTTCAACAGCACGGCAAGTGCTTGGAGCGGGTCAACTGTTCCTTCTTCCTCGCAGAACCTCGCGGCGCCTACAGGGCCCGGTGTCACATTGGGCAGAAGGCGGTGAACCTCTGCCTCGTCCACCAAGTGGGTTGCGTAGCGCCAGTCCTGTTCGACATCCAGGCGCAGTTTCTCGGCCTCATTACCAGGCGGAGACCAACTCACGTTGCCGCCCCATTGAATTTGTAGCTCGCCTTCGAGGTCTCGTTGCAGCTGATGCCAATTGAACATGCCGAGCCGGTTGAGAAGGTTGTACGGTGTTGGATGTGTGCGGTAATCTGCCTTGAACCGGGCAAATGATTTCTCTGTGGCCCCGCTCCCCGGGCGCAATTTCTCACACTGGATTACCTGAGCTCCCCGCCGCGCCAGGTGATAGGCAATTGACGTACCCAAAATGCCGCCGCCGATTACAACGATGCGATCCGGTTCGGATCTGGCTTCGGTAGGGTATAAGACCGACACACCGAAACCATCGTAAAGCTGAACGAATCCTCGTTGGCCCATGAGCGCACTTCCTTTCTATGAGTTTTACGAACGACAAGAAGTACCCCGAGACGATAGCGTCCTTTGCGTCACCTAGCCTCCGCTCCGTTCCACTCTCAAAACGGGCAATCTCCAATGCTTGCGAGCGGTGCATCTTTTGATGCGCTCGTTGCCAGGCATCATGCCACAAGCGAACCTCGCCAAAAACCCTCATTCAAAGGCCCCCAACTAATTTGCATCGCTCTCACCCATGCAGAGGCGTGGTCAAAATGGCCGCTCTCAACGTCACGAGACTTCGACCATTTTTGACTTGTCCTTTGGGTCGTGATCGGAGACGGGCATTCCCGTATTGCGAAATCAGTCCAAATTGTCCGCAACGCCCGGCTGCCCAAGGCTTTTCACTGCTCTGCCCGCCCAATAAAATTGCAGTATGACCATTCAGACCGCATTTTTGACGACCGATTACCGCACTGAGTTTGCCGACTTCGAGGGCGTGACGTATCTGAACGCCTCGCTGCAAGGCCCGATGCCGATTGTCGCAGCTCATGAAGCGGTGGCTGCCCTCGAATGGAAGAAGCATCCCTACCGTTTACCTGACAGCGCGTATTTCGACCTGCCGGATCGGATCCGCGAGAAAGTCGCGCGGCTGGTTGGCGGCCGTCCCGAGGAAGTTGCGGTGACCACGGGAACCAGTGCCGGGCTCGCCGCCGTCGCCGCGGGCATTGATTGGCGGCCCGGCGATGAAGTGCTGGTGGGGCGTGGAGAGTTCCCCGCACATTTCTCCACTTGGCTTCGCTACGAGCAGGCCGGAAAACTGCGCGTGAGAGTAGTCGAGCCAAAGGGCCGGTTTATTTCCGCAGATGATTACATTGCGCATATCGGACCGCGAACGCGCGTGATCTCGGCGAGTCTCGTCCGCTTTGACAACGGAGCGCTGCTCGATGCGGCAAGCGTGGCGCGCGCGGGGGAAAGGGTCGGGGCGGCGCTGATCCTCGATCTGGCGCAGTGCGCCGGTGCGATGACGATCAATCTCCGTGACCTGGGCGCTTCGATGGCGGTCTGCAGCGGTTATAAGTGGCTGCTGGGTCCTTACGGCGCGGGCTTTTTCTGGGTTGCGAGCGAGTGGATCGAGCGATTGCCACTGGGCGCGGTTTATTTCATGGGGCTCGAAGGCGCGCGGGAATTTCACGCGATGCCGAGCGGCAATCTGCGTCCAGCGCCGGGCGCGCGCCGTTGGGATTCGGCGGAGCCCGCGAGCTTCACGAACCTTGCTGCGTTCGATTCTTCGCTCGATCTTGTCCTGCGCATCGGCGTGGCGGCAGTCGAACGATACAATGACGCGCTCATTGCCGAAATCATAGACGGTTTGCGACGAACGAACTACGCGCTTGCTTCACCGGCGGAACGTCAACGGCGGGGCCCGTTTGTCTGCGTCTCCGCGGGCGATCCAAAACAGACTCTGTCGCTTTACGAGAAGCTGCGCGTGGCGCAAGTATCGGTCAGCCTGCGCGAAAACGCGCTGCGCGTCTCGCCGCACATCTACAACACTCCCAAAGAGATTTCGCGCTTCATGCAGATTTTGTCGCAGTGAAAATCCAATTTGGTTAACTTGCGGAGTGTCTGCATTCAACCCAGCCGTCCGACGCCTCAGGGGAAGGCTTGCTCCTCGTTCGGGTGGAATGGGCCTCCTACCGTTGGCATCTGCAGAAGCCTTATCGCAGTGTTCGTTCTGCAGTTCTCAAACCGAAGACCTCTCAAAAGCGGTCCTTCTCCGGGCGGTTCTACAACACGGAACGCGCACTCTGGAAGCTCAATCGGCTTTTGCGGAATTTTGGCTACTCCTCATGTGCCGGTTTCTGAGTCAGTCAGCCGCGGGTTTCGCGGCCGCCGCGTCGTCGGGGACCTCGCTCCCAGAGGGAACCAACAAATATCCCGCGACAGAATGTTTCGCTACGTCGGTGACGACGAGCTCATATGGATCTCCGTTTTCCTTCTGATACAAACGCACCGGCTCGTGGACACTTTGATTATGTAGCCAGACCGTTCGCCGGTCTTGAAGCAGCCACACGTACCCGCTAAAGCGTTGGTATTGATTATTCATATTGGTAACGTTAAGCGAAACTCCGGGCGCAATTTCCGTGATCCGGTTCTTCGCCAGCTCGAAATCGACACGCTCCGGATCGAGCCGTTTCGACAAGGCGCTCACGTCGCGCGCATTGCCTTCCACTTGCTCCTGCAGTGCCGATAGGTTGCGACCAGTGTCGTCTTTGGCTGAGGCGATCTCCTTCCGCAACTCTCCCTCGAGTTGCGCCACTTGCGACTGCTGCGCCGCTTGAGTCGACTCGACTTGCCTGAGCCGAGCGTCGAGAACGGAAGTTCGCGTCTCAATCTCCGCGGCCACCTGCTGCCCCAATCGCTCAGTCAAAGTTTCTGCGTACTTCCGCGTCTGCCGGACATCGCTGCCAAATTTACCCTGTGAGCTTTCTAGCCGCGCCACGCGCTGCGCCATGGCTCCCCATTCGCCGGCGAGGTCGTGCATTCTTCCCTCAGTTGTGTCGACGCGCTGCCCGAGCGCGTTTAGCTTCCCATGGTCTTCGAATAACTGGCCAATCGGGATATCTTTCTTTTTCAATGCTAAATAACCGAAGCAGATTGACGCTCCAAAGGCAAGCCCCAGAAAACTCAGAAATACCCAATGAGCCGCTGATGTGCTTCGGTATTCTGGCGCGGCAATTTTCAACTCACTCGCCGATCGGTTGCCTTCGTTCGGTGCAAACATCGGGTTGGCAAGCTCCATGATCTCCTCCTTCTCCAGAAGTTTTCCATGGCCCAGAAGATCCAAGACAGCACCGCGGCCTGGTTCCCCGTAAACGTATGCGGGCAGAGCAGCCTTTGCCCTGCCCGCGCGTTCGCTCACACGCTCCGGTTGCCTAGCTACCGGAGGCCGGCTGCTGTGCGCCTTTCGGAACACTCAGGTAGCCGGTAACTTTGTTCTTTTCGACTTGGTTGATTACAACTTCCATCGGTTGGTGTGCTCCGTGCGCATAGAAGAAGATCGGTTCGTCGATCGTCCGGTTCCGCTTCTCCGTGCGCTTATCGTCTACCATCAGAACTAGGTTGCATTGATTCTTTTTCGGATCGGTGCTGCGCAACTCGATCGTGACGTCGCCTACCTTCTGCGCCTTGTTTCTGGCACCGATGGTGAACTCGATATACTCGCGTTCACCAAGCCTGCGCAGCGTTTCGACATCGTCATGGTTCCGGGCGATTAGAGTCCCCATCTCGCTCCTAGCCATCTGAAGGTCCTGCTTCGTGCTGTCGAGATCGGTGCGGACGCCGCTCACTTCGCCATCGACCGTCTTCACATCTTCCATGTTGGCCTTGGTATCCAGTTGGTCCTTGACCCTCGCATCCATGGCCGAGAGTTGCAGAGCGTCGTCATCCCGAATCTTTTGAGCTTCGGCTCGGGCCTTTGTGAGCTCACCCTGTGTGATCCGCAAGCGGCTGGCGACCACTCTGAAGTCATCTTGCAGATCGGTATTTGCCTTCTGCGTTTCCGCCAAACGCTGGTTCACCGAATTCAGATCCTTGGCGTAGTCTTGCCTCATCGTGTCCATGTCGCGATGCACGGCGTCCCTGCTCTGTTGGGCATAGCTCAATCCCCTCCAGCCAATCCCTAAAGCCGCCAGCGCCACGATACCGAGCAAAACCGCGGGCAGTACCCATTGCGGAGTTCCCTCCCGCACATCCGTCTCCTGTCCATAGTTCTCGGCCATTTTTCCCTCCAACCAGGGATCTCGTTCGGAATAACGACATACAACGACATACCTTGTGCACGAAGCTGGCCAGATCATCGGTTTGGCGTCCGACAATAAGTCCCTTCCCTCACCGACGTTTCCAGACTGTGTCAGCCTGCAATACGGCCGTTCCAGGAGATTTAGGCTGAGCAAATTTTACGTTGTGTATGCTTTTTGGGGCGGGAGATACAGCGATTCGTGTAGATAACTACTTTACGCACATCCGTCGCATGTACTAAACGCCCTCCGCCAGTTGTTGCCTCACGGGCACAGCTTGGCGTTCGACGCGTGTGTGAATTTTCGCCGAGTGTGCATGATCAAACTGATCGTAGATCCGAAACGATCCCTCGAGGATTTCCCCAGCTCGGATATCACTGGGCATCGGAATCGGCGAGAACGCTAGAAATAGCCCAACGATCGGATGGCCGCGTCGCCGTACCGTGTGCCGCGTGAGGAAACGATTCAGCACGTCGTCCCGGTTGAACTTCAGCTCCGATCGGCCCGCGAATTCGTAGCGCGGCCATGTGCAATCTTCTGTTTCCTGCAAAGGACAAAACAATGCGTCCTTCCAGCGATCGAGCTCGATGTGAATGCCCGACAGAACAAAGATTGGAATGTTTGGGACGATTTTCAGCGGCACTACAAGACCGGCACCTCCATTCAGCTCGAAAATCGAGCTGTCATATGCGTCGACGTTCTGCTTGATCAGCAGCTGCGCATCCTCCTCTCGCTCCGGGAATTCTGCAATTGGAATACCGGCGGCTTTGATCCGTCGAAACAGTTCGCGCTCTCTTTCCGGGTCCTTCTTCTTCACCGTTCAGTACCTCTTTTTCGCCCAGCATTCGGGAAACAATAATTGGAACCGACGTACACTGCCTACACGCCTACACCAACACAGTATTTCTTCCGGGCACGTCAAGCTCCTGTGCCAGCTCCTGCACTCGAACAGCGACGGCATTGCTTATCCGGAGCCTCACGCCTTGAGCGACACGAGGTTCGGTTGACAACCCGAACGCTTTCAGCCGCCGCCCAACTTCTCCAGGATCTACATTCCTGGGTTCGCCGCGGCCCTTGAGGATGGCTTCGCACACTTCCGCAATTTGGCCCACGAAGATCGTGGACTCTTTCGCCTCCCGGCAAAAGACGGCCAGCGATTCGATAATGACACCGTCGAGATCGACCCATCTTGCCGAGCGGATTTCGGAATTTCCGTTTTCGAGAAGCGCATGCAGATCGTTTTGAAGTCCGCCGTCGGTCGGAGTCGTCGCCGCCAGAGTGCTCGCGAGTTCTCGCAGTGGCAAAACGAATTTCGATGAATCGAAACTGCTGGCACCTACATCCGCGTAACGTGCAAAGCGGTAAGCGAGTAATTTCGGTTGAAGTTCACCCGCGACTCGTCGCTGCGTTTCGGGGTCGAATGCCGGCAGCTTCCCGTTGGCTGGGACGCAAGGGACACGCAGCATGGCCCCTGGCCAGTCTGCGCAATCGGCAACCTGATCACATAGGATAAATTGTGTCGCAAACAGGTCGCGCAACTGTCCACCGCGGAGGACCGGCGTGTCGCGCCTACTGACAGCTTGGAGTACATCGCCGAGCCTAGAGGAAATCACCTGTTGCCGAATCAAAAGGGTGAAATGCATCCTGCTCGGGAGAGTGCAAAGCGAGGTCGGAGTTACCGCGCTCATCGGCAGCCCTCGGCGACACAGACAATGTGCGAGCCGCAGCACTCGCACTGCGCGTTCGCGATCGGGACCTTCCAGCAGTATGGTGGGCGCACACTCGAGCGCGTCAAGAACCCACGTCGCCATGACAACGCGCGCAAGCAACGAGCAAACTTTCGGCGACAACCCAACGAACTTGGCAACGAGATCGCAAACCTCTCCGCACAACTCACGTTCGCTCGTGAACGATCCGACTCCACAAGGAAGGCTCAGAGCACGCAAAATGGATGCGTTGACGGAGCGTGGCTTGTACTTGAGGCTGCCGTGCTCGACGACAGATGCAACGGAGTGCTCGCCGTTCTGCCAGTATAAGAGGTTGGGACGAAGAGTATCACCTGAACCGATCAGCTCAAGGAATATCCCGCCGGGGAGCGCTTCACCGGCTGTAAAGCGCGCGCCTCGAGACAAGACGACACTCATTTACAGAATTCAATCCTCCACTACGATTGAGGCTACTTCAAAAACGAACCGGCGTGCATATCGCCCCGAACAATTGCCCCCACCTAAATCAGTTACACCCCTATCAAAGGCCCTTCCTTGTGTCCCGCCATGACCGCTCGCCTGAGCCGAGACGAGACGAACCGACCGCGATGCCGCGGAGGTCGGCGCCCCGTTTCTCCGGATAGACCTACGTCACTTCGCCAACAGATAGGGACACGGCAAAGGGGACGCCTTAGCGCCGCCTTTTTCCCTGCCGTTGTGAGTTTGCAGAGTTGGGGTCATCAGATGCATCAGCTGCGCGAGTTGACATAATCTGCGAGTGGACATAGTCGAGAACCTTTTCGCGTGGCACTTTGTCGTCAGCCGTATTCAACGCCACCCTCGCGCACGCCACCGTCTCTTGCGCGACTTGCGTCCCGAAACTAAGAATGTCATCGAGCTTTTGCGCAGTCTCGTGACTCACATTTCGCTTCAACTCCCGGCGGCTCTCGTCTCGCGCAAGGGCTATGACCTGTTCCAGCTTGCTTGTTAGCCCGGCTTCCTCGAATGTGGCGCGAGCGTGACGGACAAGAGACTCGACCTCCTTGTCGGATGAGCCTGTCGCCATTTCTCCGGTTAGTAGTCTCCGGTAACGGCCAGCCCATTGGCCCTTGACTACAGCTCGAACAAGAGCTTCGTATTCGGCTCGCGAGATGACAATTTCTTCCCCGGTTGGCCCGGGTACGTCCACTGTGAGCACTTTGCTCGTAGAATCCGAAACTTGGGGCCGTTCCTTCTCCGTCTGTTGCGGTGTTCCCTCCTTCTGTCGCCGTGGAGGTTGTGAGGGGTACTGGTGGTGTCCAACTATGGTCATTCTGGCTCCTTGTCGCGCGTCATCGGTTCGGTGCATTGGTCAGGCGCAGGCGCAGATTACGGCAGGATCAAAACGGTATCAATCGTAGATTGGCCGTGAACTTAATCTACAGCGTTGAGAACGGGGTCGGGTTATCTACGGTGGCGGTTTGGAGCTGCCGGGAGGGGAACTTGGATATTGTACTTCTTTAGTAAGCGCTTAAGCTGGATCACCTGCTGCCGGATGCGCTCCGCGCACTGGTTATTGTGAACAGGCAAACTGCAGGGGCAAAACTCCAGATACACGGCTCTGTCAGAACGATCTCGACTCGCCATTCTCGCTTCAAGAACGTCAATTGCCAAAGTTCGCCTCGTGACGGGCGCGCCGCCACCACTTTTAAGCAATCGCTTCGTCGCCGCGACCACCTTGCTCGGCAACATCCCGTGGCTTGCGAGATATCGCTCGACGCAGTCCCGAACGCGACGATCCCATTGTATTTTTCTCTCCCGTTCTTCAAGCCAAGACGCAATTTCATCGGAAATTTTATGCAGGTGGGCGCTGGTCTCAAAGTGCAACTCCGCCCCCGGACCGAGGATCGGCTCAACAACCGGGACAGAGCGAGAAAGCATCACTCCAACGAAGCCCAAGGCCGCTTGCATCATTGGGATCCGAACGGGGAACTTCGTTGGATTCGCGGACTCGAACTCTCTAAGCCAGCCCTGAGATCGATCAGCCGTAGCTTTCATGCTCAAACAGCTATTGTGAAGAAGTTTCGAAAGACTGGCATACGCTTCCTCACCATCGCTCCGCAACCCCACATTTGCACTCCCGTCGGGAGCCACGCGCCGCCAGGCCCACGATCCCCGAGGGCAATGTACTTCTAAATCATAGGGATAGCCCAACTCAGCGCAAATCAAATGAACGGCATTCAGGACGCGAGTGGCAGATCGAAAAATACACAAACGCACATACAGATCGTTAAATGGGAATGGAAAGGCTACTGGCAATACTTGCGAGCTCTGGGTGATGGCTCACTCCTTTTCTGCCTCTACAAGTACGTTGGCAGTCAAAGAGTGAATTAACTCCCGTGCTCAAAACGAAGTGTGCGAAGGAGTGGTGCACAGTGTCGCCATGATGGCGGCACGTCCCGCGGTTGTCAAGGGTATTTCATCGGGGTCCGGATAATTCCACCGGGAAATGACGAATTTTCAGACTGTGCTCCGGTTGCCCGTGACCTGCCCGTTGCGGAAAGTCTCGTGTGTGAGTGCCCCACACGCCTCTCAAGAGATTGCTGGAAACCACCATACGTGGGGCTCGACGGCGACACAACTACAACCTGAAGCAGCGCGTCGAAACACGGGATCGGGTCGTGAATGAAAATATCCGTGGGCGTCGCACTCATCTGGACGGGATCGAGTTTCTAGGCCCACAAACGCTCCTAGAGCCGCGAGTGCAGCTTGACCAAAACTGATGCCACCGTTGCTGGGGGCACCTTGCGGTTCGTCCAAATCGCGAGTTCGGTGGACTTCAATGGGAGCGGGTGCCCCCGAGATTTCTCAAAGGGCACTGCCTAGCGCAGAAGCATGTAATCTTCTCAGCCAGGAACGCCCATGGAGAATCCCTAGCTAATGTGGTGAAAGACCGAACTTGGATTGACTCGGGGTCGGCGTTTCACGCAAAGCCCTTCGTCGAGCTGCCAGTGGAAAAGTGGTTGGCGATCATTCGCCTCCAACCGTAGGCTGCGTTGATGGCGGTCGGCCCAGCACTCCAAAAAAACGTTCTTGGAATAGTGCAGCTACTAATGAAGAGCAGGTTGTCGATGTCGTGGCAATCAAAATCCGAAGTGCACACTGAATTTTCCGGACTTGAGCCTGCTCGCGCACCTCCGGAACGATGAAGCACATTTTCAAACTCTAAGGAATCTGCCGTCCGATTCAAGCCACGTGTGTCCGTCCTTACCGGCTTCATGGCTAACTTTCCATGCCAGTCCCGGATGATTTCGCCGGCTTCTTTGATCTTGGCGGTAAAGCGGGGCTCATCTAGCTCGACACGCTCGCCAGAAGTGTCCGGCATCACACGCCAACTCCACGGAATTGCACCGAAGTGAACGTTCCACCCCAGGATGCTCCTCGTTCCTTTTCCATCTCGCATGTATTCCTTATGCTCCCAGCCAAAACCAGGTGCAAACGTCCCTAATGCAACGCTTTCGGGCGATCGGCCACCAATCGCCGAACGTATCTGTATAGTGAGCTCGCCCCACGGCCTTGGCGTTGTCGCGCACCACGGTCCGTGCTCTCCTATGACTTCACCGTCCCGTCCATCCGGCTGAACTGGTTCTGGTAAGAACACGGATGCATGCAGGTCAACGTCCCCTGTGATGTGAGCACCAACATTTTTGTTTTCAACCAACAGCTTATCCCCGAGCAAATCTCGCGGGCCATACCCCGACTTGTACAGCAACGGAGGCGTCCAATTCGCTGCCGTGGCCACGATCACGCGCGCTGCTCGCACTTCATGCGTGGTACCTGCCTTGTCCGTATAGATGGCTCCCCGAGCGACCGGCCTTCCGCCCGGCACCCTTTCTATAACGATTTTTTGCACGTCCGCATTAGCAATAACCTTCAGACCGTTATTCAAGCCAACGTAGGCCCAAGGAAGCGAATTTCCCTTGGCGTCAAAGCGGTTCATGCCGTCCCCACCAATATTCAAGATCGTGCCTGGAAAAGAATTGTGCGCCGTCGCGCAAGAAGCGGGATACATCTCAAATCCGAGCGCCTTGCCAGCGTCTGTCCAGAGATGAGTTCCTTTGTTCCACCAGGAATCTGGCGGCGCGCTTACATGATAGATGTCCCGAACCTCTTGGATCGCGTCCCCGAACTTCGCCAGGTCCCAATCCACACCTGATGCCTCGCGGTAAAAGTGGAAGTCCTCTTCTTGCGGAACCCAGAATTGGCCGCCGTAGTGAAGGGTGCAACCTCCCACCAACTTGAAATTCTCGCCACCGGGATCCTTGGAAAGCCAACGGTAGTTAGGGCCCGGTACAGATCCGTCCGGACCGATGTTATCCGGAATCCCGGTGATATATTGTCGGCGGATGGGAGAGCCGTAGCCCGGTCTGACGCCAGGGTCTCGGATTGTCCAATCGTCGCCTCCCTCAATCATCGCCACCTTCAACCGGTCACCCGTTTTTGGGTTGATACCGCGTTCCGCCAGCCGTCCCGCCACGATGCAACCTGCCGTCCCTCCGCCGATCACGATGACATCATAATAATCGTGCCCGTCCCTCGTCTTAATCGCAGCCGCAGCCGGAGGCCTTTTGTCGTCCAACTTGGCCAGATAACCCTCGACCCAGTTGTTCGAATTCCTCTTCGCCTTTTCGCGTAGCTGCTGTTCTTCTTCCCACCCTAACGGCCCTTTGAATCCGGCAACGTCCCAACCTGTGACAAGGCCTTTTGGTTTGAAAAGGTTCGGGTTCGAAATCTGGTGCATTTCCCCAGGTCTCAAGATGGCTGCTCCCGCCGCATCGCGCTTGATTTCATGGGCGGGATAGTTGCTGTAGTACACCCTCAAAATCCTTTGCCTTGTGCCACGATAGAATGACTGCAACTGCTTCCGCTGATCCGGATCGGTAATCTTGCTGCCCTCGGCGATGAGCCCCAGATACTGCTCCCGCCCCGCTTCGTCCAGTTCCAGAAAAGTCTTGCCATCGAAGAACTGCTTTGCGCCGCCGTTGAACGCATCGAGCAAATCGGCCACCTCGAATTTCTCCAGAACGTACTCGCTGATCCCATGCGATTCAAGGTCCTTATACCCTGGATCACCAGGCTTGGAAGGGATAAACAGAGAACCCAAAGCGGCGACGACTTGTTTATGAGTATTCACCGAGTCCGCGGCGGCTGCTTCTAATGCACCAACAGGTGCGCTAACCAGAATCGCGGCTGCCGCTGGCGTGATCTTCAGGAATTGCCTTCTGCTCACTTCGTCTGCCATAAGATTCTCCCCTGCTATCTCATTTGAAAGTCCGCCTGGTTACGACACGAGAAAATACTCCCAGTATTGGGGACTGGTCAACAGAAACCGACGATGCCTCTATCAAGATACAAAACAACTCTAACTAGATTTCTCCTAGACAGTTGCCGCTTTAACCATCCTTGCGGTCAAGCTAGTCGGGGCGTCGCTCAGATCCCGCCTTTTGGGGCGATACGTTGATTCTGTTTGAGCGCACGAACTTTAGCCCATCGAGTACGTTGCGCTCGAGCTATTCGCGCGCGGCCCGACGGGGTCAAACGATGTCTCCTCTCACTTTTGTTACGATCACCATTGTTGCGGCCTAAAGCCGATAACGCGGACCTGACAGCGTCGAGCCGACCACTTAGACGAGCTTCTTCCTCTCGCAGAAGGAGCAGAATCTTGGTATTCAAAGGTCCCCCAGTAATAAGGTAAGTAAAATAACAAATAAGAAGACGATATAAGTCAAATCTGAAAGAATTGCAACTGAAATTCAATGGAACAAACGGCCCCCAACTGGTAGAGGTGGTTTAAAAAGAAGAAGACGTCAGCGTACTCAGTGACAAGAAGGCGGCGATCGAAATTCAGTTTGCGCGAGAGTTGTTTCGCGAACCGAAAGTGTCATCTAAGACTTTGCCGAGAAGGAGCAAAGTTTTGGGCGGCGAGACACTTTAGACCTGACGCTCCGCATGGCCTACTATGCGTACAATGCAACTCTGTACCGAGCATACGATCAGCAAATGGACCCTGCCGAACAACCTCCGTGGTAGCAACTCCTATCGAATCGGAAGTTGATGAGCCAAAATTGCATTTGCTAAAGAAGCTCGCGTGAATGACATCCAGCCTCGCGCACACGCAGTCCTTGGAAAGCAGTTGCGCGTCAAATTCACCAGGCGGGAGGAAGGTTCTTCGTATCCAGGCAACCCATGTGCGGTCCCGGGCATTTGCCGCTGGTGTCCATGTGTTGGTCATAGGCCCGCATCAGCATCCAATTCCCGTCGTAGTAGATCATCATGGCGATAATGCCCAGCGCCCCTCGTCTGCCGAAGTTTTGTTCCAGGTTGGCGAAAGTCTTCGAGGAGACCGAATCCATCATCGGCATCTTGAACAATTCGCGGCCGAACTCAATGATCGACGCCTCCTTCGGGTCCAGTCCTTTTGTGTCCTTCCGCAGTCTCACCACGTCCTCGAGCTGTTGTCCGAACGCCTTGATCGCGTCGTCCTCGTGATTGATGAATTCCTGCCTGTTGCCGTCTTCTCGCGTCGCGGCCGCAATTGTCAATTCCATATACTTGGGATCGACGCCGCTGTTCGAATGAATCGCGTGGCTCACCTTGCCGATGGCGTCCGCATACCCTGGGATTTGCAGACGAATTCCCGTAGGCCCTAGCCATCGTGATACCAACTGCTTGCTGCCCGATTCGTTGTTGATTTTGTCAAAGGCTTGCTTCTCTTCGTCCTTCGTGAAATCACTTTCCTTTGTCCTTGGTACACGGCACAAAGTTGTGGGATCCACATCCGGCGGCAGCTTGGCCTCTCGGGCCGCCCACTCCGCTTCCGTCTCCTCCTTCCCATTCCAGGTGGTCGGGTTCTCCCACGATGGCGGTGGGTTGTTTAGATCGAGACATCCGTGATGTGTACCCTTGCAATCCGGACTCGTGTCCATGCGCTGATCGTAGGCCCGTAGCAGCAGCGTATCCACATCGTAGGCGATCATGTGCGCCGTAATGGCCAGCGTCCCTTGTTTCCCGAAGTTCTTCTGCATATCTTCATAGGCCTTTGAGGAAACCGGTCCCGTTCTCGGCAATTTGAAGAGTTCCCGTCCGTACTCGATAATTGCCGCCTGTTTCGGATCGAGCCCCTTCGTGTCCTTCCGCAACCTCACGACTTCTTCCAACTCCTTGCCGTGGGCTTTGTAGGCGTCGTCAAGATGGTTCAGGAACTGCCCTTGGTTGCCGGTTTCGCGGGTAGCCACCGCAACGATCAACTCTTCCAAGCCGGGATCGACGTACTTATTTCTTGATCCGCCTTCCCGCCTCACGGCGTCGGCGTACTCGGGAATCTGCAGACGAATTCCCGTGGGTCCCAGCCATCGCGCGACGTCTTCCCCTCGAGCCATCCGGGCGACAATCTTTTGCTCATCGGGATCGGTGAAATCGCCCTCCTTCGTGCGCGGTGCTCGCGCCAGCGTGTCGGGATGGATATCGGGCGGCAGTTTTGCCTGGTCCAGCACCCACTGGTTGGTTGTGCTTGCTTGCTGTGGTCCTGCGAAAACTGCTTCGCGGGATCCAACCCCCGCCATTAGAACGTACGTCGCCACGACAATCGCCAGGAATGCATACAATCGATTCATGCGAAATCTCCCTGAAGATGCTCCGCTGTTCATGCTCCTAAGTCATCGCCTGCCGGCCCAAAACCTATGCCGCCTCCCTACCAGGTTGGCGGCGGATTCTTCGCATCCAGGCAACCGCTGTGCGGCCCTGGGCACTTCCCGCTCGTATCCATGTGCTGGTCGTACACACGCATCAAATCGTAGTTGCTATCGTAGTAGCACATGAGGAGCGCGATGGACAGGGCCCCTTTCTTGCCGAAATTCTTTTCAAGATCGGCGAACGCGCCCGACGAAACAACCGGCTTTTGGAACAGGTCTCGCCCGAAGTGTACGATGGCCGCCTGCTTGGCATCCAATCCCGTCGTCTCGCCTCGGGTTCGCACGATATCTTCCACCTTTTGACCATAAAGTTTCACAGCATCGGGTTCATGGTTGAGGAACTCGTCCCTGTTATCGGTTTCGCGCGTCGCAACAGCGATGGTCAGCTCCTGATATTGTGGTTGCACTCCATTCTTCGTCATCTGCTCGTGAATCAGCCGGATCTGTTCGTTGTAGTTCAACGCCAGCTCAGGGATTTGCAGCCGCGTTCCAGTCGGCCCTAGCCACCTTGCAAACAATTGCTTGCTGCCAGGGCGATTATTTACTTCGTCGAATACCTTCTTTTGCTGCGGATCAGTGAAGTCGCTCTCTTTGGGTCGAATCGCGCGAGAAAGTGTTTCCGGATGTATATCAGCCGGAAGTTTCGTCTGTTGCGCAACCCAATTGGAACCCTCGCCAGGCTGCGCGGAGGCCAGGTTGTGGAACCCGATTCCGAGAATCACGACCAACGCCGCTCCTGCCATCACGAATACGCCACGCGATGTTTTCATCTGTATCCTCCAGAAACCTTCGCTCAGTTGGATTCGCTAGAACATCAACTTCAAAGCAAATTGAATCTGCCGCGACGTTGCCGCCGACGTTATAGCTCCGGCCGAAGCGCTGATCGCTGCGCCCGAAAACGCGACGTTGTTCGGCGCGCCGAAGTTTGAATGATTGAACAGGTTGAACGCTTCCACCCGGAACTGCGTATTGATCCTCTCCGTAACCGCCGTGTCTTTGAACAAGGAAAGATCGACGTTGCGCAAATCCGGCCCAACCAAAGTATCTCGGCCCACGTTTCCGAACGTCCCCACGGTTGGTAGCGCATACGCATTCGCATTAAACCAGTGCGCAACCGTCTTTAGCAAGATTGGTCCGCTGAAAGCCGGGTTATAGGAAGGTGGGGTCCCGGTATTGTTGGTCCCCGTCTCACCGTTTCCAGACTGGTTGCCGCCTTGAAACACAGTAAAAGGAAACCCGCTCTGCGCAGTTATGATCGTATTAACTCTCCATCCGCTGACCACCTTACCGCCCACTCCGGTCCAGCCATTCAGCCAATGACGGCTGGAACCGAACGGCAGATCATAGCCCGCATTGAACACGAACTTTTGCCTCTGGTCAAAAGTGGAGGGACCATAACTCAATTGGGGTTGACCTATATCGTATATATTTCCCGTTCCACCATCCGTGCCCTGGTTAAGCCCCGACACGGTATCCAAAGATTTTGACCACGTGTACGCAGCTTTGAACAACAGCCCCGCACTGAGGCGGCGCTGATATTCCACGTTCAGGCCGTTATAGCTGGAGTTACTTTCGTCATAGAGCAGTACGCCAACCGCCAAAAACGGATTAGGCAACGTCGCCGAAATGGGTATGTATCTCGCACCTTGGCTTACGTGGCCGGCCGCCACTTTCCCGCCCGTCAGAGTGGTAATATTGCCACCACTTGTGCAACCGGCTGCACTTGTGCAGACCTGCGACGGGATCTGATCCGGGTCCCCGTCTTCCATTCCGTGGTATCCGTGCGTCCCGACATAGCCCAGCCGCAGCGTTGAATTGGGAGTGATCTGCCGCTCCACCGAAAGGCTCCACTCCTCCACGGTCGGCATTTTGAGGTTCGTTTGAACACCCTGTGCGGTATACGTCGTGCAGGGCTTGGGAACGCCCGGCCCGCACGCGGGGGCGGCGGGTATTGCCGAATTTAGTGGAATAAGGGGTAGAAACGCGGTGTTTGTGAAAGATACTTGCCCGCTGAAGGGCGGATTGGCATCGAGAAATTGATGCCCAAGCACATCTACTGCGGAGTAATAAGTGCCGAAACCTGCCCGAACAGAAGTTTTTCCGTTCCCGAAGGGGGACCAAGCTACGCCTACTCGGGGTCCAAACAACCACCTCGCATTGTTTTCACCGTAGACGGAGCTTCCAACAACGTAGCTTGTCAGCGGCACGCCGTTCGCATCAATTGCGAGGTTGGATGCCTGGCCCTTCGCCTCATTCCAGCCGTTGTTGAATTCGTGTCGCAGTCCCAAGGATACAGTCAGATTGGGCCGCACCTGCATAACGTCCTGCACATACCATGCTCCGCCAGTCTGTCTCCAGTACTTGGGTGCGATGAGCGGCGTTACCGTAAAACTTTGGGTCGTTCCTTGGAGAAAAGCCTCCAGCGTCGCGAAGCTGGCTGAGCCACTTGTGTTCTTAGCGTCCTTCTCGTTGCTTCCCAGCGGCGAGACGAGACCACCGATACTGATCTGATGGCGCCCCTTGATGATCTGAAGTTGGTCTTGATAGGTGAACAAGGTCCTCGCCGCGGTGAGATGGCTGCTGTTTGAGCCTCCTCCCGCCGTGATATTGCCGCCACCGATGCTGGGCCTTCCAGGATTCGGGAATTGACCCAGGGCGAAATAGACGCTGGTCGGTAAGGCAACGTATGGCGCCGAAGTAAAGGTAATGCCCGCTCGCGAAAACCCGAAGGTTGCAGTGTTAATCACGTTGGTCGAAAAAATGTGGGTTTCCTGGGCGCTCAGTACCTGGGACCGTATGCCGAAGGCTTGATAAAAGAGCGGATCGACAATAGGAGTGATACTCTCACCGCTATCTATCAGGTAATTCACGCTCACCGTGTCTTTTTCCGAAAAGTTGTGATCGAACCGCGCAGTTCCGAAATCCTCCTGAATGCTCTGCAGCGGATTGTAAAAGGCTGTCGCCGTCCCGTCCCCCAACGAAGGGCCGTTCGCTACAGGCCAATAAGCATTGAGAATTGGCAGCATCCCCGGCTGCAACCCCGGAACTGCCATCAAGGTCTTGTCTGTGGTTCCTTTGCATCCGCTCGGCAAGGGCGTGATCACTCCGCAGGGCAGCTTTCCGGCTCGGGCGTTGGCGTCGGGAACGATCGACGTATTGCTCACTCCCAATCGCTGTCGGAAACCCTCGTAGTTGCCGAATAGAAACGTCTTGTTTTTTTGGATCGGTCCGCCAAGCGAACCTCCAAACTGGTTCCTTTTGAAAGGCGGGATTCGGATCGGAACGTCCGCTGAATTTACGGGGCGGTCGAAATAGTTCGCGGCGTCGAAGACGCTGTTTCGAACGAACTCGAACGCCGTGCCATGCAACTGATTCGTTCCCGACATGGTCACAATGCTGATCTGGCCACCCGCGCGCTTGCCATATTGCGCGCCGTAGGTGTTGGATTCCACGTTGAATTCCCGCACAGCGTCCACGCCCAGTAATTGCCCGCTAACGCCTCCCGGCACAGCGTGAGTGATACTTGGACCTGTGTACTCCACCCCGTCCCACAAGAATTGGTTGTCGCTCATGCGGTTGCCAGAGACGGTGAACCATTGGCCTTGAGACGCCCCTACGCCGCCCGAGCCCACCTGTAGCCCTCGGAGCACCGTGGTGTTCGACGCGCCCGCATTCAAGGTAATCAGCTGGTCGAAACTCCGCCCATTTAGCGGCAAATCCTTTACTTCCTGCTCTCCAATTAGTCCCGAAGTCGCTTCTGTGGTCGTGTTGACTAGCGGCGCTTCGGCCGTTACGGTGACTTCTTGCTGGAGCTGTCCTAATTCCAGATTCAGGTCGACCACTGCCTGCTGTCCGACAACAAGCGTGATTCCCTTCTGCACCGACACCTTAAATCCGGCCTTTTCCGTCTTTGCCTCATAACGCCCCACCGGGAGCGAAAGGATCTCGTATTTGCCCGAGTTGTCCGAGGTGACGCTGCGCGTTGCGCCCGTTTCCTCGCTTAGCACCGTCACCATTGCATCCGGAATGGCCGCTCCGGAAGTATCCAGGACTCGTCCGGTCATTGAAGCAGTCACCTGCGCGGCTGACGATTTCGCGATAGTCAGAAGCAGTGAACCAACCAACAAAGCACGGACGAATATCCGCCCCATTCTTTCGAATAGATTCATTTGCCAGCCCCGTTTTTGAAAGAATATTGCGCCAACCCCTAGCGCAATGTGGTCTATCTATCAGACAAAAACTAATCTTCCTCGGCAGACATGAATGTTTCTGGTCTCATCCCAACAATTTCCAGCCTACAAGCCTTCCCTTTTTTCCCGTCACACGCATCAGCTGATCGCAGCCAGTCACGAAACCAAATACCGGCTTCGTTTCGTTGGCCGAGATGATGCCGAAGTAGAGCCCCGCACCGATGACCCGGAGCAATTGGGAGCTTGGGCCCTCCATCGCCTGCGGTTCTCTTGAGCACCGTTCTCGCTACCGCTCACGCGAAGCCCCTGGTGGAACATCCCCTCGAGAAGTGGTTCGCGATTATTCGCCGGTAACCGTAGCACGCGTTGACCGCTGTCGGTCCCAAGCTCCAGAAGAAAGTCCTTGGTATCGTCGCAGAGCTTGTAAAAAGCAGGTGGTCGATGTCATGACAATCGAAATCTGAAGTGCACACCGAGTTCTCGGGGCTGTCGCCGGCTCGCACTGTTCCGGAGACGTGTCGTGGGTCAAAGGAAGTCGCCGGCCGGTGAAACTGCCGGAAATCACTCTTCGCCACTTTCGCCGGCAGCTTCCCCATCCACGCGCGAATCACTTCTTCCGATTCCTTGATTGCCGCATCCACTCGCGGCGCATCCAGCTCCACGCGTTCCACTTGACCGTCGGGCGGACGCACACGCCAGCTCCATGGCAGGGCCCCCAGATGAGCTGCCCAACCCATGATGTGCCGCACACCCGAGCTGTTGCGCATGTACTCTTTGTGTTCCCAACCCAATTCCGGGGCGAAGGGCCCGAGCGCGATACTCTCAGGCTGGCGTCCCGCGCCATCACCGCGAATTTGAATCGATAGCGAACGCCAAGGCCTCGGGTTCACCGAGGTCCAAGGTTCCGGATCGTGTATTTCCCCATCACGCCCCGCCGGGCTGACCTGCTCTTCGAGAAAGGCGGTAGCGCGCATGGAAAAATCACCGGTCATATGCATGCCCACGTTTTTGTTCTCGATCAGCAGGTTGCCGCCCAAAAAGTCTTTCGGGCCGTATCCGGATCTGTACAGCAGCAGCGGCGTCCAATTTGCCGAGCACGCGGAGATGATTCGCGCCGCGCGAAGCTGGTGCGTTGCCCCCGCTTTGTCGGTATAAGCCACCCCGGTTGCAACCGGCCGCCCTCCCGGAACTTTGTCGATCAGAATCTTCCGTACTTCGGCATTTGCGATTACCTTGAGGCCGTTGTTCAATCCAATGTAAGCCCATGGTAGAGATGTTCCCTTTGAGTCGCAGCGAGGCAGTGATTCGCTGTCATACATTGTGCCGAGAGGATTGCGGAACGCTATTGTGGCCTGATACATGGGGTAACCGAGCGCACGCCCGGCTTCGGCCCACATGTAGTTCCCCCGATTCCACCAGGCTTCGGGCGGGGTCATCACGTGAAAGAGGTCTTGGACCTCCTGAATGGCGGCGCCGAACTTCGCTTCGTCCCAGTTGACGCCGGAGGCTTCACGGTAAAGGTAAAAATCGTCCTCGCCGGGGATCCAGCACGTGCCACCATAGTGGAGCGAGCATCCGCCAATGAGTCGAAAGTTGTAACCCGCCGGAGCTCCGCGTGCGAGATCGGGATAACGATATGCGGGCCCCGGGTCAGAGCCCTCCGGACCGATTCCGTCCGGGATGTTCGTGATCATTTGCCGGCGAATCGGGTATCCATACCCCGATTTCATTCCGGGATCGCGAATCGTCCAGTCATCTCCCCCTTCGAGGAGAGCAATGCGAAGCCGGTCGCCTGTTTTCGGATTAACACCCTGTTCGGCGAGGCGTCCAGCAACGATGCAGCCGGCGGTCCCACCACCAATAACGATCACGTCATAGTAGTCGGCACCATCAGAAGCTTTGAGTGCCGTTGCTGCCGGCGGTCTCAAATCACTGAGCCTAACAAGGTCTCCTTCATACCAGTATGGCAATTCTTTCTTTGCCTTTGCCCGTAACTGCTCCTCTTCATTCCAATCTGGCGGCCCCTTGAAACCGGCAATATCCCACCCCGTTACAAGCTCTTTTGTATTTGGATTTGTGTACTGGTGCGTGTTGCCCGCCTTAACGATGGGAACCCCGGCAGCATCTCGGGCGGCGGCTTGTTGCGGATAGTTCTTGTAGAAAACGGTGAGAATTCGGCTTCGCGCCCCACGATAAAAGGCCTGCAACTGTGCCCGTTGCGTGTCGTCGGTAATCTTGCTTCCGTCGGCGACGATACCCGCGTATTCCATGCGTTGCTTTTCGTCCAAATCCAGGAAGGACTTGCCCGCGAAAAACTGCTGCGCAACGGCATTAAACGTGGCCGCGTTATCGAGCGGCAGGCTCTGCAGCACGTAGTCTGTTATCCCATGCGATTCAAGCTCTTTGTAGCCGGGGTCGCCCGATGCAGAGGGAATGAACACCGCTCCCAGAGCCCCTACAACTTGCTTGTTCACATCGAGGGGCCCGCCGGATAGAGCGCCCAGAGACCCTTTGGGAATCCCGGCGACAAGCGTTGTGGCAACGACGGTTTCCTTTACGAACTCTCGTCTACTCATTCGTTGGCCCATTGAACAGGTTCCTCTCGCTACATGCCCCCCTTGAATCGGGCCGGCATCACATTCACGTAAACTCGGAGAAATTGAAAAAATGGGCTGTTGTATTTAGCTAGATCGAGTTTCAAACCACTGTTTCGTTCCTCGTACTCCACATTCCGCCGCCGTGTGCCGCCTATGTAGTCCAAGGAAATCGTTAAGACAAGTGAAAAGATGTAATGGCAGTCATAATTCAGAGCTATTAATCTCAGTGATGCCACACAATGTATACTCTGTTTCTAAGTGCCGGTATCTAAAAACGCCGCACGGATCTAAAAACTGGCCCGGGAATAGGCGGAACCCAGTAAACTTTTCAAGGAATTCTTCGAGTTGGCCCACATGCACGGCCAGATCGGCGGAGAGAGGCGGCCAGAAGTTGAGTCTTCCCGATGAAGCTGGGAACACTCGCAACACTAAACAGAGCTACAGCTATAAAGCTCACATTCATAAGTCTTGCTTATTACGTAAATTAAATAATTTAAATTGTGTTATCACGTTCTTATGAGTTTAATGGCAACTTAAAAGTATATCTTAGAGATAGATACGGGCTACTTACGCGAAACGAAGATGGAAAATAAAGTCGTCGTGCGTTGATCTTTGGGTGGTCTTGGACGATCGACGCATGGGGTGATCCGTTATTTTTCCTTGAATTTTGGGATAAAGAACGGTAGAGAAAGGCGACTTCGGAGGGCAGAGATGGCTGATGACACCAGTGGAAGACAAGACGCTCAACGTGCCAGAGAGACAACCGGGGGTGCGACGTCAGCTGCAACAACGGCCGCGGATCTGAACAAACAGATCGTTGCGGCGCTCGGGACAATTTTCGTTCCATCAAAAGAAGATGACCCAGGCTATAAGGAATTAGAGGCCTATGGAATTAGCGAATACGTGACGAAGAAACTTGAGAACTCTGAAACCATTGAAGAATTCAACACTGCGGCAGAACAATTCTTCGAGGGAAAAACCTTCCTGAAGCTGGACGAAAAGCAACGCGAGGAATATCTTGCGCTGCTCATCGAGGGCACCAAAATCACCCAGGAGGGGCAGCGTAGAAACTTACAAACATTCTATCGGACCGTTCGAAGTCGTATCTTGACGGTCTACTATAAGAATTACCCGTTGCACGAAGTGAAGCGAAACTCCAAAGGCGAGCCGATTCTTCAACCTAGTGATACCCATCAAATTACGAATCCGAATCTTTTCAAGAGCAAGAAGTTGGTGACCGGATGGGACATAGCAGGGTTTAAGGGACCCTTGAGCTGGGAAGAGGAAGAACAGCTGCGAAAGAAAGCTAAGGCCAGACTCAACTATTGGTATGAGGGCGATCTCGTCAAACTAAATGCCGATAGGCCCCCGGCTGCGGTTCCCTCCAAGAGCAGCGATGGGCACGACTACTATGATGTGGTTGTGGTCGGAGGAGGAACGGCCGGTTGTATCATCGCAGGACGCTTGTCAGAGCGGGGTATCAATCCCAAAACAGGTGATCGGCTTAAAGTGGCGATGATTGAAGGGGGCGACGATTGGACGATCCGCGACCCAGGTATTAAGCCCGGTTATGGTTCCGCAATTCGTCGTCGGATGTGCACCAATATCCCGGACGATGTCGGGCCAGAAGGAACTCTACCAGGTCCAGACTATCGTTGGCCAGGAGACGTGGGGGGGCCGGGAGCTGAGAATTTTCGATTGGTGGGAGGATGTTCTCTCCACTATGGCGGGCAATGTTGGATGCCAGGAGAAGAAGATTTTAACTTCTACCGAGAGGCTTCCGGCGTGGATTGGGATCTGGCGAAATTTGGTGACGCGATCCAAGAAGTTCGAGATTTATTTCATGTGACATCGCCCCCGGACACGTGGTGGACGAAAGGGGACCAAATATGGGCAGATGCGGGGAGAGCGCTCGGTTTTGAGATGCGAGCCACATCGATCGCATTCCGGAACTCTTTGGGAACCTTCTATGATGGAGATTTTCTGAGTCGTTACGACTCGAAAGGAACGTCGCTCCCTTGGGCGTACATTGGATTGAATAATGGACTAAAGGTTATTCCCAATGCAGAAGTGCAAAGGATTGTCATTGAAAAAGTGCCAGGTGGACGTCCTCTGGCGACAGGGGTGGTCTACACGGATAAAGCTGGCGGGAGCCACCAAGTGCGAGCGGCACGCGTGATTGTTGCCTGTGCGACGAATTGGACGCCACTACTCCTCTACAAATCGGGATATGGACCACGGGAATTCTTAGGGGATAAGCTACTTGTCGAGAATAAGAATGTCGGTCACCATCTATCTGGTGATTGTGATCTACATTCTTCAGTTTTCCTCGAGGAACCAGTCACTCCGGAAGGAAGACAAGGGGAAACTTACGACGAGCACGGCGCATGGACATCCACGACGCCGAGGCCGTGGGGGGAGCTTGCTGTTCAGATCCGCTCAAGTGCTGCCGGTAGGGCGCCAGAGACCGTCGCGCTGGGAGCTTTCGCCCCGGAATTCGGTTGGGGCCACAAAGAATATATGCGAAACGGCGCAGGAGTGAGGTGCATTCTTGGCTGGAATACTCATCTAGGAGCGATTCCTTGGAGCTGGAGAGTTCGGCCAGACGGGAAATTGGAACGTGTGGAAATAGACCTTCCGCGGGTTGATGCCACCGTCCGTGAAGCCGGTGAAATAGTTCGAGCATGGAGTGAGAAATTATCGATCAAGCCCATCAAACCTGACTTTCACATATTTTCGCGCCCCTCCACAGCTATACAGCCTCAGCACCGCGTGGGTACGGCACGAGCCGGATCTAGCCCCGAGACCTCCGTCTGCACGTCCGATTTCGACTGCCACGATATCGACCATTTGCTCTTCACGAGCTCTGCGACAATCCCGAGAACCTTTTTTTGGAGTTGTGGGCCCACGGCTGTTAATGCCGCGTACGGTTGGAGGCGAATGATCGCGAATCACTTCTCGACCGGTTGCTCGACAAAAGGCTTTGCATGATCTAATGACAAACAGCACGGGGCCTCAGCCATCAATCGAAGCAACTTGAACTCGCGAAAAAAACATACGCGACGTCGTTTCTCACCAAACTACTTCATCCGATGCTGATGCAATGAGGCGGCAATTCAGGTTAGTGAAGTAGCTGCCCGTTCCTCAAAACCCCAGCTGCCCGTCTAGAACTCTGGCCCCTTCGCTGGGTGCGAGCCCGCCCGCGTCTATCCAGGCTCGCTTCGCTCATTTGAGGCCGGCGAAGCGCGAGAGGCGATAGGGCTGGAGGAGGTCGACGTCTGCGTTGTCCAAAATCTCCAATGCCGTCAGTTGGCCCATCAGGGGCCCCAGGGTCATCCCGCTATGCATGGTAGCAATGTAAAGATTCGGGCAGTCCTGCGAGAATCCGACGATCGGCAATTCATCCTGCGGCATGGGGCGCCAGCCCAGGGTCATTCGTTCGAGGGGAACCCGATCAAGTCCAGGCACAAATTGTGCGGCTGTGCGCATCAGCTCCTGCCCATGCTCTCTGCTCGCATCGGTGGAACCGCGGAAGTCACTCCCACGGATCACTACTCCTCCGTTCGGATTCTGTTTGATGAACGTGCCTGCGGGGTGCGCCATCCGCTCAAGAATCGGTGACATTGCTGGCGTATGGGCCAGTACGCCGGGAGAGGCCTTCAAGGGCACGTGTACACCCAGCTTACCCGCCAGCGCGGGAGTGCCCAGACCGGCGGCGAGAACGACCACGTCAGCCCGGAAACGTCCCCTAGTTGTCTGCACCGCTCTGATGCGACCGGATGCAAGCTCAAAGCCGGTTACTTCGCAAGGGTACAGGAGCTTGACGCCGAAGCGCTCCGCATTTTTCACCAGCACGGCAAGTGCCTGCAGCGGATCAACTGTTCCTTCCTCCTCGCAGAACCTCGCGGCGCCCACCGGGCCCGGCGTCACGTTGGGCAGAAGGCGGTGAACCTCTGCCTCGTCCACCAGGTGGGTGTCGTAGCGCCACTCATTTTGGACATCCAGGCGCAGTTTCTCGGCCTCATTACTCGGCGGAGACCAACTCACGTTGCCACCCCATTGAATTTGTAGCTCGCCTTCAAGGTCTCGTTGCAGCTGATGCCAATTGAACACGCCAAGCCGGTTGAGAAGGTTATACGGTGTTGGATGTGTACGGTAATCTGCCTTGAACCGGGCAAATGATTTCTCTGTAGCCCCGCTCCCCGGCCGCAATTTCTCACACTGGATAACCTGGGCTCCCCGCCGCGCCAGGTGATAGGCGATTGACGTACCCAAAATGCCGCCGCCAATTACAACGATGCGATCCGGTTCGGATCTGGTTTCGATAGGGTATAAGACAGACACACCGAAACCATCGTAAAGCTGAATGAATTCTCGTCGGTCCATGAACGCCCCTTTTCTAAAAGTTTTACGAACGATAAGAAGTACCCCGAGACAGTAGCGCCCTTTGCGTCACCTACCCTCCGATCCGTTCCACTCTCAATGCGGGCAACGTCCAATGCTTGCGAGCGGTGCATCTTTTTATGCGCACGTCGCCAGGCATCATGCCATAAGCCGAACCTCGCCCAAAAACTCTCATTCAAGGCTCCCAACCAACTTGCATCCTTGGCCCCCTTCTATGACCTGAGCCGTAGCGTGAGCCCGACTTACTGCCGATAGTGACTCCTCGTATCGGACTGATTGATGAAGTAAAATATCTCGACTATGAACCGCATTGCTCTTGTTTTTGCGATCCTGATAGTGGGTGCTTTCAGTTTGTTCGCGCAAGCCCCGCGCACCGTCTCGCTGACGGATGAAATGCTGAAGTTACCGAGCGCAGCCGATTGGCCCGCATGGCGCCGCGACCGGGCAGGCTCCGGCTACAGTCCTCTCGATCAGATCAATCGGCGCAATGTCCGTAACCTTCGCCTAGCCTGGGCCGGGTCGATGGAATCCGGCTCGCTCGAGCCGGAACCGCTCGTCTTCAATGGCATCATGTACCTACCGCACCCGGGCGGCTTTCTCCAGGCGCTTGATGCGCGCAACGGCACGCCGATCTGGGAATATCAGTACAAGAAAGCAGGGAAGGGCGTTCCGGGGCTCACCAGGAATATTGCGCTCTACCACGACATGGTCATCCTTGGAACTCCCGACGCGCATCTAGTCGCCCTTGATGCCGTGACGGGCCGCGTCGTGTGGGACGTGGAAGTGGCGGACGCAAGTCAGGGCTTCCGATATACGGCTGGTCCGGTGGCCGGAGACGGCCGCATCTTCGCGAGCACGATGTGCACGGGCGAAGGGCCGGCGCACTGCTTCCTTTCGGCGCACGATGCCTCTACCGGCAAGATGTTGTGGAAGCGAGAGACGGTTGCTGGACCGAGTGATTCCGCTGAGGTCAACGCGACCTGGAAAGGCGTTCCCTACGAGCGCCGGCTTAAAGCCTCCATGTGGATGGCAGGCAGCTACGATCCCAATCTAAAGCTGGTGTACTGGACAACCGCGAGCGCGTTTCCATATACCGAAGTCGCGAAAGGCGCGACGGGCGGCACAAACCTGTATACGCAATCGATCCTGGCGCTCAGGGCTGATACGGGCGCAATCGCTTGGTACAAGCAGCTCATGCCGCGAGATAACTTCGACCTCGATCATGCGGACAGCCCGATTCTCGCCGACGTCGCCATCAATGGCGCGCGGCACAAGGTCGTTTTTACCATGGGGAAACCATCGGTGCTGTGGGCCTTGGATCGAGAGTCGGGCGAGCACCTCTGGCATCGACAGTTGGTACCTTTCCAGAACATCTACAAGGATATCTCCGCGAGTGGCGACATCACCGTCAACGAAGAGATCATTCCGGAAACCGACAGCGGTTTCAAGCTCGTGTGTCCCGGTATGCGCGGCGGCAAGATTTTTCAGGCGAACTCCTACAACCCGCGCGCCGATGTGATCTTCAGTTCCGTTAGCCTCGCCTGCAGCAACTTCGAAATCTTGCCCCTGTCGAAGAACCGCCAGGGCTTCAACTGGGACAAAATGGAGGCCATGAAGGACTCCAACGGCAATGTCGGACGGCTTGTCGCGGTGCGGGCATCGACGGGTGAAATCCTTTGGCATTACGATCAGCGCGCGCCGATGGGTTCGTCGATGACTACGGCCGGCGGATTGGTCTTTGCGGGCGACTTCTACCGGAATTTCCGGGCCTTTGACACCGACACTGGCAAGATTCTGTGGCAGGTTCCCTTGAACGGACCCATCGAAGGCTATCCAATCAGTTATGCTGTGGATGGCACGCAATACATCGCAGTTGCAGCCGGTGGCGCTTCAGCAGGTTCGAGTCAGCTGGAACAGCTATATCCTGAGTTGAAAACCTCAATTAAGAGCAATGTCCTCATGGTATTCGCACTGGAACGATGATCGGCAAGCCACTTTTGTCGTTTCTGACTGGCCCTTATTTTGAAAGACATTTGCTGTTCAGCCCTGCGGAGGTGATCCGCAGCTTTCCGGTGTACGTTCCGATTCCCTTGTGAATGTGGCGGCTGGCCCAGACGAGACCTCCTCGGATCTTCGGAAGTATATTGATACTGGGCCGAGACTCTGCAGCCGCTAGTTTCCCGGCTTCGTTGCAGTCTTTTTCTCGTTCTTCACTGTGACTAGTACAACTACGTTTTCTCCGCTCTCGGTAAGCACGAGTTTTCCGTCGGCGAACTGCATCGTATTGCGAACCACACCGCCGCCTGCAGGGATCTTGTCACGGGACGTGAGCTCGTCAGGTGGCCCGACACTGGATCCCGACAGGTGAGTCAATTGCTGCCGATTTCCAATCCAATGGGGACAGATTCAGAAATGCTTGATCGTCTCCGGCGCGAGACTTTCGATTTCTTCCGCCATGAAACCAACCCTGCAAACGGCTTCGTGCCTGATAGAACCCAGCCCGGATCGCCGTCGAGCATAGCGGCGGTGGAAATGGGGCTAAGCGTCTATAGCGTGGCTGTAGAAAGAGAATTACTCTCGCGGATGGAGGCAGTCCGACTCTTCCATTCTCAAAACTGGTGGATCGTGCCCCATTATGTTGGCGTTTGCTCCTCATCGATGCGAGACGCACGTCCTGAGGAATTTTCATCGTGCGCAAAAGACACTGGAGCGGATTCAGGCAAGACGGCGGGGCGAGAACGAATTCGCGAAGCTATAAAACACAAAAGGGACTCGGCTAAATAGAGCAGGTCCATGGGGTTGAATTTTTCGATGGAACGTCTTGAGGATGTCGGGCGAGGAAGACCGTCCTTGCGAGTCCCTCATTCCTCAAACGACTGCGCGTGAAGATTGAAGCGATTTGCGGACGTTAGCTTTCGACTACGTGGAGCTTTGTTTCACCCAATCGGGCTAGATAAATACATTGAGCCACCCGTCGCTTAGAAACACCGTATTCTCCGAATGTCCCGCAAGACTAGTGCTTCCCGTCGCGCAGGAATTGAACGAGCAATTCTCCCACCGCATCCGGGCGCTCCTGCTGCACCCAATGGCCGGCTCCATCGACAATATGGAACCCAACCATATTTGTACACGCGCTGCTGCGCATCTTCTCGACGGCTCCTGGTGTTTGGTAGGTCCCCCAATCGCTTTTCCCAGCGATGAACTGAGAGGGCACATCTATAGCCCTCCCAGAAAATGTTTGCAGCTCCGCGATGCTCTTTGGATCCGATCCACGCCGCACTCTGTATCCCTGGAGAGCGCCAGTGAAACCTGTCCGACCATATTCGGTCGCGTACACATCGACATCGGCTTCGGTCAACCATTTGCAATCGGCCACGTAATTTGCAGACGGCATCAAGGGCGCAACGGTCGCCGCCATCCCTTTGTCTTTTTCCATGACGTAATACGTCGGAATTTGAGTCATTTCCTCCGCCGTTCGTGCCTTCAGCGGATGTGGATTATTCCCTTTGTAGTCTGCACTTTTATAGAAGTAATAAGCACGAAAGAACGCGTGCAATCCTTGCGGCGCATGTAGCATGTCGTCGTTAGCGCCGCGGGTGCGCTGATAATTCTGGTAGTACTTACGCGGTGGGTTGAGCTTCGCAAGCTCCGCGTCAAGCTCTTCGTCAGTAACTGCTGGATGCGGCAAGGTTGCGCCATTGGCTGTGTTGAACGGCAACGACGGCGCTCCCTCGAACGGCGAACTCATGATGGTGATGGACCGAAAGATGTCAGGCCGGATTAGCGCTGACCATGACGCGACCGGGGCGCCAGCGTCATGCCCAACCACCATAGCAACCGAGTGGTAGCCTAGAGCGTAGACTAACCAGATGGCATCTCGCGTCATATTAAGAATCCGAAAAGGATCCGGATCGGCATCGTAGGAATCATCCCAGCCAATAGTGCGACCATAACCGCGCTGATCGGGAGCAATGACGTAGTATCCAGCGTCTGCCAGGATCGGCATCACCTTGCGCCAACTGTAGGCAAGCTCCGGAAAACCATGCAAAAGTAAAACTGCGGGCTGACCCGGTTTTTCGTAGCCAGCTTCTAGAATATGAACGGTCATGCCGTTCACATTTGGGATCTGACGCGAACGTATCCGGGCCGGCAGCGTGCCATTTCCGTATGGCGGAAGGTTCGAAAAATCTGTTTCCACGATGTGTGCAGGCAAAGGCTGCGGGATCGCTAATTCGCCAAGTCCCGCTGCAGTCGTCGCCAAGAAACTGCGCCGCGAGAGATTACCGATGGACCGTTCAGGCATTTCGACTCCAACGTCCAGAAAGTCTCCGTAGAATCGCGGATGCTGTAGTCGCTGTCAAGGACAAGGAGGTGAAGGAGAACCAGTTTTTCCCCCTCGATGAAGCTGCACACTACCTCAACCGACAAAACGATTCAGGAATTGCGCTTCTTCCTTCGTGCTCAATCTCCAAGCCCGACCATAAGAAATCCGTGCGAATTGATGTCGCATCGGTTCCTTAGCCGATCGGCTGATAATTGACGCTTGCCGGCGTTCCCTTTGCTCAGTTTGGGCAGCCAATTTCCACACGGCCGCGTCACGGCGTTTGGGCCAGTGAAGGCATTTGGTGATCAACCCCCCGGGGTGATCCGCTCGCCCCTCCCGGGCCAGTTCTCAGACAACTCTTTGGGTCAGCTCCGATCGGAGTGCTAGAGATTGCAGTGGAGGCGCCGATGGCACGAGTTACACAGCGTGATCAGATTTTCTTCTGAGTCGTCCCCAAGCAAGCCTCGCGGTTGGAGGTGGTGCACTTCGAGATTTTGCAACGACCCGCACATCTGGCAGCGCCAATTGTCCCGCTGCAATACCATCTGACGAAGCCCCGAGTACGATTCTTGATCGAGTCGCAGCCTCGGTCGTCTTTGGCGAAGTGGGATTAAAGTTGCTCCTCTGCCTCGGTCGAGACCCGTCACCTCCGCCTTCTCTATTCAGAGTGGGCGTGATAAATCGCAAAGTGATCATCCGGTTTGTGCAACCAGGTTGCACAAACCAGTGCGTGTGCACCCTGAGTGGACAACTGAAAGCCCTGTCCGAATGAACCTCCAGAAGTTGTCTCCATAGCTAGTAGTTTGATCATGCATTTTGCCGGGCATCTGCGTTTCGCTTTATCTTCGCCTACGATACGCCGGGTACAGGCGTTGTCAACAACAATTTCGTCTCTCCCCTGGGTTCTCGGGCCTATCAGTGCAGGTTTGCGATTCTTGCTCCGCGCTCTTACTCTGGCCTCAGCTTTCCTTTCCAATGGTTTCGTTTCATCACTCACCGCCAAACGCCAAGAGTGCCGAAACAGCCCCATCCGTTCGGATTTCTGTTCAGGTCTAAGCTGATTCCTGCCCATTTTGTGCTCGATTCACCCAGATTTTAGAAGGCAAGTTACGTGCTTTATGGCGTTTAACCAAGTTCGTTTTGTTTTTTCATATTGCTTCCGCAACTTTTTCCAATTCTTTCTCGCCCCGGCGCCTTGCCTGAAGCCGCTCCAGAGTTTTCTGAGCGCGGTGAAAATTCCTCAAGATGTGCGTCTCGCATCGATGGAAACGCTCAAGGGCATCCAGGGGAGGAAGATCGTGCGAGCGATTCCCTACCGAGGGCTTTGTTCCCGCGGCTCCTCATTGTCAAGGAGCGCGACGAACGATGCCCGTGTCCGGACCGCAACCCTCGTGCGTAGCGAGGCCCTTGTGCTACTGCAGATGATAGGCCGTCCATTCGACTAGGACGATTTCGCTCTTTCCTTCCGCCGTGCACGTCGCCATGGGACCGGCGAGCAGATTCCCGCCGATCCGACAGTGTTCTTGCAAAACGATTAACGAGGGCGTGGGTTTCCCATCTTCAGCGCCCACATCTCGTACCGGAGACCGAGGTTCAGTGTGAGGTTGGTACGAAAGCGCCAGTCATCTTGAAAGTACACGCCGACGATTTTGTCCCGCATGTAATGCTTAAAGGCCGATGTGCTATTGATGGGCACATTCGCGACTGCGGATCGCGGCTGATCGGTCAAAAAATCGACAAATGTGCCACAAGATGCGTCGAGGCTGCTGCTACCGGGTTTGGGACAGTCGGCGGCGGCCTGGGATGTCACGAGCGACGACGTGAACGTTCCGGTGCCATTTCTCCCGTTAATGACTTGGGCGTTGTTCTCCTCCGGCATCACGTTAAAACCAAACTTTAGCGAATGGCTTCCGCGAGTCAGAAACGCATCATCATAGAATTGGAGAAGCTGCAGCCAAAGATCTTGTTGAGTCGTACTGTGAAAGCCCGAGGGGTTGCCCTGTCCGCCGGTTACTCCGGTTCCGCTTAGAGAAATGGTGGGCGCGTAATATCGCCCGTCGCTCGGCACCATGGAGAGCGAGGTCTCGCAAGCCACTGGGTTTATACATTGGCTCGCTGAATCATAGTGACCGGTCAGGCCAACGCTTCTATCGACGGCCACCCGGGCCGTATTCACCCATGACCCGTTGAACACGTGCGTTTCTTCCAGGATTATGGCGCTCCGGTAGGCAGTGGATTTCGAGTTGGCTGTGTTAAAAACGGTGGGAGCCAAAAAATACGAATTGTCGCGGACGTAGGTGGCGAACAAACTGTCTTTCGCCGACATCTTGTAGTCGCCGCGGAAGGTGACAAAGTTTTCTGTGGTCCTTTGCAGGGATTCGAAATTGTATTGCGCTACGTTGGCATTGACAGCCGGTCCATTTTGCACTGGGTAGAGACCCATCCACTGCTGGATGTAAGGGTTGATCAGAACCGTATGACTTGCACCAGTGGATAGGTCGGTCACTATTCCGTTCCGAATATTGTTGGAAATAGTAAAGTCTGATACAGCGGTACCGTGATTCTGACGCACGCCTTCGTAATCACCGAAGATAAACAGCTTGTCTTTGAGTATCTTGTAGCCAGCTGAACCGCCGAACTGGTTTTGCTGCAGAACATCCTTGGGAATGTTATTGAGATTGTCGAAGTAATTTGGCGCGTCCAATATTCCATTGCGAAAGAAATCGAAGGCGCTCCCGTGGAAGGCATTGGTCCCAGAGCGAGTGACGGCGTTGATCACGCCGCCTGAGGTGTAACCATACTCGGCCGAATAGTTACTCGTCATCACCGAAAATTCCTGGATCGCGTCCACACCTAAGTTTTGGCCGAGTACGCTTCCCGGGCCCGCATTCGAAAAGTCGTTCACGACCGAACCGTCGAGGCGATACACATTCTGGGTCGGCCGCTGCCCCGTGATAGTCATCTGTATTCCCAAGCCGCGCGTGGCTTGTACTCCCAGCGGATGCGTATCGACCTTGGCAACGCCGGGCTCCAATTGGGCGAGAGAAGCCCAGTCACGGCCGTTTAAGGGCAGTTCTCTAACTTCTGTGCCTTCAATATTCCCGCTGAGTGCTGAACTTTCTAAATCAACTTGCGGCGCGACACCGGTAACTTCCACCTGCTGCTGAACTGAACCAACCGAAAGAGGAAGGTTCAGCTCCTGTTTTTCACCTACCCTAAGTGTGAGCCTCGTCAGGGTGGTCGCAAACCCCTTAGCGCTTATTGATACCTCGTACTGGGCGGGATTAAGGTTTGGTACGGCGTAGAAGCCGATCGAATTGGTTTCCGTGTCTACAGACACTCCCGTTGCCACATCGCGAACAGTAACTTTCGCGCCGGCAACGGAGGCACCCCTGTTGATCAGTGATCGTACCGGATAGAGTTGCGCCAGAAACCTGTGCAAGAACGATGCTGTGATCAGAATGCGCAGTACGGAAATCAGAGCGACAACGGCGAGGCTAAGCGCTCTTGAACTCATCTTCCTCCACCTCCTTTTCCTTTTTGGCCCACATCTGAGCCCAAAGAAAATTAGCCGAAGTGCAAAAAGACGCGTCCAAGCCAAGACTAATCACTGCGCAGACTTGAATTGCACTCCAATCCAAACTGCGAGGGATCTAGGAGTTCGTCGTTAGAGGAAGCGGCGAATGCGCGAGGTATATTGCAACGCTCAGGAAGTTGTCAAGACAATACGCGAATAACTTGCGTCACGAAAGCTTTTAGATGGAGCCCAAGTCCGCGACGGTCCAATATGCTGACGTTCGTTTGCAGGCAGCAAAATTCGGTTCGCGGTCTCGCATTTTTCAAGCGCCCGCCGGCGTTCCCTTTGCTCAGAGTGGGCAGCCAATTTCCACAGGGCAGCGTCACGGCGTTTGGATGCAAGTGAGAGGGATTTGCTGGTCAGCTCTGCGGAAGTGATCCGCAGTTTCTTCGCACGCTTCGATTACCTTGCGAAACGCGGCCGCGGTCCAAGGATGAAGCGCGCCAGCAACACTGCTCCCCTTGGAAACAAACGGACTTGATCGTTGGAGGGAATACGTTCGGTCGAACCCGCATTTCCCGGACGACTGACGCCGGCCTACACGTCGGCGTCAGAGAGCGGTAACATTCGAAGCCTGAAGTCCCTTCGGGCCTTTCGTCACTTCAAATTCCACCGCCTGGCCTTCGTTCAATGATTTGTAACCGTCTCCCTGAATGGAAGAGAAGTGAACGAAGACATCCTCCCCGGATTGGCGTTGAATGAACCCGAATCCCTTACTTGCATTGAACCACTTGACCGTTCCCTGTTCTCTCATGTTTTCTCTTTTCCAATTTCTTGGTCTGGGGGCTCTACTCAGAAAAGAAAAGGGGCTGCAAGTATGGACTTGCAGCCCTCGATAAGTTTCAGAGGTTATACAAGAGCATCAAACGCGGCTGAATCGTCTCACGTTCAGCGCACTTGGTCCACTCATTTCGGCCCGCTACATCCTCTTTTCCTCAATCGGAGCCATTGCTGCCCGTTCCCCACAAGGCGGCTATAAGTCGAATCGCGTAGCCGTCTTAAGAGCACATTTTCCTTTGGCGGTGCCGGCGGACCGTTCTCGCTTGTAGGTCTGGAATCCAACCAAGCCCGCTAGTGCCGAAAAAATAACCCCTTCGGCTAGACAAACAATGAAGACAAAATGCGTTACCGGACCAGGCTTCGCTGCAACAGCCAATCGGGAAATCTCTCCGAAGCAACCAAGGGCAGCTACGGTAAAGGGCCACACGCTGATAACGGCCGAAAGAAGACCCTTCCAGCACCCGCCAGTGATGGTTATCCGGCTCAAACCATGGTTGCCGTCAGGTCACGATTAGACCTTTGTTTTTCTTCCAATACCGCTTAAGCCGAGTTTTTACCCAGCTCCCGAGTGCCGCATAGTCGCGCTGGCCTAAAACTCGCGCCTCGTCGGCCGTTTCACCAATTTTCAGCAGTATTTCTTGCCTCTGCTTGCCGTCCATGCTGTCATATTGCTGTTGCAGGACCATGATTTCTCCTTTGCAGATCGCCGTCTGAACCCATCACTCCAAAAAGCGCTTCCAGCTACGAATCACACTCCAAGATCGTCGCAAATCGCTTTTCGATTTCTGCTCGGGTGACTGGCAAGGAACGTCCAAGCGCACGCATCGGCCAATTGCGGCGGCCGTTCGCAGCAGGCTTACGTGATTTCTTTACTGCTGCGTGTTGCCGATTTCCCCCGGCCCGTTTCAGCTACTGGCCCGATAGTTTCAGCTCACGCTCGACTCGGGCCTCATGTCAGACTTTGGGGGGCCGATCAGACTGAACAACCTTTCCTGAGTCTGCCGGTAGTGCTCGTAGGCATACAATTCCATGTTTTTCTGTCTAATAAGATCGTGATAGGACGTCCAACTAGACGGATCTCGCTTTGTGGCCAGCAACGAGCTTAGTTTTTCGGCTTCCTGGTAAAAACGGCCGAAGGCCTTGTCCATTCTCTCAAGCAGAACGTTCTGGTTATCTTGATATTGCATGGGAGCGCGCCTCCGATCGCTCATGCTCATCTTTGGATTCCCTATTACGCTCTAAACAACGGGCCGTTGCCAAGCAGTCGTTCGGGTCAATTGGGCCCGGCAGCTGGCATATAGATCGCCTTTGACATTGCGGACTCTTTCTGACGGTCTGATCGAGGTGAGAATTCTCCATGAGTCCAGATTTCTCGACAAGCACGGGAACAGAATGCAATTACTCTCGCGTTAAAATCCTGCGTCCATATCGCGCCTTCCGCGGGAACCTCTTTCCTACACTGATTACAAAGCATCGGCGGGCCCTCCACACTGACACTGGCAGAACCCACCTTTTGAGACTGTCCCTAAACGGACAGTTCCTGTTATCGAAGACCGGTACGATTCGCGTAATCTAAATACCCGGAATAAATACACTGCCCAACGGCATTCGAAAAAAACGCTTGAGGTGAGCATGCCAACTTAGCCCTCCGATCGACGGCGGCGGCATTGCCTCAGCTCACCTTCCGTGGCTGCACTGGTAAATCGACGACATCCGGGGGCAAACGGCACCTGCACTCCAGTCCATCCGCATGGCTTGGATTCGCCGAAAATCGTCCGATTCTGAACTCCCTAACCGGATTACTTCTCTTGCCAGTTCAATTCCCATGGCATTTCGAATTCATGTTGCGATTCGAAATCGAGGCCTGCGCGCCATTATCGCGACTGGCATGGCTATCGTGCTCAGTCAGCAAATTTCACAGCCACGAGAGCTGCACTCATCGCGGGCACGTATCCCGTAAACGTATTTCCCAGGACTTCCAGACCGTAAGGTTGCATCGGTGAAAACGAACCATCGGGATTGACCGCGGCCCCTTCAATGGTGATACCGGAAGTTGCGTCGAGCGCGGGACCGGATGGTTTCGTTTCATCACTTCGCTGCCACCTGCCCGAAAGCGCCGAAACTGCTCCATCCGTTCGGATTTCTGTTCGGGTTTAAGCTGATTCCTGCCCATTTTGTGCTCGATTCACCCAGATTTTAGAAGGCAAGTTGCGTGCTTTACGGCGTTTAACCCAGTTCGTTTTGTTTTTTCATATTGCTTCCGCAACTTTTTTCGATTCGTTCTCGGCCCGGCGTCTTGCCTGAAGCCGTTCCAGAGTTTTCTGAGCGCCGTGAAAAGTCCTTAAGACATGCGTCTCGCATCGATGGAAACGCTCGAGGACATCCACCCGCAATTTGACATCCAGATCGGCTGCACGATGGGCTCCGGACTCCTCTCGATCCAGAGGGCTTGCGTTCGCTGGGAATCGAGCGACCTTCGCTCCGGCCGATAAGTCAACTTTGTCATGCGCAGTTGATGGGCCGAACCCGCTAAGCGCCGCAACACCAAAGAATTGGATAGACCCTCACAGATCTCTTCGTGGATTTTCTGCTTCACGAGGCTCTCCTTACAAAACCGAGGCATCTATCTCTATCCACACACCTCGGATGATTCGCACATACGGCGCCATAGCGGCACGTCAGTGGATCCCCGTATCGGTGTTTAACCTGCTCAACATATCCAAGGGACGGTACAAGTGTTCGTACGTCCACATTTTGATTTGACAATTCGTATGCCGCGAGAACCGTTGCGCAGACTAAGTCGTCCTTGACTCGAGCTGCTGTTCGAATTTCCACATTTCCGCTCGATGTTCGGTGCTCTTCTAGGCCTCGCAGCTGCCGGAGCAACTCTGGGTCATCGAGGAGCTGAATTTGTCGCTGCAGCAACAAATGTTTGACATTTGTAAACAAGTCCATCTTGGAGGCGGTTGTGAAAGTGAACTCGCGGTAGTTGATTCCAAGTTTCAGAAAGGCTTGAGCAATAACGGCCGCGCAATGTTGGTCGCCAACCAGAGTATTGATGCCATACGATTTCAGAATGCGAGCAATTTCGCGACACACCGCTTCGAACCCAAGAGGTTCGTTCGGCTTCCCCGTCCACGTTCTGAGCAACGCAAGACTGATCGTTCCGTCGTTTGCCCGCTCAGCAATACAAAGAGCGAAGTCGTCGCGTTTGAAAGCGGGATCGACCGCTGCGACGAACCGTACACCTTTTCTTGGAGGAAGTTCGGTAGTGCCTTTCGCGATGCATGCATCCAGTACGTTGCTATTGATCCACCGGCTGACGTGATCGGTGAATTCCGCCAAGTATTCACGCCGAAACTTTTCTTCTCCCCGATTTCGTTGCTTTTCCAGAAACGCAGCAGAAATGCTTGGGTTCATTTCGGCGCTCGAAAGCTGCCAGACAAAGTGCCCCAGCTCGTTTCGTCGCTGATACTCATCCCAAAGCAGTCCCTCTTTTCGAAAGGGCGTGCTGATCTTGATCAACTTTGTGTTCGACAATGTCGCCATGGACGGGCGCAACGCATCCAAAACTTCCGCCTCCGGATTGGCGCTAGTTTCTTCGTGTTGCCAGAAGGCAACTTCGTCCAGAATTGCACAAATGACTGATGAACCGCGCACAGTGACAAGGTTACATGGCCAACAGGCAATGATTACGCCGTTGCTCAATTCGATCTCGTCTTTGTGGATTTTCAGAACGTACTTTTTCAAGAGCGGTGAATCCAAGAGAAAGTTTCTTAGAAAGCGAAACGCGATTTTTGCTTGGCGCTTTACGGGCGCGACGATGGCGATGTAAGCGTGTTCGCCGGTTGGCACGCCATGCAAGCGAAAAGCCTCAAAAATTGCAATACCGCAGGCCACCCGACTTGTTTTGCCGGCCCGCCGACCGCAGATGAAAGTAGCTTCGTCTTGTTCGACGCGAGGATATTCAGATCGGCCAGTCGCTTTACGGTAGATGACCATTTCTTCATCGTCGAGTGGCAGGCCATAGATGGCTTTCACTGCGGCTCGCTGCGCCAGAGACCAGTTATTTTCATGGAGCAAGCCAGCCTTACACGCAAAACTGATAACATCTAGCTTTCCCAATACTTTCGTTCGTTTGCTCATTTGTCCAACCTTGCGAGGCCGGATATATATGACGTTAGGGCTTCAGAATCGCCGTCTCGCATGAGCAACAGAATTGCCAAGCTGCGATACATTTCTCCAGAAAAGCGCGCGTGGTATTTCTGCACGATGAGCATCGATTGAAGAAGCTTAGGTGATAGGTTAGCGACAATGGGCTCGCGCTCCGTGCAAACGAGTTCGGGTAATTCGCCTTGCCTGATAGAAAATTCAACCGGCTCTGAATCTGCAAATTCGCTATGTGCCGAAAATGCTTCGCCTTCTGCTTTGGCAGCTAGAAGGCAGCGCAGGTATGAGGAGAAAAACTGATCGAAGATTGTAGCTCCGACTACACCTCTCGGTTCCAACTCCTTCCAGAACAACTGTTGCAGTTTTCGCAGTGAGCGGACATTCTCGCCCAAACGCCGCAATGTTTCGAGAGGATACTTACTCAGAACTCCATGTCGCATCACGTGGAGTCTCGCGTGGTCTTTACGGCCGCGCTTCTTCGAGTTGGCAGAAACCAACTGCTGCTGGAATTCGCCTGAAGGAATATTTTGTTGAGTGGTGTCGCTGGCTATCGGTGAGTCTGAACTGGATGCGGTCGATTGAATTGCGCGGGATTGGTCGGTCATAGCTTCCTCTTCCAACAAGGATGGAGGAGTTCAAGGGAAGACGCACTTGAAGGATCCTCAACAGCTAGACTGACTCG
>Ga0206870_1015_pt1 | contig 44153 bp, 67 predicted proteins | sample Alteio_BWOrgCont_36_FD_152620 | JGI IMG/M metagenome (GOLD analysis project Ga0206870, IMG submission 152620) | Enriched cells from forest soil in Barre Woods Harvard Forest LTER site, Petersham, Massachusetts, United States -... | ecosystem: Environmental > Terrestrial > Soil > Temperate forest >... | reverse complement strand
TTCTCTGCTTTGATCTCGGCGACGCGAGCTCTGAGCGCGGCGATGTCCTCGTCGGACCAGAGCCGCAGCTTTGCGGTAAGCCTCGTTTCGGGGAGTTTCACTTTGCCGCTCTTGATCCAGTCCCGCAAAGTTTTAGGATCAATTCCTACTTCTCGAGCGGCCTGCTTCTGACTGCGCCAGCCGTTCTTTGCCGTCGACGGAGGCCTTCCCGGCTTTCCACGGCGCGCCAGAGCTGGGATCGACGTCGCCAACGCTTCGCGTGCCATGCGCAGCGTGTCGGTGAAACTCGGTTGCGTGACCACAACGGGCGCCTCATGTTTCCGCATGACCGACGCCAAGCGTTCTCTAATTCGGCTGTGACAGGCTTGGCACATCCCCTTCGAATAGTGCGGGGCCTTTCTCGAGCGGCACACCATGCAGCCCCACTCTTCGAAGTACCACGCGAATTTGTTGTTTTCGGCGACGGTCTGCCGCCGCTTGATTTCATAGGCGACCGCGCGCGGCTGAAACCACGGCTGCAAAACCGCATTCTCGTTGTCGCCCATCAGCTCGGCAACGCGCTGGTCCACGATGTCGTCGACCATGCGCTTGAACTGGGCGATCCGCTCCTCGCGATCGAGAAGAACGATTTCAGGCGACTTGGGTTTATCGCTTGTCACGTTTGCTTCCCGCGTGAGGATGTAATTCGGCGACCTTGCGAATATGCTCTGCGTTGAGGTGGACGTACCTCATCGTGGTGTTCAGCCGTTCGTGTCCCAGAAGGTCCTGAACGACTCGGAGATTCGCGCCGCGCTGCAACATGTGCGAGGCCATCGCCCGGCGAAGGGCATGCGGATGAACGCGGCCGAGATTGGCGCGGGTCCCAAGCTTTCCGATAAGCGCGCCGATCGACTCAGGCCTGTAGGGACGAACAGGCATCGGCTGAAAACCGCGGATCTCGGCAGCGAGAATGTTGAACGCCCGGCGGGCGTCCTCCATCGTGGGCAGGTCTTTGATTGGGCCGATGGAAATCTCTCGCTGAACTCGGTCTACATAGAAACGGGCGTGCCAGTGATTGCCGTAGCGATAGACCATTCCCCCTCGCGCCGGCGCTTCGAACAGGAAACCCGCTGTCGACGGCCGCCACTGCTGGTATTCGCGCATCGCTTTGGCTGCCTGTTGGCCGAACAAAACGACACGGTCTTTTCCGCCTTTGCCCTTGTGAACACGAATCGTGCGGTTCGGCCAATCGATGTCCTCGAGGCGCAGCTTCACGATTTCCGATAATCGAACGCCCGTCGCGTAGAACACTTCAACAAGGGCGCGCTCGAACGGATCACGCGCCACCTCGATCAGAGTCTTCACCTGCTCGATAGTTAAGACCGTCGGAATCCGAGTCGGGACCTTGCGAGTGGCGATCAGGAGCATCGGGTTGTGCTTGGTGAGGCCCGTAAGGCGGATGAACTTGAAAAATGATCGAAGGGCGCACGTTCGCAGCGCGATCGAACTTGCGGTCAATCCACTTCGTTCCCACACGCCAAGAAGATCGCGGATTCTGAAACGCTCGACATCCACGACACTTTCTGAACCGAGCACTTCTAGCAATCGGTTCGCGGTATCCAGGTACGACCGTCGTGTGGCTTCGGCATTCCCTCGCGCGATGAGATAGCGCTCATAAGCGGCCACGAGCTCCCGATTCCCCTCGGCGTAGCCCTGTATCGGGAGGTCGTCGCCAGCAGCGGAAAATTCGGAATTCTGTGTCATGGTTGCGGTTGATGCCGTGGGCAGTAGCCACCGGGACAATCGGGTCGAGCGCTGAAGGCTTGCGTCAGATGGTCGAGCTTCACCACCCGCCAAAGACAACGCGCGACGCGGCAGAAGCGCTCCGGATGTTCCCGCTTATCCCGAGCCACCCTCACGTTCACGTTTCCGTAGAAAGCCATGACGTTCCCCCTCGGTCTCGCCCAGTCCTCGTCAGCGTCCCGGCAGCGAGATCCCTTTGCGACGAACGGCCTGGCCAGCCTCCTGTGATTTGGTCAGGGGCATGCCGGTGTTTGCCGGCACGTCCAGCCATTTCTCCAACCAGGCCGTTTTCGCAGTCTCGCCATCCTCATCGGCGCCGCGAAGCGAGACACATGTGCGGCGGACGGCCCGGCTCGCCTCCATTGATTTGGTCAGGGGCATCGCGTGGGTGACGCCACGCGTTCTCCCGCCATGTCTCAAGCCGGGCCGTTTCGGAGCTACTCGACGACGAGAGCGACGGTGCGCGTAGGCCTCGTGCTGGCTAGCACGCGAGCGCAATAGGCTTCGCCATCGAGTTTCAGCCGAAGAGCGAGACGCACTACGACCGCTTTCCAGGCGACATTGCGGCGGAAGCTTTCCTTCAATACCGCGGTGTGATCGCCTGGTTGAATTCGTGCGCCAGCGGCGAGACGGGCCCTAAGGGACTGTTCCTCGGTCGCGAGCTGCGCCTCGAGCTGCCTGAGGCGGCCGCGAAGAGAGAGCAATAGGCCCAATTCTTCCTGGGAGATAGTTTCCGGCTCGGAATGGAGCAGAGTTGCGGCGGGAAACAGAATTGCTGCTTTTGGTGCGTGTGGTACTGTGGCTCTAGATTGCATGGGAGTTCACGCTCCTATGTGATTTAGGGCTGCCGAGCAGTTCACGCTGCGCGGTGGCCCGCTTTTACCTATCGTTTGGGCTTCGGTTTGCGACCTCGTCCTTTGCGATAGTTTTCCTGCTTGTACTTCTGAACTCTTTCTACATCCTTCTCAGTCCAGTTGCGAAATTCATCGCGACCGTAGCGGATCATTTTGGGCCGTCGCACCTTTCCACCTGCCAGCCATCGCTCTAACGTCACTCGGTTTATGCCAACTATCCGGGCGACATCGGCAGTAGAAAGTGGACTCATCTTGCTACTCATTAGTAGCATATTACACCTGGCGTGTCAAGACGAATCTGCGACCTGCGAGGGGCTGCTTCGTGGCGTTGTTCATCCTTCAAGTATTATGTTCTTGACATCATATGATAATAGGGTCATACTACGCCATGCCTTGGGAGGTCGAGTTCACCGATGAATTCGGCGCCTGGTGGGATGGTTTAACCGCCGACGAGCAGGACTCGATTGACCGGGTTGTGGGGCTTCTGGAAAGCATGGGCCCCCTGCTGTCGCGCCCCTATGCCGACACGATTCAGGGATCGCGTCACGCCAATATGAAGGAACTAAGGGTCCAGCATCAGGGCAGACCCTACAGGATCCTGTTCGCGTTCGATCCCAGGAGTTGCGCGCTGCTTCTGGTGGGCGGCGATAAAACAGGGAACGACCGATGGTACGAGGAATTCGTTCCGGTCGCTGACAGGCTTTTCGACGAGCACCTGCGGAAGATCGACAGGAAGTAGAAAAGCTGAGGAGGGAGAGACATGGCGAGGAAATTTGCGGAGTTGAGGGCAAAGATGTCACCGGAGCGTCGGGCGAGGAATGAAGCGGCAACGAAGAAAATGCTGGCCGAGATCGGTCTCGACGAGTTGCGTAAGGTGAAAGAAATCACCCAGGTCAAGCTAGCCGAAATTCTGGAGATGGACCAAGGCGCCCTATCCAGGATTGAGCGCCAGGCCGACATGCATGTCAGCACGCTCAAGAGCATTGTGGAAGCACTCGGTGGAAAGCTCACGTTGCGCGTGGATTTCCCGAACGGTGACTCTCACGTGATCGCCCTAGCTGGCCAGAAAGACAGAGAGATCGAACTCGCCCACCGGTAAATGACCGTCTACGTTCGTGTGCAGCTCTCAGAGGACGGTGTGGCAGAGCCGACGGGACCCGTTGAGAAGGTCGACATGCGCGCGCACGCCAGCGAATTACTGTACGGGGACGCCGCCTATTTGCACGGCCTGGCGAAGGAACAATGGCCGGAGCTCAACTGGCGCATCGAGGCCGTCCGCACCCGCAAATTCATCGTCAAGGGTGATCCGAAACTCCGGAAGTGAAGGTGGTACGGTGCTCGTGAAGCTGTGAGGAAAAGAAAAAGCCTCAGACCGGCAATCTGAGGCTCCTCTGAATCCTTGACGGGGATTGGGGAAAGTCTTGCAGCTTTCCGCGTAGTCGCAGCGTATCACAGCGGCGACGGAAGGCGCATGCGTGTATTCCCCTATCGAGCACATTGCCAAAGCCCTTCACCTCAGTCGTTGGAAGGATTGTTGGTTCGCCATGTACACGGTGTATGGTGATGCCAGTGGGTCGGAAGATCGTGATCGGGCAACAGTCGTTGCCTGCTTCATGCATTCCGTCCAGGGGTGGATCGAATGGGATATCGAATGGCAAGAACTGCTCAAAGCATACGATGTCCCCTATTTGCACATGAGGGAGTTTGCCCACAGCGTTGGCCCTTTTGCGAAATGGAAAGGAGATGAGCGGATCCGTCGAGCATTTCTCGGGAATGCCTTGGACATTATCGTGAGATCGGGCGCCATGAATTTTGCGACGGTCGTAGACTCAGCCGCTTTCACGCAATTCGAAGCACGCCACGGCGTGCGTCACACGCTCCTGAGCAGTTATCTCTTCGCCGCTCGCGTCTGCTTCAGTTCTATAACCGGCTGGTGCCGTGAAAATCGAGTGAATGCACCGGTTGAGTACGTATTCGAGCAAGGCGATCCCAATCAGAACATGCTGCGAACAATCGCTAAGGTCGACCATTTGCCAGAACCGATTTTCAGACCAAAAATCGATGACGATCCTCAGCGAACTGTTCGCCCACTCCAAGCTGCCGACTTACTGGCGTACGAGATCGTGAAAGGCTATCGCGACGTCGGCAAACGACCGTTGCGTGAACCGCTGAAGCGATTGGAGAGGACCACTCACGATTGGGGCATCTACGATGAAAGCAACATCGACAAATTGGTTCCGATCAGCGACGCGGTAGGAGCAATCGAAGCGGTTTTGAGTGCCGACAAAGAAAATCCGCCCGGATGAAATAAAAGTCCGCGCCAACCGAAGTGCTGGTATCGGCGGTTCACCTCAACTGAAAATCCACAGGCTGAGCCGAGCGCTCCCCGCATCCCGTTGAAATCTTTCCCAGCAAGCATTACCTTTCGTTTTATGCAAAAAGCACAGATTCCCGAGGCGGCTCGCGAATACATCCGCTCGATCGCGAGTCTGGGCGGTAAGGCACGCGCGGCAAAGTACGGGAAACGACAACTGCGAGCGTGGGCTCGGCTCGGCGGCCGCCCGCGGAAGGGCAAGGGAGACTGAGTGCAGACAGCCCCCGGCGCGAACCGGGGGTGAAAGGAAGGTTTTTCACTTGGATCAGCCGCAGGGTACCACAACCACTCCCCGGAGGGTCGCGTCGGCAAGTCGAACGGACTCGCAGCGAGAATATGAACGCAATTGGTACAACCGAAATCGCGAGGCCATTCTTGCCCGACGAAAAGCTCGACGAGCGAAAAATCCGGATCGATATCGAGAGCGGGACCGCAATTACCGGCGCATGGCGACCGATGCACAGCGCGCTAAAAGACGCGACCGGAAACGAGCGAATTATAGGGCTCACATTCCAAAGGTTTCAGCCGAAGTTCTAGGAGAGGCGGGGCAAGATCCTCAATTCGAAAGCCGCCACGGAATCAAAACATACGTCATCTGTCGGATTTGTGGCGCGAAGTGCAAAAAGCTAGAAAACCATCTGATCGCCCTACATCCGCACTTGGCTGAGAAGTATCCAACAGACTGGCCAGGCGCACCACTTGTCTGCCCTAAAACCCGGAAGTTCCACTCAGCAATAACCAAAAACCAGATGAAGACGTCACGCGGGCGGGCTCGTCCTGAATTGAGTTCGGTCAGCGGGCATCCTGGCGAGACGCCTCTTCGCTGGTGGTCCGTTGTTTGCCTAATTGTCGAAGGCTGTAGCCACCAAAAGATCGCGGAAGATAAGCGGATTGTCGTGCCAGACCAGAAAACCGAGCGTTGGTTTACTGCGATTACGCGGATCGCTCGCCAGCTTGGATTTTCAGGCAAGCGTTGCCTCTACTACTTTGGAGACCCGATTACTCGAGCAAAAGTTGCTGAGTGGCAAAGAGCCTCTGGGCTATCACACAAAGATTTCGCCAATTTCACAGCAATTTCGTGGCAGCGCGTCCGCGGATTCAGCGAGACGAGCGGCAAAGACCTGCGAATCATCCCCGGTGATTCCAGGAAAATTCGCGATTGGCTTGATCGTGTCATTCGCACGTTGATGATGAAACCTGATACAGCGAAGGGCCTCCGTCATCGCGACTACAACCGGAGCGCAGTGTTGAAATCGTTTTTCCCAGACCTTGGGAAAAAATACGACCTGCTGTTCGTGGTGCTGAGTGAAAGCCAAAAATTCGTCACAGACAAGCCTGAGGCAGGTATCGAGCAGTGGCAGGATTGGCTGTGCGATCAAGCGGGCCGCGAAGTAGCAGGCGGCCTTCGTGGCAATCTCTTTACCCGCTTCCTGCCCTGGGCGCCCGACGTTTCGCGATTCATTGAGGGGCAAAACAAACTACTCGAGCAGAAGCCTGGTTCGCTTGACGTGCTTCGGATCAACCGCAATCTATGGCAACTTGCCGAGCAGTTCTTCGCTTCCTATTTCGATACGACGCGCCCCATCGTCAGGAATGCGTGGCAGGCTCGCCGGATCGAAGCGCGCGACATGCAGGTTTCAATTTTCCGCGTCGCACAACTAACTCCTCCAGCGCAATTAAACCCACAGGCGACGTTGGCAGAAAAGTCGGAGGATGAACCAAGCAAGAAGCCTAGAAAGCATGGGCCAGATCCAAACCCAGAGGAAAATATTTGGTTCAAGATCGGCCTGGAAATCGAGAAACTCATCGCCAAAGGTGAGTCCTTGATTGATGCTAGAAAAAAAGTGCAGGGTGCTTACCAGTACCAAACGATTGTTCGGTATCACATGCTATATAAAGAGCATCTTCGTACTGCTTAGTTTTGCCGCCCCCATGATGGGGTTTAGTATGGGTAACTCCATCACCCCTGACGAAGTTTGCCTTCGCTGAATTTCCTCACAGTCCAAGCACTTTAGAAAGTGCCATAGTCCCATTCGTTTGATATCTCCCGAGTAGCGAAAGTGGCACGCGCAGATGGAGGAAAACGAACGTGAAATCTGATGATCGTGAGGAGCAGAAACGTCTAGATGGACACGCCGCGGAAATCTTGGAAATGTTGGTCGCCGCGGGCGAACGTGGCGTTCTTAACTTGGACTTGTGGACTGTCTGCCACGCGGTGAACTCGAGAGTGGCGGACCTTCGCAAATCTGGATATGACATTCGCACTCAACGTGAGGGCTCTGGCATTTTTCGCTACCGGTTGATACCCACCCAGGCGAAAGAGCTTTCGGAGTTCGAGAAACGGCGGCGGCTTGAAGAAGCAGCGGCGGCGCCTTTGTTCGCGAACGCTGGGGCGGTGTGCGAGTGATGGACACAAGCACACAGCTGACCCGAACTCCCAAAGCCCAGCTTCACGGTAGCCGCGTCGCGTTTGCTGGGCTGGCCCGTTTATTGGCTGCTCGAGCCGAGCGAGACCTCCCCATCGATGTCCGAAGTCTCGTCGGGCTGCTCCGCGTTTACCGGCAGATCCTCCGCGGTGAAGCTGCGTGAAGGTCCGCGATTCAAACGGGGAATTCAATCACATCGTTCCGGTCTCGAGCGGGATTTTAAAACCTCCACACGTGAAGCAGATAGGACCAGCAATGGCTCTATTCCTCAAATTCGAGGACATGGTAACCACCGGCCGCGGGAATGATGGTCTAGTTCTCGGCGGACGTCCCGTCTCGGACGCGGAGCTCGGAAAGCTACTCGGCCAGCATGAAAAAACCATCGGGAAGCACCGACGCCGGCTCAAGAACAAGGGCTATATCGAACTGAAGCGAACGCCCATCGGTTATTCGATCACGGTTAAAAAATCCAAGAAAGTGGTGTGGAGACAGTGGAGCCAAAACGCTCCATCACGGGAACAAAACGCTCCATCACGGGAGCCATTTGGCTCCGCGCTAGAAACGGATCGGCTCCCGGCGGGAGCCAAATCGCTACATCCAGATCAGACTGTATCAGTACATAAGCAGGACAAAGCAGCAAGCCAGCCCGCGAACGACGTTTGGATCTTTCTCAAAATCGCCCCTTGTGGCCCACCACAGTTCCAAAGGCTTCTTGAGAACCGCTGGGCTTCCAGGACCGGCGAGCGCTCCTCGATTCTCATCGGCGAAACCATCGACCGCTGGGTGGCTGCAACTGGCGATAAGCCTCATCAAGCAGGGCAACTCTTCCAGGCATTGCACCAGCTTCGAGATCAAGAGAAACGCGCAAGCTCACCGTTGAAGATTCACGTGCTGACACCGGAGGAAATTCCAGCATGAATCACGAAGCAGGCATCGAGCGCCCGCTACCGCACAGCAATGACGCAGAGCAGTTTGTCATCGGCTGCATCCTTGTCGGCAGTCCGCGAGCACAAGGAGTTTTCGACTGGCTGCAGCCGTCTGACTTTTTCATTCCTCAGAATCAACGAATCTTTGCGGCCTTGAAAACCCTTTTTGACTCCCAAAAACCAACCGATTGTCTGTCGGCCCTCCACGAACTGGAGCAAACCAACCGCCTTGAGTCTGCTGGCGGAGTCGGCTATCTCGCGCAGCTTGGTGACAACGCTTACAAGGGCAGCGTTGAACATGAGGCGCGAATCATCAAATCCCACTCGGTTCGGCGCGCACTGATCCATTCCGCTGACGAGATTCGCGAAGAGGCTTTCACCTCTCCCGATTCAGCGGATGAAATCGTCGATCGCATCATCGAGCGCTTTTCAGATATTGCCCGAGCCATAGAAGCCAATCGAGATAACGGAACAAGCTACCGCGACGCGGCCGCACTGCTCTTGCAGGAGTTTGAGTCTCAAACGGGAGTCCGGATATTTTCCGACATCGACGATCTCGACAAACTGACCGGAGGATTCCGTGCCGGGGAGCTAGTTCTGTTCACTGCGGAGACCGGCGTCGGCAAAACTTTACTGGCACAACAAACTCGCCGTCGCTCATGCCGAGACGGTTGCCACAGCTTGTTCTGCTCGGGCGAGATGCGTGCGCCTCACCTGATATCTCGTGAACTCGCCACCGAGGCCAATGTCGAGCATTGGAAGATGCGCCGGCCGGAACGCTTCTCGGATGCCGACTGGCAATCTCTCATTGAAGCCGCCAGTCATGAGTGCTTGCAATGTCGAATTCTGGATGGCGAACTGAGCATGGTTCGCATCCGGAAAGTAGCCCGGCAGATGAAATCGAAAACAGGGCTGGACCTCATCGTCGTGGATTATGACGAGTTGGTTGAAGCACCTGGCGATACCGAATTCGAACAGCAACGGTATATCGTGCGTTCCGGGAAGTCTCTTGCGATGGAGCTTGCCTGTCCTGTCATCGTGATTTCTCAACTCCGTAAATCGCTTCAGGGCGAAGACCGAAAAAAACCTACGCTGCAGCGACTCTATGGGAGCGGAGCCAAAGCCAAGCACTCTAGCATCGTGATCTACGTGGATCGTCCTTTCGTCCAGGAACTCGACGGAGACGAAACGGAAGCGCGCATTGTCATTGCAAAGAACCGGGATGGGAAAGTTGGGGCGATCGACGCGCGCTTCAACGTGAAGACACTACGATTTGAAAGCGTGCCGAAGGCTCAACCGGAACAGCCGGAATGGATGAACCGGTGAAGCAAAACCATTTGAATTTGTCCCACGACAAGCAGCCTTCCAATTGCGAGCAATGGAGGCCGTTCCGCAGACAGAAATCCGATGGGGTTTTTGCCCCGGCCTGTGAGCTAACGATCTGAATGGCGAGCGCACCAAAAATCGTGAAGGAAGAGCAGCCACATGCTCCAAGTGGCAGACTTTTGACGGCCGACGATGTAGCCGCCATCACGGGCCTTTCGGTCGAGACGCTCGCGCAGTGGCGATCGCAGCGCCGCGGCATTCCCTTCCTGAAATTAAGCCGCAATGTTGTTCGTTATTCACAGGGTGATCTTGACCGCTGGTTGGCTGAGCGTAAAGTTTCCGTCGAAGAAAGTCATCCAGTTGGAAGGGAGCGCTGAAGTGGCCGTTTATAAACGCGGACGAGTCTGGTGGTACCACTTTGAGTTCCAAGGAAGGCACATTCAAGAGTCCTCGGGTTTCACAACCAAAACCCGTGCGATTCAGGCGGAGGCGAAACGTAGATCTGAGCTGCTCGATCGACGGGCCGGATTCAAGCAGGCCAGGCTCACCGGGAAATTCGAAGAGCACGTGAAGGATTTTCTTGAGTGGTCCGATCGGCAACATAGAGCGAAGACGCGTGAGCTCCACGGCACGAATTGCGACACTTTGCTCCGTTTCTTCAGTGGAAAATTTCTGGACGAAATCACGACGGGCATGGTCGAAGATTTCAAACTTGCTCGTTCAAGAGAAGAGAGGAAGAACGCGAAGGACGGAAGCATCATTTCACCGGCCACGGTGAATCGCGCGCTCACGACGCTCAAAAAGCTCTTCAATCACGCCGAAAAATGCGGCTATGAAATCGCGAACCCGACACGCAGAGTTGAATTTCTGAACGAGGGACCGGGAAGAATGCGTGTCATCAGTTTCGAGGAGGAAATCAAGTATCTAGCCAACGCGAGCCAACCACTGAAAGACATCGCGCAAATCATTCTGGACACCGGTCTGCGTCCCGAGGAAGTTTTCCGGATTCGTGTCGATCATCTCGATTTTGATGCGCGGACGATTTTCAATCCGTTTGGTAAAACGCCAGCGGCGCGGCGAAAAGTCACCATGACGGCCGACGTCCACACGACTTTGAAAGAGCGCGTGAAAAAAGCGAAGGGACCGTTCATCTTTCCCTCAAAGAGCGCCGCCGATCGAGCAATTGGCAGTGTCCGAAAGGCGCACGATACAGCCGTTGCGGATGCAGGAATCAAAGACCATTTTCGGCTCTACGATCTGCGTCACACATTTGCGACTAGAGCGGTCGCCGGCGGCGTGGATCTGCCTACGCTATCCGCGATGCTTGGACATACGAGCATCCAGATGACGATGCGCTACGTTCATCCTGCCGAGGAACAGAAGAAAATTGCGGCTGGAAAACTCGAAGCTTTTCGCATCACGGGCATCGTACAAGCGATCGAGAAAAGCCGGTCCATCGCTACAATTCCCGCTACAGTAAACTGATGCCCTTGATCTGTGGTGCTCAAAACACGAATGTTAGTCGGTGCGGAACGCCTGCCTTGGGCGCAGGAAGTCCCCGGTTCAAATCCGGGCGCCCCGACCAAGATATCTCCAGTCAATACTTGATGATACGCGACTACTGCTTCACCTCCGAGCTTCCTTTCAACAAAGCCGAGACAGGAGGCTTCTGCCTGTAAATGATTGCATCGAGATGTGTTAGAAGCTTTTCGTTTTATCTGACAGTGATGAGACAGGCGTGCAGTAGCGAAAAACCCGAGAAAAACGTAGATTTGCGGGACGCGAAAAAATCGACTCAGGGGAAAATTCGGGGGACCCGCTGCATTTTCTAGTCAATTTCTGATTCGTGTGAATTGACCGGCCTCGCCGGAGCGCACCTGCCTGCCAAGCAGGTGTGCTGGCCTGCTGCGGTCTTTTGGGCGAGTGTTCCGGGTGCCACCTTTATCGTACTAAGATTTAATGCGCGAAACGTTCTTCTCGGCGGCAGTTTGGAAAACCGTTCCTGATCAACCCGCGCCGACCTAGGACAGCAAACGAATGTGATGCTTATCCTTAATATGAACATTCACCGTCCTAGCCGCTCGTCCAATGCGTGAGCGCCGCAATTTAGTTTGACGTCGACCGCCAGCTCTGAGCGCAAATATGGCCAGTGATCCGAGAAGAATCACATGCCACTGGATAGATATCAAATGGCGGAACATTTTCAGACCGGAGTCAACCTTACAAAGGCCCGTGTGGGATTTGTGTTCCTTCCATCTTCCGCAAAAGACTTTATTCCTGATGGGATCGTGTTACGAACTCCAGGTTTTTCTATCGGACCGTTGGACACGTTTGCTGTATGGTCGCGTGGCAATGTAGACCCGCTTGTTCACTGCGTCGTCAGCCTTCTCAAAGAAATCAAGAAGGAGTTGTGAGAGAAGCACGAGGCCGTACAGAGGCTTCTGCGCGTGTAAGTTCAACTCGGAATGCGACGACGAATAAATTCGCTATGTTGGAGGGCTTCGCAACCAAAATTCTTCTCTTTCGAGAACTTCGGCGAACGCTGCAACCATCCGAATTTGTGTGTTGCAAGAGGGATTCGAGATTTGCCCGTTGAGACCCGTTTACATCTCAACGCAGCCAACCGAGGTGTGGATAGTTTCCAGGTTGTCGTCCTCGGACGGGCGCCTGCTTGATAGCTTTAGCGAAGAATACGACATTATAATGTCTGCATGTCAGGTTCGGATAACTCTCTTCTCTATTCGCGCGTTGAAACGGTCCTCGCCAGCGAGATTACCGATCGACACCTAAAGGTTGGCGGCCAACTGCCAACCGAAGATAGCCTCATTGCGCGATTCGGGGTCAGCCGGATCACCGTTCGTCGAGCCATCCAGAATCTTGTGAGTCGCGGTCTTGTTGAGATTCGTCGCGGCAAGGGAACATTCGTAGCGGCGCCAAAGATCACGCAGAACCTTAAAGAGCTGAGCGGATTTGTCGAAGATATGCACGCACTTGGCCGTAAGCCAACGGCTCGCGTGATAGAAAGGGAGATTGTGAACGCCGATGCGGCCGTAGCCCGTCAACTTGCGCTCACAAGGGGCGAACGTGTCGTCAGAATTTGTCGCGTGCGCCTGGCAGACGGCATTCCCCTTTCCTTCGACGAGACCTACCTACCTTTGGAGATCGGCCAGAAGATCATCGCCGAGAATCTGAAGGTCGAGCCCATTTTTTCGCTCCTTGAGCGCAAATACGATATTCCGCTCATCGAAGCGGAGTACAAACTGGACGCAGTCGCCGCTGATAATAACGTCGCCAGGGCGCTAACAGTTAAACCAAGGAGCCCGATTTTTCGCATTGAACGAACTTCCTATTCGACAGGCAGCCGTCCGGTCGATTACGAAAGACTGCACTACCGGGGAGATATCGTTCAATTCGTCACACGCCTTGTCCGAAAGACTGCTCGTTGAGAATGCTTTGGCGTAATCCTGCGCACCGCAGCGCCGCCGCTATCACTTCTTCCTAAGATAATCGCCGATCGCCATGGGCCCCGAACCGCCGATTGCCAGCGCCGCAAGGCAAGCAATATAGAGCAGGTCGAGCTCGTAGCCTGGCGGCCCGAACTGGGCCCGTCCGGCCGTCACACTCAGCAGCTTGATCGAGCTGAAACCATAAGGCAGATGGACAGTCAGCATCGCTACGACGAGAACTGCAGCCATCGGCAGACTAACGAGAGGGACGAACGCCCCTAGCAAGACCGCGAGACCGCCGACGAGTTCGGTCAAAATCGTAAGCCATGCCATCAGATGAGGTGCGGGCACGCCCATAGCATGCAGGATGGCAGCGAAGGCTTCGGGCCCTCTAGCCAGCTTCGCGTAGCCGTGCTCCATGAAACCGTAGCCAACAATCAGCCGCAGCGGAATCGGCGCCCAACCAGCTAGCGAAGCCCTTGTTGATGCAAGACGGCTACTCAAGAATGCAAATCGGCTGCCGCCTGTACGTTCCAACGATGAACTGAGTTCAGTCATATTCGTAAGACTCGTCCTTGATGGGTCGAACCCTGGAGCGCGCGAAGCACGCCGGAGCGAGTTCGAACACTCTTGTTCTCTTACTTATTATGATGTTATAATGTCATCGAGGATTCAGAATTACCGTGCCTGAGAAATGATCGGCGAGCAGTTCCGCGTCAGCAGCTTTATCAGACCCTTGCTCTGCTTCGGAACCCATAAGAACGAATGCATTCTTGAATGCATTTTTGCCCGGACAGAGGTTTCAGATCCAGAGGTATCAAGCCTATGCTGGGGAATATCTGAAGGAACCAAACAGCAGGCACGTCATCGTGCAAATGCGCGAATCTCCGCGGGCTGAACGTCGCAGACCGAACGGAAGCTGGGTCCAATTTCCCTCGTAGTAGTAGCCTTTTCCACGAAGCCGAACTTGTTTGCCGGATTTGGGGGAACAAAGGCATAGTCCTTGTTGTGGTCGAGTAGCTCGTCCACCCGCAAACCTCGTTCCCTGATCCTCTGCGCACGTTCTTGTTTATGAAGCGTCGCTTGCATAGGTCAGCGAGTTGCTGTTCAGCGCGGAGTGCCCTACTTCTACGCTTTCGATCTGCTCTGGCTGAACGGCCATGATCTGCGCAAATTGCCGCTGATCGAGCGGAAGCAACGGTTGGAAGAAGTCATGATGGAAGCGAACAGTCCGACGCTCTTATACGCGGATTACGTTGAGGAGTTAGGGCGTGATTTCTTTCGGATGATTTGCGACAAAGACCTCGAAGGGATCGTCGCGAAACCGCGAGCGAGCCTCTACGACAAGAGAGCGAAGTGGGTCAAGAGCAAGAACCCGACCTACACGCAGGCTGTTGGCCGACACGAGTTGATCCGGGCAGAAAGGCCGAGCGACCAGCTAGGAAGCGTCGCCTGACCTCTACAATGCTTGCGTTTGACAACCGACGCCCATCTCAACCAACGTAAGGCATCCTACAGTAGTTACCGGATTGAAGTCGGGAGAGCGTGGCGTTTAATATTTCGTTTCCGTAGTGTCCGACCAAGCCCCAGTTCGCGGAACCCACGTCGCCCGAGTTCTGATAGTGGACGATCATGACGTGGTGCGTTCCGGCATCAAAGAGCTACTGGAACAGAATCATTTCCTTTGCGATGAAGCAGCTAACGGGGATGAAGCGATTGGAAAGTTCGGCGAATCTCGGCCTGACATCGTTATTCTGGATGTTACGATGCCGCGGCGAGGCGGCATAGCCACAGCGCACGCGATACGTGACGTCTCACCTCGCACGAAGATTGTGTTTTACACAATGCATGACGGCGAACGGATGGCCGACTTGGCGAAGCTTGCGGGCGCGGACGCTTTCATCGCAAAAGGTCAACCCACCACGGATTTAATCAGGGTTGTTCAAGACTTGGTCGACGTCGAAACTCGAAGGGTTTGATCTCCGCTGAGCTTAGTACTTCTTCCGCGCGTCCCACACAATCTTCCAACTCGCACTGGCAGATTGGTTTGGAGTCATCGAGACTTTATCCTTCACGGGCGATTCGTCGAGCGGTAGCTAAGCCGTGTTGCTCGCACGCTTTTGGGGCGACGTGGTGTCTGCTGTGGCGATCACAACGCGACGATGTGCGTCGAAGACGAAACAAGCTCCGGGTTCGCGGGCTGCAATGTCGTCCATTCGATCACATGCGGCGGCTGCACCCTCAACCGCCTCGATCCAAGTAGGGCTTCTGAATCTTCGAGACGTCGGCGGAAGATATGAAAGGTTGGCATGCAGTCCTCCAAAGTGCATCTTTTGGACGATTGCTATCACATTTCAGTTCCGCTGGAAAGCGGCCCATGCAGAGCATGCGCGCCGTTCCAACCCAGGTGAGGTACAATTTCGGGATTCATCAGTTCATGGGAGACGTAGATGGCGCTTAAAGAAGTAGATGTCTGCACATGTTCAGAATGTAGTATCGTATTAGGATGATTATCGGCCCAAAGATCTGGCAATTGCGTGAGTCGAAGAACCTCAGTCAAGGCGGTATCGAGCACCGCACGGGGCTGCTGCGCTGCTATATTTCTCGAGTGGAAAACGGGCACACCGTGCCGGCCATCGAGACGCTTCGAGAAGATTGCGCGAGCAATAGAAATTTCACTCTACCAGCTCTTCTACGACGGGGATAAACCGCCCGAGCCAGAGATTGCACTTAAAAGGGGACCCCACGTCAAAGAAGATCATAAACTTCGCCCATTTATGAAGCTCTTTCTCAAAGATGAACCGGCGCAAACGGAAGCTTCTCTTGTTGGTGGCACACTCCATGGCCGGCAAGAATCAATAGCCGTGCCTGGACAGCTTTTGCATTGTTGTAAACCGTAAAAACTCTACGCTTCGATCAGGAATGCGGCCTCCATGAGCACCCCTCCACATCGCCTGAAAACAAAGAACTTGAACACAAGGAAACGGCCAGCTTTTGATGCTCAGCTCTTTCTCGATTCGGCTGGCGTGGCTAGGAAAATTGTCGAGTTTCCGAGAAGGGCCACGATCTTCGCGCAAGGCGACCCCGCCAAGACCGTCCTATACATTCAAAAAGGTCGTGTGAGGCTCTCTGTAGTCAATGCGACTGGCAAGGAAGCTATCGTGGCAGTTCTGGGGCCGGACGACTTTTTGGGTGAGGGGTGTCTGGCAGGTCAGCCCATTCGAATTGGAACGGCAACCGCGATTGCACCGAGTACTCTGCTCGTAATTGAAAAGCAAGAGATGAATCGCGTACTTCACGAGGAGCACGAGTTGTCGGATCGTTTCATCTCTTACATGCTTTCGAGGAACATACGAGTCGAGGAGGACTTAGTCGATCAACTCTTCAATTCCACGGAGAAACGATTGGCTCGCACGCTACTGCTGCTCGCTCGATATGGGAAGGAAAACGAACTTCAGAAGGTGGTTCCAAAAGTATCACAAGAGGTCCTAGCAGAAATGATTGGCATAACGCGTTCGAGGGTCAATCTTTTCATGAACAAATTCAAGAAACTGGGCTTCATCAGGTACAACGGCGGACTTCACATCGACAGCTCACTCTTGAGCGTTGTCCTCCACGATTAAACCGGCGGCTAGGATATCAAGCCTTCCTACGGGGATTGCGGCTTGACGTGCTTGGCATTCTCTACTTCTGTCCGCGCAGATTCTGCGACGCGCGGCTCGGCCATTTCTTTCGTAACTCTGGCGAGTGTTGCTCTAGCGGTTTCCTTCTTCGATTTATTCTTTTTAACCATAAGCTATGATGAAGACGAGGCGCGGAGCATTGCAGTCTGTTTTGGGACATAGTGTGTTGCACCAACAGTGCCATTTGAGACAGTAAGATGGGTAGACGAAGCCGAGGATCGATATGAAGCACAAAGGCAGGCTTCGCATGGATCAGGCGGACGAGTTGCATGCCGACTGCGTCGTTGCAATGCGAGCTTACTTTGTCGAAGCAGAGAGAACAACCGGGCTGTTAGCAAAATGCACCTCCGACCCACTCTCGTTCACGGAACGCCTCGGCCTGCTTTCGCAGGAAATAATGGAGAATGATGCCCACACGAGGTACGTTGCCGCAAAGAGCCTTCTCCACGGTGCGGCGCGGCTCGGCTACGGGTCTTCAAACTGAAACGCTCACCAATTGCGACTGAAGGGATCTGGCGACTTTGACACTGGATCCTGTGCGGGTAGAGGACGAGGAAACGTTCCCATCAGTGCCATTGCAGAAGAAGGCGATACCGACATTTTCGAATCCTTATTGGCACTTCCGACAAGGACCACTCGAGGAAGAGGAAGTTCAAGAAAGACGACGACCAGAAAGCTTACGAGTCCGGCTACCAGGAGGGGCGCCGATAGAAATAGCGTCGGGCTTGTCATGAAAGACGTCTCAGAAGACAGTCTAAAAGTGTTCCTCTTCGCGCAGATTCGCCAGGGACGGCATCGGAGTGACCCGGTGCCGCTCCTGGATTTCTCCTGTCATTTTCGAACTGCCTCACGTAATGGCAATGGTACACTGACGTGCCTCACGCGAATGAACACCAAGTCAGATAGACCTCCCGCCTGTCAGTGCAAGTCCGATTTTTGCGATCATCTCAAAGGCAGGGTCTGTGGCGGACTATTTGCGACGAAGGCCTGTAGCACCGTCCTGCTACGGCGGCGATGCGTGATTTCGTTCCTCACCCTTCTCCTCGTTCTCCTCGTTACTGTTCCTGCGTTCGCCCAAGGCGGACCTCCCTACTACACCAACGACCCGGGCACTCCAGGGAACCTCGACTGGGAAATCAACTTCGGATACATGCCGTTCTTGTACAGTAATAACTCGCTGTCGCACACGCCGGACGTGGACATCAATTTGGGAATCGGCGATCGCATCCAATTGACTTATGAGAAGGCGTGGCTGCGGGCCGAGGATCCAATCGGCGGAACGAGATTCGGGCGGGGACAATCGAATCCTGGCGTGAAGTGGCGGTTCTACAATGGTTCGCGAAGAGTTTTGGGCTGTTAGACGTGAACTATGAGGCGGGCTACCAGTTCGTGCGCAACGGCAAGGACGGATGGATCATGGGGCTGGTGCTGGGCCACGAATTCTGGGAGCGGCTTGAGCTGGACATGGAGCTGTACGCGACGGGAACTTTTCATCCGTCGGAGAACCAGCCGACGGTTGACGTTGACGCGCGCTACAAACTGCATCCGCCCGTGATTCTGCTATTGATGGCGGGGCGAGGGCTTGAGCCTACACGCCCACCCAACCGTATTTTGTGGGCTACTTTGGAATTCAGCTCCTGCTGCCGCCGAAGCCGTTTAGCGCGGAATGAGAATGCGGTCTAATACGCAGGGGGACGCGCACGTGTCCTACGGCTACCTCCCCAACTCTCGTGTTTCTGCCCCAGTAGCTTTTATCGAGCCCCAGCCGCATCTTCTGCTTCGAACTGTTGGACCAACCCGTGTCGAACCAGAAAGCGGCTCTGGCGCTCCGATAAGACGCGTACGATAAAGTTGTTGGTAAAGAGGTATCCGTTCACAGGACTGTCTCGGGTTTCGGCATCGAGGGAATAACAATGAGTCATTTGTCCCAGTGCGGCTACCAACACGTCAAAAGGTTCTTTCTCGCTTCCGCCAAGGGCCTGCAACTCTGTTGCCCATCGAACCTGGTCAGCACGGCACTGATCGATTGCCACTGTACGGGCCATCTGCGGGGACGACGCGGTCGCGAAGATCAGTAGAAGCATTCCAATCGCAAGATACCTTGCCATCGCCTCCTCCGTATTCTGCAGTTTTGCAAATCTTAAAGCCCTTAGTACCACCGCGACTCGTTACGCGCAGAAACGATTGTCCAATGCTTAAACTGCCTACAATTTCACCATTAACGCTGAAATGTCCCCGCGATCCGTTCGACCATCCTGATTGGCTTCTGTTTGGCGTTTGATCATCCTGGCACCGTGGTCTATTGAACCCGGTATGTTTTATGATGCACGATTGCTCGCGGGTCGAGACACTCGAAATGGCTGCAAATCCACACTCTGTGAGTCCTTCAATCAAATATTCACTACGTATATTGGTTATAGAAGACAATCCCGATGACGCGGCGCTCTGCCAGCGCTTATTGAGAAAAACCTACCCGGAAGCATGCTGCAAAGTCGTCCAGGCACCCGAAGAGTTCTCACGCCAGATACGCAGCTCATATTACGACGTTATCCTGTCGGACTATGCCTTAGGGTCGTGGACGGGTATTGACGCTTTCAACCTGATGCGCGAGACCGGGCGCGATGTCCCCTTCATTCTCGTGACTGGAGCTTTGGACGATGCGCGGGCTATCGAGTGTGTCCACAGCGGAATTACCGACTACATTCTCAAGGACCATCCGGAAAGGTTGCCGCTCGCCATCTCGCGGGCTTTGGAGGAGAAGGAACTCTTGAGGGAGCACAAACGGGCTGAACTGGCCCTGAAAGATGGCGAGGAGAAATTCCGCATGCTTGCGGATGCAATCTCCGCAGGTGCCTTCATAGAACAGGAATCACGCTGCTTTTACGCGAATGGCCCTGCCGAACGGATCACCGGATACGACCGTAACGAACTTCTAAAAATGAGTTTCTGGGATCTGCTAGTTGCGGAATCAAGAAATTCAGTGATCGAAAATCTCACACAGGCCCTCGATGACGAGCGCTCGATGTTTCGCTATGAGCTTCGGATGGTTACCAAGCAACGCGATTCACGGTGGCTCGACGTAACGATCGGCCTGCTATCTCTTGAGGGTGGGCCCAGCGCTCTGATTACGGCATTCGACATTAGCGAACGTAAGCGTCAGGAAATAGAGATTCTGAAACTTAATCCCGATTACTTCTCGCTTGTCGAGCTTCCACTCCTTCGGTGCTACCAATAAGACCCCGCCTCCTTAATTTTGGCATCTCCAGTCGGGGCGTTCGTCTCGTTCATCTTTCCGGGCTCCTCGATCGCCCACCACAGCAACTACGCCAACCGAGATCGGTTTAGCTGGCAACGTTATTCGCCTCTTCGGAGGACAAGACTGTGAATTGGGAAACTGAAATTGTCACCTTCGTCCCACCTGAATATCAAGCGACCCGTTGAAGGGTGGGAAAAAACCCCCGTATTCCGAAACGTCTCTTCCGCCTCGAGCTTCCGATCCCGTACTGCGCCGCCCATTCGAGAAGGTCTATTTACTCTTTTAAGCCACCATGTTTGGCGCCGCGTGTTCTACGTTGGTCGTAGGTCCTACAATCGTGTCGAACCCCTTTCCGCATTCGCGTCAGGTTAGCACGCCGATTGGGACCGAATCTGAGCGTTTCGGGCTGAGGTTGCTTGTGTTCCGACACAGCGAACGGTTAATGACATCCGGACGGACTAAAGAGCCGTGGACGACCTTGTCGCTGGCGATCTGCCTTGCGATGGTTGGCCCACTTCGAGCGGCATCGGGAGCTGATCAACCTGACCAGTCCATCAACGCGCAGAGCTCCCTGAGCGCCCTGAGTCTGGAACAACTCGGGGAAATTCAGGTAACCACCGCGTCGAAAGAGCCGGAGACCGTGTGGCGTACGCCCGCCGCCATCTTCGTGCTAACGCGAGACGACCTCCGCCGGTCCGGAGCGACCACAATCCCAGAAGTTCTGAGGCTTGTGCCAGGAGTGGAGGTTGCACGCATCGATTCGGATCACTGGTCAGTGGGGATTCGAGGCTTCGGTAGCGGCTTCTCGAAGTCGCTTCTGGTGCTGATCGATGGCCGAAGCGTGTATACGCCACTCTTCGCTGGCGTCTACTGGGACGTCCAGGATCTGCCAATGCAAGACATCGACCGGATCGAAGTGGTCCGCGGGCCGGGAGGAACAATTTGGGGTTCGAATGCGGTCGACGGCGTAATCAATATCATCACCAAGAGTGCCAAAGACACTCAGAGCTAGTTGCAAGGCCCTTGAAGGGAAACCCTCAACTACATTCACTCAGACCCGGTTATTCGAAGAATGCGGCAATCTTCTGAATTAGATATGAAATCGTTTGCTGTGGTCGCCGCTAAATATCTTGGAGTTGGCTGCTGGTGTTCGACCTCACGACATTCGGAGCCACAGGATGGACGTCACTATGCGCCTACAGGGGTTACAGTCGGCAATGAACAAGGAAACTAGTGGTGCTCGGTGACGGGAAGCGAAGGTTGTGGCGGGAGACCGACACGCTTCAAAAACATGTCGAAGCGTGGATCGGAACGCAGCGAATCGAAATCCGGGTCAACCGGAAGGAAAGTCATAGCAAAAACGTCGGATCGAAGCTCATAGGACTTGTCCAGCCACTCGAAAGCCTGATCTTTTCGATGAAGCAGTGCATACGCGCGCGCCATGAAAAACGGTGGCGGCGGATCTTTTCGCCTTTTCAGATAAGTTTCAAACGCACCCTTCACTCCCGGCGCTCCATGGACCTCGTCAACCATCGCCAGGCAGGAGGCGTTGCATCCGCCATCCACCTTGGTCCACAGCCGATGGCCCTCCGCGTAATCGCCCACCTTCTCGTGAAGCTCCGCCGCCATGAAAACGCCATAGTTATAGTTGGGGTGTAATCGTACGGTCGCATCGCACTGCGCCAGAGAACGCTCTTTCTGGCGGGCGTATTCCAGCGCCCGACAATAGTCGGTGTTGATCATCGGCGATAGCGGATCGAGATCCTGAGCCATTTGTTCCTCGCGCAAGGCTTCCTCGAACCGCCCTTGTATCAAAAGGGTGAGTCCCAAGCCGTCGTGCGCGCTGGCTGCACCGGGCTCGAATTCCAGTGCCTGCCGGTAACCCGCTTCGGCGCCTGGAAAATCCCAGCGAAACTTCATCAAGGTCCAGGCCCGCTCTTCATAAGCCTCGCCCAGTTCAGGATCGATCTCCAGCGCCCTGCCGATGGCTTTGTCGGCTGCGCCCGTCGCCTCGCCAACCGCCATTCCGTTGTCCAACGAGAACCCCCCCCAGCCCGCGAGGAGGTTATAGTTTTTTGCCAACCCGACATAAGCGCGCGCAAATCGCGGATCGATTTGCACCGCCTTCTTGAAAAACGGCAAGCCTGCTCTCACCCCTTCCAGCGTGCTGGTGTCGAGGGCAGCATTGCCCTTGAAGAAAGCTTCCAAAGCTCGCGGGTCCACGCGGCGGCTGTCCGCGAGTTGAGTCCGCTCTAGGGGAGAGAGCTGGATGCGAATTCGCTCCGCAACTGCGCTCGCTACTTCATTCTCCAGGCCAACAATGTCTCCAAGATTCCCGTCAAACTTTCCCGCCCAAAGCTGTTTGTCGTCAGGGGCGTCGACCAATTGCGCCGAAACGTGCAGTTGATCGTTCGACCGCAGCACCGATCCCTCGATGACTGCATCTACATTCAATTCTTTGGCGATCTGCGGCAATGGCTTGTGAGCGTTCTTGTATTGCATGGCCGTCGTCTGCGATATCACTCGCAACGCGCGGAGTTGCGCCAGGCTGCTGATCAACTCAGCCGTCATGCCATCGGCCACGTATTCCTGGGAGCTATCGCCGGATAGGTTTTCAAGCGGCAGCACGGCCAGCGAGTGGATCGGGGGATCGGCGGAATCAGCCCTTCGCGGCGCCTTTATCCAAAGTACGGACGCAACCGCTGCGCCTACTATCAAGAACACTCCGAACAATATGGACGCCCGCTTTCCCCTCGTGCCCGCTTCCGGCAGGTCTGCTTCTACCGGCGGTGCTCTCTCTGGCTTCGGGTCGGTTCCATCTTCAACCTTTACTTCAGCGATAAAGCGATACCCTCGCGTAGGAACCGTCTCGATATAGCGGGACTCTTTCGCATCATCGTCCAGCGCCTTTCTGATCTGTCCAACTGCCCGATTCAGCACATGATCTGTTACAAAGGCTTCCTTCCAGACCGCGTCAACCAGGACCTTGCGATCTAAGAGACGCCCGCGGTTCTCGACAAGGAACAGCAACAAATTAAGTGCTTTCGGTTCAACTATTACCGCCTTCCCGCCTCTGAAAAGACGAAATCCTTGAACGTCGATTTCGAAGTCGTCGAAGCGGTAACGGAGGGTCATAAACGGGTCTCAGCAGTCCATTACGGAATCAGTACGAAAACATCGGGGGGCCGTGAGTACCCCAACGCCGTCCGCCGCCTAAGGTCCTCCCGAAAACTGGGAGAACTTAATGAAAAGGTTACATGCAGCAAGGCTGGCGATAAGAGTCGCGCCATTCTATTTCAGTCTGCTGACGGTTTGCCAGGGCATTCACGCTAGCAGCAGGGGAACGCGAAAATTGTGATCATTGAGAGCAGCGGGGTCAAAACTCCAAGCGCGCATGGAGCGCTATCATGCGTGGCGAACTATCCCCACCTAACCCAACCCCGAGCAGACCAGTGGGTGGAGAAGTTGCGTAAGTGAGCGCACCGAAACCCGCCTGGGTTGCAGGTCTACCTGGAATACCCGCCAACAATAGGCTGGGCAAGCCCAAATTGGGATGATTGAACACGTTGAAGAATTGGGATTCCAAGCGAAGCTTCACCCTATCACCTAGCGCGAACCATTTTGTAAGATAGAAATCGCTCCAAACAAAATCGGGTCCGCGGAAGGCGTTGCGGCCTGAGTCGCCGAATTGGCAGGTGGCAGGGTTGTCGCCTTGGTAGCAGGATCCGGTGCTCGGGTCCACGGTTGAGAGGAAGGCATCTGGATTCAACCACTGAACTGTTCCCGGCTGCGTCACTTCAGGAACGGAATGGTGCTCGTAAATGGGAACGCCCGGCACGACACTTGCGAACTGCGGCCCTCCGCCTTGCACGATGCCGTTACCGTTCGCCGAGTACGGAGTGCTCAGCACGGAGAATGGAATTCCACTATGCCAAAACACGGTACCTGAGACCTGCCAGTCATTCACCGCACGGCCTAGAGAATGATTCCGCACTTTGAACGGAAGCTCATAGACGTACTGAGCGTTGAGATTGTGCCGGATGTCGTAGTCACATGGGCCGTAATTACGTTCAAGTTCTCCAGGCAATGGGGAAAGAATCCCGCCTGCTGAAAATGGGAGGAATCCGCCGTTCGAGACTTCGTCCATGCATCGACTGAGGGTGTAGTTGATTTGCCCTTGAAGTCCGTGTGAGAGACGCTTTATCGCCGTCAACTGAAGTCCGTTGTAATGGCTGTTTGCGCCAGTCGAGAGCTGGGTTATTGCTCCGAACCTGGGATCGGTTGGTTGCAAATAGGGGAACGGAGCTAAGCATCCCTGGCATACGGTTTGATAGCCGTTTACTTGCGTTTGATAGGGCTGGTTCACCGCCCGTGTGCCTACATATTGTGCACGCACGTTAGCTGTACTGCCGAATTGATGCTCGATTCCCAGGCTCCACTGCATGAAGTAAGGCGCGCGGAGCTCGCCGTTGGGTACGGCAGTCATCGCGACGGGCGGAAGACACGCGTTTGGATTGGCCCGCGGGGACGCACAAGAAAGTTGGCCCTGAGCAAAACCCGCTTCGAATTCCTGGTTCGAGGCAACCGTAGCATCCACGGCACTATCAGGCACGCTGGGCGCTATGGCGATTCCGCCCGCAGTGCCCAAAAGTCCGCCTTGAAAAGTGCGGACGTATGGCGGATTGGTGCCCACAAGATCGACTACGTCGCCAGGTAAAATGTCACTGAATAAACCGAAACCCGCGCGGAGCACAGAGTTTGGGGCAAACTGCCAGGCGAGCGCTGTCCTCGGTTGCAGGACTGCGAGTGGCGTCGAAGCAAAAATATTCCCAAGGCCAGTTTGAATCGCCGCGCTGAGTGGCTGATTGACGTCGTGAGAAACTGACTCGAACGATCCCGGCAGCCGTGCAATGTCGTGATGTGCGTTCAGCGGATTGGAGTTGAACGTGTCTCTCACCCCGATGGTCCACGTCAGCTTGGGGTTCAGCTTCCAAGTGTCTTGTGCGTACAGGTCAAGATTCAGATAGTTAAAGGGTTCGTTCCCAGAGAACGGAAACGTCCTAGTCGCAGTCGATGCAACTCCATAGATAAATTGCGGCAAGGTTGCGTAGGTTACGGTCGGAACGGTGCCTTGGCCGAAATCGAAGTCGTTCAGCCGGAAGATTCTGGTGTTGGTTCCGAAGCGGAATTCGTGAGTGCTGTGGCTCCAAGCCAGATTATCGTTGATAAAGAAGCGGGAAGCCCGTCTGCCCTGGAGCCAAATGTTATCCATCCCTCCCATGGTTGTGAACGGCGTATTCGTCCCGCCCGTCCCTTCGAGCACGATGGGAAATGCTGCGAGCGTCTTCGCGAAATCGCTTGGCGCAAAAAGGCTCGAATACCACGAGAACCCGGGATTGAAATAATTGACGAGATCTTGCGAAAAGATGTGAGTGTAGCCGGCCGCGAAGGAATAGAGTGGCTGCGGAGACGCCGAATTGAAGAGCGAATTTATCGGGTCAGTGTAGGCGGCTTGCAGGCCTGTATCCGCTTGAAAGCGAAACCAGGTGGTGTTCTTGGAGTCGATGTTCCAGTCGATGCGTGCTGTCTGCACCTGTTCGTGATCGTCGCTCGAATGCGAAATGCTTTGCCGGTTGGCACAGCCGTTTCCCTCTGGTGGATTGCCAGCCACAGGGCTGCCGTCCGTACTCAAAGGACAGCCCAAGACCGCTACGGGCGCACCGTTTGTGATCCCGTAGAGCGAGAACATTTTCTGATAGAAGGGAACGAGCTGCGGTTCAGCGGGATAAACCGCTTCACTTACCGAATCCTTGCCTCCGAGGGGAAGTTGTTGAAGGACGTAGTTCTGAAATGCCGGAGTGGGAATAGTCGTGGGTGTAACGATGGGAAGCGCAATCCGAACCCATTCGCTATCGATGAAGAAAAACAATTTGTCGTGAAGGATCGGTCCGCCGAGGCTACCCCCAAAATGGTTGACGACAGAACGGGGCTTGTGACCACCTGTTGCATTCGTGAAATAGTCCGCGGCATTCAGGATCGAGCCGTTCCAAATCTCATACAGGTTTCCGTGAAACTGGTTGGTCCCCGATTTGGTCACATAGTTGACCTGAGATGCGCCGTATCTTCCTTGGTCCACGGCATAAGAAAGCGTGTTGACGGTGACTTCCGATATCGAGTTGAGGCCGAGAACGAGATTTGTCGAGAGGCCACTATTGAGATTTGTGAGCGGATCGTTCGTTTCCAGCCCATCCACGATATAACCATTTGAGAGCGCCGGAAGTCCGTTGAACTCCACATTGCCGAACCCGTTCGTACCGCCGACGAAATCATTACCACTCCCCGCGGTGTTGATAAGCGCGCCTGCCGCGAACTGCAACGGGTAGGTGAGGTCTCCGCCGGGATTCGGGAGATTTTCGAGGGCGGGCGCGTTGAGGTTCGTTGATGTATTCGCGTTTCCGGGATTAATGAGCGGAGCGGTGCCGCTCACTTCAATCGTTTCATTCGAGCGCGCGACTTTCAACGTGAAGTCTACGTTTTGCTTCTGTCCTAAGCCCGCGAAAACCCTCGCGTTCAGTTGTGTCTCAAAGCCCGGGGCTTCGACTTTGACGGAATAAGTGCCCGGTTTCAGTTGCGGAAAATTGAAGCGCCCTTGTGTATCGGTCTTCATCGAGCGTTGCAAGCCGGCTTCCGTATTCGTAATTGTCACGGTGGCATCCGAAACGGCTGCGTTGGTTGGGTCTTTAATTTCGCCAGAAATTGCGCTGGTGGTTTCGCCTTGGGCGCGGAGAAGGCGGGGGCACGTGCAAAACATTAGCATCGAGAGAAAGCCAAAGAGATATACGGTTGACATGCGCAGAAACGGGCGTATCCGAATGTCACACATTGGCAGATATTAACCTACATTAATGTCAGAGGTACACTAAGATTTACACGATGCGACGAACAGTTGGAATTCACAAACGCGAGTTCGTTTCGAAAACTCCGGACTCTATTGCGATCAGGCTCTACAAGAGCAGTGGTTTAGGGCGAAAGCCGGCGGGCGCGGCTATTGATTCCTGCTAGCCATCGCCCGCGCCTTCGAGGGCATGGTTATGGTTAAATGCACGCTGGAGGTTTCATGGGCATTCTCAAAGCGCTGAAAACGGAAGGGTCGAAGATCGAGAAACAACTAGTTGCGGTTCAACACGCAAGGCTGCGCTCAATGGAAGCGCGAATACTGTTTCATCGCACACGGGGAAAATTGGCAAGGAAAAGCTGCCCGCCGCTGGTCGAGCGACCATAGTTCGGCCCAGAAAGCTCGTTGGGCGGAGATCAGGGCTGGGAAGGCAAAGAGGGCGAAGTGAATTCATCGTGATGTATGGTCACCGGTGATAAGGGCATAGCGGTGACTAAGCGACTCCCATGAATTGGCACCATTCTGAGCCCTCGACAATGGACCCTAAAGAACCCTAAGAACCGATTCTCCGACACGTTGCCTGAGAAATATCTCGGTGATAGACTCCCCGCATGCCCAAGAACAAATCTGCGAAAAAGAAGTCAGGTGGGACCAACTCTGCTGGTCGAAAAGAGCCAGTCCGCAAAAAGAAAACAATTCGGCGTGGAAAGTCGACTAAGCATATGAAGCCGAGGGAAAACACATCCGCACAAATCCATCAGGGCGTAGCCTCGGAGCCACCACGACAGGTCCCCGAAGAAAATGTCGAATACGGCGGCGAATCCTAGACTTGGCGCCGCAGCAAATCCCATTTACCCGACACCAAAGGCATAGAATCGTTTGCCACAGGCACCGCAATGGTACGGTAGAACCCCGAATAACTTCAGAAGAAGCTCAAACGCGCCGCGCCTGCGAGACCTAACTACATCATTGCCACGACATTGGCGGCATTTTCGTGGAGCTGCGCAAGAATTCGTCAACACCTTCAAAACCCGGATATTCCAGATAACCTCAACTCGTGTCGCACTCGCTCGCTCCTCCGCTCCAGCCCAATCAGCGCAATCACACCAAGAAACCATGCCACCAAAACATACATTGTGTTCTCCTGAAATTATGATTTCCGCCTAGCAATTCTATTTGAAGGTGCTTCATGGATCTGTCCTGTACGGCACATCTGTACTGCTCGACTTGAGACGCGCTCGCTCTAGCGCAAGTGTATTTCCCAAAGAGTTTAATAATTATCTTGACAATGGGATGACATGCGCCCAAGGTTACAACAGACCGAGGATTCTTCAGTTCACCTGCGACGGAAGCCACCTGAATCTGTTCTTGGCCAAGACAACCAGCAAGACATCTGAGGAGATGCCATGAACAACACCCTTACACGTTGGGACCAGTCCCGCGGTTTGGCGCTACAGGAAGAAATGAATCGTCTATTCGAAGGCAATTTTGCTCGCGACCGCTCGGGCCATGCCGAACTGGCAGCCTGGGCTCCAGCCGTAGACATCTACGAAACCGAGAATGAATTGGTCGTAAAGGCCGACCTGCCGGATCTTCAAGACAAGGACATTGACATCCGCGTTGAAAACAACACATTGACCATCCGTGGAGAACGAAAGTTCGAGAAGGACGTCAATGAAGACAATTACCTCCGCGTTGAACGCGCATATGGGTCGTTCGTACGGAGCTTTTCCCTGCCGAATACTCTCAGCCCCGAGAACATTCGAGCGGACTATCGCAATGGGGTCTTGACTCTGCATATCGCTAAGCGGGAGGAGTCCAAGCCCAAGCAGATAAAGATCAGCGTGTCGGCAAACGGCAAGTAGTTCAGCACATTTCACGTGCGAGGGGCAGCACTTGCCCCTCGTGCCGACAACCAAGGAGGTTGCCATGACCGAACGCAAAAAACTAACCACGCAGGAAATCTCTGACCGGGCCTACGAACTTTATCTTCAGCGCGGCAGCGGGCCTGGGAGAGATATTGAGGACTGGATCCAAGCTGAACGAGAGTTGAAGGTCGACGTTGTTATAGCCCAAGTAAAAACGAAAGCCGCTCGATTGGACCACTATACTAATTGAAACGACGAAGAGTCCGAGCGTTAGGAAATACGTTCAGAGACGGATGTGCTCTTCGGGGCAGATTTTGCAGAGAGAAGTTGGCGCATCATCCTAGGTAGACGGGATTCCGGGAGGCCTCTCATGCTAACGAAAGCCATGAAATCCGTTTCCATTGTCGGCTTGTTCCTTTCGTTTCTCTGGAGTTTCTTCGGAAGACAACAGGTTTGGTCGGTCTAAGTCGGAGGATACCTGGAGCTGATAGTACTTGCGGTTTGGGCAACCGCCCTCATGGTGGTGGCTCAGACCATTCTCGCCCACAAATACTTTTGGGCGGTCGGATTCGTCGCGATCGCAGTGCTTTTCAACCCTTTTGTTCCTCTGACGATTTCTCGCTCGACATTTCTCATCTTGGATCCGGTTTGCATCTTGGCTTTCGTTGTCTCGATAGCCGTCTTGAGGACGGGAGGGAGGCGCGACTGGGCAATGGTCTCTTGACGCCCCCAATGCTAGCTTAATCGACGCATAGCATTTGCGGTGACACTAGACATTAGGAGATTAAAGATGAGTAAAGAGTGAAACTCCGATGGTCGGTGATCGAATCAAGGATGAAGCCGATCGGCGTGGCCTGGTAACCAACGTGACGCTGTACCGAGGTTCTTACGATCTCATTATTAGGTGGGATGAAGGGGTAGTTAGAATCTGCAACCCAAGCACCGACAGTTTTACGCTAATCTCAAGAAGACCGTCGTACTAATTGCGTTCCCCTTTTGTCTCCAGCCCCCCCAGCAGTCGTGCGCCGCAGAACATACCGAGTTCAATAGACCACGGCGGTGCCAGGATGATCAAACGCCAAACAGAATCCAATCGGGATGGTCGAACGGATCGGTGGCCGTTTCAGCGCTAATAGTGAAATTGTAGGCAGTTTAAGCATTGGACAATCGTTTCTGCGCGTAACGAGTCGCCATGGTACTAAGGGCTTTAAGATTTGCAAAAACTGCAGAATACGGAGGAGGCGATGGCAAGGTATCTTGCGATTGGAATGCTTTTACTGATCTCCGCAACCGCGTCGTCCCCGCAGATGGCCCGTACTGTGGCAATCGGTCAGTGCCGTGCTGACCAGGTTCGAGGGCAACTGAGCTCCAGGCTCCTGGAGGAAGCGCGAAAGAAACGTTTGATGTATTGGTAGCCGCATTGGGACAAATGACTCGTTGTTAATTCCCTAGATGCCGAAACCCGAGACAGCCCTGTGAACGGATACCTCTTTACCAACAATTTTATCGTACACGTGTTGGCTGAGCGCCAGAGCCACTTTCTGGCTCGACACGGGTTAGTTCAACAGTTCGAAGCCGAAGATGGCGCCGGGGCCCGATAAACGGGCTATGCCCTTCAAACCAACCCCTCTAGGCGCCAGCCGAATGAGATGTCAGGCTTGAAAATATCGAGCCCGCCCGGTTTCCACGGGTGTCCCGTTTGAGACAGTATGCGACGGTAGGCGCTGATACGTTTCTGCAGGAGGTCAAATCACATGTTCCCGTGTAGTACATGTGGCAAACGAGTCCCCCTGGAGAGGGCGCTTTTGAATCAAGATCTGACGGCAAATATGGTCGGATTCTGTTCTTTCGCCTGTCAAAACGTCGGGTACGACAGACTCTTTAACGCAACTCCGCCTCCAACCAAAGCGATGGTGGCACGCCTCGGAGGGACTTCGCTTAATCCCAGAGGGATGACCGCATTCGATTTAGCAAGATCCGCCCTCTGACGACAGACGGAACGACGTTGGCCGAAGCAACGGATGTGTTCATAGTCGGCGGTGGTCCGGCGGGTTTAGCTGCGCCAATCGCTGCCAGAAGATACGGACTTGACGTGATCCTCGCGGACGGGGACGAGCCGCGGAAGGCATGCGGCGGGGGTCTGCTCGCTGGTAGCGTGGAGGGGCTCGCTTGGGCGTGGCGCCTCGCTCGGCGCTTGTCGGCTCGCTGCCCGTCAACCGCGCGGCCAGCGTCGGGAATGTCCCGAGCACTTCGCACAACCTGAGCTTAGGATCGCAGGGATACGACCGCCGCACAGACTTCGGTCGGGCCAACCGGTGTTACATAGACTTGGGCACTCTCTCCCCAGTGCACTTCCACACGATCTGTCCAAGACCGTGGCGGCGATACGCAAAACGGAGCTTCTTTTCGACGGGGCAATCAAGGCCGCTCCAACGGCAGACGCGAGAATTCGTCCCATCCGCACCGACAATCGATCTCGCGTGCACACACACCGTCGAGAACAAGCTCGTCGCCGTTTAAACCTGTTACCCGCGTCCGCCATAGCAAGCGAACGCCACACTGTGACGCGTGATTTGCCAACGTTGCGTGGAGATTTTTGCGGCGCACACCCATCCCTCCACCAGCAGCGAAGTATGCCCGCGGAGCCGCCTTACGATCGAAAAATTGAATTCCCCAGGACTTATAGCCGTCAAGAGAGCGCGGCGGGATAACTTCCACGCTGAGGTCGCGCCGCGTTTGCCCACCTCTGTACCGCGACAAACCGTGCGTGTCGGGGACTGAGGGAGGGGTCTTTGCGGATATAACAGTTTCTCGGGGCAGAACTAGTGTTGTTCAGGACAGATAAACTAGTCTCGAATCGCTAGACTGTGGACGGATCAACATTTGAGGTGACACACATGAAAACCCAAATCTCCACAGCAGCGCTACTCTTGGTTTTGTGCATCGCGACAGCCACCTATGCACGGCAAGGAGAAGGGAAGGGACAGGACGAGCATCAGCAGGACGTTAAGCCTGAAAACCAGGAAGCCAAATCAAAGCAACAGACCAAGCAGGAGCCGCATACCCAGCAGCCAGGCAAACCGGCGAAACAGCAGCATACTCAAGAGCAAGGCAAGTCCGCAGAACCGCAAGCCAAGACTGCAAAGCAGCAGGAAGCGAAACCGTCTCAAGAGCAGCAGCCTCAGCCACGCGACACGCATTCACAACAAGAACAAGCACATGCGGTCAATCAGCAGCAGTCGCATGCTACGAACGGAAAAAACGGTAATTATGCACATGGCCGGATTTCAGACGCGCATTATGCTTCCAGTTTTGGCAGCGGACATAGCTTCCACGTTAATCGAGGGCAATACGATACCAGGCGATTTCAGTATGGTGGCTACTCGTTTGGGTTCGTCGATCCGTGGCCAAACGGTTGGGCCTACTCGGATGATGTTTATGTGGTGTACGACGATGGTGGCTACTACATGTACGACCATGTCCATCCCGGCATCCGCATTGCGATCAACATCCTTTGACTCTGTTGTGTCGTCGGGACCCGTGTATAAACTTAATTCCCAAGGAGGTGAATATGGCTGGAGCAGAAACAAAAGGGCGTAAATCTGATAGCTGGCAAATAGCCGAAGAGTTACGGAAAGAGATGGGTCAGCGAGAAGAGGGGCGCCGCACAAACGCGCAAAACGAACAACGGAATTTGAATCAAGGTATGCCTTCTGGAACGCACTCTTCTGCACACGTTGGGATCCACTGGGGTCCCTCATACCTGATGAGATCAAAAATTGAGCAAGCACTCCCAGCTAAAGAGCAGATTGAGGCCCGCGCCTACGAACTGTATCTGCACCGAGGCGGCCAGGATGGCCACGACGTAGAAAATTGGCTTAAGGCGGAAATTGAAGTGATGCAGGAGCAACTGAAGGCAAATTGAGGATTGGATTCACTAATAAAAACCGGGCCACGACTTCAGGCGTGATCGTTCTCGCAGAACCTGGCGGGTGAATCGTTCGCGGCAATGAAACTTATCAGCGAGAGGCCACGTATGCCACTTCAGGTGAGTTACTTGCGTGGCTTTTCGTGCGGGTTCGGCAGATGTTGGGCAGCGTGTTTCCAAAGCTGCGTGTGCGACACATTGCCTTGTGATTTTCAAAGTAGGAAAGATCGCAATCCGCTTCCTGTCTCCTTCGTATCACCGTATCACATCATGACTGCAATCATGGGAAGCCCAGTTTACGTTAAGGCAGGCTTCGTTTGTCCCTCGGTATTGTTCCGCAACTGCTGCCTGAGAGCCGCAACCTGCCTGGAAATCCCCACAAGCCTCTTTTTCTCAGATAAGCCTGGCTTTGCGACGTTGTTAACAGTGCTATCAACTTTCCTTCTTGCCGCGTCAATCTTCACCGGCAGATGCGTGGCCTTACTTTGGCGCATATCTTCCTCCCGTTAATGATGAGTTCGAAAGTACTTTTGCCTGATCACGATTCTGCCCCTCTTCAGAGGGTTGGTTCCGCATGGCGCCACGATGAGCTTCGCTGTTCATTGCGTTACTCCGGCGCCCACATGGATCTGCCGTATATTAGGCAGCGTGGAGATAGAGGCGAGCCACGACTCCGCTTTTTCCCGGTCCTGTTGATTCGGAGTTTCAATCTGAACCAAGCCATGGATCGAATGATCGATGGGACGCGTGAAACTACTTTGGTTGCGCATGATGAAACCGAGGCTGTTGGCCAGAGTGTCCGAGCGATAGGAATTGGCGAACTCCATCTCGGCCACTTCTACATGCGGTACCGATAAATCAGATTCCGGCGCGACATAGCGAAAAGCGAGGGTGCCATATCCGCGCTGCCTGATCGTCCAGACTTCCACCGAGTTGACCGGCACACCAAATATATTCTTGTACTCTAGATGAATGGAGCAGGGTTCGGCTGGTTTGACCAACTCATCCCAAGACGACATCACTGCGAGTTCGAACGCACGATCCAAATCCATGGATTCTCCTAACTGTAAAAATGTCACGATGGCTGTTAATCTTTCGACGGCCCGTGGGGCAATCTGCGAAGTCGCGTTAGTTAGTACATACCGCCGATGCTTTGGTCGTGGCCTACGCTAGCCCCAACAGCGAATTCATCCGCCTGAGTCTCGCCGATGAGCACTTGGGTAGTAAGCATTAAAGCGACGACTGAATGCGATTGACGGTGATGGCGCCCCCGCGCCCCGCCTTTTGGGCAATTTGCCGAGCCGATTCTTCCCAGGCGCGCTTCACGATGGCCACGCCTATGCCAATGTTCGTTTATTGAGCCCCTCCATCAATAATGCTTGTAGATTCTGCTTCCTACGAGTTCCTCGGTCGGCGCGAGACAAGCCCGTGGCAATATGGTTTCTAGGATGCCTGTCTCCAGCCGGTAAAACTGTTCTCAATGGCACACTTTCCAGAAGCTCAGCGTTATTGGTGCGATCCTCGAGTCACATTGTTCCCGCTTTGCGCATTAGCTTCTCGTTAGGGACAAGGAATCGATTTGATTTTCGACTCTAAACGCCGCTTCGGACACCTGCTTCCCCTGCGTGTTTTAAGAGACAGTATTCGAGTCCAAAGGCAGATAGTGTGTCTGTGGACAGAGATAAGGAGACTTACCGTGAAGATTTTAGCAGTTCTCTTAGCAGGTCTCGTGAGTTTGAACGCTCTGACGATAGCTCAGGCCCAAGTCACAGCCTCCACCGAATCAAATCAGACATCCGCCTATCGCGTAAGTGTCATCAGCCGGACGACCCAAGCGGTCAAGTACCAGCATCGCAACGGCGCCACCAAGCTTAATTTTCGAGGTACGGATTTGATGCCTGCTGCAACAGGCGAAGCAAGAGTCGAAAGCAAGCGCGGCGCGATGGAGGTGGAAGTGGAATTCAAGGACCTCGATAAGCCCACAGCTTTTGGCAACGAGTACTTGACGTATGTGATGTGGGCCATTTCACCGGAAGGGCGGTCGGTGAATGTGGGCGAAGTGCTGGTTGACGGCAATCATCGCAGCAGACTGGACATAACTACGAACTTGCAAACGTTTGCGTTGATCGTGACCGCCGAGCCTTACTATGCGGTGCGGCGTCCAAGTAACGTGGTAATTCTTGAAAACGAAGTGCGATCCGATACGGCTGGAACAAGCGAAGCGGTGGATGCGAAATATGAACTCATCGATCGAGGCGGCTACATCCCCACCGGGTACAAATTCGATCCGGTGGTGCTGAATTCCAAACTGCCGCTCGAATTCTTCGAAGCACGCAATGCTGTTCGCATCGCGAAATCGGCCGGAGCGGAAGACAACGCCACGGAGAGCTATGAGAAGGCCATGGCGCAAATGAAGAGTGTGGATGCGTTGGCGACCACGAAGCACACCGACAAGAAGTCGCTTATTTCCGCTTCGCGCGAAGTGGTGCAAACGGCGGACGACGCCCGCGAGATCGCAGTGAAGCGAATTGATGCCGATCGCGTCAATGCCGAGAAGACTGCGGCGGCGCAGCAGGTGGCGGACGCCGATGCTAAATCACGGCAGGCAACGCTGGCGCGCATGAACGCCGAAACGGCCGCGAGCGATGCAGATCGCCGGAGCACGGAAGCCGATAAAGCCAGCGCCGAGGCTAGGCAGGCACAGTTGAACGCCCAGGCGGAAGCGGAAAGCAATCGTCTGGCAACCGTCGACGCCAACAAAGCCACAGCAGATGCCCAACAGGCACAAAGAGACGCAGAGGCCGAATCGGAACGAAATAAGGCGGCAGCTGCTAACTCGGATCAGCAACTCAAGCAGGCCGTGCTCGACCGCGAGGAACTTCGCGCCAAGCTATTGCAACAGTTCAATGCCATCCTAAATACTCGCGACACGGCTCGCGGACTGGTTGTGAATCTTTCGGACGTGCTTTTCGACACCGGCAGGTACACGCTTCGCCCAGTGGCCCGCGAGAAGCTGGCCAAGATTTCGGGAATCGTTCTTGCGTATCCGGATCTCCGACTGGCGATTGAAGGCAACACCGACAGCGTGGGCAGCGACACCGCGAACCAAACCTTGTCGGAAAGGCGTGCCAGCTCTGTACTCGATTACCTGGTCAAGCAAAACATACCAGCAACGTCAATGACTTCTCAGGGTTTTGGGAAGAGCCAACCTGTTGCGTCCAATGACACCGCAGAGGGTCGCCAACAGAACCGTCGCGTAGAACTAGTCGTGTCTGGCGATGTGATCGGAACGACCGTCGGGCCGGTATCTATTTACTTGCCGATGAATACAAGTCGATAAGTACTGGATGGTTGTCGAGGGGCCCCGGGAGTTGCCGGGCCCTCTCGGCATTTTTACGTTAGATTGCAACGCAGCGTCCGTCGCCCTGCCGCACGTGGAGAGATCAGAAAGGCAACCCTTGGATGTGGCCGATCGCACTTTGCTCCCAGGCAGCTATGATGAAGTGTTCCATAGGTCGCAATCCACTTGTTCCTTTCCGGGGTTGCCGAACCATGGTTGAATTTCGGATTGCTTCGGGGCCGATAACCAGACGGCGCAGCCAACGCTCGCGCCGCACTTTTCGCAAATAGATCCCCCGACTGACCCAAACGATCAGTTCCCGTCTGCACGAGCCCCTTAATCAATTTTCCGGGCCATCCGGTTGAATGAGTACGCTCTTCAATTCCCGAAGCGTTGGAAGCGCTTTGTATAAGGCAAGCCTTTCATCTTTCGATCCGGGGGCGCCTTCCAGCTCTCGCAGGCGATTCGAAATAGCCCTTTCAGCAATCTCAACCTTCTCGGCCAAAGTGTCGGATTTTGCTTCCAGAACGGCTTGCAGAAGTGGTCCTTGCCACTCCGGGTATTGCAGAGAAATCGTGCTCATGGTCTTTCCCTTCGTGGCTTTGAAACCCAACCATAGGAGGACCGTTATTCCTGTTTCCATCCGGTTAAGATAAGGTCAGTCAACGCGCGTGGTTCGTGGGAAGCCCATGCATACGGTACGAAGTGCTCGGAACTAAATCTGTGTTAAAGAAGACAGTCTGAGGAGATTGGGGCGAACTGTGGAAAAATGAGCAACCCTCATCGCCGCGCGCGCGGGTGCGCTTGAACCGGGGACGGTTAGCGAATTTCTTGCCGGGCGTGGGTGCGCTCGCTCCAATACGGTCGTAACAGTATGATCAATATGACAGCGCGCTTTACACGGTCTAGTTCAGGCATCAACCTTCCTGCTCAAGCCGAGCGCGGATATGCTGGTAACATTCCTCACACAACCCTGTCTCTTCCGCGTCGTGCTCGATTGTGTATTTGATAGACGGAAAGGCGCACTTGACGGGGCCGCCACAGACCCTGCCTTTGGGGTGATCGCAGAAATCTGACTTGCACTGACAGGTTGGAGTTCTATCTGATTTAATGCTCATTCGCGTGAGGCACGCGAGTGTATCCATTGCCATCATATGGGACAGTTCGATATCAAACTGAGCGGACGGTTATTGGTTCTTGCCGGCCATGGATCGCGCCATCGACAAGAGAAGCTCCCGTTTGCGCGGGTTCATCTTTGGAAAGAGTTTTATGAAGGGTCGGAGTTCGCGATCTTCTTTGATATGGGTTGCAGCTTTCAGTGCAATTTCTGGCTTGGGCGGTTTATCCCCGTCGTAGAAGAGCTGGTAGAGCGGGATTTCCATTGCTCGCGCTAGCTTCTCAAGGGTCTCGATTGCCGGCACGGTATGCCCGTTTTCCACTCGAGAAATGTAGCAGCGGAGCAGTCCCGTGCGATGCTCGATATCGCCTTGGCTGAGCTTCTTTGACTCACGGAGTTGCCGGATCTTTGGGCCGATGATCATTTCAATACGATACCTCAAGTGAAAAGATAATCATCGTTTGCTCTAGTTATGTTACTAATGGCGAATCCGACCGCCTCACATCAAGCGTCGCTTTCCCTCTCGCCTCGGACCACAAATTTCCCCGAATAGGTCTTATCTAACTGCCACTGAAACTTGGGCCATTTCTTCTCTGCTCTTGCTTTCAATAGGACCGCTTCAGAGAACCTGACCTCGGCAGCGTCCGCGCGTCTCGGAATCGTTTGAATAGATGCATTAGGATCAAATTCGCCTCGTATTGTCAGCAGGGATGTTACGTACAGGTGCATGCTAAGGCCTTTTCCAATTTTTCCGTCGTCCGCGCGTAATCCAGAGATAAGCTCGGCGCGACAAGGGTGTTATTCCATGATTCCACAGCCACAGTGCGGGCATATCCAGAGCTTCATGCCGGTTCGGCCAACAGCCTCCAAAAACATCGGATAAGCATCCGCCTCGCACAGCAAGTGGGTGATGACGCCAGCCTGCCCGGAGCCTTCATAATCGAAATAACCCGCGGCTTGATGGTAGTGACGGGAGCAATTCTGATTCGAGCAGGTAAAGGCGGTCGCGGGATAGGAGTCGGCAACCGTCGCGACCGTCGGCATAAAGTCGACATCGCAGAGAGGAAGCGCTGCAACCATGGGTGTCTCCTGATTCGGGGCGAGGATCATAACATCGCTCGGTTGTGCAATTCTAGGGGCGAACTACCGGCCAGGATTTTCCGCCGCCCGACGAGTGGCGCCGATTTTGTCCGGGTGCTAAGGTTGTGTCTCCCACCTGCGGAGGTTTCATGATTGCCGAGCTGATTCGAAGCTACCGGCTGTTTACTGCAGCAAGTGCAAAGAGCCGATTGCCGTTTCTGGCAGCGTCCGGCGCCTACAGGAAGAGACTATGCGCGGCAACGTAAGGCGAGAACGAAAACCGCTGGCGTCTGAAACGTCTATACGCCGTGCGCCGCTCTCGCTGCGTCGGAAGTGGATTCAGGCTGTAGGACGAACCGAGCGAATTCTTCGAAGTTGTAGGAGCGGGATGAATCTCGAGCTACGATACGGACGCGTTCGATTTTGTACTCACTATTCTGCAGGGTACCTGTTGCCGATGGTCAACGCACTACGCTGAGGGAACCGGTCGCTTGATCGTATTCAAGCACAATAGACCTCAGTGTTGGTTTGCGAAAATGGAGTTCGACTCGATCTTTCATACGCTCGAAGCACAGATAATCGCTATACAAGTTAGCTTTCAGAGCGGCGCTTAAGATGACCGAGACGTTGTAGCGTTCTTTCAAAACAATCTCCTCGCTTGGCAAATAAATATTATCAGTCTGGACAGAGGTGACTGAGCGCCGTGCTATAGTCGCACCCCTCGGTATCCGGGAGTGCTGCCATGCCCCAAGTCTCGCCTGACGAAACCGCCGTTCGGGACATCGTTTGTTCTCTCCGTGATACACCGGCGAAAGCAGCCCGCTACGCAAGAGATCGGCCAGCTTGCGGGCATCGATCCGGTCGTTCTTGTTGCCTGCTTTCAAGAGGGCATTTTTCCGTGGATCGCAGACGATCACCTGGCTTACATGCGGCTTTAGCAAATCGTGCAGCCAATGTGCGCAGGTTCCTTCCTCAAAGGTGACATGCAAGCTTCCGCGGAGCCCGTGAACAAACTGCAGGATCGTTGCTGCTTTGGTTTCGAGGATCGACTCCATCAACAGCTTGCCGGTGGAATCGAGAGCCGTAGCCGAGATCGTTGCCTGGTGAACGTCCAGCCCAATATACTTGGCGTCATTCATGAGGGCGCTCCTTTCTCAGTAGGTCTTGGTGCGAACGATCAAAACCTACTCCAAAGGGCGCCCTTTCATAATGCGTTATTCCGAGCTTCCTGCAGCCTCTCGACAAACCAGTGCCGATGGTTGCCACAGCCGACATCGGGCGACTCGCCGCCCAGTTGCTCCAGGAAACGTGGAGTGGTCACAGGATTGTCGAGTTGCAACCCACGCTCAATAGAAGAACTCCAATGTCAAGCCCAGCCCCGAGGTTTTGCTAGATCTGGGCTCTGCCCCCATCAACGAACAGTTCGATGCCCGTGACGAAGCTGGAATCATCCGACGCCAAAAATAGCGCCACCTTAGCAACTTCCTCGGGTTCGCCCATGCGTCCCATCGGGATGGTGGATACGATCCGTGAAATGACGTCTGCAGATTGCCGATTCGCCAGCGGAGTGTTGATGGGGCCCGGACTAACAACGTTTGAGCGAATGTGACGGTCTCTCAGATCCGTCGTCCAAGTTCGCACGAAAGAGCGGATGGCCGCCTTGCTCGCAGCATAGACGCCGAAGGCGGCCGTGCCCTTAACGCTTGCCACAGAGCCGTTGAGAATGATAGAGCCACCATCCTTCAGTAACGGCAAGGCCTTTTGGACGGTGAAAAGCGTTCCTCTCACATTGACGTTGAATAATTTGTCGAAATGATCTTCGGTGACGGCGCCAAAGGGAACAAATTCCCCAACTCCTGCATTGGCGAAAACAATATCGACTCGTCCACTCGCGTTGGAGACGGTCTCGTAGAGACGATCCAGATCCGCCAATTGGGCAACGTCTCCCTGAACGCCCGAAACGTTGATGCCGATTGCCTTCACCGCCTCGTCGAGTTCCTTCTGGCGGCGGCCCGTGATAAAGACGTACGCGCCCTCTTTCACGAAAAGCTTAGCCGTAGCCAACCCAATCCCTTCTGTTCCGCCTGTGATGACGGCGATTTTGCCCTCGAGCTTTTTGCTCATGGTTCCTCTCGATGTCGGCAGGCACCCGGCGCCGCACCTAAACGGTCGTAGCCTTCCCCTGGTACGCGGGCGCAAAAACATCTTGCGCAAATTGTTCAAAGGAAGTCGGTGTAGTGTTTTCCAGCGAACGCGGTTCCAGCGGAGCGAGGAGTCCCGTGTTAATGGCCTTATACAGCTCGATATACACTGCGGCTTTCTTCTGTGAAAAACCCATTTGCGTATACAGTTGCTGCACCTAGTCATACTGACACTGCAGGTAACGAAGATCCGGTTTGCCGATGGCGCGGCCTATCAGCGCGGTGGCTTCCCTCATCGAAAGGTCGCGTTCGCCAAGCAGCTCGCGCGTTTGCTTGCCGGAAAAATCCAAGTCGAGCAGGCGCCGCGAGGCGTAATCGCCGACGTCGCGCGTCGCGATCATGGGCAGCTTCAGGTCGGGTAGCAGGGCATGTCCGAACATCCCCATTCCGCGAATCATGTCGATCGCTGCCAGATTGTTCTCCATGAATAACCCGGCGCGCAAATGTAGAACGTTCAAATCGCTAATCGCATTCAGTTTTTGCTCCGAGGAATGCAACCCCGCGACTGGACCGGTGCCTTCCGGAACCTGCGCGCCATAGCTGCTCAAATGAACCGCATAGGGCAGGCCAGCTCTCTCCACGGCCTTCGCGATGGCATCGCTCTCTCGCTCTTGGTCTTCTCGGGAGTTTATCGGCGGCAACAACAAGTACGCCGCCCTCGCACCGGTGAAAGCTTTGGTGAGGGCTGCGGCGTCGTTCAGGTCGGCCGTGAATGCTTCCGCGCCATTGCGCACAAGCCGTTCCAGGCGCCCTACGTCGCGTCCCACGACGCGTACCCTCTTGCCCTTCGATAACAGGGAATTTGTGACGATCGTGCCGGTGTTTCCCCTGGCCCCCAAAATCACATATATCGGGTTCATTGCGACATCCGCCCTGTCTTGAAGGCTGCTCATCTTCGTTGTTCCTTTAGCGTCAATCGCGGCGACGGCACGCCGATTGGTTTTGGTTTGTGCTTCTGTCGTTGATGTAGTGTGTTTATTAGGTGCACATTTAAGGGTAAAAAAAGTCACTGAGTCTTTTCCCGAATCTGACGCACCAGATCCGCGACGGTTATTTTTGCCAACGACTTCTCGAAGGCCCCCTGAGCTTCCGAAAGAACCCCGGACATGCATTCTTTGATGTGGGAGCTGATCGGGCATTTCTTTTCTACAGGGTAAGAATGAATCGCGAACGTCGGTGGCGCCGCGCTGGCACGGTATATGTCCAACAATGTGATCTGCCGCGGAGGGCGCGCGAGCACACTCGCTCCGCTTTTGCCGCGCCTCGTTACGACCAAGCCCGCTTTCGAGAGCTTTGAAAGAGACTTTCGAACGAAAGTGGGGTCAGCATTCACGCTTTGTGCCAGAGTAGCCGAGGAGACTTCCTCGCCCGGGCGGAAGCCCAAAGCGGCCACGATGTGTGCCGCAACAGTGAATTGAACACTTTTGACCGACATGACTCTCCCTACCTCAATATGTGATGGTGGACAACGCACTCGGTTGTGAGCGTCTAAAGCAAACCTACTTCACGCGTCTCGCCAGCATCGCCTGGCCCAAATGGTAGGCGACGTGCCCCGTTCTGCCCAATAGAACGGTGAAACGATTGCGGTGCGGCTCTCGCACGAAGTCTTCCTCCGATACAGCAGTATGTCTCTCTAACCACTCGGAAGGCGACAACTTCGAGAAGGCAGCCCACAGTGCGAAATTGGTTTCGTCCCAGATTCGCTTCAGTTCTTTCCCTGAGAGTGTCTTCTCGAGTTTCCGGTCTGGGTTTGAGACAAACATCGCGTACAGTTCGAGATAGTGTCGTTCTCCGAGCCGCAGAAGCGGAAGCAGCGCATCATTAAACGCCGCCAGATGACCCCAAAGATAGATCAGCCGGTTCTTTCCGGGCGCAATCTCCTGTTGCAGCTCCTCCTCGGACAACCCTCCGAAAAAGCCATCCGCCCGCTGAATGGTTGCCTGCCAGCTTCGAAGCACTAGATCGCTAAACACACTTTCACTGGTCATTTGTTACACCTTTCTCTGTACAGCTACTGCTCACTTCGTCACGCACCGAGTTTGAGTCAAACCTCACGAAGGTCTCTGAAGGCTTGCAACAGAATCCACCGAATGGAAACTCAAGTCTTTGGACGTGAGTGGGTCGCCGCTCTGCTGGTAGTCGTAATGGTGCTCGTAGACCACGCGGGGCCCAAGCCATCTGCGAAGAATGCGCCATCTCAGGGTGCATGTCGTTCCCGACGCCCCGACCAACTCCAGGGTCCACGCAGAATGCGTCTCGATGGGAACATCTCCAGGCATCGCGGTCTGTTGAAGAGATACCAGTAGGCCGCCGATCTCGGCCAGGATGTGAAGCGGGACGAGGAAGTTGTAAAGAAGTGCGCGCACTTTCTCTTTTCCGTGGATTGTCTCTTGCGAATCTTCGCGGCTGACCTCCACATCGTCAGCGTAAAAGGACTCAAATGCGACGACAAACTCTTCATAGCCTCGAGCGATTTCGGCGTGCAGAATTGCTCCGTTTAGGGCTAGCTCGGCGGCCTGTGAGCTTTCGTAACCATCACCACCCAACCGGCCCACAGCTACAACAGTCCGTTCATTGATCATCGGAGACCTCACTATCTCGCTCCCTTCATATGTGATGGTAATCGGCACAGTTAGATGCAATTTTTTAGGATTAGGACGGGAATGTGGCTCCGAACATGGGTCGCTTGCTAAGCGACTGTTCTTCGGTCGCTTCGTCTTGAAGCACATCCCAATGTTCGACCAGAATTCCGTCTTTGATGCGGACGATATCCGCCGCAATCCAACTGGCCGGACGTCCGATTCCTGAAAATCGGCCGTGCACGATCACAAAGTCTCGCTCGGCTACAATCGTCCCCGGTTCGTACTTCAACGTTGGCGGCGCGCTCTTGACGAGATTGAATAGTCCTTCACGACCCGGCTCGATGTGTGCGCTGTGCTGAATATACTCAGCCGCCCAGAAACGCTCGGCGGCCGCGTAGTCCCGCTTGTTGAACAGCGTGTCGAAGGCTTCTAACACGAGAGCTTTGTTTTTCGATTCGATCGTTTCATTTCCCACGTTCACTTTTGCCATTGCCGTCCCTCCTTTTCGTCCAGGCATTCGAGTTGAGCCTGGCAGTATGCGAGATTCTCAGAGCTTCGATCCGCCGTCGACCGGGATGCTCGCTCCCGTTATCCAGCGGGCTGCGTCCGACACCAGGAACGCGACTACGTCCGCAACATCTTCCGGCTTGCCGATCCGCTTCAATGCTTGCATTCCAAGCACGAGTTCTCGGCCTGCCTCGGTCTTTAAAAGGTTCGACATATCAGTGTCGATCCCTCCCGGCGCGACTGTATTCACGCGGATGCCCCGAGGCCCCAGTATAGCGGCCCAGTTTTTGACCAAGGTTTCCAGTGCTCCCTTGGTCGAGGCGTAGGCAAGAATCGAAGGGTTGTCCAAACCGGGCTTACCGACCACCGCATGCGCCCCGAGCGAAGAGATCACGACGATGTTTGATCCCTCAACAAGGACTGGCAGGAGTTGCTGCACCAGGAAAAATGGACTGCGCACATTTGTTGCAAAGAGATCGTCAAAGTCTTCCACCGTATGGTCCTTGATGGTTGCGCTCTTACTGATCCCTGCGTTGGAGACCAACACGTCCAATCGCTCCCC